>JACDJA010000009.1_pt1 | contig 352297 bp, 346 predicted proteins | sample 7449241 | NCBI WGS metagenome assembly JACDJA01 (sample SAMN14253289, study PRJNA609438) | sludge metagenome | isolation source: initial anaerobic sludge | collected 2018-12-20 | reverse complement strand
TTTCAGTGCCTGAGATAAAGGTTCATTGATATCTCCTTTATCTGGATCTACATAAAAAAGTATATGTACTTTTTCTTTTAGCATATTAGAGTCCCACGCACTACCGTCAATTTTACCACCGTTATCACTATCTAATATAACACTACTTGGTACCTTGTCTAATTCTATAGCTACTGCACTTCCAACTAACACTAAAAAAACTAACATTATCTTCTTCATTTTAAATTCCTCTTTATTTATGATATATCAAAAGAGTGTAGCATGCGTTGATGAACTATTTATAAACTTTATGATACCATTTACAAGAATTTAACTCAGGAGATTGTCTATGGATATTACTAAAATCGGACATGGAGAGAATCCAGATGCTGTAAATGCCATTATTGAAGTACCACTTAACTCAGCCATCAAATATGAGATAGACAAAGATTCAGGCGCAGTTGAAGTTGACAGAATACTCTACTCTTCTATGCATTATCCGGCAAACTATGGTTTTGTAGCAAATACACTTTCAGATGATGGCGATCCAGCAGACATACTTGTACTTTGTGAGTATCCGCTTCAGGCAGGTTCATACATCAAATGTAGACTCGTAGGTGTACTTCTCACAGAAGACGAGAGTGGTAGAGATGAAAAACTTATTGCTGTACCTACAGCCAAAGTAGATCCAACATACACAAATATTAACGATATTTCAGACCTGCCAGAACATATACTAAACCGCATCAAAAACTTCTTTGAAACATACAAAATGCTTGAAGTTGACAAATGGGTAAAAGTGGCAGGATTTAAAGATAAAAAAGCAGCAGCTGAAATCTTGGAAATAGCAATTAAAAACTATACATAGCTCTATTTATCATCCCAGAGTTGCACCCCGAGGGTGTCTTAAGATTACAAAATGACGCTAAGTTAAAATCCTAATTCTTTCTTTCTGTTATCAATATATCTGCCCACACCTTCAGCAATACCCTTGGCAATTTTATTTTGATATCCTGATGTAGCGAGTCTTGCACGTTCTTTTGGATTGGTAATATACCCAACTTCAACAAGAATGGAAGGCCTGCTCGCCCCTACAAGAACGTAAAACGGTGCGGGCCTTACTCCGCCATCTTTTACCTCTTTGTATGCGCTACTAAGATTCCTCATCATACCATTTTGCACATCAATGGCCAGTTTATGCGACTGGATGATCTTGGGTCCGTTAAGTACTGCATTTACAATAACATCTCTGCTTAATTGATCTGTTCCCTGTAAAACAGCAGCATTTTCTCTTGCAGCGACACGCTGGGATCTTTCATCTCTGCTCTTTTGCAAAAAGTAAGTCTCCACACCCTCTACCTTATCAAAACGGTTATGATCAGAAATAGCATTGGCATGAATAGAGATAAACACCTTTGCATCTTTCTTATCTGCAATTCTTGTACGTTGCTCCAATTTTAAAAACCTGTCTTTTCCTCTGGTAAGATAGACTCTATACCCTTTTCTTTTTAACTCTTCTTGAAGTTTTTTAGTAATTTGCAAAACGAGATCTTTCTCCTTCTGCTCTTCCCAAACAGCGCCAGGATCATTACCGCCATGCCCAGCATCTATCACTACAAGACTATCGGACCTGTCAGGCCTATCGGGCCCACCGCCACACCCCACTGCCAAAAGCAATGCTACCAAATAAATTGCTATTTTCTTCATTTTTAAATCCTCTAAACGATACAACTAGTTGCATGAATCTGTTACTAAACAAATCCATTACTCAACAATCAAATAAAAAATGATTCATGCCTCTTTTACTGTTTAGCATGTTTGGGACTTTACCCTGAATGCACCATGAATCTAAAAATCTATTTCCTTTTTTCTATTTTCCAGATAGTTATCTACACCCTCTGCAATACCTTTAGCAATAAGTTCCTGGTATCGCGGCATAAAAAGTCTTTTTCTCTCTGCAGGATGAGAGATATATCCTACCTCCACAAGGATAGAAGGTCTACTTGCCCCTACAAGTACCCAAAAGGGTGCATGTCTCACACCGCCATCTTTTACTCCGTTATAGCGACTGTGGAGATTTGTCATTATTCTTCTATGTACATCAATGGCCAGCTTATTTGACTGTACGATCTTTGGACCGGAGAGTACTGAATTGAGTATCACGTTTTTACTAAGCTCACTTGTGCCTTTGAGTACTGATTTGTTTTCTCTGGCTGCTATTTGTTGTGATCGGGCATCTCTGGTATTCTGAAGAAAAAAAGTCTCTACACCTTGTATTTTATTATGCTTTTCTTTAGGGACAGAGTTGGCATGAATAGAGATAAAAACTGCTGCATCTTTTTTATCTGCAATCTTTGTACGCTCAGGAAGTTTCAAGAAACGATCATTCTCTCGTGTCATATAGACAGAATAACCATGTTTTTTGAGCTGTGTTTCAAGTTTTTTGGATATCATCAGCACAAGATCTTTCTCTTTTTTGCCTCCAGCCACAGCACCAGAATCGTGCCCGCCATGCCCGGCGTCAATAACAATCGATTCTTTTTTGTGTGGATATGAAGAAGATATTGCCATCTTTCTTACATTTGGGTTTGATGTTTTTACTGCAGGTTTACTTCCTGAATTTTCATAACGCGTTGCAGGTAAAATATTTCCTTGTTTTGGTAGAGGAATATGATAGACTTTTTTTGAAAATATAGGTTTATAAGAGGTGCAACTATAGGGTTTGTCACTTGTAATAACCACTCTTACAACATTTGGATTATATTGTGCAATTCTGATTGATCTTGCGGTTTTATTTTCAATTTTTTTCAGTATATTTTTGTTTAAAAGACGTGTATTTAGTAAGTCGAAAACTTCTCTGCAGGGGTTAATTAATGTAAAATGTTTTATCTGCTTTTGATCAAAAGGATTTTTGTAATGAAGACGTAACTCTCCTTTTGCTACTTCTACTCCCTCCAGTATATTCACACCTGAAAAAAGTAATGTAGAAAAGATGATAAATAAGAAGAAGGTCTTGAAAGGTTTCACTCTATGAATCTTCACCATACATCAATTTATTCATCAACTCTTTAACTGTTATAATTTCATTGAGACGATAACCGTTCGACCCGGTAAAAAAAAGTCCTGTATCGATAAGCCCATCATAAGCATCCGTAAGCCTGTCAGCAATACAATATCCAACTATCTTAGCTTCTTCTCCACGGTGACAAGGCGAAACACAGTTTGAAATACATGCAACTCTTGGCGCGGTACCCTCTTCAATATTTTTATGAAGATTGGTCCTTACACCGCGTGCTGGGTAACCTACAGGTGATTTAAAAAGCTGGATCGTATCTTCTGTTGAATCAAGAATCACCTGTTTCATTACATCAGAGGTATCACATTCTACTGTACCGATAAAACGTGTCCCCATTTGTACAGCAGTAGCACCAAGCTCCATCATCTTGACAATATCATCATGATCCCATATGCCGCCAGCCGCGATAACAGGCATATCTCCCCAGTTTTTCGCTTCTTCTACCACAGGAGGCAAAATATTTTCAAGTTGATTTTCTGGTAAAAAACAATCTTCATATTTAAAACCCTGATGCCCTCCACTAAGCGGTCCTTCAACGATCACTGCATCAGGAAGTCTGTTGTGCGTTTTTTTCCAACGGCGACATAAAATTCTCAATGCCTTAGCTGTAGAAATGATAGGTACCAACGCAACATCAGGATAATCTTTTGCAGCCTCAGGCATAGTCAAAGGTAAGCCAGCACCAGTGATAATAATATTTGCTCCCGCTTTACAAGCATCCTGAACTACGCGATCATACTCACTTTGCGCATAAAGAACATTTGCAGCCAGCGGTCTGCCACCACATATTTTTCTGGCATTTTCAAATATTTTCTTTAACGCAGCATAAGAGTAAAAATTTATCGCTTCTAGTGGTCTATGCCCTTTACCTATCATCTCTTTTTTCTCAAGGTATTTTCTATCTTTATATACACCTGTACCCACAGCAGAAATGACACCAAGTCCACCCTCTAAACTCACATTGCCTGCTAACTGATCCCAAGATATACCAACACCCATTCCGCCTTGAACGATAGGTTTTTCGATGGTGTATTTCCCAATTTTAAAAGATTTAAATTCCATTGCCAACCTTTACTTTCGCAAATTTCCTTTTTCCTACCTGCAGGATATACTCACCAGAATCAAGGTTCAGTTTTTCATCAGAGATCTTCTCTTGGTCTACTTTTACTGCTCCTTGTTTAATATCCCTTCTTGCTTGAGACGTTGAAGGCTCTATACCCGCATCCACTAAAGCTTTACATATCCAGATACCCTCTTCCACTTCAGCTTCGTTCATATCTGAAGGGAGTTGATTTGACGTAAAGACATTATCAAACTCTAATTTAGCTAGTGTAGCCAACTCTTCATTATAGAACCTTGTAACCAGCTCAAGAGCTATATCTTCTTTGACTGTTTTTGGGTGAAGTGTGCCTTTTTGTACTTCATCTTTCATCGTAGCAATCTCTTCGAGTGATTTTTCACTCAACAGTTCATAATAACGCCACATCAACTCATCAGAAACAGAGAGTGTTTTAGCATAAATATCCTTAGGCTCTTCAGTAATACCGATATAGTTGTTCAAAGACTTACTCATCTTTTGAACGCCATCCAGTCCTTCTAAAATAGGCATCGTAATGACAGCCTGTTCTTTGCCCATATTATATGCACGCTGGAGGTGTCTTCCCATCAATAAGTTAAACTTCTGGTCTGTCCCTCCTATTTCAATATCAGATTTCAACTCTACAGAATCATAGCCCTGAAGTAACGGATAGAGGAACTCAGAGATAGAGATACTTTGACCAGCTTTATAACGTTTTTCAAAATCATCACGTTCAAGCATACGTGCAACATTAAAGGTAGTTGTCAATGCCACCATTCCTGCTGAGCCAAGTTCATTGAGCCAGGTAGAATTAAAGACTACTTCTGTTTTACTCTCATCAAGTATATTAAATACTTGGTCTTGATAGGTTTTTGCATTTGCCATAATAGTATCATGTCCAAGTACTTTTCGTGTCTCACTTTTCCCTGTAGGATCACCGATAGCTGCTGTAAAATCACCAATGAGAAGTTGTACCCTCCCTCCGTGAGATTGAAATACTTTAAGTTTTTGAAGAAGTACAGTGTGCCCCAAATGCAAATCTGCACCTGTAGGGTCAAACCCCGCTTTTACTGTATAGGTTGCACCCTCTTCATAATACTTGGAAACCAATTTTTCTATACTCTGCATATCTATGATTTCGGCTGTACCTCTACCTATCTCTTCTAGTGCTTTTTGTATCATCCACCCAATCCTTAACTAATTATTTATTATATGCGTCATCTAAACTGATGATCTCTATAAGTTTTAACTTTTTTGAAATTTTCTCTGAAAGCAGACTTCTTTTCCCTTCACTGCTCTCTACTTCTATCTGGCAATACTCTGCACTCTCAGAACTTTGTATGCTAAGTTCAATACTAATGACGTTCAAATCCATATCTGAGAGCTTGGTGAGTAGGTCTGCGAGTATCCCTTTTTGATTTTGAAGGCTTATTATGAGCCTGTACCGTGAAAGCTTTTGATATCTCCAACTCACATGGAGCATTGGTTCTTCATCCAAGATCTTAGAGTACGCTTTCTTGCACAATTTGTGGTGTATAATAGCTTTACTGTCCTTATAGAATGCAACGATCTGATCACCGACTTTAGGGTGGCAACAGTAGTCAAACTCCACACCGTCTAAATGTTTATTCGTAAAAAATCTAAAGTGTTCAATCTCTTTGGCTTGAGGCTTTTTATACCCTCTTTTAAGAAATTCCCAAAAACGTACCTCTTTAGTTCCCATATATTCAGCGAGTTTATGTATAGTTTCTATATAATAGTCACGCTGTACAGGTAATTTATGTATAGAATCTTTCAACTCTACTCTCTCTGCTAACTCTTTCATTGCAGTGCTTTTTTGCGAAAAAAGTGTTGCTAAAATATTATAGGCACTTAGTATATCGGACTCTTTTATCCTTGCACGGCAATGGCTTCTTATGCCATCTTGCGCTTTAGAAGTTTTTACTGCATCTAACCAGGAACAATGAAGATGCAGTTTGTCATCTTTGAGTATATTTACAATATCACCATTTTTTAGAATAGTCAACAATGGTGATTTTTGTCTATTAACAAATGCCTCTGTGGCAGTCGCACCCACCTCTGAGTGTATCGCATAGGCAAAATCCAGTGCGGTTGAACCTTTAGGAAGCGTATAATAATCACCCTTAGGAGAAAAAACTGTAATATCTTCAGAAAAAAGATCACTCTTCGCCAATTCATAAAACTCTTCTACGGACTCCTTTTGAAAATTCAAACTCTCCAGCCATTCTAAATTTACACTATCATCACCACCTTTATATTTCCAGTGTGCGGCAACACCATACTCGGCTAGTTTATGCATTTGAGAGGTTCGTATCTGTGCTTCAACAATACCTTTTTCGTCAAAAAGTGTCGTATGTATCGTTTTATATCCGTTCTCTTTAGGTACTGCTATGTAGTCCTTGAACCGGGAGATAAGTGGCGTAAAAGTCAGGTGCAGTAAACCCAAAACCCTATAACATTCTATGGGTTCTTTTACTATGATACGAATGGCAAGAAGATCAAGAATTTCCTCTACACTCACACCTTTACGATGCATTTTTAGGTAAATAGAATAGTAGTGTTTCACTCTTCCCACGATCTCATACTGCTCCTGAACAAAACCATCTTTATCCATCGTAGCCTTTACTTTTTGGATAAAAGCATTAAGTTTAAACTGTAGATTTTGTGCATTACTCTTTATATAATCATCAATATTTCTATAATCATCCGGATAGATATAATAAAAACTCAAATCTTCCAAATTATTTTTCAAGCGTGAAATACCAAGTCTGTGTGCAATAGGTGCATAAACTACCAAAGTCTCTTCTGCAATGCGTTTTTGTTTTTGTGGCGTGAGTGCATCCAATGTGAGCATATTGTGCAACCTGTCACAAAGTTTTATGACCAATACTCGAATATCCTTAATAGAAGCTATAAGCATTTTTCGAAAGGTAAGTGCAGAGTTAATAAGCCGTTCATCTGAACCATAGGGAGCCAGCTCTTCATCTCTTATCTCAACAATCTTGGTGAGGCCTTCTACCAAATGGGTAACATCTTTACCAAACTCACGTTCCAAGTCTTCAATGCTAAAATGGGTATCTTCAACGACATCGTGAAGCAAGGCGGCCTGCACCATTGTCTCATCATTGGAAAAAGCAGCCGTGATAGCTGCTACGAGTATAGGGTGCACAATGTAAGGTTCGCCACTCTTACGTTTCTGTCCATCATGTGCGGCTGTTGAAAGTTCAAGTGCTTTGATAGTAGCGGGCAAAGGAGACGAGATTTGTTCCCACAGAAAGGCTTTTGCCTCTTCTACCGTATGTATTTTCTTAGCTTTATCCAGAAAAGCATCCAAGGATTTTTATCTTTCTAAACTTACAGTAATTTTACCTTCAGCAATCTCTTGAAGTGCAATGTCAGCATATTTCATAGCTGTTGTGTCCCTATCCAATAGTGATTGGGCGCCATTTGCGATCGCCTCGGCTCTCTTACCTACGGCATTTGCCAGAAGATATTTATCAAAATCAACTTTTTCAAGTGCTAGTGCAGTTAATTGTTCTGTTCTCATATTTATTCCTTAATTATAATATAACGTTATTTAAATCGCTAGTTACACACATCATTTTAAACTTGTCCAAAATGATCTGATTGGTTGTATTTATTTTACAATCGAACAAAGGCTCATGTCACCTTTGATAATAGCAAGCAGATTACCCTTTTCAAACATATTGCACACAACAATAGGTAATCCATTTTCTTTTGCCAATGCAATAGCAGTATCATCCATCACTCTGATATTATCATTCAATGCCTCATCGTATGTAAGCGTATCTAGCTTCACAGCATCATCAAATTTATTAGGATCTTTATCATAAACCCCATCTACTTTAGTTGCTTTGATAAGGAGTTCCGCTTCTACTTCAGAAGCTCTGAGTGTTGCTGCTGTATCGGTAGTAAAATAAGGGTTACCTGTACCACCAGCAAACACTACTACGCGGTCTTTTTCCAAGTGTCTTATTGCTCGACGCACTATAAAAGATTCACCAATCTCTTTCATATCGATAGCAGATTGAAGTCTAGCCTCAAGCCCTGTGTGTTCAAGTGCCTCCTGAATAGCCACACCGTTTATTACTGTTGCGAGCATACCCATGTAGTCACCAGAAGTTCTTTTAATGATGCCATCCGCTGCCGCACTCACACCACGGATAATGTTGCCACCACCCACAACAACAGCAACTTCAACGCCATTATCTACAAGTTCTTTGATCTCACCCGCAATAAAGTTAAGAATCCGAGTATCAATACCATACCCATTTTCACCAGCTAAAGCTTCACCAGAAAATTTTACCAATACGCGTTTTATCACAGATGTACCTCTTTATATTTTCGCGATTATATCCAAAAGAGGTTTAGGAGGGGTTTAAATCAAATCTGTATCAATTCCATCGGATTGATATGTTTAGACTCTTTGGTTGCCTGGAACATCAGCTTGCTTGTTACTTTACCAATAACATACCCTTTTTTTATCTTCCGACCTGCTTGAATATTAGGCGCAATTTTAGAAAGCCCTGCATATACAGTATGTATCTTATCGTTGTGCGCAACAACAACAACGTTGCCCAACATACTGCTTTTCCCTGCAAACACCACTTTCCCATTGAGAATATTTTGTACTTTTGCATTGGGTACAGGTGCTCTAAGCGTGATAGATTCATTAAATATTTTGATTTTGTAGATAGGATCAATGTATGTGCCAAACTTCTTTATGAGCTGCCCACCGCGGATAGGTGATATTGTTTTTCCGCCTCTGTATGCATACACTTTTGACTGTTGATATGAAGAGTTTATTCTTCTTACCTGTTCGCTTTGTTTAATAGATTTTTGTTGTACCTGTTCTACTTCTTTTTCAGCTTCTTTTGCTGCGAGTTTGGCCGAATTTTTTGCTTCTTGAGTTTTAGCTAACTCAATAGCCCTGTTGGCTTTTCTCGCTTTTGCCTGTGCTAACTCTCTTTCTTTACGCATACGTATTTTTCGTTCTTTTTCAAGGCGCATCGCCTCTTTTCTTTGGGCAGCTATCCTACGTGCCTCTTCTACTTCTTGTGCATGTAAAATGTTTAATTTTGCCAAAGTAGCACGCAAAGCATTTTGCTCATCTCCGATTTTTGCTAATTGTGCATTATACTTCTCTTCATCTCCGGAGAGCTTTTTTAACAATTTCTTTTTAGCCAATTTCTTTGCTGCAAAATCTTCTCGTTTTTTAACAATTTGTTTGATCTCTTTTTGGGCTTTATCACGTAAGTATAGTTTGTCTTTTTTACGTTTTTGAAGTGTACTAATTTCAGATCTCAATGATGCCAACACCTTGGTATTATGCATTTTATATGCCTCATATACCTCTTGTGAAATAATAGAGGTTCGTGTAGGTTCATGAGATTGTTCCATTGCAAAAATCACAGAAAACTGTTCAGACAGCAAGGTGATAAAAGCTTTATGCTTTTGCTCTAACTCTTGACTTGTCTTAGTAAATTCTTTTTGTGATCTGTTAAGCTCAACTTTAAGTAATTCATACCTTTTTTGAGTTTTATCCTCTTCTTTGCCAAGTTCACCTATTTTCTTTTCAAGATAAACGATATCTTTTTCTGCAGATTGAATATCACTTGCAATCTTCCCAAGTTTTCTATTTGCCTGCTTTTTTGCAGAAAGTGTAAGCGAGAGATTTTTTTTGGAAGTTTCTATCTTTGTTGTAGTAGAGGCACCCTGAAGTAGCCCTATTGCCAAAAAACAGTACAGGATGAAAGATTTCACTCCTGTACTCCCTTACTTGCAAAGGTTACACTATATACTGCAACAATGACTATCAATAATGATGAGCTTAAAAGAATAGCCAAATCAGTAAGCCTAAAAAGTTCTTCTTGGTTTAGCATCATGATATCAATACCACTATTGGCCGCCCATAGAAATTTAACATAGAGAAAAACCGCAGAAGTTAAAATAGTTGCAATAAAAGCATCTGCAATAGCCACTTTTAAAAGAACACCTGACCTTAGCATCAAAGGAGCACCAAATATCTCCATGACTTGCATACGTCTCTTATGTGCATATTTCCAGATTTCCATCTGTTTTATAATAAGAAAAAGACTCACCACGCCCATAAAAACAATAAATAATTTCAGAGTAAACTTGATAAAAGAGAACAGTCTATAGGCAGAACTGTAACTGCTGCCAAACGTTTCTACCTTTTTAATATTCGTATCTGCTTCAAGGTCCATTTTTATCTTCTCTATGCCAGAGGTATGCAAGTAGGAGTCCAATCCTACATTATAAAAGTAAGGTAATGCGGCCAGTATCTCCTTGCTACTGCTTTGGCTTACCCCTTTTGCTATCTCAGAGACAATATTTTCTCTTTCTATCTTTTCACTTCTGATGATATGTTTATTGAGTTTTTTCAATGCTGATAGCTCCATAGGTTTACTGGCAACAACCAGCATGGAGTACCCTTCTTTAAGACTTTTTTCATAAGAATCTGTAGTTCTGTCAAAGACTAGATAAAATTCTATACCCAAAAGTATCGCCATAAGAGGGAAGATGAACATAAGATGATTTTTAATGAACTTCATATACACCCTTGCTTTCTATAATAAAATGTCTATACGGCAAAGAGAAAATCGTTGGAATTTTATGTGTTACTACCAGAACCGTAGTTTCAAGTTGTTGACATGCATTTTCCATCAAATCCCAAATAACGTTTGAAGAGTAATCATCAAGGTTGCCCGTAGGCTCATCTGCGAGTATAACTACGGGGTTCTTAGCTAATGCTCTTGCTACACCTACGCGCTGCTGTTCTCCACCGCTTAACTCAAGCGGAAATTTATCAGCATGCTCTGCGAGTTTGACATGTTTAAGAAGTCTATGTGCTTGTGTATTTTGTACATTCACAGAATACCCTGCTATCATCAAAGGCAAAACAACATTTTTAGCTACCGTCCATTCATTGACGAGTTTATAGTCTTGAAAAATGATACCCATATGTGTTCTTAGCTCTTGAAGCTTGCTTTCTCGCGCGGTTGCCAGATCCAGTCCTCCTACGATAAGATTTCCTTCTATTGGTCTTATTTGCCCATAGAGTGATTTTAACAGAGTGGATTTACCTGAACCACTCGGTCCGGTAATAAAAACAAACTCCCCTTTTTTAATGTTGAAACTCGCATCTTTAATGATCTCTTTTGCACCGTTGTCATAGGCAAGCGTGAGATGTGAAGCTTTGATTACATTAGGCATTGTTGATAAGCTCCATTATTTTTTTGTGTGCTTCATAGTTGACTGTTGTTTTCACCGGCGGTGAGACAAAGTACCTAGAGCTGTTTTCTTCTATTAAAATATATTTATGTTCAGGCCTGTCGAAACTTCCAAATGCGCATTTGACAAGGAGTTTCCCCTCCCCTATTTTATAAATACGTTCAAAATGTACAAAGAACCCGTCAAAAACCATCGCTTTTTTAGGTAACTCCTCTTCCAAATCTTTCCTATATTTTACAATATTAAAATTAAAATCTGCACTTAAACCTTTAGGTTCAGAATCTTGTGTGCATTTTACATAGACATCATAAATATCTTTGGCTTGCTTTTTCCATCTTGCCTCATACTTACTGGTCACTTCCAATGCTTCATTTTTACGTACTTCCACTTCCACTTTTGGCACAGAAAAAAAAGTCTCTAACGCATACCAGAAGTATTTGTCACTGTCCGTACGAAGCTCTAAACGGCCACCCATTCTTAGTACCCTCATAGACTCCGAAACAAAACTTGTACTGATCACTCTTCTTTGTGGTTTTTTATCCCATGGCACGGGAAAATGTACAAAGATTTGTTCACAGCTGTTTGAAGGCAACATTTCCAAAAACAGCCTTGCATCATAGTTGACCACCCAAATATTATCAAGCCCCTGCAGTTCTATCTGTTTGAGTACCTGTTGCGCTGATGGGGTATGGATCTCAATGCCTATAAACAGTGTATCGGGGTTCTTTTTTGCCTGGTGAAGCAAATGACGCCCCGAACCAAAACCTACCTCAACAGAGATTTTTTCTTTAGGATAAATGACATTTTCAAAATCTTCCATCTTTTTAAAATACTCTGAAGAGAGTGCCGGTTTGGTATTGGACACAGCGATATTAGAACTTTGTATCTCTAGCCCCAACTCCTGTGAAACCTTACCTAGTGCCTCTTTTAAGAGATTTACTTTTAAAGGCCTTGTTACTTTGTCATATTTGAGAAGTGTCGCTTTTTCACCTGGCTTCAACTGAAGTAAAAACTCTTCTCCACCATGTTCAACACCCAAGAGTTCATCCTCACATTCAAGTGACTTTGCACGAAAAGTGATGATCTTACTCTCCAAGATTTGTTGTTGCAGTAATGAGGTATCAAAGGGTGTAACTTTTAAATGTGGCATAATTTCTTCTTAGTTTATTTATTTGAATTTACAATGATATCTGTGTAGCTTGGCTTGCTTCTGCTTGGATATTATCATAACTTTTAGCGGTAATCCTATAGGCATAGCTGTTGCCATATCGAACAAAAGTATCAATATATTCAGCCATTAATTGACCCTCTACCTGTGATACATATTTCCATTCACCGTCATTCACCGATCTTTCAATGATATAGGCATTTATCCTTTGACTTGGATGTGGCCTCCATAAAAGTTTAACCACACCAGGTGCCTCTTTATAGGCTTTTACAAAAGAGACAGCGGCAAAAGTCGGGTGTGTCTTCACCCGAAGAGGGGCACTTCGTTTAGACTCTTTACCCAAGGCAAATGTTGTAAAGCTATAGAGATATTTTGTATTTGGCTGTACATGGGTATCTACAAAATGTGTGGCATAACGGTTACCTATGGTACCAATACGCTTAAACTCCTGATTTTCCTGATTTGAAAGAGTTTTTCTGTAGATATTGATTCCGTGTATACGCTCGTCTTTTATCTTTTCCCACTCAAAACCTACAGAATTCATCATGGGGAATGCTTTTGCTTCTGTAATGCTCTTTAGCGTCGGATCCGTATCATAGATCATCAGTCCTTTAATCCCTCCGCCACAACCGTTAAAAGTGGTTAAAGCGAGTACCCAGAGTAAGAGGATTAATTTTTTCATTGATTTCACCTTGATCAAAATATTTTGACATATATATTTTCATATCATCAAAAAGTGGAGCTACAAACTCCATTTTTTCACCAGTAATTGGGTGGATTAAATATAGTAGATATGCATGTAGATTAACACGTGATATTTTATCTCTTTTGGTCTTAAACCCATATAAACCATCGCCCAGTATATGGCGTCCCAAAGTGTTGAGATGTACACGAATTTGATGCGTTCTTCCTGTAAAAAGTTTTGCGGCTATTAGTTCTACATCATACGGAGAAGTTAAGAGTTTTACAAAAGCCGTTTTAGCACTTCTCCCTTCTTGCACCACATCCATTTTGAGTCTATTTTTTGGATTTCTGCCTATGGGCTCATCTATGATGATATCATCCTTTAAAGGACAGTCAATCAGTGCGAGGTAATAACGCCCCATACTTTTGTCTTGAAGCTGCAAGCTCAGTTTTTCATGTGCTTCATTCGTTTTGGCTACTACCAAAGCACCCGTAGTCTCTTTATCTATACGGTGCACGATCCCAGGGCGCTCTTCTCCCCAGAGGGTTGAAAGAGGAATACCTTTATGCATGAGCCAATCCACAAGCGTTGGCTCGTTTACTGAGGGGGCTGGGTGCACTACAAGTCCTGAAGGTTTATTCACCACCAAAAGATATGCATCTTCATAAATTATCTCCACATCAAAATCAATAGGAGGAACAACTTTTTTTTTCACTTTTTTAAAAGTATAAGTGATCACATCATTTGGTGCAACTTTATAGCTTGTTTTGGTCATCACTTTATCATTGACAAAAACCAGTCCCTCTTTCACAAGTTTTTCTACTTGGTTTCGACTTATGTCTAAAGTTTCTGCCAATATTTTATCGATTCTCCCTGCCTTTGAGGCGATCAACTGTTCATTGTTCACTACGCACACTCATTTAAATATCATCTCTGTTCCAACGTTCAGGGTCGAGAAAAGTGTCATCATGGATATGCTTGAATGAAGCTTTTAACATTTTAAAAACATCTTTATTCTCTTTTTCAAGTCCTGCCAACCACTCTTTGGTAGAAGCTCTGGCATAAGGCATTTTTACATCTTTTAGCATCGCAGGACAGGCTTCATCGCCAATGACTTGCAGGTTGTTATTTTCTGCAAATGCACGCAGTTGGGACTCTCTTGCCTGGATAAGTGGGCGTATGAGATGAAACCCTCTGCTCGTTTTGTAGATAGGTGCTAAAGCCCGCATGCTCCCATTGTAAAACATATTCATAAAGAAACTCTCTACCGTGTCATCAAAGTGATGTCCCAGTGCTACTTTGCTAAAGTTTCCTTCTTGGGCAAAAGTATAAAGTGCGCCTCTTCTCATACGGGAGAAGTAGGAACAAAAAGAAGAATTTTCACGTATGGCATCATGGGAGATATCAAAGATGTTAGTGTCAAATACGGTATGTTTGATCTCATACTCTTCACAGTGCTTGGCAAGAAACTCATAATGTTCATCAGGCATACCATACTTAATGGTACACGCTTCAAACTCGAAGTTAAAGGGTGCATGACACTGTACGTGTTTAAGTACATGAATCAGTGCAAGTGAATCTTTTCCTCCGCTTAGCCCCACAAGTACCTTATCACCCTCACCTATGAGCCTAAACTCTGCATTGGTCTTGCCTACTATTTTGAGCAGTTTTTTACTTATAGGTATATTTTTTGTGTTTGATCTTCGTCTATTAGACTTGTCTTTGTTATCCATGTTTTTCTTTACTTTATATATTTTTTATCTACTTTTTTAGTAAGAGCAGGCAAAAAAGCGTCAACTCTCTCAAATCGTTTCGCTTTCAAGGTCTTTTAGGGTGACAGAATCTCATTTGTAAGAGCATTGTAAAGCAGCACATATCAAAAATTCTAATTTTTAATTTTTAATCTCATCAACCATTGCCAAAATAAAATCAGCACTTATTTTTGCTGAACTCTCCAAGAACGTATCAAAATCAAACCCTGCATCCATATCAGCAGAGTCAGAGATAGCACGCAAAACGAAGAAAGGGATATTAAGCGATGAACATACTACTGCCACACCAGCCCCTTCCATCTCTAAAGCATCTGCTTTAAATGTTTCTCCTATCCACTCCTTGCGTTTTGGGTTTGCTACAAACTGGTCTCCTGTTGCAATGATCCCCTCTTTGAGTGTTAACCCTTTTTTCTTGGCTATTTCTTTTGCGATATCACGTAACCTTGCATCCGTAGGAATACACACTTCTCCTTCTGGTACATAGCCAAAAGGGTGTCCAAACGCAGTGATGTCCAAGTCATGCTGACAAAGACTCTCTGCAATGATAAGATCACCCACTTTAAGTTCACTTGAGATCGCACCTGCTACACCGGAGAAAAGCAAAGTGTCACATCCGAACTTTTCAATAAGGCTCGTTGCAGTCAGTGTTGCAAAAACCTTACCTATTTTAGAATAGGCAACAACAACCTCTTTTCCGTTATAGGTACCTTCATAATACGTATTTGCAGCATATTGAGTCTCTTTGAGATTTTCCAACTTAGAGATAATCGGTTCTATCTCTTCGGGCATTGCACCCATGATTGCAATTTTCACAATGAACCCATTTTTGCTATTTCATCAATAGCTATTTGCAATGAATCCATATCTGAAACTACAAAGTGAGGCTTTTTAGTTGCTCTGCGGTTCAAGCCCTTTAGCACCCCGCCATGTCCAAACTCAACATAACAGTCAACCTTGTCATCAAAATCAGCAATAGACTGCTTGTAAAGCACTGGTGAAACCAATTGTTTAGGGAGCAAGTCCAGTGCTTCTGCTTTTATATTGTATATCTTAGCTGTTACGTTTGAAACCACTGGTGCTATAAACTCATCTCTTAACATTTCTGTGAGTTTTGCGGCCAAAGGTTCCGCTGCACTTTCTAGCAGAGGACAGTGGCTTGCTACAGACATATTAAGAAGCATCGCTCTTTTTGCTTTGGCTTCTTTTAAAATGGGGGCTAATACTTCAAGATCGGGCTTTATTCCGGCGATGACTATCTGTCCTTCTGCATTGTAGTTGACCGGCCACACTTCCATCCCGGCTTCTCTTTGCGCAGAACAGATCTCTTCTACTACCTTATCTTCAAGTCCCAAAGAGACCATCATGCCAACATCTTGACCGGCACATGCCTGGGCCATAAGTTTACCACGAAGATTAACCAACTCAACTGCATCTATAACATCAATGGCTCCTACGGATACCAGTGCGGAAAATTCACCTAAAGAATGTCCCAAGGCATAGACAGGCCTGATAGGCATCTCATCTTCAAATAACTTGTGTGCTATTGCAGAAACAAGCAAGATAGCAGGTTGCGTAAACTCTGTTTTTTCAAGATCGTCATTTTGAGTAAAAAGTAGCGTCTCAAAGTCGATACCTGTTCTTACAGTGGCATCAGCTACCATTTGTTTAGCAACATCTGAGTTGTTAAAAAAGTCTTGACCCATCCCCATAGCCTGTGAACCTTGCCCTGGAAATAAAAATGCACATTTGATTGACATACAGTGTCCTTTAAAGTATAAAATATTTATGCTATTTTACCATGTTAAGATTACACTATTCATGTATGTCTAAACTCTACATAGAGTACACAGTAAATAAGTATCTTTCAGTCTAATTAAAAAAAGGATATAGTAATGAACAAAAAATATATTTGTACCGTATGTGAATACATTTACGATCCAGCCATAGGTGACCCCGATTCAGGTATACTGCCGGGTACTTCATTTGAAGATATTCCTGATGATTGGGAATGTCCTGACTGTGGTGTGACTAAAGAAGATTTTGAAGTCTTGGAAGAGGAATAAAATTAGATTGCCAGTCTTGTAACCTCACTACAGAAGCGAACTTGGTATTTAGAAAATGTAGTTTTTCCTAAGTCATACTTTGGTATTGGAGCGCAGCCTAAGAGGCTTCGCTCATTAAACACTCTATTAGTGTGAGCAGCCGCAACCGCCTCCACCGTGTGAACCGCAACTTTCGCCTTGCGCTCCACCAACTTGACCAGAAGCAACTTCATCTTCCGTTGCCTCTCTTGCCTCAAGCACTGTTACAGAGAACATAAGGTCTTTACCGGCCAAGGGGTGGTTAAAATCTACGTTCACTTCTTTATCATCAAAAGAAGTCACTGTTACCTGTACTGTTTCTCCATTTTCTCCTTGTCCGTAAAGTGTCATTCCCTCTTTAAGATCAACACCTTCAAACTGCTCTTTAGGAAGTACTTGTTTAGCTTCTTCATTTACTTCACCATACGCATCTTTGGCAGGCACCATGATATCTCCACTTTCACCTTTAGACATACCTGCAAGTGCATTTTCAAGACCTGGAATAATGTGGCCCTTTCCTGTGATGAATTCTAGCGGCTCAGCACCTTTATTCGTATCAACAACTTCTGTTGTACCTGCTTCTTTGACTTCATATTCGATTGCTACAACGCAATTTTCATTTGTAATTGTCATTATGATTCCTCTATATTAAATTTGTGTTATTTTAGCTAAGGAAACTTTAGTGCCGCTTATAGTATAAATATTTTTTATCTTATCTGTCCTGAGCCGTAAATTTTAAATTTATATGTTGTCAATCCTTCTATGCCCATTGGTCCGCGTGCATGAAGTTTATTGGTGCTTATTCCTACTTCCGCGCCAAAGCCAAAAGTCCCACCATCTGTAAAACGTGTAGAAGCATTCACATACACGGCTGCTGCATCTATAGCATTTAAAAAAGTTTCTGCTGTGGTAATATTTTCTGTGATGATCGCTTCAGAGTGACCCGACCCATGTCGTACGATATGTTCTATGGCTTCTTCTACACCATCAACTACTCGCAGATTTAGGATGTTAGCCAAATACTCAGTGTCATAATCTTTTTGTGTTGTAGGAGATACCTCGATGCTTTGTTGTGTAATTTTGCATCCTTTAAGATCTGTATGTGTTTCATCAAAGGCTACTTTGAGTAAAGGGAGTACTTCTTTTGCAATAGCGGCGTCAACAAGTAGAGTCTCCATAGCATTACAAACCCCTGGCCTTTGTACTTTAGCATTCACAGCAATAGCAATGGCATTTTGCACATTGGCATCTTTGTCAATATAAGTATGACACTGCCCCTTATCATGTTTTACTACAGGTACAGAAGCATTTTCACTCACATAACGAATAAGCCCCTCCCCGCCACGTGGTACAATAAGGTCAACATACTTATCCATTTTGATGAGCTTGGCTACTCCTTCGCGTGAGGCATCAGGTATAAGGGAGATGAGAGCTTCTGGCAAATCATTCTTTTTTAGTACTTCTTGAAGTACTTTGGCGATAGCCTCATTGGAGTTTTGTGCTTCTTTTCCGCCTTTAAGTACACATACATTGGCAGATTTAAAACTAAGTGCCGCCGTATCTGAAGTAACATTTGGTCGAGACTCATAAATGATACCTATAACCCCTATAGGCACAGAAACTTTTTCTATCTTTAATCCTTCTTGAGTTATCCAGCCATCAAGTACACGCCCGATTGGCTCTTTGAGTGCTGCAATCTCTTCGATGGCCACAGCCATCACATCTATACGACTCTCATCTAAAAGAAGTCTGTCTTTAAGTGCAGGTGCAAGATTATTCGTTTCAGCATCTGTCATATCCAATACATTTGCTTTAAGTAATGCAGCTGTATTAGCTCTCAACGCCTCTGCCATCTCTTTAAGTATTCTATTTCTCGTTGATCCACTCAGTGTAGACAATACTCTGCTGGACTCTTTTGCTTTTATTAAAAATGCTTCCATGAATATACTCCTAATCAGTAATTGAGTCTATTTTAACAAATAAATCTTAATATGTTATAATGATCCAATTTAATAGAAGCGAGTCAGTATTATGCAAATAATCACATTTATAGGTAACGGGAACATGGCACTCAACATTGCCAAAGGCCTAAAAGGCAAATACAGTATCGAAGTTGTCGGTAGAGATATGAAAAAGCTCAATGCCTTTGAAGAGTATCTTGGTACAAAAGTAGATAAATATCTCATGGATGATTTTGATATAACAGACAAGACAATACTTTTTTGTGTCAAACCTGCCAATGTTGAAGAGGTAGGTAAAAAGTTAAAAGGAAAAGCCAGAGTTCTCTTTTCTGTTTTGGCAGGAACTTCACTTGAAAAACTCAAAAAACATCTCAAGAGTAGCGCTTTTGTAAGAACTATGCCAAATCTTGCAGCTAGTGTAGGCGCTTCCATGACCACACTAACGGGTGACCATAAATTTAAAAAAGAAGCCCTAACCCTTTTAGGCGCTGTAGGTGAAACCCTATGGTTAGAGAGTGAAAAAGAGATAGACATTGCTACAGCTTTGGCAGGTTCGGGTCCTGCCTATTTGGCACTCATTGCAGAAGCCTTGGCTGACGGTGCTGTCAAGCAGGGGCTTAAAAGAGAAGATGCCATGGTTACGATGAGAGGTCTGTTTTCCGGATTTGGAAAACTTATCGGTGAAATACACCCTGCTTTACTTAAAGATGCAGTGATGAGTCCGGGGGGTACAACAGCAGCAGGTTACGGTGCGCTGGAAGAGGGTAATGTTAGAGCTGCCTGTATGGACGCTGTAGAGCAGGCATACAATAAAACAAAAGAGCTTTAGAACTCTTTTATCTTTGTAGATAGATTCTTTTGTATACACGGCATATAGCTATGCCTTGTGACAACAACTTTTGTTTTAGATGTTGACCACTTATAAATCAAACATACATCTACATCTTACTTAACTGATCTTTTGCGATTTGGGCACTTTTTTTACCTTGATAGTTCTCTATGATATTTTCATAAAAAACTCTCGCCTGCGCCTTGTCGCCACTTCTTTCCAAAGAGATTGCCGTATGGAGAAGTAAAACATCTATGTAGCTTGCCTGGTCATGAAGTCCGGCACTTTTCTTGAAGTAAAAAATTGCATCTTCATAGTTTTTTGTATAATATGATATTTCGCCCAGATAATAATTTGAAGCAGCAGGCTTATACCCTTTTATATCAGTGATAGTAAATCGGTCTTTTGCATCACTATAACGATTTTTTACAAAGAATCTTACTCCTTCACTATAAAGTTCCGAAGCAGGTTTCTCTTCTAATGACTCTTTAGGTATCGTTTTTTGCCCTTGTCTCTGCGGAACTCTTTCTTGTGAAGAGGTGGAATATGTACCTTTTGAGTTCAAGATTTTATTAAGTTCTTCTTTGCTCACATAGTTATTATTGATATTATCAATCATTCCACCAAGCTCTTTGAGTAGTGCAGTATTGTCGTTTCCGCTTCCTGTAGAAAGCCCCGTACCGCCCCCTTGCAGTTCGCCTAGTGTGGCACTTATCCCCTCTATGAGAGAAGTCAAACCATCTATTCTCTCATTTTGCTCTGAAATCTGCCGTCTGAGTGAATCTATAGACCTTTTATTTTGATCATCCATACTCCCTGAAGATGTTGATCTATCATTTGAATTATTAAATCCATACACAGAAGGCTCTGCCAAAAGTGCTGTATTGCTTAGCACCAAAAGAAAAAGCAGATTGCGTATATATTTTTGTTTCATTATTTCTACTACCTAGCTAAACGAAGATCCACTCTTCTGTTTTGTGCATAACATTCATCTGTCGGATTATTACACACCGGATTACTCTCTCCAAAACTTACAATAACCATATTGCGTGTATCTACACCTTGTGCAGCGATGCTGTCTTTGACCGCCTTAGCTCTTTTTAGTCCTAGTGCATAGTTATACTCATCTGTACCGAACTCATCACAGTTACCTTCTATTTTTATCTGGGAAGAACTTGTATTATGAGCTACGTTTGCATTGGAAGCGATATGGTTTTCCATTCTTGAAGAGACACTGTAATCTCCAAAGTCAAAATAGATACTCTGGAAACCATCACTGCTGCTGTTAAATTTTCCTCTGGCGCCACTATTTTCATGGCCATACCCACTCTCATCTATCGATACTGTATCACCTGCTATTTGTGATGCATCTGAAACATTGTTTTTTCCTTCAAGATCTGGTGCATTTTGACTACACCCTGTCAATAGAAGTGCTGAAAAAGTAGTAGTTGTTATTATTTTTTTTATCATCGTTTATTCCTTGTTGTAAGAAGAGTTGATTACCAATCAATTGATTGGATTTTTCGCCCACTAAGTGGGAAAAGCAAACTTTGCTGGCTTGTAAGGTTGGTATATCCTATCGAAGATCCGTTACCTCCATGTTTAATAAATAAGATCACTGATCCGTCAGTAGAAAATCTTGGGAACTGATTGTTTCCTGTTGCAGTGATTGGACGCGTGCCTGAACCAGATGAAGAGGTCAAATAAAGATTGAAAGTATTGCTGCCAAAAGCATTTTTGCTCTCTCTGCTAGAGTATACTATTTTATCCCCATGAGTATCGCAAGCATTGTTGTTTCTTCCATGGTAAACCACCTGTGAAACAGCAGAAGAGTGGATAGATTTTTTAAAGATATTTGCATATCCAAGCCTGTTAGAGACAAAGACCATACGACTCTCATCATCTACATACTTTCCATTTACATCAATACCATTAAAATTGGTAACCCTCACATTTGCATTTGTTGCAAGATTGAGTTCATAAATATCTGCCTGTCCATTAGGTGCCATAGTAAGTAAAAGTTTTGAACCATTTTTGCTTACATCTGAACAAACTATCATTCCCTCAGAAGAGGCAATTTCTTTTTTGGCGCCAGTATAGATATTGATCTTATTAAGCGTTGGGAGCAAACCGGCATAAGAAGTATAGTAAAAACTTTTTTGATCCTCATCTGCCCATTTAGGAAAAAGATTAAGCCCACCTCTAATGATGACTTTTTGATAATTGAATGTATAATCAGCCAATAGTATTTCACTCTGTCTTGGCGTAGTATAACGTGCAAAAACCACATAACGGTTGATCCAGCCAATATCCGGATACTTCAACACATTATTTATATCAGAGATGGCCTTGTGTGCCAAAAAAGGCATTTTACTCGTCGTTGGTATAGTATAGCGCTTTTTAAATACCTCTGTGCCATCAGACGCTTTTAATAAACGTATGACAAGTATTGTCCCTGCCGTCTGACTAAGTGTATACTTAAGCACATACTCTTTACTTTTAAGGGCAGGTTCAATAAAGTTTGAGTTGATATCTCCTTCATGCCGTGCAGCATCTGCTAAAAAGTGTCCAGAAATCTTAAGGTCAGAGAGCAAGATATTGAAAATCTTATCATCGCGTACAGCTGACCCATCCACTAATGCAATACGGGTGCGGTGCTCAACATCTGTTTCTATCTTCAAGGTCGCATCAATGGCAAAGAGGCTTATAGATAATAATAAAAGTAAGAAATATCTCACATTTGTTCCTTGGTGTTTATTTTTAATATGCATTGTATCAGGGCAGAGTTGAAAGTTTCATTAACTAATATCAATTCTCTTTTTTATTACCTAAGATATGCTAAAATAAAAAAGAAGGAGTATCAAATGAACGATATTGTTGTACCCTTGGCGAAAGCCGCTATATTGACTGCGTTAAACCAGCCTGAAAGTTTTGATTTAAAACAGGCGTTAAAAGACTATCCTCAACTTCAAAAGAGCGGTGCATCTTTTGTGACCCTCAACACCATGCCTCACTCGCAACTTCGTGGCTGTATAGGAACACTCCAAGCCCATCGTCCTCTCTATGAAGATATTATCATTAACGCGCAATCTGCTGCTTTGCGTGACCCTAGGTTCAGCCCGCTTAAACTCCAGGAACTCAAAAATATTAAGATTGAAATCTCCATCCTTTCTGAACCAAAATTGCTCCCCTACACTGATATAGAAGACCTTAAAATAAAGATCACTCCTTTTAAAGATGGTGTAGTACTCAAACACGGCATACACCAGGCAACTTATCTGCCCCAAGTCTGGGAACAGTTACCCCAATTTGATTCCTTTTTTACCAACCTGTGTCTCAAAGCAAACTTAGCTGGCGACTGTCTTTTTGAACATCCTGAAATCTACACCTATCAAGTAGAGAAGTATCAAGAGGAATGATGTCTTCGTCAGCATAGCCTTATTTTATATCATCTACTCCATTTTTCGATCCTTATCACTTCATAAATACCAAGCAAGAAGACAATGTGCAATGGGTTCAAAGTGTTCTCCTATGACATGAAGTACCATTATGGAGATCTATCTATAAATCTCCTCTACCCTGCCAGCTGTAGAGTTTTCAAAGGGGGATCATTACAAAGTCCATCACCTTGCTCTATCATCCACATCGCTTCATGAAAAGTATCACATACGATTATTTCATAGTCCCCATAAGCATTTTTATAAGCTGCTCCTAGTAGCCACCGAGAACGCCCTGGTATGCTATAGTTTTAGACCTCTCATGCGCCCCTACCCTTTGGCAATAAATTCTGCTTCGAAGTTATAAGTACGCCCACCTTTATGAGGCCCAAAACCTATCGTTTGAAGTTGTTCCAAGTACTCTACTAATCCTGCATTGAAGTTTTCATTGTTTGAAAAAGATTTGAGTTTAAACTCAAATCTTCCCGTAGGATCTATATGTAACATAACTTTTATTTTTTCGCCTGCATATTCACTCTGGGCAGGCCAACCCTCCAGCATCCTTTGGACTCTAGCCAAATATGCATTTTCAACGCCACTGTCTTTGCTTTGTTGTTCTTTTAGTGAAGAACTTATACGCTCACTTGCACTTACTGGTTTGTCCACAACCTTTATGAGGTTATTTTTGGGTACTGTTTTTATAGGTTTATCACTCATTTTTATAAGCTTTTTGTTCTCATTTTTGTGAGGTTCTGTCTTTTTAGGTGTTTTAACATTTGCAAAAAGATCTAAAGCTTTTTTCTTTGGCTTTGCAAGATTTTCATTTTTTTTCTGTACTGTTTTTTTAACAACTTTTTCCTCAATAACCTTTTTCTTTTCAACTTTTTTAGGTTCGGGCTTTGGCTCTGGTTTTGCCTTTGGTTTCTGTTGTGGTTTCGGCTTTGGTTCAGATTTCGACTTTGGCTCAAGTTTTGGCTTAATCTGAGGCTTGGATTTGATACTTGATTTAGGATTTATAGCTTTTTTATTTTCAATATTTTGAGATGATGAGAGTGCTACTTGTATGCGATGTTCATTTTTTTCCACATAACGTACGGGTTTTTTTTCATCACGCGTATTAAAATAATAAACCAACAGTCCTATGAGAGTAAAATAGATACTAAAAGACAATACGCCCCAGACTATCTTAGGAGACTTGCCTATCATTCTGTTATAAGCGAGACTTTCTCAAAACCCGCAGCCTTGACACTTTTGAGAAGATACATGACATTTTTGTACTGGAGTACTTCATCTGCACGTATATAAACTTCGGAATTTTTATCAAATTTTGCAGACTTGCTTACGAAATCATCTGCAAAAGTATCTAACCCGTATGTATCATTTTTCAAATAAATCTTTTGATTTTTATCCATGCGTATCGTTAGTGTGTTAGGCTTTGTAACCTTAACGGTTTGGGAGCCCTGAGGAAGGTCAATTTGCTCTTGAAATGTGATGGTTGGTGCAGTAATCATAAGTATAGCCATCAATACTAACATCACATCCACAAGTGGCGTAATGTTCAAGTCTGGACTATCATCCCAACCAAACATAGTTAATCCTCGTTGACTTGAGATAAAATCACTTCTGACTGAGAAGAGAGTAGTGAACTTAATTCATATGCTTTACGTTTCAATATCAGGTGAAACGTATATGCGAAGATTGCCACTGAAATACCTGCTGCTGTTGCGATAAGTGCCTCTGAGATTGCCGGCGCAACAACTGCCAATGAGGCACTCGACTGTGATCCAAGTTTAGAAAAAGTTTCCAGTATCCCTATAACCGTACCAAAAAGACCGATAAACGGCGAAGTGGATGCAATAATAGAGAGCCAGGTTAACCCTTTGGTTGAAACACGTATAGCATCAGAAGATGCAGCTTCAAGTATGGCACTGTTTGGAGTATTCACACGACTCAGATACGTAAAAATAAGTGAGTTGTTAGCTACTGTTTTCGACTGGCCTGTATAGAGCGCTTTAAGCGATTTAGCTTCAGAACTTATACGTGATTTTAAGATATAAAATCTGTCTAAGAATACCCAAAATGTAGTAATGAAATATGCCGATAACACAAGCAGTACAAAAATAGTAATTGCACTGCTGTCCGTGAAATAATTCAAAAGAGATCCCAATTAGAAAGACTTTCCAATGTGCTCCACTTTGCTTACCGCTGCCGCGATAGCTGTTTTAGAAGCTTCTGTGCTCTTGAGCAACTCTTTGGCTGCTTCCAGTGCTTTAGCAAGATCGCTGTCATCACCAGATAGAGCGACTGCGCCATCGACAATACAAGTGGTTTTTTCTTCATCAACTTTCACATATCCAGAGTTAATGGCAACTGCCACTTCATTTGAATCTGCTTTTTCGATAACAATCACACCTGTATCGAGCAACGATACCAGGGTAGCATGCTTGGCTAAAACACCAAACTCACCTTCAATTCCTGGCAAAGTCACTTGTTTTACTTCAGCATCAAAGATAACGCCATCTGGTGTGACTATTTCTAGCTTCATAAGTTCCATAATTATCCTTTAAAGACTCGCCTATTTAGCGTTGATCTTATCGTTTTTCGCAACAGCTTCGGCCATGTTTCCGACCATGTAGAATGCAGCTTCATTCATGTGATCATATTTACCTTCAAGAAGACCTTTAAATCCTTCGATAGTATCTTCTAGTGTAACATATACACCCGGAGAACCAGTAAATACTTCAGCAACGTGGAACGGTTGAGAAAGGTATTTTTCAATTTTTCTTGCTCTTTCAACAACAAGTTTATCATCTTCGGAAAGTTCATCCATACCAAGAATCGCAATGATATCTTGAAGATCTTTATACTTTTGAAGGATCTGTTGAACACCATTAGCAATAGCGTAATGCTCTTCACCAACAATTTGCGGATCAAGCATTCTTGAAGTAGAATCCAATGGATCAACTGCAGGGTAAATACCTTTTTCAGCAATCGATCTATTAAGAACCGTTGTCGCATCAAGGTGAGCAAACACTGATGCAGGAGCAGGGTCAGTCAAGTCATCTGCAGGAACATATACAGCTTGAACAGAGGTAATAGAGCCTTTTGTTGTAGATGTAATTCTTTCTTGAAGTGCACCCATCTCTCTAGCAAGTGTCGGCTGGTAACCAACTGCTGAAGGGATACGCCCAAGAAGTGCAGACATTTCTGAACCCGATTGTGCAAATCTAAAGATGTTATCGATAAACATCAAGACATCAAGCCCCATCTCATCTCTAAAGTACTCAGCCATGGTAAGTCCTGTAAGTGCAATACGGTTACGTGCTCCTGGAGGCTCACTCATTTGACCATAGCACAGTGCAACTTTGTCAAGAACGTTTGATTCTTTCATCTCGTAGTAAAGGTCATTCCCTTCACGTGTTCTTTCACCAACACCGGCAAATACAGAATACCCACTATGTTTCATAGCAACGTTGTTGATAAGTTCCATAATAATGACCGTTTTACCAACACCGGCACCACCAAACAGTCCGACTTTACCGCCTTTTGAATACGGAGCAAGAAGGTCAACTACTTTAATACCCGTTTCAAAAACTTCTGTTTTTGTACTCTGCTCTTCAAATGGTGGCGGATCTCTATGGATAGACCAGTACTCTTTAGCATTTACTTCACCCGCATCATCAATAGCCTCACCGATGACATTAAAGATACGTCCGAGGACTGCTTCACCCACAGGAACCTTAATAGGGTTACCAGTTGCTTTCACTTCCTGTCCTCTTACAACACCTTCACTCATATCCATAGCAATCGTTCTTACTCTGTGATCACCAAGTTGTGCCGCTACTTCCAAAACCAATTTTTGCTCTTTACCTTCAAACATGAATGTCGTCTCTAACGCTTCATTGATCTCCGGTAGGTAGTCTGTAAAATCCACATCTAGAACGGGACCTAAGACTTGTACTATTTTACCTGTCATTTCTTCTCCTGTCATTTATTACTCTTTAGTAGAGTGATTATTGCTAATTGCATTTTTACTTCATAGATTCCATACCACTGATAATCTCAATGAGTTCAGTCGTAATGGATTCTTGTCTTGCTTTGTTGTATTTAACGTTTAAATCTTTTACCATATCTTTAGCATTTTTTGTTGCTGCATCCATGGCCTGCATACGAGCAGAATGTTCAGCAGCCAAGGAGTCAATCAGTGAGTAATACATTGTATATTCAATATAACGTTTCACCAATGCATCAAGAAGTGTATCATCATCATCAGGCTCAACTTCAAGTTCTGAAGTTGAAACAGAGCTAAGTTTTAATTTGGATGCATCTACAGGTAGAATATGATCTTCTTTTACCTCTTGGGTGATCATATTTACATAACCGTTGTGTACCAAAACAATCTTGTCTGTCTCACCCTTGACGTATGATGCCGCCACTTCAGAGATGAACTCTGCAGCCTGCTTAAAATCAGGCGCGGCAGAAAGCCCAATAATTTCATCATTTAATTCAACATTATTGAATTTAAAGTAATCAATACCTTTTCTACCTACAGCTCTAAGGCGCACTTTAACATTTTGCGCTTTGTAGTCTGAAAGCAGTTTATTTACTCTCTTGATCGTTTGTGAGTTAAATCCACCACAAAGACCTTTATCTGCAGTAATTAAAACAATATCTACTTTTTTAGGATTCGTGATATCCTTAAAATAGATATTATCAATACCCTCTGCACTGGACTGCTGCATTTTTTGAGCAATCTCTTCTATAAGTTCAGTCAATTTTGCAGCATAAACTCTTGAACGCTTAGCAAGTTCTTCTGTTCTTTTTAATTTAGCAGAAGAGACAAGCTTCATAGCGTTAGTAGTCTTTTGTGTATTTTTAACACTCCCTATCTTACGCTTTATCTCTTTTAAATTAGCCATTGTTAGCCTTTCTTATGCCGAAAAAGATGCTTTGAAATCTTCAATCGCTCTTCTAAGTTCAGCATCTGTATCATCAGTGATCTTTTTCTCATTTCTGATACTTTCTAAAATACCAGCATATTTTGCTTCCATAAACGGCATAAGATCCGCTTCAAATTTGGTGACTGCAGATGCAGGAATATCATCCAAGTATCCATTTGCGCCGGCAAAAATAATTACAACTTGTTTTTCAACAGGCACTGGAACATAAGGTCCTTGTTTAAGAACCTCTACCATTCTTTGACCACGCTCAAGCTGACTTCTCGTATACTCATCAAGATCAGATGCAAACTGTGCAAATGCCTGAAGCTCTCTAAATGAGGCAAGATCAAGTCTTAGTGTCCCTGAAACTTGTTTAATGGCTTTAATTTGAGCAGCTCCACCAACCCTAGATACTGAAAGACCTACGTTGATCGCTGGTCTGATACCAGAGTTGAACAAGTCAGTCTCAAGAAAGATTTGACCATCAGTAATCGAGATAACGTTTGTCGGGATATATGCCGCAACATCACCCGCTTGTGTCTCAATGATAGGGAACGCAGTAATAGAACCAGCACCTAACTCGTCGGAAAGCTTTGCAGCTCTTTCAAGAAGTCTTGAGTGAAGATAGAAAACATCACCCGGGTATGCTTCACGACCCGGGGGTCTTCTAAGAATCAGTGACATTTCTCTGTATGCAACCGCATGTTTAGAAAGATCATCATAGAAGATAACTGCATGTCTACCATTGTCCCTGAAGTACTCAGCCATCGTCACACCAGCATATGGAGCAAGGAATTGGAGTGCTGAAGAGTCAGCTGCACCAGCGTTAACAACAATAGTATAATCCATCGCGCCGTACTCTTCAAGCTTTTTCACTGTAGCAGCTACTGTTGATTGTTTTTGACCAATTGCAACATAGATACAGACAACGTCCTGTCCTTTTTGATTGATGATCGTATCGATAGCCAATGTTGTTTTACCTGTTTGTCTATCTCCAATAATAAGCTCTCTTTGCCCTCTACCAACCGGTACCAACGCATCAATAGCTTTGATACCTGTTTGAAGCGGTTCATGAACAGATTTTCTAGCCATGATGCCAGGTGCTTTCTCTTCGATAAATCTGTGCTCTATAGCTTCTATGGCACCTTTACCGTCAATAGCCTCACCAAGTGGGTTTACAACTCTACCCATGAAAGCATCACCAACAGGTGTTTTAAGAAGCTCTCCCATTCTCTTAACGCTCATACCTTCTACAATTCCGGCACTAGAACCCAGAATAACAACACCTACGTTTGCCTCTTCAAGGTTTAATACCAGCCCTTTAGCACCGTTATCAAACTCTACAACCTCACCTGCCATAACATTGTTAAGACCATAAACGGTGGATATTCCATCTGCGATACCTACTACTCTTCCTATTTCATTGATGTCAACATCAATCTCAAAGTTCTCAATTCTCTCTTTGATGATTGAACTTATCTCATCTGCTTGCAATTTTACTGCCACTAATACTCCTTTACTTTTATTTGCGATATTTTCGAACAATGTTCAAAAACTACGTTGTCACTAAGACACACCCAAGGGCATACACTAGCGATAACTTCAGCGGTTGACTTTATGCGATTAGTCTCATAAAGCTATATTAACAACTATAAAGATTTCTTAATAAAATCAATGAGTTGTTCCTTAACTCTCTGCTTAGAGAAATTAACCTCAATACCCAAATCATCAACTGAAACGCGTAACCCGTCAAGATCTGTTTTTTCCTGTTTCAATTTGATCGTAGAACCTGTATATTTTTTAAGTGTTTCTTCTAGCTTACTCAACTCTTTATCATCAAGTACTTCTTTGCTCTTCAATATACCCTCATATTGATTTGACTTTTTTTGCAAGTCAGCATTAAGTACTTTAGCAATGGCAGAGATTAAATCAAGCCTTCTGTTTTCACCCAAAATTTTAATAAAGTTTACAAGTGTTGCATCTGTATTTTCACCTAGAGCAAAAAGAACCATTTCCGTTTTCTGTTCAGCAGAAACAATAGGAGAAGTTAAAACTATTTTAACCTCATTGCTGCTAATAGCTTCTGTGAGTATATTAAGCACTTCTACAATACTTTCTATATCTTTACTTACAGAAGAGAGTGCTGATGCATATCTTTTAGCGATTAATTCTTCCATTTATGCCACCTTCTTAGAAAGAATATCAACTATTTTAGCTTCGTTTATCATGATGTCGTCATTCGTGATGTTTTCACTCAAAATTTCATCAATTGCTTCTCTGGCAGATTTTCTCTCTTCTAGAATTATTTTTTCTGAAAGCTGTTTTTCCATAAGAGTTAACTCGCTTTTATTAGCCTTGGAAATCTTTTGTGCCAAAAGGATTGCTTCTTTTTTTGCATCAGCTATGATCTGTTCAGCTCTTTTACTACTTTCGTCTAAACGAGCTTTAGCTTCTCTCTTCTCATTTTTAGCTGCTTGAAGTCTCTCTTCTATCTCTCTAAGCTGACCTGCAATACCTTCTTTTCTGCCTACAAAAAAATTCTTGATCGGATTAGCAAGTAAATAATAAAGCAAAGATGCAAAAATAATAAAGTTGACTACCCTTGGCCAAAAGTCTGTCTCTCTACCTGTTTGCACAAAATAACGGGTTGATTCAGCATCTCCGCTGCTAGCCAAAAGGATAGCTGGGACCACAAGTAAAAACAATAGTGCTGGTTTCTTCATATTTATCCTTTCTTATAATTTGCTAAATTTAGCTTTGAGGTTCTCTTTAAAGAGAGGCATTTGAGAAAGAAGAGAATTTTTAAGACTCTCTTTATCAGAAGCTAACTTCTCAACGAAGCTATTATACTCTTTGTCCAGTTCACTCTGTTTTGTTTCGACTTTACTTGCAGCCAATGTTTTTTCATCATCAATTGCTTTTTGTCTTATTGCAGCAGCTTCATTCTTAGCATTGCTAAGATTTTCATCTGCTTTAGCATTCAGTTCATCAGTGTTGCCGCTGAGACCTTTTGCTGCTTCTAAATCTTTTGCTATAGAGTTGTCTCTATCATCCATAAAATTAATCAATGGCTTAAATAGCATATTATTTAGAACAACAAGAAGGAATAGAAACAAGGCTAAGACAAACAACATCAATGGTAAATGTATGTCAAGCATTAAAACTCCTCGTGTAATTTCGCAATATTTTATCATTTTAGAGATGAGGGCTTGATTAAAATCTATACTTTTAATCAAAATAACTCTAAAGGGAACATTATAATAAATATGATTGAAAATTATAGGGATTTTCTGAATTCACTGCGGCGGTATATAAGAAAAAAGTTCACTCCCTACAAGGCTTAAAATCATAGAGGATAGATTGGTTTTATTTTTGAAGCATCTCTAAAAAATCTTTTATCTCTTGCTCGTTATTAAATCTTATTTCGATACTTTTTGCTTTCATTCTATGTGTAAAGGGGAGTGATTCTCTTAAGATATGTACATATTTATCAAGAAAGCTTTCTTGACTTTTCTTTGAAGAGGCCAAAGTATTTTTTTCTTTATATCCTTTGACCATATTTTCTGTATCACGGACACTTAGTTTTTGCCCAATAATACTGTCTATGATAATTTTTTGCTTTTCCTCGTCGAGTCCGACTAAAATTTTTGCATGGCCTTGAGAAATTTTCCCGGACACAACTTGTTTTTGTCCATAGGTGCAAAGGTTCAAAAGACGCATTGTATTTGTAATTTGTGAACGGCTTTTGTGGACAATGTTGGAGAGTTCATCATGTGTAATTTTATGCACTACTATCAATTCTGAGTAAGAGTTTGCAAGCTCTATGGCATTAAGGTTTTCTCTTTGTATATTTTCAATAAGTGCAAGTTCGCGAAGTCTTACCTCGTCTATCTCTACATCCGCAATAATTGCTTTTATTAATGGGAGTTTTGCAAGTTTATGTGCCCTTAAGCGCCGCTCACCGGCAATGAGAAGATAACCATTTTCTTTTTCTATCACAACAATAGGTTGAAGCAATCCATGCTCTTTGATAGATCCACTTAGCTCTTGGAGTGCATTCTCATCAAAATGTTTTCGTGGCTGAAAAGGGTTGGGAGTAATACTGTCAACACGAAGTTCTTCTACTCTGGCACCTTGCGCTTCAAGTTCAAAACTGTTGATATGACTAAGGTCTTTTTCATACGCTTCTTCTACTTCAGAAAGAATCTCTCCTAGTCCTCTGCCTAATGCCATTTTAACCTCTGACTATCACTGTTGCTAAATCTCTATAGGCAACAGAACCTTTGGAATTGGCTGCATAATGTGTAACAGGTTTTCCGAAACTTGGACTCTCTGCTATTTTTACGTTGCGTGGCACAACGATGCATTCTTTACTTTTGCTGATATGAAAAAGTTTATCTTTAAAATGATGGGTCAAATCAGCAAGCACCTGCTTGGAAAGGTTATTCTGTCCTGAATACATCGTAGGCAAAAATCCTTTGATCTTTAGCTTTGGATTGATTGTTTTTTTCAAGAGACTCACTGTATTGAGTAACTGCGCCAATCCTTCCAATGCAAAGAACTCACACTGAATAGGGATGATCACTGAATCAGAAGCACTTAATGCATTGATCGTAATGGGACCCAATGCCGGAGGAGAATCAATGATTATAAAATCAAATTTATCAGAAACTTCTTTGATCTTTTCTTTAAGAATAAGTTCTCTGTTTTTCTTTTTAGGATTATAAAATTCTTTTTCTATTCCTACAAGACCAATATTCGAAGGGATAAGGCTAAGATTTTTTATCGCTGTTTTAAGTACTACTTCAGAAATTTTTTTACTTCCAATAAGTACATGATAAATATTAAATTCATAGTCACTTCTGCTAAACCCCAAACTGGTCGTCGCATTAGACTGGGGATCAATATCCAAAAGAAGGACTTTTTTTCCTTTTTCAGCTAAAGATGCTGCCAAATTCACTGCTGTTGTTGTTTTTCCTACGCCACCTTTTTGGTTGGCAATGCTGATTACTTCACTCATCGTAAACTATACACCCTTTCGCCCCCCATTATTAAAGAGCCATCTTTACATAAACTGGCATCCGCCAAGCTCATTTTATTGCCCTGTTGATGGTTGTTTTGATAGTTTTCAATATGAACTGAAAACTTTCTACTTAGTTCAAATTCTATCTCATACTCACTAAAAATCTGCTTCCATTCTGGAAATTTTTCAAGTGCTTCAAGGTAATTCTCAAGCAATATTTTCGGTGCAATATCGCACTCTAAGCCTTTATAGCCGTTTTGTGTATTTTTTAAATTGATTCCAATTCCACATACCAAAATATTTTTTACTCTTTGGGTAATCGTTCCACCTATTTTGGCATTATTCAAATAAAAATCATTTGGCCATTTTAACCAAACACTCTCACCCATTGACTCTAACGTTTGCTTCATAATAAAAGAGAAGTAGATAGAAGCCGAAGCCAGAGACAAATCTTTAGGAAGCCTCTCTAACTCTACAGCGACTGAAGCAAAAAAATTCCCTTCACCTCCAGACCAACTGTTATCTCTGCTCCCAATACCTGAACTTTGTTGCGCTGCTATAATAGCTATGGGGGCTTGTAGTATTTTCTCTTCTAATTTTCCAATAAGATACTTTTGTGTAGAGGGGAGAGAATCAAACGATACTATCTCCAATTTTCATCCCCCTTCCTACACAATACGCTTTTGCAGACATCGCTTTTTTAGAAACTGGCTGAAGACTCTGTATTTGCAACGTACCTTTTTTACATCCTACTACAACACTTTCATCTATGAAAGAGAGTATTTCAAAAACCTTATTACTACTTGTTGCATCTATAAAAGTGACCCCGTCAAATTTTGTACCGTTTGCTGAAAATATCCCTGGCCACCCTTCAAATGCACGGTATTTATTATAAATAACAGTTGCATCTTCAAACGCTACTTCACCATCACTTTTTTTGATTTTTTTACAGAGTGTTGCCTGATTTTCATCTTGCGCCTGTGGTCTTATGTTTTCATAGTGTCTGAGTGTACTTAGCGCAAGGCTGCATGCGTCGCTAGTCAGCTGCTCCATAAGTGCGTGTAGCCTCATTGTAGGGGGAATCACAAATTCTACTTTCTCAAGCATAGGACCAGTATCCAAACCTTCTTCCATAAGCATAGAGGTTACACCTGTTTTTTTATCGCCATTTAGCAAAGACTGTTGGACAGGACTTGCGCCTCTGTACTGGGGGAGAAGTGAAGCATGCAAATTAATACACGGTGCAATATCCAGTATACTCTTTGGCAAAATTTGTCCAAAAGCAGCCACTACGATGAAATCAGGATTTGCAGCTTTTATTGCCTCTTCAATCCCTTCGTCACTTAATCTTTCAGGTTGCAACACTTCAATATGATGTTCTTCTGCCAAGACTTTTACAGGAGGCGGAGTCAAGACTTTTTTACGGCCTACAGGACGGTCTGGCTGAGTTAAAACCAAAGAAATTTTCATATCTTCAGATTGAATAAGTGTATCGAGTATTTCTCTTGCGTAGTGGGGTGTCCCCATGTAGACTATTTTTTTCATCTAAATCACCTATACATATTTTATATTTTTTTATGGATAATGTTATTTACTGTTATTTTTAAAGAGTGTTCCGCCATTATGCACACTGTCTATAAGAAAATTTTTCACATCAGTAAGATCAAATCCGCTCGCCAAAAACATCTCTCTACCGTGCTTCATAAGAAAATCTGCTGATTGCAATTTCGTCACGATACCACCCGTAGCAAATTCATGGTTTGGTGTGCACTCTGCTGTAAGTTCCTCTTCCAAAAGAGTAGTCACTACTGCTCTTTGTTTTGCATCATCATACCTGTTTGGATCTTTGTCGTAAAATGCATCAATATCTGAAAGAATGACAAGAAGTTCCGCATCAAAATAATGGGCAACATGAGCTGAAAGTCTGTCATTATCGCCAAAAACCAACTCGTCAATGCTTACTGTATCGTTTTCATTGATAATAGGAACTACTTTGTTTGCAAGCAGTGTATCTATAGCCATCTTTGCATGTTCGACTTGTTTGGAAGATTCGAAAACATCTGCACTCAATAGTACTTGAGAGCACAATATATCAAATATGGCAAATTGTTCTTGATACATTTTGAGTAAGAATGGCTGTCCGATGGCTGCAAGGGCTTGTCTGTTGCCAACAGAATCCCTATCTAAAGGAAGTTGCGTGAAACCTGTTGCAACGGCACCCGAACTTACTAAAATCACTTCATACTTATGTGTTTTAAGTTGCGCTATAAGCTGAACCAATGCCAACATACGTGTTTTTGCGATAGTCCCATTTTCTGTTAAGACATGAGAACCCACTTTTATAACAATACGTTTCATATTTACCTACTTTTATTCAGCTTTATTTTCTTCTTCTACATTCTTAACAAAATCGCCTAAAGCATAACGTAACGCTTCTGTATTTATATGTGCCACAGAAGAGATAGGAAGCACAAATTGTGGTTCTTTTTCCGGTAACGATACACCAAAATCGGTTTTAAATCCATAACTTGTATAATTCATATCTGCTTTATATCGCTTTAATGTATCATTTGCCACAATACCAATGTCAGTCAGAAAAGCTTCAGTCAATTTGTTCACTTCATCTTGACTCAAAGAGTCAATTTTAGTAATAGCAATAGCATGCTTTCTGCTTGCAAGTGCTTCAGAATAACGGCCTATCTCTACCAAAAGTGTCTCATACTGATACTTCATCTCTCTGTAATTTGCAGCATCGATCATAAGAAGAAGGGTTTTTGTTCTTTCAATATGTTTCAAGAACTCCAAACCTAAACCTCTACCATCACTCGCACCTTCAATAATACCAGGGATATCAGCCATCATAAAGGAATCATAATCTCCCATGTCTACCACACCGAGCTTTGGTGTAAGCGTTGTAAACTCATAATTGGCGACTTGTGGTCTGGCATTTGAAAGCGTAGCAATGAGTGTTGACTTCCCTACATTTGGATATCCAACAAGCCCAACATCAGCAATCAGCTTCATTTCAAGTCTTACTTCTTTGGTGATGCCAGGAAGTCCAGGTTGGGCATAGGTTGGTCTTTGGTTTGTTGAACTTTTAAAGTGCATATTCCCTAAACCTCCTTTGCCCCCCTCAAGGAATTGCACCATTTCACCTTCTCTCACAAGGTCTAAAAGCTCTTTGCCTGTTTCAATATCCACCACAGTGGTCCCAGGGGGTACGGTTATAATCGTATCCTGTCCTTTACGGCCATATCGTTTTCGGCCTTCACCTGGACGCCCATTTTCCGCTTTGATGTGATTGCGTCCACGAAGTCCTGAGAGTGTATCGGTATTGTTATCTACTTTAAAAAATACAGAGCCGCCTCGACCGCCGTCGCCACCATCCGGGCCACCATTTGCAACAAACTTCTCTGTCCAAAAAGAGATTGAACCTGCACCACCCTTACCTGAGCTTATCATGAGCTCTACACTATCTACGAACATATATAAACCTTTTATCTAATGGGAAAACTTTTGTAGCCATATACAAGAGTAAATTATGAAATTATATCTAAATTAGAAAAATTACCGCTATAATTTTCTATACCAAAACAATTTCAAGGATATTTAATGAAATCTATTAAGCCTATGTCAACTATCATTCTATTAGCCTCACTCCTTTTGCATAATGGCTGTACTCCAAGTAAAGAACCAGTGCATAAAGGCGGATACTATCATAGTAATATCTATTTTGGTAAAAATTTTTCAGATAATTTTAAACAGGGTATTGAAGATGGATGTACAACTTCTAAAGGCAATTACACTAAAGCGCATACACTCTTTAACAATGATAAAGATTACAATGATGGTTGGTTTTTAGGTCGTAACAGATGCAAACATTTACTTGTTCTGGATGAAGAATAAAACATGTAGATAATCTAAAAAGAGGTGAGATTAGTCCGAGATATTCTCGGACTTAAGTCAATTATGCAGATACTATTGAAACTTTCTTCTGACTAGCAGATCTGTTTTCAAATTTAACTACACCTTCAACAAGTGCAAATAAAGTATGGTCTTTGCCCATACCTACACCATTGCCTGGGTGAACCTTAGTTCCTCTTTGTCTGATGATAATGTTACCTGGGATAACTGTTTCACCACCAAATTTTTTAACACCTAAACGACGTCCTGCTGAATCTCTGTTATTCTGAGTGGATCCTTGACCTTTCTTGTGTGCCATATCTTCTCCTTATATATATTAATTTTTCTCTTGAAGATTGGCAAATCCAATCTTTCAATTCCTCTGGCTGAAGTCTTACGCTAAGTGCATAAGCAATATAGTTTAAGCTATTTTAGTAATTCTAACTCTAGTAAAGTCTCTTCTGAAACCTCTTTTAAGTTTTGAATCTTTTCTTCTTCTTTTCTTGTAGATGATAACTTTTTTATCTCTACCTTCATTGATCACTTCGCCTTTAACTACAGCACCCTCAACAAATGGTGTACCCACTGTTAGTTCACCCTTATCTAACGCTAGAACTTCTTTAAATTCTACTGCTGCTTTTGGCTCAAGACCCATGTTGTCAAAACAGATGATATCACCCTCTTGAACTTTGAATTGTTGACCACTTGCTTTAATGATTGCGTACATTGCAAACCCTTTATACTATTAATTGTCTTAAAAAAGTTCGTGATTATACCCAAACTATGTTTAATATATTTTTAAAGTTTTAAAAAATAATGAATATCTATTAACCAAAATCAACATTGGCTTTTGCCAAGGCTATACAGTCTATCTCAACCTTTACATTTTTGGGTAAACTACGTACTGCTACAGTACTTCTTACAGGCTTATGTACACCAAAATAGTGTGCGTAAATGGCATTTACCTTTTCAAAATCACGCATATCTTCCAGAAAAATTGTTGTTTTAATCACATCATTAAAATGTGCGTTAGCCGCTTCAAGAACATAAAACAGATTTTTCATCACTTGATGTGTCTGGTTTTCAACATCATCAGCTATTAACTCTCCATTGGGCAATAAACCAATTTGTCCTGATGTATACACAAATCCATTGACAACAACCGCTTGTGAATATGGCCCTATGGCTTGTGGCGCCTCTTTAGTTGAAATAAATTTCATTTTTCAATCCCCTTATTGTATATTTCTTTCATATTGTCTTTTATATAAGTTTAACACATTTCAAATTATACTTTAGCAACTAGCTACACAACACTTTACTCAGAAGTGCCCACACTCCAGCGCAATTAAATAAAGTTTCGTTCATTTAGCATTTTATGCAATAATCCTTGGCATTCCAAATTTCTGTGTAATGAGTTCGCCTTCATCATTAAAGTAAAGATAATAGAGTTTATCTTTGACTGCCGAAAGTCCTGCAAGATAACGTAATGCCAAATTCGCCTGTAGTGAACCTATATACATTACAATAGGTGCAGTGATGCCTCCTGGTTTGTGATCAGATATATTAAAGACTTGAAAATCTGCTTTATCGAAAAAACAGACTTGTCCGTTAAACTCTTCTACACTGGCATATATCCAGGGCGTTTCAACCTCTTTTGCATATCTATCTATCTCTCCCCTTACAGGCAGATTATCTGTAGCATCCAAAATAAGGTCATACGTATTTTCTATCTCTTTGAAATCTTTAAAAAGCATATCAAAAGCAACAGCTTTTACAAAAGGATTTTTACTCTGGATGAGTGATACTACCGTTTTAGCTTTACTTTTTCCTTCATCTGCAAGAGTAAAGGCTATTTGTCTATGAATATTATGATAGGAGATCGTATCAAAATCCACTATATGTATCTCCCCGATACCTGAAGTTCCCAGTGCCATTGCCAGCGTGCTGCCCAATCCGCCAGCACCAATAATCGCTATCTTTTTACTTTGTAAACTCTGCTGTACTTTTGGCCCCCAAAGCTGTATCTGTCTATTAAAGTACTCTTCTGGTGTCATGATATATCCTCTCTTACTCTCAACTCTTTTTCAAAACACCAAACCTTACGATGTTCTAAAACTTCCGCTTTATCTATAACTTCAATGAGCATTGACTCTTTATCTTCAAGCATCATTTCGATTTCACCCTCAGGAGACACCAGCATCGTGTCACCATAGAACTTCCACTTGACTTCATCATCACTGTACTCACCCAAACGGTTTGCACGGAGAATAAAACATCCGTGTAAAAAAGCTTTGGTTTTAATGATCTCTCTCCAACGATTGTGAGAACCGAAAGTTGACGCGGTAGGAAGTAAAACCAAATCTACTTTCTTTTGCGTTACTTTTTGCCAAAATGGGTCAAAATGAAGTTCAAATCCAGCCATGACCATCACCTTAAAACCTTTGATGTTCAATATCATTGGGTCTTTCAGCGGGGCCACTTTATTTGCAAAAAACTTCTCTTCATTCCAATGTGTATAGGGAAGTAAGATTTGCTGCTCATAGTAGCTTGCACTTTTAGGAGTGATCTTTGCAATTGTTTTATGATAACCGTCTTTTTTAGTCAAAATGATAGGAGCAATAAAAACAATATCATATTTTTTTGCAAAATTTTTAAGTAATTCTATGTGTTTGCGACTCTGTTCTTTAACCATGTTTGGTGCCATTGTAGCAAACTCTTTAAAGAAGTGATTGAGTACATACTCACCAAGAAGCATCACGTCAGCTCCTCTTTCTTGTGCTTGTTTGAGATAAAACTCAAGCCGTGTGGCATTCATGCCAAGTGTTGGCAATTGTAAAGCCGATACAACCAGTTTCTTACCCATTATTTATCCCTCGAATGTTCATACAAAACGCAGATTCCATTAGGCGTAGAAAATATCCTTCGAGATGTCTTCATTGAAGCTTCAGCAGGCAACTTCATTATTTTCATAATTATGCTTCCTTTTGATTGGCTTGTTCTATCACTGTGATTTTTGTCTTTGCTTCTTCTATAAGTGTTTGGGCTTCTTTAATATTTTTAAGTCCCTCTTCATAAAGCTTCACAGACTCTTCAAGTGTAATCTCCGGGTTCATAAGTTTTTCAAGCAACTCTTTTGAGTGCTCCAGTTTTTCTTCAAAGGTTTCATTTTTCATGTAAGTATATCCTTGATATTTTCTTCAAACTTCTCTAATTCCACCAAAAAGGCATCATGCCCGTAATCACTTTGGACCTCAAGATAAGTATGAGGCTGATCATTGCGCTTCATCATCTTGGCGATGTGCTCCATCTCTGAAGGAAAGAAGAGGTAATCAGATGAAAAGCTTATCATATGTACCTTTGCTTTAATACGCAAGACGGCATCGTGTAATGAATCATACCCACGGCTTAGATTAAATGTATTGATTGCTTTTACTATATACAGGTAAGAAAGTGGATCAAAGATACGTGAGAAGTTATTGGTATTATACTCCATATATCGTTCTACTTCGTAACGTCCAAAGAGTTCAAACAGGCCATCATTACTGACATAGTTACGCCCAAATTTATCATCCATTGAATGAGGAGAAAGATAAGAGATATGCCCCGCTATGCGTCCGATGGCTAATCCATCCAATCCTTCTTCTTTAAAAGCATTCTTTGCGTAGTTCCCATGTTTAAAACGCGGATCTCTTCGTATAGCTTCCATGGCTACTTTATTAAATGACATTGTCCAAGGCCTAGTTGCATATGTTGCAGCCAGTGATATGATATCATCTGCGAAGTTTGGATAATCTACAGCAAACTGAAGTGCCTGCATTCCACCCATTGAACCCCCTATGATGGCTCGCAGGTGATAAATACCAAGAGAAGAGAGCAACTGCATTTGTGCTCTGATCATATCTTTTACCGTAACTACTGGGAATTTTAGTCTATAAGGGTCTTGACTGGGATAGTTGGCACTCATAGGGCCCGTAGTTCCAAAACATGAACCTATCACATTGGTGCAGATAACAAAATGTTTTGTTGTATCTATCGCTTTGCCATCACCGATAAGTCCATCCCACCAGCCTGCTTTTTTGTCACCCTCATAGGTGCCAGCGGCGTGGTGTGAGCCGCTTAGTGCATGACAGACCAAAACAACATTACTCTTCTCTTTATTTAGCTTTCCATAAGTCTCATAAGCTATTTCATAAGGCTCTAATATACGTCCACTCTCCAAGTAAAGAGGGCTGCTAAGATGTGCTATTTTTGTTTCGATTTTCATAGACTACTTTTTTATTTGAGAACATTTTTTGAGCAAGCCCAAAAAACTACGCTGACACTGCGTTACACCTAAAGGTGCATACGCTAGCCATAACTTCAGCAATGGGCTCATGTGACTAATCACATATAAGCACAATATCCTCATTCATTATATTATTTTGTAGTATTTTATCCAATTTGGGCTTTTATCCTCTAACATTGGCAGGAATACCAAGCTGTACATTTCATCCCAATGCTTTCTTTAAGTCCTTTATCAAATCTTGTGTATCCTCTATTCCTACACTCAGCCTTAGAAGCCCAGCTGGTACACCTGCTTCTATAAGCTCCTGGGCTGAAAGTTGTTGGTGTGTAGTACTTGCAGGATGTGTGATGATAGACTTTGTATCACCAATATTTACTACCAAAGAAAAAATCTCTGTGGTATCTGCTATTTTTTGTGCTGTCTCTTTATCTTCTACTTCAAAAGAAAGCAGCCCACTATGGCCGCCCTTAAAGTACTTTTGGCCTAATTCATAGTTAGCATCTGATTTAAGTCCAGGATAATTGACTTTACTGACCTTTGGATGTGCTTCTAGATACTCTGCAATAGCCAACGCTGATTGGGAGTGTTGCTTCATACGAAGAGGCAGAGTCTCTAACCCCTGGATATACAACCATGAGTTAAAAGGAGAAGGTGCGCCACCAAGATCACGCAACAGCGAAAGTCTTGTTCTAAGTGTAAAAGGAGGCAAAGGCAAATCACTGTAAATAAGCCCATGGTAACTCTCATCTGGCTCATTAAAGTGTGAGTAACGTGGGTTGCCCTTGATTTTTTCTACCAGGTTTTCACGTTCAACCAAAATACCGCCGATTGCTAGCCCTTGTCCTGTTGTATATTTACTAGCAGAGTGAACACTCAAGTCACATCCATGCTCTAGGGGCTTGCACAAAATAGGCGTTGCTACTGTGTTATCTGCACAAGTTAAAATGTTATGCTTGTTGGCAATAGCCACAATAGCATCAAAATCAGCCACATCAATGCTTGGATTTGTGATGCTCTCAAAAAGGATAATCTTCGTTTTATCATCTACCAGCGCTTCTATTTCAGAAGGATTTCTCACATCAAAGTAACGTGTTTCTATACCGAAACGTTTAATAGTATGCCCAGTAAGCGTACTAGTGCCCCCATAGACTTGTCTTGCAACGATGATATTATCGCCTGATTGGGCTACGTTGGCGATGGCATAAAAAATAGATGCCATTCCTGAAGCACTTCCAATGGCAGCCGCGCCGCTTTCAAGTGCTGCAAAACGTTTTTCAAACACATCAGTAGTGGGATTCATCAGTCTTGTATAAATGTTTCCAAGCTCTTTGAGGGCAAAAAGGTTCGCCGCATGTTCTGTGTCTCTAAACTCATACGCTGTAGTCATATAGATAGGTACTGCCATAGTCCCCATTGCATCTTTATCATATCCTGCATGGACAGCCAGTGTTTGTTCGTGCATTGCGCTTCCTTATTTTATGGTATTTCAATTATAGCTTGTGCTAACTTGCAAAAAAATTTAAATGTAATAGTTAGGAGACTCTTGAGTAATAGTAACATCATGCACATGTGACTCTTTAAGTCCAGCAGATGTAATCTCAACAAACTCTGCTTTTTCCCAGAATACTTTGATTGATTCTGAACCACAGTACCCCATAGAAGCCCTGAGTCCGCCTATCATTTGATGCACTACATCTGCGATATGCCCTCTGTATGGTACGCGTCCTTCAATACCTTCTGGTACAAGCTTATCTGCTGCTGTTCCTTCCTGAAAGTAACGGTCAGTACTTCCTTTATTCATAGCACCGATACTCCCCATACCTCTGTACTCTTTAAACTGTCTTCCGTTAAAAAGTATCATTTGGCCTGGTGTTTCGTATGTACCTGCAAGTGCGGAACCCAACATAACGGAACTTGCACCTACAGCTAAAGCTTTTGCTACATCACCAGAGTATCTTATGCCTCCATCTGCAATGACAGGTACTCCTGCTTTGTTAGCCACTAGAGCCACTTCATCAATAGCAGAGATTTGAGGTACGCCCACACCCGCAACAATACGTGTCGTACAAATAGACCCCGGTCCTATGCCTACTTTTACTGCGTCAGCACCTGCATCTATAAGATCTTGCGCAGCAGCGCCAGATGCGATATTCCCTGCTATAACATCTACATCCAACTCTTTTTTGATAAGTTTGAGTGTATCAATGATACCTTGTGAATGCCCATGAGCAGAGTCAAGCACAAGGACATCTGCGCCTGCTTCTACCAGTGCTCTAGCACGGTCAAGTTGTCCTACACCAATAGCAGCACCTACTCTTAGACGGCCATGTTCATCTTTGTTTGCATTAGGAAATTTTTCTTTTTTCTCAATATCTTTAATAGTGATCAGCCCCTGAAGCACATTATTTTCATCTACTATAGGGAGTTTTTCTATCTTGTGTTTTTGCAAAATTTTAGCTGCATCTTCAAGTGTGATACCTGGTTTTGCAGTAAACAAAGGCATCTTGGTCATTACACTAGAAATCGGTAAACTCATATCCGTGATGAAACGCATATCACGGTTTGTGATAATGCCTACTAGCTTCATATTTTCATCTACTACAGGAACACCGGAAATTTTATATTCACCCATTAAAGCATCTGCATCACCTACAGTCTTCTCTGGAGATACAAAGATAGGATCTATGATAATACCACTTTCAGACTTCTTTACTTTTGAGATTTGCTTTGCTTGTGTTTCGATATCCATATTTTTATGAATAATCCCAATACCGCCTAAATGTGCCATCGCGATGGCAGTTTTGTATTCAGTAACCGTATCCATCGCAGCAGAAACGATAGGCATGTTTAGTCTCACACGCTTAGTAAGATTACTTTTTATACTCACTTCTTTAGGAAGCACAACTGAATGTTGTGGTACCAATAATACATCTTCAAATGTCAATGCTCTTTTTTTAATTCTCATAATAATCCTTCGTATAATTTACAGCTTTTTCCATGCTCAAAGCACCGTCAAAAAGCGTTTTTTCGTTAAATGCTTTAGCGATAAGTTGTAAGCCTATAGGCATACCTTCATCATCTTTAGCAACTGGCAAACTGATTGCAGGAAGCCCTGCAAGATTGATAGCAATAGTGTACATATCACTCTTGTACATTTCAAGCGGATCTTCTGATGCCCCTATTTTAGGTGCTACACTTGGTGCAACTGGTGATAAAATAAGATCTGATTCTTCAAAGATGGCGTTAAATTCATCTCTTATGAGGTGTCTGACTTTTTGTGCTTTTACATAGTATGCATCATAATACCCTGAGGAGAGCACAAAATTACCAAGCAAGATACGCCTTTTGACCTCTGTGCCAAAACCTTCACTTCTTGTCTTAAAGAAAAGCTCTTCAGTATTTGTGGACTCAGCTCTCGTTCCATAACGCACACCATCAAAACGTGCAAGGTTTGTTGCCGCTTCTGCTGTTGCCAAAATGTAGTAAGTGGCAATGTCATACTTTGTATTTTGCATATTTTTATGTACGATAGTATGTCCGGCTTCTTCAAGCAGTTTGACTGTTTTCGCATATGCTTTTTGTGTATCTTCATCTGCTTGTGAAATATAGTTATCGATGACTGCGATAGTGAACTTTCTGTCACTATCCATAGTGTTAGCGATATCTTCTATCTCAAAATCTGCTGATGTAGAGTCTTTATCATCATGTCCCTTAATAGCATCATAAAGAATGGCTGCATCCTCAACATTTTGAGTTATGGGGCCTATTTGATCAAGTGAAGAAGCATATGCCGCCAAACCAAAACGGCTCACACGGCCATAGGTAGGTTTCATCCCTACTACACCACAATACGCAGCAGGCTGACGGATAGACCCGCCCGTATCTGAACCAAGTGCCGCTATAGCAATACCAGCAGCAACTGCTGCCGCGGATCCTCCTGAAGATCCTCCTGGTACCCTATTTGTTCCATGTGGGTTTTTAGTAGCTCCGTAAAAAGAACTCTCAGTTGTTGATCCCATAGCAAACTCATCCATATTGGCTCTTCCAAATGCCATCATCCCTTTAGATTTAAGGTTTTTGATCACAGTGGCTTCATAAGGGGCTATATATCCCTGAAGTATCTTAGAAGCAGAGGTCACAGGCCAGTCCTTCACCTGGATATTATCTTTAATAAGGATGGGTACACCCTCACCTGAACTTTCAAACCCTACATAAGCATTGAGTCCACTCTTTTTAGCTTTTGCTTCAAGTTCAGTTCTAAGTTCTGCTAACTCTTCATTAGATTTTGTTAATGCTTCTTTTAGTGTAATCACAATAATCCTTACTTTATCTCTAATTTGTTTTTATAATATGCTACAACTGCCAATCCAACACCAACTAATCCAAATATAAATACAATAGAGCCTAAAATGACAGACGTTTGGACAGGTTGTGTCATATCAAACATTAGGCAACAACCTTGGCACATCTCTCACAGGCGCACTCTTCAGAAGTACTTCTAAATCTCCAGCATCTTGGACATTTAGAAGCAGTTGCTTTATGTACTGTAAATGTTTTGCCGTTGACTTCAAAAGAAGCTACTTGCTCTCCCTTGGAACTTGATTTCATAGCCGAAACTACAAACCAGTCTTCAAGGTCTTTTCGGTCATTGATGGCAAATACACTCATATCACCTGCTATTTCAACTTCAAGTGTAGACTTCATAAGTTTTTCTTTTTTAAGTTTGTCAACAGCTTCTGAAAACTTCTCCCTAGCTTCTAAAAGAACCGTATCATCAAAAGCGCTTTCTACTTCTGGCACTTCAACATAAACAAGATCAAATACATTTGTCATTTCACCCTTGAAAAGCCGCGGTGCGTATTCAAGTATCTCATCTGCTGTGTATGTCAATACCGGTGCAACAAGCCCCAGCATCGCTTTAGATATGTGTGCCATTGTGGATTGTGTCGCTCTTCTGCTTACATCGTTTTTATCTTCACAGTAAAGTCTGTCTTTTGTGATATCCATATAAATACCCGAAAGCTCATTAGTGATGAAATGGTTAAGTATCGCAAACCCTCTAAGAAAATCATACGCATCAAAAGAGCTTTTAACTGAAGCAAATATTTTTCTGGCTTTAGCAAGTATCCATCTGTCCAATTCACCATACGCATCATTTTCAACATAGATTTCAAGATCATCCACATTGGCAAGTAAAAATCTAAAAGTATTTCTTATTTTTCTGTACTGTTCAGCTGTTTGCTTCAAGATACCATCAGAAATCTTCAAATCTGTCTGATAGTCAGAAAGTGCAACCCATAGTCTCAAAATCTCTGATCCGTACTGCTTTACAACTTTGTCCGGAGCAACTACGTTACCTTTGGACTTACTCATCTTCTCACCTTTGTCATCCACAGTAAACCCGTGAGTGATAAGTGTTTTGTACGGAGAGACTCCATTGATTGCTGCAGAAAGTAACAAGGATGACTGGAACCAACCTCTATGTTGGTCACTCCCTTCTATGTAAAGAGATGCCGGGTATTCTCCTGCGTCATAATTATCTGAACTTAATACTGAATTCCAAGTCGAACCAGAGTCGAACCATACATCCAAAATATCGCTTATCTTCTCCAGGCTATCAGGATTATAAACACTGCTGGAAGGTAAAAGTTCTGCGTTTGTCATCGAATACCAGGCATCTGCACCATGGGTGTCAAATAGGTTTGCCACATGTTCTAACACATCCTCATCAAAGATAACTTCTTTAGTGCTTTTGTTTCTAAAGAATGCTATAGGCACACCCCAGGAACGCTGACGGGAAATACACCAGTCTGGACGTCCTTCTATCATCGGTTTAAGACGGTTCTTGGATGTCTTAGGATAAAACTCAACACTTTGTATGGCATTGAGCGCTGTATCTCTAAGTGTATCAGCAGCGCCTTTGGCTTTATCATCAATAGAAATAAACCATTGGTTTGTTGCTCTGTAGATAAGTGGTTTTTTCGTTCTCCAGCAGTGTGGATACGAGTGGATAAACTTACTTTGTTTGAGTAATGAATCACCGAGCATTTCCAAGATGGGTTCATTGGCTTTAAAGACATGCATCCCCACAAACTCTTCAGGATGAGGCAAAAGATTCAGCCCTACTACGCTTTCATCAAAACATCCGCGTTCATCTACAGGCATCACAACATCAAGAGCATATTTAAGACCTACTTTGTAGTCATCTTCACCATGTCCAGGAGCAGTATGTACACATCCCGTACCCCCATCCATAAGTACATGCTCACCAAGTACCACTTTTGATGGTCGGCCATTTAGCGGATTGATAGCTAAAAGATTTTCCATCTCAGTTGCTGCTATTTTTCTGCATGCATGTCCAGAAACTACACCCTCTTCTATCATCGCATCATAACGTGCTTCAGCCACGATATGCCCATCGTCGGTAAGCACATACATTTCATCAGGGTTTAAAGAGATACCTGTATTTGACGGAAGTGTCCAGGGAGTCGTTGTCCAGATGACCAACCCTGCCTTTCCCTCTACGCCCACCTTCTCTTTTGCCGCATCGCTTAGTTCAAAATGTACATAGATAGAGTAATCTTCTTTATCTTCATACTCTACCTCTGCATCAGCAAGCGCTGTTCTTGCAGCCCATGACCAAAAGATAGGTTTATGTCTCTCAACGAGTAAACCTTTTTTTGCAACCTCACAAAGGGTTCTATAGATATTTGCTTCAAATTTAAAATCCATAGTGACATAGGGGTTATCCCAGTCTGCTATGACGCCTAACTGTTTAAAACCATCTCTTTGTATATCTACAAACTTCGCAGCATGTGCACGGCAAAGCTCTCTAAACTTCTCTGTCGGCATTGCTTCTTTTTCACTTTTGCCAAGTTGCTCTTCTACTTTCTGCTCAATAGGCAATCCATGACAGTCCCATCCTGGAGTCATACGAACTGCTTTACCCTGGAAATAATTATATTTTAAAATGATATCTTTTAGAATTTTATTAAGGGCATGACCGATGTGAATATCACCATTGGCATAGGGAGGACCATCATGCAGTGTGAACATTTCGGCATTTGCACGTTTTACTTTCATCTGTTCATAAATGTCTGCATCAAACCATGCATTATATTTTAGAGGTTCATTTGTCGGGAGGTTTCCGCGCATCGGGAAGTCCGTTTTGGGGAGGAGAAGTGTGTCTTTAAAATCCATTATTGATAATACCTTAGTCTTATATTATCCCGTGATTATATCTAAAAGAGGATTAGAAGCTACTTTTGATACAATTATCTTATGAAAAATATACAAAACATAGTAGAAAAAATTATTCAACACTTGACAAAAGAACAGCAAACCATTTCATTTGCTGAAAGTTGTACCGGTGGTCGTATTGCCGTAGCATTCACAGCTATATCAGGAGCTTCAGAAGTTCTTCATGGTTCCTGTGTTACTTACTCAAACGATATTAAACATCTTTGGTTGGGTGTAAGCAATGAAGTACTCGAAAATTATGGTGCAGTCAGCCAACCCTGTGTCTCACAAATGTTAGAGGGTATACGAAAACTAGCAGGGTCTGATTATGCTATAGCAGTTTCTGGTATTGCTGGACCTACCGGCGGTACAAAACTCAAACCTGTAGGGACAGTATATATAGGTGTACAAACTCCTTTTTCCCAGCAAGTATTTCATTGTAACTTTGATGGCCCAAGAGAAGCTGTTCAAGAACAATCTACCGTGTTTGCGATAGAGAAATTAGCAGAAATATTAAATATCTGAAATATTTCTTATAAATCTCTTGACAATCAAAGGTTTCTGAGCTATAATTCCGTCCACTTATTCAAGTTTATGAGTGCAAAATGTGAGACCCGTTAGCTCAGTAGGTAGAGCAATTCCCTTTTAAGGAATGGGCCCTAGGTTCGAATCCTAGACGGGTCACCACTTTTAACAATTTTATGTTTATGGTTCTTGATGACCCTTTCATCTAGTGGCCAAGGATATTACGTTTTCAACGTAAAAACAGAGGTTCAAATCCTTTAGGGGTCGCCAATCTTCTCCAAATAAACATCAAACATGGTCGCTTAGCTCAGTTGGTAGAGCGCTACCCTTACAAGGTAGATGTCACAAGTTCGAGTCTTGTAGCGACCACCATTAATAGGACGTAAAATGAACAGAGTTCATCTTTACTACGTTAACACTGGGTTTTCTTCAGCAGAATGCTCACAAAACTAGTTTTGTTCCTAAACTTAGACTTACTTTAAAGTAAATCTAGTAAAATACTTTTCAACCATTCATTTGGTTTTTGCGCGGTGGTAGTTCAGTTGGTTAGAATACCTGCCTGTCACGCAGGGGGTCGCGAGTTCGAGTCTCGTCCACCGCGCCACTTATATTATCGTGTGACCCGTTAGCTCAGTAGGTAGAGCAATTCCCTTTTAAGGAATGGGCCCTAGGTTCGAATCCTAGACGGGTCACCACTTTGACTGCAAGATGATATTGAAAAACTTGCGTTTTCCAAGAAAACTATGGTCGCTTAGCTCAGTTGGTAGAGCGCTACCCTTACAAGGTAGATGTCACAAGTTCGAGTCTTGTAGCGACCACCATTAAAATAACGCGAAATGAGCAAAGCCCATTTTCAGCTACGCTAACGCTGTGTTTACTTCAGCAGTAGGCTCACGAAACTAGTTTCGTTTGTGTTTTAGGTAATCATTTCTATTTTTAGACTTACTTTTAGGATAAATATAGAAAAATACTTTTTAGCCATTCATTTGGTTTTTGCGCGGTGGTAGTTCAGTTGGTTAGAATACCTGCCTGTCACGCAGGGGGTCGCGAGTTCGAGTCTCGTCCACCGCGCCACTTTTTAAAATTATAATCTTCCCATATCAAATCTATTATCTTAATAACTATAATATATAGTCGAAAAAATCATTATTAACGGCAATCCTCTCTACTTTTTTTGGGTTCACTTTTATCTATGCGTGAAACGTGCTTGCTTGTTTCAGAACTAAGAAGAAAACGAATAAAAAGAAGACCAATTGATGAAGAAACCACAGAGGCTGTGGTAATGAGAGTAAGATTAATCTCTAAGACGGATACGCACAGATTCCTCGTGTGCAGTCAATCCTTCAGTATTAGCAATCATCGCACATTGCTCACCAATCTCCCGCATTCCCTGCTTAGACATAGAAATGATAGAAGACTTTTTCAGAAAGTTATCTACACTTAATGGAGAGTAAAACTTTGCAGTCCCACCCGTAGGAAGTGTATGGTTAGGCCCAGCAACGTAATCACCTATAGGTTCAGGCGTATTTTCTCCCAGGAAGATGGCACCTGCATGCTTAATACTATCAAGTAAACTCATAGGATCTTTTGTAATAATTTCCAAGTGTTCAGGCGCTATCTCATTCATAAGAGCTATAGCTTCATCCATATCTTTTGTAACAATAATAGCCCCTCTCTCCTCTATAGACTTTCTTGCTATTTTTTCACGTGAGAGAGTGCCAAGAAATTCTTCAACTTTCTCACTGACTTTCCTAGCCAATGCTTCATCTGTAGTGATAAGAATAGAACTTGCCATCTCATCGTGTTCTGCTTGTGAAAGCAGGTCGATAGCAACATAATCTTCTCTTGCACTTTCATCTGCGAGTATACCTATCTCGCTTGGTCCTGCGATCATATCGATGTTTACTTCACCATACACTAACTTTTTAGCCGTAGCCACAAAGATATTTCCAGGCCCGGTAATAACATCGACTTTAGGGATGGTCTCAGTTCCGTACGCCATTGCTCCTATGGCAGAAGCACCGCCTACTTTAAAAACTTGTGTAACTTTACAAAGGTGACATGCAGCAAGAAGAAGCTCATTGAGCTCATTATCCGGTGCGGGAGTACATATTACTATCTCTTCAACACCTGCTACTTGCGCAGGAATAACATTCATCAAAAGTGAGCTTGGATAGGCAGCTTTTCCACCTGGAATGTAAAGTCCAGCTCTATCTACAGCTGTCACCTTTTGCCCAAGTATGCTCCCATTGGTTTCTTTGTCCATCCACGTTTTAGGCATAAGCTTTTGGTGATAATTTTCTATACGGTCATACGCAAGGTGCAGTGCATCACGCAATGCAGGATCAATGGCATCATAGGCTTTTTCCATATCATCAGTTGAAACCAAAAGTGCATCATCGCTTGCTGGTTCCCATCTGTCAAACTTTGCTACTTGCGCTTTAACTGCACTATTGCCCTGGGTTTGTATCTCTTTAAGAAGTCCAGAAACGATGCTTGTCACACCCTCCATATCCATCTTACCGCGTTTTAAAAGCGTATCAAAATTCGCTTTAAAAGTATCATCACTACTGTAATATATTTTCACTATCTATCCTTGTAACTAGTATAACACTTAAGTATCAGCTATAACAATATGCCAATTCTGGATCCCCGGGTCAAGCCCGAGGATGACGAAGTACTACACTAAATCTTGTTCATTATATTTGCGTTCATATCTTGGGAGCATACTCTCATTGCCTAACACTCCTCCTTGATGGATATAGAGTACAGGTTTTGAAAAAACTTCAGGATGTGCGAGCAGTGCCCGCCATCCCAGGGGATCATAAAGAAGATCAAACTCCACTCCTGTTTGCTGCTGTAATTTTAGCCAAATTTTGTAGTTTTCTTTATAAAGTTTGGCAAAATGGTGCTTTTTCTCTAAATTCAAGATCATCGGATGGAGAGTTTCATCCTTTTCAAGTTCTAAAAACTGCTTTTTGAGATAAAATGCATCTCCAACACATGGTGTTGTAAACACCACATTGGAAGGAAGATGTTTTTGCAAAAACAGTGCTGTAGTTCCTGTTCCTGATGGCAAAAATACATTTAACTCTTTAATATCTTTTTCTTTTTGCCACACTTCAATTTCTTCAGCCAATAACTTCACACCATATTCAGCTTCTTTCTGCCGTCCACCCTCCTCTATAAAAAGAGTTTCCTCTTCTAGTATCTCAGCCGACTGTATCGACTCTACAGTAATTATCATCCCATTTTCAAGGGCAGCTTTATAATTTCCATGAGGACTTTCTTTTAAATATTGAGCAATATGATCTACAAAATACTCAAATTTCCATTCTCTCATCTTCCCTAACACAGAAAGTGAAAACATGGCATTTGATTGGGCAGAACCATAAGAGATTACTTTTTTAATACCTGGAAAATTATGTGTTAGAAAATAATGAAATTTACGCGCTTTATTTCCAGAAAAATCAGGATGAATTAAATCATCTCGTTTTAAATACAATTGTCGGTTTTCAAAAAGAATAGAGTGTGTAGGAGAAGGAAGATTTAAAGTTTGCATTTTGTAAATCCCCGGACCATATCCGGGAATGAAGAAAGTTTTATTAATTTCTGTTTAGACAATTAAGATCTTCATATGCCTGTTCCAGCCTGATTATCATAGACTCTTCACCCGCACGAAGCCATTTACGGGGATCATAGTAACTCTTGTTTGGTTTGTCTTCACCCTCAGGGTTACCGATCTGTCCTTGCAAATAGTCATGAAAAGACTTTTCATACTCTCTAACACCATTCCAATATGCCCATTGGGTATCTGTATCGATGTTCATTTTTACTACGCCATAATTTATGGCTTCTCGGATGTCTGAAAGTTCAGATCCTGAACCTCCATGGAAAACAAAATCCACAGGTTTTTTAGCTGTGCCAAACTTCTCTTCTATATAGGCCTGTGAGTTGTCAAGAATTTTTGGTGTAAGAACAACATTGCCTGGCTTGTAGACGCCATGTACATTTCCAAAAGATGCTGCAATGGTAAACTTATCAGAGATTTTCATAAGTTCTTCATACGCATATGCTACCTCTTTGGGTTGCGAATAAAGAAGCGCATTGTCTATCCCCGTATTGTCAACTCCGTCTTCTTCACCGCCTGTTACACCAAGTTCTATCTCCAACGTCATACCCATTTTAGACATACGTTCCAAGTAAGTTTTACATATAGCAACATTTTCTTCAAGAGACTCTTCAGAAAGGTCAATCATATGTGAAGAAAAAAGAGGAATCCCGTGTGCCTTAAAATGTTCTTCACCTGCATCCAATAATGCATCAATCCAAGGGAGAAGTTTTTTTGCTGCATGGTCTGTATGAAGCACTACAGGTACACCATAAGCTTTTGCCACTGTATGCACATGCTTTGCACCGGAAATGGCACCTAAGATGGCCGCTTGCCCCGAAGGCAAACCTTTACCCGCATAATATATTGCACCACCGTTAGAAAACTGCACAACGATAGGCGAATTTACATTTTTAGCTGACTCTAGTGCAGCATTAATAGAAGTTGTACTTACTACGTTAACGGCAGGGAGGGCAAAACCTTCTTCTTTTGCAACTTTGAATATCTTTTGAAGATCATCACCTGTAACAACACCTGCTTCAACTACATCCAACACTTTTATAGACATTTAGAACTCCCCTTTTTTATAGAATTATTTTAATTTTATCTTTGCACTCTTCATTAATTCTTTCACTACTTTTTCTTGACTAAGCTGCATCTTAATATTGTTTTTAGCACTTTCAAATGATGGAATTTGTTGATCATTTTTTGCTGCCTTTGCTGCTTCTACCATCTTGTCATACGCTATTTTAGCCTCATCATCAGATATACCGATGCCTGACATTTTTTTCTGCATCCAAAAACCAGCAATTGCTGCTTCTTTTTCTTTGACTGTTAAATCTTTTTGAGCCGCTACAGCTGCCAATATTTTTGGCGCCATCATTTCAATCAACTGTTTTTTAGCATCTTCGGGAAGTGTCGCCCAGGTTTTCTGACCTTTTGTAAGCATATTTAGTGCTTGATCTGCTTCTGCTACAGTAATTTCCATATCATTAACTGTACCTGCTATGGCTGCAGGTGTCTTACTTTCTGCGGCTGCATATCCTGTAGAAAGTATGAATGCCAACCCTAATGTTGTTATAACTTTTGTCATTTGTATCTTGTCCTTTTTTACTATTATTTTGAAGTATTTTACCAAATATTTAGCAATTATTGATGAATTGATTCATAGATTTGTTTACTGTACTTTTATCTTTACATCTTTCATCAGATTGTCTATCATCTGTTTGTCTTTCATCTGAAGTTTTATTTTCTCTTTAATATTTTCAAATGCAGGGATTTGGGCTGTAGCATTGTTCTCTTCTGATTGTTGCTTTAGCTCATCGTATACTTTTTTAACCTGTTCATCAGTGATTTTAATCTTTAATAATTCTTGCTGCATCCACAAACGTGCATATATAGTTTGTTTTTCTTCATCTGACAACTCTTTTTGAGCACTATCCAATGCAACTATAGGTAGTGATATTTCCTGAATTAGTCTTAACTGTTGTTCTTTTGGCAAATGGTCAAAGTTCGACATTTTACCTTGAGTCCTATTTTTAAGATGCGCATCAGCTTCTTCTTTAAGAATTTTATGCCCATTTACTGTGGCGACAACTGCTTTGTCAGATCTTGTTTTTTGTACATTTTGTACAGGTTTGGATTTCGCATTTATATTAAGATTACTTAAGTCCACCATTGATGGCGTTGTATCTTTTTCATTTAACATATTTGTTAAAGAGTTTTTTAATGCATCAGCAAAGACCAGGTTAACAGGCAGGCCCAAAGACAAACTCAAAACAACTAAATATTTTTTCATTAGATTTCCTATTTTAATTACTAAAAAACTATTTTTCAGTTGTATCTACTTCTTTTGAAAGGTCAACGATTTTTGCTTTACTTTTAAGCTCTTTGGCTACTTCTGTTATCTTTGCAGAAAATTGCTGCTGTTTAAGTGATAGGATAATCTTCTCTTTGACTTCTTCATAAGGTGTTGGCTTTTCTTTTGCTTTACTCTCAAGATAAATGACATGATAACCAAACTGTGTTTTCACCGGTTTTGTTGTAATTTCTCCGATTTTGAGCGCCCAAACTGCTTCAGAGAACTCTGGAACCATTTGTCCTTTGCTGAAACTCCCTAGATCTCCACCTTTTGGGCCTGTAGGTCCTGTAGATTTTGCTTTTGCCAATTCGATGAACTTTTCTTGCAGTGCTTTATCTTTAAGCGGTGCAAGTGTATCAATGATCTCTTGTGCTTCTTTCTCCTCTTTTACCAAAATATGTCTTGCATGCACAGAAGCTTTCTGCATGAATTTGTCAGCATTTTTATCATAAAAATCTTTTGCTTCACTGTCACTGACAATAGCATTATCCATTTGCATCTTCATCCACATATTTACAAGAAGTTCTTCTTTGATCTTTTCCAGGTTTCGTATATATTCCGGATTCTTATCAACACCTTCCTGTTTGGCTAACTCTGTAAAAAGTACTTTTTCAACAAGTCTCTCTTTGATCATGTTTTGCTGTGCCGCATCTAACTGAGAAAAATGTGCATCAGGTGCAGATGCGCTTACAAATGTTTCCGCATCCTGTTTAGTGATATTTTTACCATTGACAGTTACAAGTATATCTGACGCGACTACAGATGTTGCCATGACGGCAACAGCCAATAGTGAAGTTTTTGCTAATTTTAACATTTTTAATAATCCTCTTTAAGTAAATTTAGTAGGCGGAAGTATATCTTTTTTGGGTAAATCATTGATTAATGTGTTACTATTTTAGTCTTATTAAAATTAAAAAGAGGTATTAACTCATGGCTAAAGTGAAAAAAGCAACCAAAAAAGAAATTGAAGAGATAAAAGCACTCTTTTTAAAACATTATCCCAACTCAGTAACTGAACTCAAATATCAAAATCTTTATGAACTGCTTATCTCTGTGATGCTCTCTGCCCAATGCACGGATAAGCGTGTGAATATCATCACACCTGCCCTTTTTAAAGCTTTCCCTGATCCTCTTTCACTTGCCAACGCTGATTTGGATGAAGTAAAAAGCTACATCAATACTTGTTCTTTTTTCAATAACAAAGCCAAGAACCTCATCAAAATGGCACAAAGTGTTGTAGAAAATTATGAAAATGAGATACCATTGGAGCGTGATGAACTTGTCAAGCTCGCAGGTGTAGGGCAGAAAACGGCCAATGTCGTAATGATAGAGTACACGGGTGCAAACTTGATGGCAGTAGATACCCATGTCTACAGAGTTGCTCACAGACTTGGTCTTTCTGACGCGAAAACAGCTACAAGATGTGAAGAAGAATTAAGCTCGAAGTTTAAAACTGATTTACATTTACTCCACCAGGCAATGGTACTTTTTGGAAGATACAGATGTAAAGCACTCAAACCTGAATGTGAAGGGTGCTTCATCGAAGCACATTGTAAAAGCAAAGAGAGTTTTAAGGTCTAAGGCACATACTGCACTTCTATACTTTGGCAATAACCCTTTGAAGCACTTCAAACGTTTTCTCAACAGAATCCAACTTAACTTTCTCTCGTGCAGAATGAGGATAACGTATCGTTGGTCCTATGGAAGCGAGTTTCATTTGAGGATATTTTTTCCCTATGACGCCACACTCCAATCCCGCATGTATCGCCATCATTTTACTTTTACCAAATACCCCTTTCATCTCTTGGCTTACCAAGTATGTAAAGTCATTTACTTCTGGTTTCCACGCAGGGTATTTGTCTTGCAGCTCTACATCAAAACCATAATTTTCAAAAAACGATACTGTCTTAGAAGATAAACTCTCCAACTTACCCGCACTCATTGCTCTTGCACTTGTTTCTATAGTTAGTCCACCTTTTTCATCTGCAGTAATTATAGCCAGATTGATACTTGCATCAGGAATCCCCAGTTTAATATTTTGTGCTCTTACACCATGTTCAAAAGCATAAATCATATCGATTACTTTATCTCCTTCGCGCAACACTAAAGGATGTTCATCCAGTCTTCTTACTGCAACCATATCTGTATTTTTTAAAGCTTCTTGGCTATAGACGATAGCTACTGCATTGGCAGGGATAGAGTTGCGACGTTCTCCTCCGTAGATAGTTGCCAACTGTGTGACATCATTTGCATGGAGATACACACCTAACTCTTTTATGGCTGAGGGGATACCTTTATCTATGTCTACACCTGAATGTCCGCCAACAAGTCCTTTTACTGCAACCTCATAACACTGACCTATGGCGTCCATATAACTATCTTGTTTTGCAGCGGTGATATCTACACCACCTGCACACCCTATATACACTTCAGCTTCATCTTCACTGTCAAGGTTAAGCATGTATTTACTCTTCAGGTCAAAAGCCACTTCATTTGCACCGATGAGTCCTATCTCTTCATCAGAAGTAATCAAAAACTCCAACTCTTGCCCCTCATCCATCAGCCGCATCATCATAGCAATCGCCATACCGTTATCTGCGCCCAAAGAGGAGTCTTTAGCTTTCATCCAACCATCCTCTTCATAGGTTTCTATAGTGGGAGCTTTCCCCATACAGACCATATCGTAATGCGCTTGCAGGCATAGGATAGATGATCCTTTGGAGATAAAGATATTTTTTACTTCATCCACCTCTACACTATAGCCTCTCTCTTTGGCAAAAGTAACTAAAAAGTTTAAAAGTTTATCAGCTTCTTTGCTACAGTGTGGGATTTTTGTAAGCGTTTTAAAATGGTCTATGATGACTGACATTCATTTCCTTCGTTTCTAACAAGTATAGTTATTTTTAATAAAAGAAGTATAGTATAATCAGATAAAAAAACAGGATTTATCCATGTGTCTGATCGTTACCATCATTATGCTTGTGCTCTCCATTCAAAATCTTATACAAAGCCAATGGCTTACAGGTATCATACAACTCATCATTGCCCTTGGATTTTTATTACTGCTCATACGCAACATCCAGAAAGCAAGATGTGATAAAAATAGAGGTTGTGCGAATGAATATATGCTCACAGGCTGGATAGGTAATTTATTTAAAAAGAAGGAGAAGTAATGGAACATTTTTTTACATGTCCTTATTGTTGGGAACGTATCTCTATGATACTTGACTGTTCTGAAGAATCAAGTGATTATATCGAGGACTGTGAAGTGTGTTGTCGTCCTATTGAACTGATATTTAAGTTTTCCGGGGAAGATTTGGTGAGTTTTGAAGCCAGAAGAATGGAGGGGATCTGATGATTGTAGGAGGATGTTGAACACAACACCCTACCTTACCCTATATATGCAAAACGGGAGACCAGTTTTCCATCTACTTCGACTTTTTCCATAAACATTTCAGCAGGACGTACCCACATCCCTTTTTTGCCATAAAGTGCCTTATAGACTACCATCCACTCTTCTGTCTCAGAGTGTTGCGCTGTAAATAACACTTCATAAAGGTTCCCTTTGTAGTGCTTATAGATTCCCTCTTGAAGTTTCATACTAGAATTTTTTACCTACATAAAAATCATATACCCAGGCAGCTACGGCATTGAGCTCTTCTTCACTAATTTTGCCTTTGAGTGAAGGCATTAAACCAAATTTCTCCAGTGCCATAGTCTGACACATACTTTTATCAATATGAGGATACATGACATAATCTTTGATAAACGCAATCACTACGGCTCTATGTATCTCATCGTCAATATCTTCAACTATCTTTATATTTTTTTTCAGCTGTCCTGAAACTTCAACCATAGGCGGCGCTTTGAGTGTTTTAAAGATCTTTTTAGTCTCTTGGGCTGTGATCATTTTGACATGACAAGATGCACAGTCTTTATCAAATACCTTTTCCCCATCTATTTTTTGTTCTGCGCCCATCAGAGATATGGCACCCATTAATAATATTAAGCCTGTTTTTTTCATTACCTGTTCCTTTTTGATAGTATTCTATCATAAATACTTATTCAGTCACACAAAAAGTATTTTGGAGTACAATAATTCACTATAAAAGGAGTGTATATGCCAAAAAACATTTTTAATAACCCCCTACCCGATGAAAAAGGTTATTTTGGAGAATATGGAGGATCTTTTATCCCTCCTGAGCTTCAAATTATTATGGATGAAATTATTGTTGCCTATGAAGAGATAAAGCAAGACCCCGAATTTTTAGAAGAACTCTCCAGCCTATACCAACACTATGTGGGCCGTCCCTCTCCTATTTTCCATGCTAAACACCTCTCTAAGAAATACGGTGCAGACATTTATCTCAAACGAGAAGACCTAAACCATACAGGTGCGCATAAAATAAACCACTGCCTAGGAGAAGCACTGCTGGCTAAAAAAATGGGTAAGAAAAAACTCATTGCTGAAACTGGTGCCGGACAACATGGTGTGGCGCTTGCTACTGCTGCTGCTTTGGTAGGACTCGAATGTGACATTTACATGGGTGAAGTCGATATGCAAAAAGAACATCCAAATGTAGTACGAATGCTTATACTAGGTGCAAATGTCATCCCTGCAACACATGGGCGCCGCACACTGAAAGAGGCAGTTGACAGTGCTTTTGAAAGTTACATGAAAGACCCTGTCACACAGTTTTACGGCATCGGTTCGGTGGTAGGTCCTCACCCTTTCCCCCAAATGGTTAGAGATTTTCAATCTATCGTAGGGGTAGAGGCCAAAGAACAATTTGCACAAATGACAGGCAAGTTACCTGATAATCTTGTGGCTTGTATAGGTGGCGGTTCCAATGCTTTGGGGCTCTTTACTGCTTTTATAAATGATGAAAATGTAGCCATGTACGGTGTGGAACCAGCAGGAAGGAACCTTGATATTCCCGGAGAACATGCCGCTACGATGACCAAAGGGAAACCCGGAGTCATGCATGGTTTCAAATCATATATGCTCCAAGATGAAAAAGGTGAACCCGGGGACGTATATTCTGTCGCATCTGGTCTTGACTACCCAGCAGTGGGACCTCAACACTCTTATCTTAAAGATATTGGACGCGTAGAATATGTCTCTATCACTGACAAAGAAGCGATAGATGCATTTTTTGAACTCTCCAGAGAAGAAGGCATCATTCCTGCTGTCGAGTCCGCACATGCCGTCGCCTATGCTTTAAAATTAGCCAAAGAGCCAAATATCGGCACTATTCTTGTGAACCTTTCAGGACGTGGAGATAAAGATATAGATTTTGTAGTTGAGCATTATGGTAAAGAGTATGGCCTTAACTAAAAACAACACACTTATATGAAGGAGAAAAGATGCAAAAAATGGAGCTTAAACTTTAGAATTTGGCACTGGATAAATGCAATAGTAATTTTAGGACTGCTTGGTACAGTATTTTTACGAAAAACATTTTTAAGCTGGAGAGCGAACGCTGAACTCCTCACACAGAAGCTCTCAGAGATTAACCTGGAAATCACAGCCGAACAGGCAAAAGTCCTCGCAAAAGCTATTCGTGTTCCTATGTGGGAGTGGCATATCCTCTTGGGCTATGCCTTGGCTGCTTTAGTAATCTGGAGGATCATACTCTTCTTTACCCAAAGCGGGAAACAAAACTACCAAAATCTAAAAGAAGAGACTTTTCATAAAAAATGGTAAAACTTGGTTATATCTTTATCTATGCTGTTTTACTCTTTATGGCTGTAAGTGGGTTAGTGATGCATTTTTATGACTCACTTGGTCTTACCGAAGATACTGCTCATGACATCAAAGAGATACATGAACTCGTTTACAATGCTGTTCTTGTCTTTGTACCTTTGCATATCATCGGTGTTTTTGTTGCAGAAACCCAAGAGGAGAAAGGAATCCTCTCAGATATGGTGAATGGCGGTGAAAATAAATGAAACGCATGTAACCCTGTCCTGTCTGTGCGATGGATATGATGAATATGAGGGATATGGGGGTGAAATAGTGGCTGAATATAAAGCAAACAGCATGTATGGTCTATAGATTAGAGGTATATGATAAAAGTTTTTGATATACTTCCACCATAATTTCCCCACATTAATGGACAATAGATGATACAACTTACCAATATAACTAAAAGCTACGGCGGACAGACACTTTTTCGTGATCTCAACCTTCAAGTCATTTCTAATCAAAAAATAGGACTCATCGGACGAAACGGTACCGGAAAATCAACACTATTTAAAATCATTCTAAATGAAGAGAGCCATGATGAGGGAGAAGTAAGCATCCCAAAAAATTACCGCATAGGTACACTCCGTCAGCATCTCGAATTTACCAAACCAACAGTATACGAGGAGTGTGCACAGATACTCCCTGAACATGAGCAATACAATTTTTACAAAATAGAAAAGATTCTCTTTGGGCTTGGTTTCACAGCTGAAGATTTGGAAAAAGACCCTCTAAGTTTTTCAGGAGGATACCAGATTCGTATCAACCTGGCTAAACTCCTCGCCACTGAACCCAATATGCTTCTGCTTGATGAACCTACCAACTATCTGGATATCCTTTCTCTTCGTTGGCTTAGACAGTTCATCCGTGAGTTTGACGGAGAAGTGATACTCATCACACATGACCGTGAATTCATGGACGCAGTGACTACACATACCATGGGCATACAGCGTAAAGGTCTCTTTATGGTACAAGGGGGTACAAAAAAATACTACGATACCTTGACATTACAGGATGAAACCTACGAAAAGACAAAGCTCAACCAAGATAAAAAAAGAAAAGAGCTCGAAGAGTTTATCGCACGTAATAAGGCCAGAGCGTCTACGGCTGCACTTGCACAATCCAAAGTGAAGATATTGGAAAAAATGGATGAGATGGAGAGTTTGGAGAGCGAAAGTTCCCTCTCTTTTAAATTCAACTATAAAGAGACCCCTGCAAAAGTGCTCTTCCGTGCAGAGAATTTAGGCTTTGGATATGATGAAAATAACCCACTTTTTGAAAAACTTACCTTTGCTCTTGAAAATGGAAAATGTCTGGCTATCATAGGAAAAAACGGTAAAGGTAAATCTACCCTGCTAAACTACATTGCAGGTGAACTGCCAAAACAACAAGGAGAGCTCACTTTTCACCCTTCTACTGCCATGGCACACTTTGGGCAAACCAACATCGAACGGCTCAACACCAAACACACCATCATAGATGAAATCTCTTCAGCCGATCAAAAGATAGGCTTTGCAGAAGTGCGGGCTATTTGCGGAACTATGATGTTTACAGGTGATCTTGCAGACAAGAAGATAGAAGTTCTTTCAGGAGGAGAGAGGAGTCGAGTAATGTTAGGCAAGATCATAGCAACTCCTGCGAACCTATTGTTGCTGGATGAACCTACCAACCACCTTGATATGCAGTCTATTGATTCACTCTGTGATGCCATAGATGCTTTTCCAGGCTCCACCATTATGGTTACCCACTCCGAAATGTTACTAAGAAAACTGGCAACCACACTCATCATCTTCCACAAAGGAGGCGCTGAGTATTTTGATGGCGGCTATGATGACTTTTTAGAAAAGATAGGATGGGAAGAGGAAGAAGGGACAGCCAAACCAAAAAAGTCTAAACCCAAACTAGACAAAAAAGAGCGTAAAAAACGTAGAACTGCCATCATCCAGAAAAAAGCTCAAGAAGCCGGTCCACACAGAAAAGAGTCAGCCTCTTTAGAAAGTAAAATAGAAAAACTCGAAGCACTTGAAGAGACACAAAACAAAGCACTTTCCCAAGCATCCAACCGTGGCGATAACTCTGCCATGATGGAACATTCAAAAGCCCTTGGAGAGACACAAAAAAAGATAGAAACTTTATTTGGACGACTAGAAGCAGCAAGTGCAATACTAGATGAGATAGATGCCAAATATGACTTAGAATTGGCAGAGTTGGAATAGCCATTAATCACACGAAGTGCGCCTGTCATCTTGAACGACCTTGAAAGCGAAGCGATTCGAGAAAGATGACGCTTTTTTGCTCCTGCCTACATGGCTACGCTTTGCTCCGACCATTTCGGTTCCGAAGCTATAAACAACAAACTATTGTCGTTTATTTAACGCTTCTCATCTAAAAAAATGAAGAGAATAACAACGCCACAACTAAAATAATTTGGAACTTGAAAAAAGAATGAAGTATGCATTACTACGCACAACATAGTAATGCGTTAAATCTACACCGAATAATAAGTAGCATTCTTATGATGTACCACCAGTGCTGTAGTACTCTGTTCTGGATGTATCTGGAACGTTTCAGAAAGTTCTATACCAAACTCTTCAGGCTTTAACATATCAAAGAGTTCGCGGCTCTGTTCTAAGTCTGGACATGCTGCGTAACCAAATGAATATCTGGCCCCCTGGTAACGGTTCATACGCACATCTCTTAGAGTATGCCCTTCATCTTCTGAAGCGATATTCAAATCCAAGCGTATTTGTTTGTGGACTACTTCAGCAAGAGCTTCGGCCAATTCTACTGAAAGGCCATGCACCATGTTGTACTCCAGATACTTATTTGCATCATAGAGTTCTTTTTCATACGCAGCAAACTTTGGTCCGGCACTAACACAGGTGAGCGCTATGACATCGTGTCTATCATGTCTGAAAAAGTCGCTAAGGGCTCTATGTGGTTTTCTTCCCTGTCTTGGAAAAGAAAACTTCGTGACCGCTCTGCCGATAACCTTGTTTAGAGGTTCACGGTTGGCGTTGGCATCTATATTCCATCCTTCACTCTCATCAAACAAAAATAACTCCTGGTCATCACTCCTGCAAGGATAATAACCGTAAATAATGGTCGGTTCAAAAAGTTCTTTTTCTATGAACTCTTTTTTCAGGCGTTCAAAAGCAGGATATACCGTCTCATCTATGAGTTTTTTGTATGCCTCTTTATCCATACCTTTACTCTTATAACCCCAGTGCATTTTAAAGACAGAACGGGTATTGATCCACTCATAAATCATGCCAATATCCAAATCTTTTTTTTGAAGTACTCTGCGTCCCCAGAATGGTGGTGTTGGTATGTCCACCGAGCGGTCAGGCATTTTAATCTCTGCAAAGGGAGGAATGATAATCTCTTTTTTTACCTTCTTTTCACGCTCTGCCATATCTCCGGCTAAGCGTGTATCAAGTCCAATACTGTTATCTTCATTGTATTTTTCTATACGCGACATGGCAACAACCCCATCAAAAGCGTCACGACAGTAAAAAAGAGGGCCTTTGTAGATAGGACGGCAGAAATCATCTACAAAACTGCGTGTGAGGGCTGCACCTCCTAGCAGTACAGGTATCTCCATCCCCATCTCTGCCATCGCCTCCAAGTTGTCTTTCATCACAGCTGTTGACTTAACCAGCAGCCCACTCATCCCAATAGCTTGGATAGGCTGCCTTTCTACCACATCAAGATACTCTTGAAGATCTGTTTTTATTCCTACGTTGACCACTTTAAAACCGTTATTGGAGAGGATGATGTCAACCAGGTTTTTACCCACATCATGCACATCGCCCCTGACTGTACCTATAACAAGTGTCGTATCCGTATCTTTTTCCTGTTTGGTAAGGTACGGGTTTAAGTAATCTACTGTTGTCTTCATCGTTTCGGCTGATTGAAGTACGAACGGCAGTTGCATTTGCCCCGAACCAAAGAGTTCTCCTACTACTTTCATCGCATCAATGAGTATTTCATTGACTATCCTGTCTGGGTTTATCTCTTTTCTTGCCTCTTCAACCAAAGGTATCATGCGTTCTTTGTCCCCATCAAGAAGAAGTTTGGCAATCTTCTCTTCAGAACTCATCGCTTCATACTCTTCATCTGAAGAGTCATCTTCTATGCTTTTGTCTGAAAAGTGTTCTATGAACTTAAAGAGTGACTGGCCATCCGGAGTAAAAAGCAACTCTTCACAAATATTTCTGTCCTCATCACTCATCTTAGCCAAGGGTACAATATGTTTTACATTAATGATCACCGAAGTCATCCCTGCTTGAATACAATGGTGTAAAAAGACCGAGTTTAAAAATACTCTCGCATTTTTATCAAGCCCAAAAGAGATATTTGAGAGCCCTAGAGTGGAACCCACTTCAGGGTGTCTTATGTGTAATTCTCTTATAGCTTCCAGTGTCTGTATGGCTGCATCTCTGTACTCCAAGTCTCCTGATCCTACCGTAAATGTCAGCATGTCAAAAATGAGGTTTCCAGGGTCTATGCCATGTCGGTTGACACAAAGGTCATAGATGCGCTCTGCCATACGGAGTTTTTCTTCTGTAGTCTTTGCCATTCCTTTTTCATCTATGGTTAAGCAAACCAAAGCCGTTCCGTATTTTTTGGCCAACCTGCAAATGGCGTCTAGTTTATCTTCTCCATCTTCAAGATTTACAGAGTTGATGATAGGTTTTCCACCAATACATTTGAGTGCTGATTCCATTGTATTTACGCGTGTAGCATCTGGCATAAGCGGTAGCGGTATTTTTTGGTTATAAATTTCCATCACCGCAGCCATATCTATGGCACCATCACGTCCTGCAAACTCAACGTTCACATCAAGAAGATGGGCTCCGTCACGTACCTGTGCCTGTCCTACAGTCAGTGTCCCCTCATAATCCCCAGCAATAATAAGCTCTCTAAAGGCTTTAGACCCCGTAGCATTACTTCTCTCACCAATGAGCAGTGGTGCTGGTTTCTGAAACAATTCAGTCGTGTTAAAAAGTGAAGCAATGGACGGTTCTATAGAACCGCTGGGTTTCCTAGGCTGTATCTCTCCAACTGCTTTTTTAAGTGCCTGTATATGTTGAGGCGTTGTACCACAACATCCACCAAGAAAACTTACTCCATCAAAGGCTGTAAATTCAAGTTGCTTTTGGGTAAATTCATCTGGCCCCATAGGATAATATGTGTACCCTCCCCTATTGTGCGGGAGTCCGGCGTTTGCATGCACGGAGATAGGTATATTACAAAGTTCGCTAAGTGTTTTGAGATGCTTTTTGACTTGATCTGGACCTGTTCCACAGTTAAACCCAAGAGATAATATATCAAACGGTTCCAAAATAGTTACGATCGTTGTTGCATCTGTTCCAACAAGCATAGAACCACTAAGTTCGATGGTCACTGAAATCATGACAGGAAGCTTTACTTTTCTTTCTTCGTTTGCTGCTTCACAGGCATGCAATGCTGCTTTTATCTGTAGTGGGTCTTGACACGTTTCCAAAAGAAAAATATCACAACCCCCATCAATCAACCCCAATGCACAAAGTTTATACCCCTCATGCATTTCATCATAATGAATATGCCCCAAAGAGGGAAGCTTTGTCCCCGGCCCGATTGAGCCTAACACAAATCTAGGTGATTCCCCTGTAGTATATTCATCACATATCTCTTTAGCAAGCTGTGCACCTTTTTTTGAGAGTTCATAGGCACGTACACCCATTTGGTACTCATCAAGAACCCATGGCATTGTTCCGAAAGTATTGGTCTTTATCAGGTCTGCGCCTGCCATCGCATAACGCTTATGAATACGTTTAATAATATCAGGTGCAGAATGATTTAAAAGCTCATTACAGCCCTCTTGGTCTACACCTTTGTCATCTATCCAAGCTTCACTTGGTATTTCAAGGTCTTGTATCTGTGTACCCATAGCACCATCGATGACTAAAATACGTTCTTGCAGTAGTGATTTTATCGTTTCAGTGATAGACAAAAGAATTCCTTTATTTTAATGTTATTATTGTAGCAAAGTATGAGATGATTTTGATTAAAAACAGATAGGTATAGCTTGATATTATTATAAAGGTTTATACATTACAGGAAAAATTCCCGATCCTGACTTAATGCAAAGAGCACTAGGTCAATATAAGAACATGATGAAGCAAAAAAGAGTTTTTATAAACTCTTTTTTGCTTCTTGCAACGCACTGATCACTGCATCAATATTTGCTTTAGGAATATGTACTTTCCAATCTGGCTCTTCTGCCTTTGCTTGAAGTGAAATACCAATACTTGCTACACTCTCACTTTTTGGTCCATAAGGTTGTTGTATGGTTGTAATAGAAATTTTTCCGCCTTTTGTACCGCTTAGTGTCATCTCATCAATTTTAGTTATTGTTCCACTCATAATAATCCTTTTGTATTTTGATATTTAAAAATAATTATATCACAATTATTTAATTACTTCTTGCGTTTCAATAATCCAGCCATTTTTGCTTGCATCCGCAACCACATTCTATGATCAATAGCAGGAAAACCGGCATATGTCTTGCCACCTTCAAGCGACTTTGTAACGCCACCTTTTGCTGCTATAGTAGTAAAATCGCCTATTTTTAAATGTCCGGCAGTAGCACTTTTTCCACCCATAACCACATTTCTGCCTAAAATAGTAGAGCCTGAAAGTCCTACTTGCGAAGCACAAAGTGTATGTTCTCCCACATCACAATTATGTCCAATTTGTATAAGATTGTCCAACTTCGTACCCTTACGTATGTAGGTAGTACCAAAGACTGCCCTATCTATAGTACAATTAGCTCCTATCTCTACATCATCTTCCACAACCACATTACCATTTTGGTAAATTTTTATATGTTCACCTCTTTTGGTATGTGCAAAGCCATAACCATCACAACCAATCACCGTACCACTATGAATGATACACTTTGCGCCAATTTGAGTATGATGATACAGCGTCACATTGGAATGAAGCAAAGTTTCTGAACCAACAGTCACATTGTCACCCACATAACAACCAGCCAAGATAGTCACATTGTCACCAAGGGTGACATTTTTACCAAAACGCACTCGTTTATCTATATCACACCCCTCGCCCATAGTCGGATGTCCGCCTTTGCTGCTTAATTTATATGCAAAAAGCTTGGAAGCCAATGCCAATTTTAAGTAAGGCTCCTCCGTGATAAGTGCCACTGTAGAAAGAGGAAGTAGTGCTGCATACTTCTCTTCTATAAGAACAGCAGCTGCTTTTGTTTGAGAAAGTTGGTTGAGATATTTATCTGAATTAAAAAAACTAAGCTGTGTGGGTGTGGCTTCACTAAGCGTATGAATACCATCGATATCTATATCATTACCTGCAAAGTCCAATTCAATATTTTGTGTAATTTGGGAGAGTTTATATGTCATAAGTGTATTTCCTTTTCTATTTGTAGCATGGGCATTTCTGCTCACACTACACAGCTATATCCTTTAATTAGCGCTCGATAGCCACAACACCACCACGGACAATTTCAATAGGATTATATCTCTGCGCTGCTTCCAAAAAGTGCTGTACTCGGCATGGTTCATCTGCTACCATACCTATAACCATATTTGTACCCACATTGGCTATGCCGCCATTATACGCCATACAAAGTACTTGAATGTCACTCAAACTCTCCTCAGCAGGGAATTTCACAAGCACCATCTCTTTTTCAACCATCTCTTCATGTTCAATGACCTTATAGACAGGTATGAGCTTGTGAAGCTGTTTAGTAATTTGCTCCATTACTTTAGCAGAACCATTCGTTGCTATCGTAATATGTGACCTGTCACTCTCAGGAATAGGTGCCACTGTAAGAGATTCAATATTGTATCCACGGCCTGCGAAAAGCGCAGTCACACGCGCAAGGACCGAACTCTCATTCATCACAATAACAGAAATAACACGTCTTTTGTTTATAGCGTGTGTCATTATTTTCCCTCCTTTTGTGGTAACATCATGTTAAAAAGTGCTCCGCCTGAAGGTACCATTGGAAGTACATCTTCAAAACGGTTTGTTTGCACATTCATAAAACAAACTTTATCCTGTTCAATGGCATCTTTAAGGGCTGCATCGAACTCTGCTTTAGTCGTAACATCATACCCGATACCTCCACATGCCTCAGCCAATGCTGTAAAGTTTGGCTGAAAGCTCAAATCTGTTTCAGAGTAACGTTTCTCATAAAAGAACGTTTGCCACTGCCTTACCATCCCTAGAAAATGGTTATTTAAAATAACATTGATCACTGGTATTTTATACTCAGCCGCAGTTACAAGTTCTTGCATATTCATCAAGATGGAACCATCACCGGTGATATTGATCACTGTTTTATCGGGAAATGCCCTTTTAGCACCGATGGCTGCTGGAAAGCCAAAGCCCATCGTTCCCAAGCCACCGGAGTTAATCCATTGGCGTGGCCTGTCAAACGGGTAGTGTTGTGCTGCCCACATTTGATGCTGTCCCACATCTGAAGTGATAATGGCATCTTCGCCTACAAGCTCACCTAAACGTTCTATGACCCATTGTGGCTTAAGGACATCATCTGAATCTACATAGCTTTGTGGATGAAGTTCATCATAGCGTTTTAAAATTTCTCTCCATGCCCGGTACCTGTCTGTATTGATATCATCAATTTGCTCTAACATTTTTGTAACAACTTCTGTAATATCACCTACAATCGGATAATCTACATCAACCAGTTTTGCAATATTCGCAGGATCAATATCAACATGGATAATATCTGCATACTTTGCAAACTCTGAGAGTTTACCTGTTACTCTGTCATCAAATCTGGCGCCAAGAGAGATAATCAAATCCGTTTCAGACATTGCCATGTTTGATGAATAGTTACCATGCATGCCCAGCATACCAAGCAACAATGGATTTTTTGCACCCAATACACCTCTGGCCATCAATGTCTCAACTGCAGGTATCTGTGTTTTTTCCACTAATTCACGTATTAAATAACTCGCATTTGAAAGCACTACTCCACCACCGATATAAAATAAAGGTTTCTTTGCAGATTTGATCGCTTCAACTGCTTTTTCTATCTGTCTTTTATTTCCTTTATAAGTTGGTTTATAACTTGGAATATCTACACAATCAGGATAGACAAACTCACCAATATCTACGGTGATATCTTTAGGTATATCAACCAGTACAGGACCTGGTCTACCGCTTCTTGCTATATAGAATGCTTCTTTCAAAATACGTGGCAGTTCTTCAAGTGAGCGTACCAAAAAGTTGTGTTTTGTACACGGTCTTGAAATACCTACTGCGTCTATCTCCTGAAAAGCATCTGTTCCGATAAGCGCCAAAGGTACCTGTCCGGAGATAACAACCATAGGGATAGAATCCATATAAGCTGTTGCCAATCCGGTGACTGCATTCGTAAACCCAGGTCCACTTGTGACCATAGCAACACCTACTTCGCCTGTAGCTCTTGCATATCCGTCTGCTGCATGAACAGAAGCTTGCTCGTGACGATTCAGGATATGCTCAAAACCCTTTTGTTTGTAAATTTCATCATAAACGTGCATGATAGCGCCGCCAGGGTAACCAAATACAGTCTTAACACCCTCAGCGATTATCGCTTCACATACCATTTGTGCACCACTCATCTGCATGGTTTACACTCCATAATTTTTTTCTGATTATAGCAAAATAATATTAGAGGTGACACTCACTAAAAGCGAAACCCACTACATATAGTCTTTTTTCTTGATTTAATTCATTAAAAAGTTACACCTATTTGGCTATACTATTATATGGATTTTACTCAAGCAATAGAGATAGCAAAAGGTATTTACTGGATTGGTATGTATCTTGAAAATGACCCTTTTCAGTGTCACCCCTACTTCATAGAAAATGGCAATGAGTCTATTTTGGTTGACCCAGGCTCCATGTTGGAATTTGACGCCGTTGTGAAAAAAGTAAATACTATTTCATCTATGAATGCAGTCAAATATATTATCTTGCATCACCAGGACCCCGATCTTGCTGCCTCCGTACCACATATGGAGAAGCTGATCAATCGTGATGATTTACAAATCATCATTCATAGCCGTATGATACCTGTAGTAAAACATTACATGATCAAGTCTGACTATTATCCAATAGATAAAAATCAGTACAAACTTGATAGTAACGATTTGCATTTAAAATTTATAACTACACCCTACTGTCATTCTCCAGGAGCCTTTGTAACCTATGAGCCTTCAACAAAAACTCTCTTCTCGGGTGATATATTCGGGGGGATTGAAGAGTCTTGGGAGTTTTATGCAGAAGATGGCTATTTTGAAAAAGCAAAGCAGTTTCATGAGGAGTATATGCCAAGCAGAGATATTTTCAACTATGCTCTTTCTAAGATAGAAACTTTAGATATCAACCTCATCGCACCACAACACGGTTCCATCATTAAAAAAGAGAAGATTGCTCCACTTATTGCACAAATGAAGGCATTGGAGTGTGGCCTTTACATCGAAGAGGGGTACCGTGATGCACTTATTGATACCATTGAAGCACTTAAAGAGAAAGACCGTGCTCTTGTATCCTCACTCAATGAGCTTAAAGAGAAAGAAGAGCTTCTTTTTCAAAAAGCAAAGATGGCAGATATGGGAGAGATGATAGGGAACATTGCCCACCAATGGCGTCAACCATTAGCCGTGAATAATACGCTTATCTCCATTTTAAAAGAGAAAAACGAAAGAGAGACCTTGCAGGCTGATGAACTTTCCCAAAAACTAAGAGAGATGGAAAACAGTATCCAGTACATGTCACGCACCATAGATGACTTTATGCATTTTTACCATCCCAATAAGGAAAAAATAACTTTTTCTGTTTCCAAGGTAGTTAAACACGCACTAGAAATCACCCATCCGATGCTCAATAAAGCCAATATTGCAATACGTTTCAAAAGCAGTAATGGATTTTATGTGAATGGCTACATGAATGAGTACATACAGGTAGCTATCTCCATTTTAACCAATGCTAAGGATGCTTTAATACACAAAAAAGTTAAGGATGCATATATCCAAATAGATCTATCTGAAACCAATGGCAGCATTGTACTGAAAATCAGTGATAACGCTGGAGGTATAAAAAAAGAGTATATGCATCGTATATTTGATCCCTATTTCACTACCAAACACAAATCTATGGGAACAGGGTTAGGTCTTTACATCTCTAAGATGATCATTGAAAAAAATATGAATGGGATTTTAAGTGCAGAAAATGACAAAGAGGGTGCAGTCTTTAGTATAACGATGGAGAAAACAAATGAGTAGTACAAAAATAAGTGATATATCTATCTTGATTGCAGAAGATGAGAAACAACTTTTAAACTCTATGGAAGAGTATTTAGAACTTTTTTTTGAAAAGGTATATACAGCAGAAGATGGTTTAAGCGCCTATGAGATATACGAAAAACAAAAACCAGATATCATTATCGCAGATATTTATATGCCTCGTCTTGATGGACTCTCCCTGATAGAAAAGATCCGCAAAAAAGACTTGCAAACAAAAATTATCATCACCTCAGCGCACTCTGATAAAGAGAAGCTGATGCAAGCAATAGAGTTACATTTGGTAAAGTATCTGGTAAAACCTGTCCAAAGCGACAAACTCAAAGAACTTCTCCTTTTTCTTGTTGATGAACTGCGACAAAATAGAGATCGTGTTTATCTTAAAGAATCATTTTATTGGGATAAGACAAAAAAAAGGCTGTTTCAAAATGAAAAGGAAATCGACTTAAAGCCAAAAGAACAAAAAGTACTTGAGCTTCTCTGTTCGCGTACCAACCAATCCATTTCATCTATTGATATCTATAACTATCTCTATGAAGATCAGCCAGAGCGGGACTATTCATCAAATGCTATCACTTCTCTGATCAAACGTATCCGTCAAAAACTTCCAAAAGAGACCATAAAAAGTAGTTATGGAGTAGGTTATATTTTACAAACAAAATAAAAGTTTTATATTTTGACAAACTTTGACACATTCTTTGTCTATACTTTCATCAAGAGGTGAAAAGGAAGTACATACTCCCCTTGTCATGTACTCAGGGAAGGCACCTCTACATTACTGCATTAACCAAAGGGTACCTCCTGTTACCTGTGAATTATAGGCAATTTCTGTATGTCTTTCTTCTTTTTTAAGCTTGGTTAGTGTAGCAATAAACACCCTTCTAGAGCAACTCCTTCACGCAACCCATCATCGATCACTACACATCTATCAAATTCTACAATAGAATAAAGTTGTTTAAATATGAGTATCCCTGCAGCTATCAAATCACTTCTCCCTACTCCTGCTACCACCTCTCGCTCATTAAAAGGCAGGGAAAGTAGTTTTTTTAGGTAGAAATCTAATTCTTCTTTTTCCAGTGAAGTACCATTGATCTTTTTTGCATTATAGGTAGCATACGTTTGCCCCAGTTTCATAGTCACAACCGTAGTAGGTGTACCTGCTGTGGCTACGAATGAATTTACTTTTCCTTTGGTAGCATAGACTTCAGCACAAAACATTTGCATGGGTAACATCTCCTTAGGGAGTGCATTTTGAATATCTTCAAGCGTTTCATAACTCTGAGCGATAGTCACTATGCCTATTGGAAAGCTTTTTGAAATAGTCTCATTCTCGTAATGAAAAATAATTTCCGTAGAGCCTCCGCCTATATCTATAAGGATAAAAGAGTCTGAAGCGTATTGTAGTTTGGTAAGTCTATGTTTTACAGCCAGCAAAGTAAGTCTTGCTTCTTCCTCGCCAGAGATAATTTCAAATGCAACACCCGTCTCTTTTTTAATTTGCAAGAGTACTTCATCGCTGTTTTTGGCTCTGCGCAGAGCTTCTGTCGTAACTGCTTTAACGGTATCAGAGGTAAAATCTATTTGCTCTTTGGCTTCATTAATGGCTAAGATGACCCTGGCAATGGATTGTCGATTGATCAATCCAGACTGTTCCAAACCATCTGCTATTTTAACGATTTTTCCATACTCAGCAATATGCTTTCCGCTTTTGCAGTCAAGTTGTACTACACGCAGAGTATTGGAACCTAAATCAATAGCTATCATTAGTGCTCTTCTTTAAAGGTAAAACCGCCCTCTTTCAGCTTTTGCCTTATTTGAACCTGATGTTCTTCACCTTTAGTTTCCAATGCTACTGAAACATGCGCATCTCCAAATTTTAAGTCTGTAGATGTTCTGTCATAGCCTATCTGCACGATGTTTGCTCCTACGTCTGTAAGTATCTGTGTAAACGATTGCAAAGCACCTGGTTTGTCTATGAGTGTGACTAAAAGTTTCATTTTACGTGCAGTCTTCATGAGGCCTTTTTCAATAATGAGCGCGAGCATTGTTACATCAATGTTCCCGCCACTCAATACAATAGCTACTTTTGAACCTTTAGGCAAGTCTATCTTCCCGTGTATGAGAGCAGCTACACCTACAGCGCCAGCACCTTCAACTAGGACTTTTTGCCCTTCCAGCAAAAAAAGGATTGCAGAAGCTATCTCATCTTCGCACACACTTTCAAAGACATCTACATTTTTTAAGATATACTCCAAAGTGATGGGTGATGTATCGCGTACAGCGATACCATCTGCTATGGTTCTTACACTCAAGGTATCAAGTGCCTTTTTTGCTTCAAAAGAGTTTTTCATTGCTGGGGCACCCTGCGCTGAAACAGCTATGATCTTTGTTTGGGGATGTATGGTTTTGCTGGCCACTGATATGCCCGATATAAGCCCACCTCCGCCAACGGGGACCACTATAGCATCAAGATCCTCTATTTCTTCAAACATTTCGATGGCTATTGTACCTTGTCCGGACATAACCTCTTCATCCGTAAAAGGGTGTACAAAATTATAGTTATTTTCTTTTGAAAATGCTATAGCATACTCATAGGCTTCATCATAATTTCCGCCATGAAGGATGACTGTTGCACCAAATTCTTTGACACCGATCACTTTGGTCAAAGGTGTAGATTCGGGCATTACAATACTTGCATCCAATCCGAAATATTTGGCCGAAAAGGCCACTCCTTGGGCATGGTTCCCCGCTGAGGCGGCAACTACACCACCTTTCTCTCCACTTTCAACCAAAGAGGCAATTTTATTAAAAGCTCCCCTGAGTTTAAACGCCCCCGTTCGCTGAAGATTCTCTTTTTTAAGATAGACTTCATAGCCACTCATCTGGCTTAAAGTTGGTGCATAAGCAAATGGCGTACGATGCACTACACCCGATACTCGTTCATAAGCTTTTTTTATACTGTTTAAGTTTAACATTATCTTTCCTAGGTAATAATTGATGGCAGTATATCAAAAAAAGGATACATTATGGAATGTGAGATGCCACAAATTAACAATAATAAAGAAGAGATGAAAGAAATTTTTGAAAGCGTGAAGACTATTGCGATAATAGGTCTCTCTCCTGATGAGAGTAAAGCGAGTAACATGGTTGCCAAGTATCTTCAAAATGCAGGCTACAAGATCGTACCTGTCTACCCTAAAGAAGAAGTGATACTGGGTGAAAAAGTCTATCGTTCACTCGCAGAAATCCCATTTGAGATCGATATGGTCGATATCTTCAGAAAACCCGCTGCATTTGATGCCATTGCAGATGCCTGTATCGCAAGGGGAGATGTCAAAGTCTTCTGGGGACAATTGGGACTGGTTAACAATGCTGCTGCACAAAAAGCCAGAGATGCTGGTATGAAAGTAGTGCAAAACCACTGTGCAATGGTAGAACACAGAGCACTCATGTAACGTTTTATTTCTTTTGTAAAAATACCCCACTCTCCACATGCTCCGTATGTGGAAACTGGTCATACATCGCTGCTTCTACTACGTCATGTGTAGCTGCAAGTGTCTCTAAATCTCGTGCTAGTGTTTCAGGATTGCACGAGATGTAGATGATGTTGTCTATATTTGAAATAAGTTCTATCGTCCCTTCATCCAGTCCTGCACGAGGAGGATCGACCAATACTGTAGAAAAATCATACGATTTTAAATCTATCTCTTTGAGTCTGTTAAACTCTCTTTGTTCATTGAGGGCTTCAGTCATCTCTTCAGAAGCCAGCCTGACAAAAGTGATGTTCTCTATAGTATTGAGTTTACAGTTTTCAAGTGCAGCGTGGATAGAACCTTTACTTACCTCCGTAGCTAAGACTTTGTTGAAATAGGATGAAAGCGGCAAGGTAAAATTTCCCAGTCCGCAGTAACTCTCTAAAAAATCACCATACCCTACTTTTTTAGCCTGTTTGATAGCCCACTCTATCATTTTGACATTGACTGTGGGGTTGGGCTGCGTAAATCCGCTCTCATACTGTACATAGGTAAAAGTTTTACCATCAATGTCTAACTTTTCTGTGACAAATTCATCTGAAAGAATAACTTTTTGCTTGCGACTCCGCCCCATGATTTTACAGTTCAATTCATTCTCAAGCAATCTAGCTTCATCGGACCAGACATCATCTAGTTTTCTATGATACAGCATAGTAACAAGACACTCATCTGTCGTAGTAGCTAAAAATTCTACTGCAAAAAGACGTTTTTTGAGTACTTCTGTTGAATCATTGATCTTTTCCAATAATCTCCACATTCTTTTCTCTATGGGCTTTATGACTTTAGGGCACTCTTCTATGTTGATAGCGCCTCTCTTTTGGTTACCATCTTTTTGCATTTTTGCCATAGCATAATCACATCTGTCACCATCATGCCAGATACGAAATTCCGCTCTGGCTCTATAATGTGACGTGGGAGAGTCAAATACTTCTAATTTTTTTTGATAAAAAGGGTCCAAAAGCCCACTTACTCTTTGTTGTTTACGCTTTAACTGTTCTTTATAACTTAGCCCATACAGGCCACAAGAACCGCAAGACCCAAAATGTTTACATATCATTTACCACTCACTTAATTTCAATTAGATATAATCACGATATTATAATAATTGTGTATTTTATCGAAAAGGTGTAAAAAATGTCCATAAGCGTCATAATTCTCGCAGCAGGCCAAGGTACAAGAATGAAGTCAACCACCCCCAAGATACTTCATGAAATATCCGGAAAGCCTATGTTGTTTCATGCTATTGATGCAGCTAAAAATCTCTCTGATGATGTTACCGTGGTGCTCTACCATCAAGCCGAGCGTATTCAAAAGGAGATAGCACAGACGTATCAAGGCATCCATTTTCATATGCAAGATGCGCAACGCTTTCCGGGTACCGGTGGTGCTATGAAAGGTGTCAAGGTGAAACATACCAGGGCACTTATCCTTAATGGTGATATGCCTCTTATAACTACAGACTCTTTACTCGCTCTCATAGATTGTGATGCGGACATCAATATGTCTGTGATAAGAATGGACAACCCAAGCGGTTATGGACGTGTAGTGATTAGTGAAGAAAAAGTGCGTGAAATCGTAGAAGAAAAAGACTGTATCCCTGCACAAAAAGAGATAAAAACAGTCAATGCAGGCGTTTATTGTGTTAAAAAAGAGTTACTCGATAGTTATATTCCTGCACTCAATAACGATAATGCCCAAGAAGAGTACTACCTGACTGATATCGTGAAAATGGCTGTCGATGCAGGGAAGACCGTCTATCCAGTCATGGTACAGGAAGAAGAGTTTAAAGGGGTAAACTCTAAACTTGACCTTGCACATGCTGAAGAGATCATGCAAAGACGTATCAAAAATGAATGGATGAGAGCAGGTGTCAGTATGCGTTTGCCTGAGACTATCTACATTGATTCCAGAGCTACTTTTGAAGGTGAATGTATTTTAGAAAATGGCGTAAGCATTCAAGGGGACTGCCTGATTATCTCCTCACACATCAAAACACACTCCATTATAGAAGATTCACACATAGAGCATTCTGATGTAGGTCCAATGGGACGCATAAGGCCCCAAAGCAAACTTATAAATTCGCATGTTGGCAATTTTGTAGAAGTGAAGAAATCTACACTCAACGGTGTAAAAGCTGGTCATTTAGCCTATATTGGTGATGCCACTATAAATGAGGGGACAAATCTTGGTGCAGGTGTGATCACGTGTAACTATGATGGGATAAACAAATATAAAACCATTATCGGTAAAAATGTCTTTGTCGGGTCTGACACACAAATTGTTGCTCCTGTGATTATAGAAGACGATGTCCTCATCGCTGCGGGCACAACGGTCAACAAAGATGTAAAAAAAGGTGACTTAGCAATCTCGCGAACACAAATGAAAATTGTCAAAAATTTCTTTTATAAATTTTTTGGAGAAAAATAATATGCAAATCAACTTAACCGGAAAATCTGTTTTACTTGGTGTAACGGGCAGTATCTCTGCATACAAAGCATGTGACCTTGCTAGACTTTTTGTAAAAGCGGGTGCGCAGGTGCATGTTGTCATGACACCCAGCGCTGAACGCTTTGTCTCTGCACTGACCTTTGAGGCACTGACCAGGAATCCTGTGCTGACAGAAAACTCTGAGAGTTGGAGCTGCGAACTCAACCACATCGAGATGGGAAAAAAATGTGATGCATTCATCGTTGCTCCTGCTACAGCAAACACACTCAACAAACTAAGCAAAGGGTTAGCGGATAATATCTTAACACAGACTGCCCTTGCTTACGCAGGTCCCATGCTTGTAGCCCCCGCAGCAAATACACAAATGCTTAAAAACCACTATACAACAGGAAGTCTTAAAATGCTCGGTGTCAATGATTATACCATCATACAGCCTCAAGAGAAACTCTTGGCCTGTGGCGATGTGGGAAACGGTGCACTAGCTGAACCTTCAGAAATCTTTTTTGAAACAGCCAAGATACTTTTGACAGAAGAATTTTGGAAAGATAGACGTATCGTTGTTACAGGTGGAGGCACAAGAGAAAAGATAGATGAAGTACGTTATCTCTCCAACTTCTCTTCAGGAAAAATGGCAAAATCTATTTGTCTCTCTCTTTACCTGAAAGGAGCTGATGTTTGTTACCTGACTACCATGGGAAATGAAGGGTTGCCGCAAAGTATTTATACCATTGATGTTGAAAGCACACAAGAACTTCTAGACTACACACAAGATGCCATCCGCGTAGCCAAAAAAGGAAAGATGAGCAAACCCTCCATGAACAGCAGTGACAGACATTTCATACAAAAAGAACCTTATCTCTTTATGGTAGCGGCTGTCTCTGACTTTACCCCTAAATTTCCACAAGAAGGTAAACTCAAAAAAGCCATGATAGGAGAAACGTGGAACCTTGAACTCAAGCAGACAGAAGATATTCTTGCTTCTCTTGATAAAATGGATATCAAAACAGTTGCATTTAAAGCAGAGATGGACAGTGAGCATGGTTTGGCCAATGCCCAGGCACTTCTTGAAAGCAAGCATGTAGATGCAGTCTGTTACAACCTCTTAAACAATAGTGAAAGTTTTGGCACATCTGATAATGAGATCACTTTTATTACCAAAGAGAAACAAACACCGTTGGGAAAAGCAGATAAACTGACTCTTTCTGATAAAATCCTTACTCAAGCAAAGAAACTTCTTGATGAGTGATAGCTCTCTTAAACATCTTGCTATTATCATGGATGGCAATGGCAGATGGGCAAAGGAACGGGGATTAAAACGTACCAAAGGCCACGAGAAAGGGGCTGAAGCAATACGCGATATTACAACTTACTGTGCAGATCATTCTACGATAGAGACAGTAACTTTGTATGCTTTTAGTACAGAAAACTGGAAGAGACCCAAGTTGGAAGTAGAATTTCTTATGAAATTACTTGACAGATATCTTAAAAATGAACTCTCTACTTATCAGGAACATTCTATTCGTTTTATAGCCATTGGAAATACAGCTGCATTTTCCAAACCTCTACAAGAACGTATTGCAAAGACAGAAGAACTCACTAAAAAAAATACTAAACTCATTCAGGTGCTGGCTTTAAATTATGGTGCCCGCGCAGAGATCACAACTGCGGTGAACCAACTTATAGCGGAGGGAAAGAAAACAGTTACCGAAGAAGATATCTCTTTGGCACTTCAAACACCTTATACCGATATAGATCTCCTCATACGTACCAGCGGGGAAGAACGACTTTCAAACTTTCTTTTATGGCAACTTAGCTACTCTGAGTTTTTCTTTACCCCTACGCTTTGGCCTGATTTTACAGCCAATGAGCTAGATGCAATTATTAAAAACTTTGAGCAGAGAAACAGACGTTTTGGAGGCCTTTAATGATAGAAATAGCAATAATCGTATTTATTTTTGGAACAATGATAGGCTCTTTTTTAAATGTTGTGATTTACCGCATACCTCAAGATGAAAGCATTGTCTTCCCTGCATCAAAGTGTCAAAATTGTCAAACCAGTCTCAAATGGTATCATAATATCCCTATCCTCTCCTGGATTCTCCTGGGCGGAAAATGTGCCTTTTGTAAAGAGAAAATATCTGCGCAATACCCCATCATTGAATTTCTTACAGGTGTTATCTTTGTGGCCCTGTATCTTAAGCTGGATCTGGTGTGGTACCTTCCTTTTGTTGCAGCTTCTTTTGCTGCATTGTTTGCATTGGTTATGATTGATTTCAAATATATGGCAGTCCCCGACAGTGTAAACTTCGCTGCACTCATTTTTGCTCTAATCCAGCCAGAGTTTTTAAATGGACTAATGTATGCAGCTATCGCTGCAGGGGGGCTTTACCTTATAGGAGTACTCTCCTCTTTTATTGCCAAAAGGCAGGCTATGGGTGGGGCAGATGTCATTGTTGCAGGCACTATGGGTGCACTGCTTGGTTTTCCTAACTTTTTTATAGCACTCTTTTTCTCTGCCATCTTGGCTATGCTCCCTGCACTTATCTGGAGGGACAAAGGCGTACCTTTTGTACCTTTTTTAGCCTTAGCCACATTTATAGTTTATCTTTATGATGAGGAAGCGGCGCAACTACTGGAGTTTATTATCTATGGTTAACGTAAAAGGGTATATTTCGTCAAATTTCACTAAAGCATTCTTGACTATATTTCTACCTTTTTTTCTTATCATTTCACTTATATACCTTGTTAAAATAGCTTCACTCACAGCACAGATACAAATAACATTTACTGAACTGATCACACTTTACGCTTATTCTATCCCAGATATCATGTTTTATACTTTACCACTTTCATTTATTGCAGCTTTGGCCAATGTTCTTATGAGGCTATCTCAGGACAATGAGCTGATTGCACTTTATGCGTTGGGACTTAAAGCGAGTAAAGTGCTTAGAAGCCTCTTCTTGCTTGGTGTACTCTTTTCTTTACTTCTGACATCTATCTCTTTTTTAGCTATGCCGCTTAGTAAGCAGTTTTATAAATCATTTAAAGAATCTAAAAAATCAGATGCCAAACTCAATATTGTAGCAGGAAAACTAGGCCAAAAATTTGGAGACTATTATATCTATGTAAAAGACAAAGAGGGTGATTTTTTTCATGATATTGTTATTTACAATCGCACCGACAAAAATGAAGAGCAGTTTTTCTCATCACAAAAGGGGAAACTAAATCATAAAAATGAAGTCACTTCTCTTTTACTCAATGATGGTTACGGCTATACCTATTCAGATACTAAACTGCAACAAGCTAAATACAACACTCTTGAAGTCTATGATACCAGCAAGAAGGAAGATTTTCATTTTGAAAGCATTGCTACATACTGGAGTCAGGCAAAAAATGACCCAAACAGGATGCGCAGAATCCTCTTTCATGTTTTTCTAAGTCTTATCCCTTTGCTTTCAGTCTACCTGGTGGCATCTTTTACCATGATCAATCCCCGCTATCAAACGAATCGTTCATTTATTGTGATTTTTGCTACAACATTGCTGTTTTATGCGCTGGCATCCACTTTAGAAAAATGGGGAAATTATGCAATCTTGCTTTTTTTTATATTCGGCGTTTTCCTGTTGGGCAAATGGCTCTTTGCAAAACGGGTAGCGAGATACTTCTAGTGAAAAAATTTTAATGGAGTATGCATCTATGCGTGTAAAAGCAGTCATTGCGTATGATGGAAGTGCATATCAGGGCTTTCAAAAACAAACCACTACAGACAAAACCGTCACGGGTGATATAGAAAAAGCTTTACGTTCTTTGCAGATAGACTCATCTATCGTAGGAAGTGGCCGTACAGATACAGGGGTGCATGCCACAGGGCAAGTCATACATTTTGATCTGCCGGAGTTTTGGCCTGATTTGAACAAACTCATGCTAAATCTCAACAGAAAACTAACCCAGATACAATTCAAACATATTTCCGGCGTTTCTAATAATTTTCATGCACGGTTTTCTGCAAGAAAACGACTTTATAGATATGTGTTCAAAACAGACAAACCTTCCATATTTGAACGAAAATACATCTCATACTATCCAGCAGAATTCGATGAGAGTCTTCTGCGGCAAGCTTTAGGAGCCTTTATGGGAGAATATGACTTTGATCATTTCCATAAAAAAGGTACTCTTACTCACACAACCGTGAGGAAGATTTATAAAGCAAGCTACATACAACGAAACAACTACCATTATATTTATTTTCAGGCCAATGGTTTTTTACGCTCTCAAGTAAGGATGATGGTAGAAGCAACCATGCAGTGTGCTAGAGGCCAATTGAGTGCAAAACAGCTAAAAGAGCAGATAGAATGCCAAGAAAGACATATTACAAGGCTTGCCCCTCCTGAGGGACTTTATTTGGCCAGGATCAACTATTAATCTTTTTTAAACTCTTCAATATTCGCTTTTTCTTCGAAAACATTTGTTACATTATGACTTATAAAATTGAGCACTTCTTGCACAGTAAAGTAGAATTATCAAAGAAATGTCAAAAAAATAAGATACTTTTGCTAAACTATCTAAAAATGGAGTGTTTACTAAGCGATGAAAAAATTTGTACTCATATTCTCATTGCCACTTATACTTTTAGCTTCGGATAATTCACGAGACCTTTACTTTAAAAATGCCTGTAACTCTTGTCATGGCATGTATGCGGAAGGTATGGGGGCTTCACCCAGACTGCAAGGAATAAGAGAAGATATATTGTTACGAAGATTAAAAGATTTGCAGCAAGGTAAAGCGCGCAGCGCATTTGGCTCAATAATGATCTCTTTTGCCAAAGCATTAGATGAGAATCAAACCATAGAGATGGCAAAATATCTCTCTAACCTTAAAAAACCTGAAAATGAAGACTATTATGAAAGAGAGTTTGATACTGCCGGTGGCGGTACATCATAAAAAGAGGAGGGTGTATATGACTCCAGTATATGGAGTCATATCGAAAATTAAAATAATTTAATGTGTATCAATCTTTGGTTTTTGGATTTCCTGGGGGATTACTTCTACTTTTATCTCTTCAACCTTTTCTTCTACTGCTTCGGCTCCCTCACTTACTTCTGTTTTTACACTTTCTACGACAGCTTCAGCGGGAGTTACAGTTGTTGTAGCTTCTGGTGGAGTCTCTTTAACTTCAGTTGTTGCCGGTACAACTTCCGCCGGAGTCACTTTAGTTTCGGCTGCTGATGCAGCTTCTTTTTCTTGAGCTTTATTTGATTCTTGCAACTCTTCAAGTTCTTCTTTAACATCAAATAACTCATCGTCCAACTCTTTTACTTTCTCAACATTTGCACCATATTTGTAAACGAGTTCCCCACCATCATTACCTTGTTTGAGTATGCCCGCTACAAACAAGATAAGAACCAACATATAAAGTGCTTTCATTAAGCCTCTGCTGATCAGTGCAGAGAGTATTTTAAATACCAGCACTATTATAGAAAACAGCATGAGGTATGTACCTAAAAGTTTATGTTCTTTCAAGTCCGTCTGTGCTGCTTCACTGAGCAAAGGGAATGCTTCTTTACCATCTACACTTCCTGTCAAGTATGCAGCTATTGCTGCCACTACAGTTAAAACAAGCAAAAAGAATGAGGCTATCCCGATACTTCTTTTTTTCACAATAAGATTAACAACTTCCAACAGAAGAATGATTACTGGCAGTGCGATGATAAAATGATCCACTGGCGGGTGCATTAATAGCGGGATATCAAACGGTAGTTCAACTTCTGGTAATGTAAGAGCAGGTAATTTCATGCTTCAATCCTTTAATTTATAATTTAGAAAAGTATAACACAAAACTATTTAGTTTTATGTGTTTTGTTTAAAATGGTTTGACTACAACCATAATTACGATGAATATCATCAAAAGTGTTGGTACTTCATTATAAAATCTGAAGTATTTACCGCTTTTATAATACGAATCTGTGGTAAGTTTTTTACGGATCATGTCGAGTGAAAAACTATATGCTATCAAAAATACTAAAAAAAACAACTTTGCATGCATCCATCCGCCACTTTTGAAAATACCGGGGTTAAGATAAAGCATCACAGCACCAGAAATGATAGTAGCCCACATTGCAGGCAAGCCTATATATCTATAAAGTTTATACTCCTGTATCTTTACCACTTCTACAAATGCTTCATTATTAGCATGTTCTCTATGGTAGATAAAGAGTCTTGGTAAATAAAACAACATTGCCATCCAAGAGATAAAACTCATCACATGAAATGCCAATATCCAACTGTAATACGCCATTTATTTCTCCAAAACAGTAAAATCTTTGTGGCTGTAAACCACTAACTGCAATTTCTTATAATATCCAAGATGGGCATAGTCTATCTTTAACTTAGCACCATTAGGTGGCGCAGCTTTTTTCTCTTTAAAGTATATGGGAAATGCCTCCCCTTTTATGATTAATTTTTTATTTTGATAAACGCCTATGATGTCACGTATTGCCTCATTTTGTTTCAATTTATGCTGTTGCAGTACTTGACTTGAATGATAGTAAGAATCCAAATCCACTTTTCCTTTTTCTTCAAGTGTAATCACATCTGTCACTTCTTTGAGCCCATGATAGCTTGTGATATTTTGCACTAAAAGATCATAACTGTACCCTTCTTTTAAACCTTTTGCACAACCATACAGATAGACACCTCTGCCATGAGGAGTTTGTTTAATAATGGCATGATTCCTACGTTTTAGCACAACCACTGCATTTTTCAATAGTATTTCATTATTTAGCTCTTTTATACTATAAAGATATTCGATATTTTCACTGAGTGTTTTTGTAACTCTTTTTTCTTTTTCTATATATGGTTTTGTATCAAAAAGTGCATAAATGGGTAAATGGTCAGAGTAACCTTTTCCCGTATGTTTACCATTTTTATATCTCCAACCATTGATATACCCTTTTTTGGTAAAAAGATAAGGGGCCTTAAAAACCTTAAAAGAGTTATTGACATAATCTATCCCCTTATGGTCAAACATACTTGAAGAAAGCAAAATATGATCTAGTGTACTTTTATTCCCATAAAACTTATGGCTCCAGCGATATTTGAAAGGCACATCCTGCCATGTATTGTAATGGGTGCCTTTTTTAGCTTTTAAAATTTGATGCTTTTGTGCAAGCTTGTTATTTATAGTTGTTTGCAACACATCACCTATGCCGGTTGCTCCATGGGTATCATCAATTCTTTTATCCAGTGTTACATGTGCATTGTAATTGCTGTTTAGGTCTCCCAGGATAATATATTCTTTCTTTGTGGGAAAAGAGAGAATTCTCTTTTGCAAGGTTTTTGCATACTTGATACGTTTACTCTCCACCCCTCTTCTACCTTTAGATTTCCAATGGTTTACAAAAAGTGTTAGAGAATTTCCTTCTATATCCACCTCAACTTCTAAAATATTACGTACAAAAGGTGAATAGCTAACCTCTAACTCTTTTTGATTGATGATAGGGAATCTTGAGAGAAGTGCAACTTGAATAGGGGCACCTTTTTTATGCGTAATAGCGCCATAACGGTACTCACACCCTACCCGTTTTAAACGTTTACGCAGAGCTTCAAATATGATACTGTTTTCGATCTCCTGAAGTCCAAGGATATCTGCATTAAGATCACAGATCACTTCAGCTGTATGGTTAAGTTTTATATCTACCATTCTTTGATCCCAGTTGTGTTTACCCGGGATATACTCTTTGTATTCCGTACCTTGAAAAGTAGCATCAAAAAGATTTTCTACATTATAACTAGCCACTTTGAACTCTTTAGCAAAAAGTAATAATGGAAGTAAAAAAAGAAAAAGATATCGCAAAAGCAGTCCTATTTTTTATAAGTATGGTAACAAAAAAAGTTACAGAAGTTTAATGGAACCCTCTAAAAGTGCGATCTTCTTTGCAGCTATAAGCTCTGTCAATGTTCGCTTAAAATTTTTCTTACTCATCCCAAAGACTTTTTTTATCTCATCTGCATCACTCTTATACGTAAATTTCATCTCTCCGTTTGACTCTTTGAGAAGTTGGGTTATAGCACTTTGAGCTTCGTTCACCTTTGCTTTAATTCCTATAGGCTGTAAAGAGAGATCCAGTTTAAAATCTTTTCTTACAGATTTTATATACGCTTTTTTACGGTCACCTATTTTAATATTTTCAAAGATCTCATTGTTAAAAAGCATTCCTTCATACTGGTTATCTGCTACCACCTTGTAGCCAAGCGGCGTTTTGGCCAAAACGATTACATCCAACTCTTTGTTTTGATGTAACCCTTTCATATCACGATTGAAGTATTTGCCTATCTTCTGTGTAGCAAATAATCGTCCTGTCTGTTCATCCAGGCAGACTCGTAAAAGGTATTTTTTACCTATATTAAAATGCTCTTTTTGCTGAGAAAGTGGCACAAACAGATCTTTGGGAAGTCCCCAGTTTACAAATGCCCCGTATGCTTTGTAATCCACAACTGTAAAGTATCCGTACTCTCCTAGCATTGCATAAGGCATTTTAGTCGTAGCCACCGGCCGGTCTTCTGAATCAGTATAGATAAAAACATCCAACAGCGACCCCATAGGCATCTCATCTTCCATGACATAAACGTTGGGCAGGAGTACTTCATTTTCATCTTTTGATCCAAGAAAATAGCCATAATCTGTGTCACGCATGACTTCTAAAGTATTGATTTCACCAATTTTAATCGTTAAATTTTTTGATTTTTCTATAGTATTTAATTCTTTTTTCATGTGTTGTTCCGTTATATTAGAGTTTTGTGGTCTGTCCACAATTTGTAATGATATGATACCTAAATAATGTACCATATCATTTGAGCATAGCCAAAAGGCTATGGCACTTCTATTTAATCGCTTCGAGGTGCTTAGCAAAATCTTCAGGCGGGACAAATCCAGTTAAACTTTTTTCGGGTAAAAATTTATTCTCTTTGTCAAAAAAGATAATGTTTGGTGTTCCAAAAAGTTCAAACTCTTTAAGGAGTGCTTTGTCCTCATCGCTGTTGGCTGTCAGGTCTATCTTGATGAAAGTGAAACTTTTAAGCTGCTCTTGCACTCCAGGGTCCGGGAATGTAACCATTTCCAGCTCCGTACACGCGGTACATGAGTCTTTACCAAAATCTACAACCACTGGTTTATCTGATGCTTTTACCTCTTTCATCAGACGTTCTACAGAGTAGCCCAAGTGTTTACTTTTATCTACTTCAACTGCCCCGACACTTTTACCTCCCGAAGTAAACTTTGCAAAAGGATGCAGCATAGAAGTAGCTCCGCTGAGTGCACCCACAAAGAGAGATGCCCCATAAAGCATAAAGACCATAGCCAGCAGTTTTGCCAGCTTCATCATCCCCTTAGTCTCTGAACTATTGTCAAATACACCCATATAAAGCGCTGATCCCATAAAAAGCAGTGCCCATAAGATCATTGTCAAGCTGTCTGGCAAGATACGTGCAAGCATAAAGACTGCAAGCCCAAGCATCATTACACCAAATACTTGCGAAACGCGTGTCATCCAGCCGCCGGGTTTAGGCATAAATTTACCCGCTCCCATGCCTACCAACAGTAACGGAACTCCCATCCCCATACTCATCACAAAAAGTGCTACTCCACCAAGCAAAGCATCTCCGGTATGGGAGATAAACAGTACCGCTCCACCCAATGGCGGTGCGACACAAGGCCCCACGATAAGTGCTGAGAGCAACCCCATGATAGCCGTTCCTAGTATGCCTTTGTTTTGCGCACCATCACTGGCTTTAGAGATTTTAGACTGCCAAGATGAAGGAAGCCCTATTTCGTAGTAGCCAAAGAGTGAAAAGGCAAGAGCTACAAACATAGCAGAAAAAAGAGCAAGTACCCAAGGGTTTTGCATCGCAGCTTGAATGTCTGCACCGAGCAGTCCGGCCACGACACCCACTACCGTATAGGTCAAAGCCATTGAAACCACATAGACCAAAGAGGTAAAAAAGGCTTTGGCTACACTTGGTTTTTCTTCTCCAGACTGAGAAACAATGATAGAAGACAAGATAGGAATCATAGGAAACACACAAGGAGTAAGTGCCAACAACAATCCAAATATAAAGAAAAGAAAGATGATAAAAAATGAACTCTCACTACCAAGTACATCCGCTATCTTCGCCGTATTGCTTTCTTTTGTCAGTGAAGAGATTTTGTCAAATACACCGGCATCTTCTCCCTTAAAAGTAAACGTTTTTGTAATAGGCTGATAACAGATACCTTTATCTGAACATGCTTCAAATTTGATGGCCAAAGTGTAATCACCCTTTGCTTCGGCCTCTATCATACTCACCGGTATGGAAACACTTACCTCTTTTTCATAGACTTTATCACCGTCAAAATCATGCGATTGTGGTTTTTCTACCTCTAGCGCTACATTTTTTGGCGCTGTTATCTCATACTTCAAGGAGTCTTCATAGACATGAATGCTATCAGCAATGATAAGTTTCGTTTCTATCACATTCTCTTTCTTAACAGCAGTAACCTTAAATGCTTCATCGGGCGATAAAAACTTCTGTTTTTTCAATGCACTTTCAAAACCGGCAGACAAAAATGTACTTAGAAGCAGACTGGCTAAAAGTAACATTTTAAAAATATTCCTCATTATTCCTCTTCTCTCTATTGAAATTTTATACAATTGTATTATGATGTGTATGTATAATCCGTGTAATTTTAACGCATTATAGTCAACAAAATATTAACCTGCAATGTGCGAAAGGTACTAAAATGGCAAATCATCTTAAAAACGAACACTCCCCTTACCTGCAACAACACGCAGATAATCCTGTAGATTGGTATCCCTGGGGTGACAAAGCATTTAATAAAGCCCAAAAAGAGAACAAACCTATTTTTCTCTCCATTGGCTACAGCTCTTGTCACTGGTGTCATGTAATGGAACGTGAATCTTTTGAAAATGAAAAAACTGCAATGATATTAAATGAGAACTTTGTCTCCATCAAGGTAGACCGCGAAGAACGCCCTGACATAGACAAACATTTTCAAGAGGTATACCAGTTAATGAATGGCCGTCCCGGAGGTTGGCCTACTTCTATCTTCCTTACCCAAGATCTTAAACCTTTTTACTCTGCAACCTATATTCCTGATGAACCAAGATACGGCATGATGGACTTTGAATCACTCCTGGGAGTCATCACCGATAAATACAAAAACGAAAAAGAGACTCTTGTAAACGAAGCAGACAACATTCTGCAACACCTCAACCCACAAGAAGATAAGATACAAGCTACCAAACTCGATGAGAGTATCATTACTAGAGTGCTGGACCAAGCGGGTCAACTCTTTGACAGTAAAGATGGAGGATTCAACAAAGCACCAAAGTTTCCACAAGCTTCCACACTAGGGCTGCTTTTGGATATTTACTCTCTCACAGGAGAACAAGAAGCACTCAACATGGGTACACTTTCACTCTTAGCTATGGCAAAAGGAGGGTTACGTGACCTGGTAGAAGGTGGTTTTTGTCGTTATAGTACAGACAACGAATGGCTGATACCTCATTTTGAAAAGATGACCTATGATAATGCTCTTCTTAGCGAAGTATACCTCAAAGCATATCATGTAACGCACAATGATTTTTACAAAGATATTGCGTTTGAGACTCTTGACTTTATGTTAGAAAAAATGAGCCAAGACAGTCTTTTCTACTCTGCTAGTGACGCAGATACTGAAGATGAAGAGGGTAAGTACTTTGTCTATACTTACGACAAAGCGTTAAAGTCATTTGAAAAAGCCGATATCCCCAGTAAAGAACACGAAAAGTTAGCAGAAGCTTTACACATTACAAAAGAGGGAAATTTTGAGGGTAAAAACATCATCCGCGTAAATGACCCCACTTCTTTAGATATACCCTTCTACGAAGAAGCACTTGCGGCACTCAAAAAACGCAGAGAAAAACGTGTCTATCCATTCATTGATACAAAGATACTTGTAAGCTGGAATGCAATGATGATAAAATCTCTTTTTATAGCTACTCGAACGGACAGTAAGTACCTCAAGCCTGCAATAGAGTCTTTAGATAGGCTGCTACAAACAATGTACATCAACTCTCAGCTTTTTCACTCTACACTCATAGGAAAAGAGCCTAAGATACAAGCATTCCTGGAAGATTATGCTTATTTGGGAGAAGCACTCATCGAAGCGTATGAAAGCACACTTGATGAAACATATCTCATCACTGCCACAAAACTAGTAAACGCTGCCATAGAAAAATACTATGCAAATGGCAAATGGAAGTTTTCAAGAGGAGAGTTTGAAACGGATGCAGACATCTATGACAGCTCATATCCCTCTTCAGTTGCCACCATAATTTCACTGCTTTACAGCCTTTCTTCTTTGGTGGACCCTGTCTATAAAAAGTTTGTCTTTAAAACGCTGGAAATTTACTCTTATGATGTGATGCGTCAACCTATCTCCACTCCAAAGATGAGCCGCATGGTCATACGCTATCTCAAAGATGACATCATCATCAAAGCCAAAGAGGAAAAACTCGCATCACACATCCCGGAACTTGATACCATTACCTATCCGTTTACGCTTATGAAGAATGACTCAAATGACGGATTTATGCTTTGCAATTCCAATAGCTGTTTTGGCCATGAAAAAGATTTTGATGGAGTTTTAAAGTTATTAGAAAAAAGATAGTCATGTAATTGTATGTTGAAGGCAAAGCCACTGTGTTGGAAAGCTTTCAAGATACCCCAAAAAGAAGACAGATTTACGCTCTAATCGGCTACACTGGGGCTTTCATAAAAGATAAAAAGTCTCTTTTAAGGCTCTAAAGCTATAATGAAAACCATGAAAGAAAGCTTAAAAATATTTACAGGAGACTTAAAAAACTCCTTTAAAGACTTACTCCCAATTATTATTGTTGTTTCACTGTTTCAAGGACTCATCATCCAAGCTGTGCCTGAAAATTTAATATCTATAGCCATAGGTTTGGCTATCGTTGCTGTAGGTTTGGCACTTTTTATACGTGGTCTTTCGCTGGGCATTTTTCCCATCGGAGAAGGACTTGCTGTAAACTTTGCAAAAAAAGGTTCTACCTTTTGGCTTTTACTCTTTGCCTTTAGCATGGGCTTCTCCGCTACTGTTGCTGAACCTGCTCTTATTGCCATAGCAGATAAGGCAGCACTCGTCTCAAATGGCCTTATAGATGCATTTTGGCTGCGTATGACAGTAGCTCTTTCTGTAGGTTTTGGCATTACATTGGGGACACTTCGTATTTTACTTGGCCACCCCATCGCTTATTACATCATAAGCGGATATATTATAGCCACCCTTATTACTTTTTTTGCACCAAGTGAAATCATCGGTTTGGCCTACGATAGTGGTGGAGTGACCACCTCAACAGTAACTGTACCCTTTGTGGCAGCTCTGGGGATAGGTCTTGCTTCAAGTATCAAAGGCCGCGATCCGGTCATAGATGGCTTTGGCCTCGTAGCTTTTGCTTTACTAATGCCTGTGATATTTGTACAAATCTATGGAATCATCGTCTATAATTTAGCAGATGCAACCACAGTATCCCCCATTATTGCAGAAGCAGCAAAGGGAGCAAAAGCTGTGGCAAGCGCCTATACTTTTTCAGCTATGGATGCCTTTATGGGACTTATCGGTGTCATTAAAGATGTAGCACCCCTTTTCATGGTAATCTTCTTTTTTCAGTATATTATCATTAAGGACTCTGTAACACACCTACGTAAGATCATCACAGGTATTATCATGGTTATCTTAGGACTTTATGCTTTCATTGCAGGACTGGAGATAGGGCTTTTCCCCATTGGTGAGACGATAGCATTTCAGCTTACAGATATGGGTAGCAATCTGCTTATCTACCTCTTTGCATTCCTTATAGGCTTTTCTACTACTATGGCGGAACCTGCCCTTTTGGCTATTGCCATTAAAGCAGAAGAGTTAAGTGAAGGCAAGATTAAACAAAAGATACTTAGAATTGTAGTAGCATTGGGTGTAGCTGTGGGTATAGGACTGGGGTCTTACTGTATCGTTGCAGGAGATTCCATACAATATTATCTCATTGCGGGGTATCTAATGGTTGCCATATTTACATATTTTGCACCTAGGTATATCATACCTATTGCATATGATTGTGGTGGGGCGACCACAACGACAGTTACTGTACCCCTTGTAGCGGCATTGGGACTGGGACTGGCAGCAAATATAGAAGGGCGGGATCCACTTATTGATGGATTTGGACTGATTGCCTTTGCCGCACCATTCCCGATGCTTACCGTAATGGGGTATGGTATTTATGCACATTACAGAATATCCCAACTAAAAGGAGAAAATTTATGAAGTTTACAGCACTTATCGCAGTCATTCAGGACAAAGATGAAGAAGAAGCTATCAGGGTAGCTAAAGAAGCAGGCGCAGGTTCTGTTACCATTTTACATGGAAAGAATATCGGTCTTGAAGAAAAAAAAGTCTTTTTCGGATTAACGCTTGAAGAGAATGTATCAATATTGCTCTTTGTTTTGCCAAGAAGGCTTTCAATGAAAGTAATGAAAGCTCTGCGAGTGACATTTGATTTGGATAATCATGAAAATAGTGGACTTACTTTTACTTTACCATTAAGTCATGTATCCGGTCTGGATACCCAAGAGCTTCACAAGTTTGAAGATGATATAAAAACCACACTATAGGAGAGAAGTATGTTAGTAGAAAATGTAATGACACCCAAAGAAGAATTGATCATGGTGCCGCCTATGGCGACAGTGAGAGAAGCTTTAGAACAAATGAAAGAGCATAAAGTCCATTCTGTTATCGTAGATAAAATCAAACCAGACAGTGCCTACGGCTTGCTGACTTTTAAAAATATTTTACAAAGCATTATTGCTGAGGACGGAGACATTGATCTTTTACATGTATACGATATAGCTTCAACGCCTGCCATCACCGTCTCTTCTAAACTTAATGTAAAATATGCTGCAAAAATGATGGTACAAAGTAGTATCAAGCGTATTTTGGTAGTAGATAATAATGAGCTTCATGGTATTTTAACGATGACTGACCTTGTTGAAATACTGATGGATAGTGTCGGGTAACACTGTCACCTGTTTTTTGCTTTAGGAAAAGTAAGGGTGAAAGTACTCCCCTCTCCTTTTTTGGAATCTAAGTCCAGTTTGATGTTGTGCTCTTTACAGATGGACAGTACGATATCCAAACCTATACCAAATCCGCCTCTCTCTTCATTGGCACGACGATAACGTTTAAAAATATCTTCTTGACTCTCCTTGTCTATACCAATACCTGTATCTTTAATTTTTAATACGCGCCCTTTTAGAGTAATTGAAATACTGTCCCCCACGTCACTGTACTTGATCGCATTGGATAAAAGATTATCAATTAACCTGCTGGCACTGCGTTCATTTATAAATACATCGGTTGGCTCAAGTTCAAGTTTAATGCTGAGTCGTTTAGAGTCTATAAGTTCCTTTACATACTCTACACGTTCATTGATGATTGTTTTAAAATCCAACATTTCTTTGGCTTGCACTTTCCCTTCAAGCCTATAAGTCAAAGAGCTATATGTTAAGCTCAGTCTCTTTGCACTGGCTTCTAGCCGTTTCAATTTCTTCTCATCAACCCCTTTAAGACTTTGTATGGTCATCAGTATCGCAGAGATGGGCGTATTGAGTTCATGTGTTGTGTCAGAGATAAATTGATCTAGTGACTCTATTTGCTCTCTTACGGGTTTCAAAAACAGTCTACCTAAAAAATATCCCACTGCGCCCATTAAAAGAAATGAAAATATTAAATACTTTATAATCTTGATTCGCTGCAGTTGCAGCGTTTTTAGAAGTTCATTCTCTTTAAGTACAATATAATGCACACCCATGTGGCCACTACTATTTTCTGTAACCGTATAACAACACCCATCCTTGATTGAAAAATCTTCATCAAAAGCATCAAAAGTATCTATCTCCGTATAGATGGGCTTTTCATTTTTATCATAATATCCTACTTTAAAACGGCAATGTTTTAAATTTTGTAAAAAAGTTTTTTTATTTAAACTTTCACTATCCTTCTGCATGGCGGTCATAACAATATCAGAAGAAAACAAACGTGCTTGGTACATCATCTCAAATTTCATAGCACTTTCCATGGCAGTACGATTATTTTCAAAAGAAAGATAGCCAATAATGGCCAATAAAACAAATACCGATGAAAGATAAAGTGCTAAAAAACGAGAAAGGGATGCCCGCTCATAAGATGTTAAAACGATAACCCTCTCCTTTTATGTTGTCAAAATACTCCTTGGTAAACATTTTTCTTAAATTTTTAATATACGTCCGTATAGTTGCATGTGCGGGCATATTTTCATCATTCCATACATTCTCTATAATCTCATTACAGGAGATTATCTTACCCGTATTGCGGATGAAATACTCCAAAACCTGTGCTTCTTTCTGGCGCATCTCTATTACTTTATCATCTATCAAAAGCTGGTGTGCTTTAGGAATGAACTTTATACCGTCAAACATTATCTCTTCTTCTAAACGATAAAGCTTGGCAATACGCCCTATACGGGCATGAAGTTCTTCAAGTTCAAAAGGTTTCTTCAAGTAATCATCCGCCCCAATATCAAATCCTTTTTTGAGGTTATCTATGTTTGAAAGTGATGTAATGTAGATAGCCGGTGTAGTATTACCTATCTCGCGGAGGTATGAAAGTATTTCAAAGCCGTTTATACTAGGGACATTGACATCCAGCAACAACATATCATAACGATTTACTCCTATAGCATTTAAAGCTTTTTCACCATCAAAATAACTCTCTACACCATATCCCTTTTCCAGAAGATACTCTTCGATGATTTCTTGAAGGATCACATCATCTTCAAGCAATAATATTTTCATGAACAGCCTTTGAAAGTTTTATATGACTAATAGTGCCTTTATTGTAGCATACACTTCGTACAGTAGAGTACACATGAGTATTTTTGTGTTATACTCCGCCTATGAAAAAATTAACACTATACTCAATAATGATTTTAGCCCTGCTGTCAGGATGTACACAAGTAGTAACCGCTCCTATCTCCATAGCCGGTTCTGTCGTTAGTGCAACCATAGATGTTACAAGTTCTGCTGTGGGTGCAATTGTAGGTTCAGGTAATGAGGATGAAAAAAAGGATTAATGCGATTTTGCATTATTAAACTCAGTGATTTCACATACCATCATTCAAGCCATAAGAGGCAAAGCTCCTATTGTTACGTTAAACCTAAGCTGACTTCAGCAGTTGACTCATGCGACTAGTCGCATCGTGTATCTAATGACTTTTTGCGTTATTAAACTCAGTGATTTCACTTTCCACCATTGCGTCTATCATTCTTACATATAAATCATTAATGAGATTTGGAGAAAGTCCCAAAGAGATTGCCTGCTCTCTTACTCTGGAGATAACATCATTGATTCTATCTTCTGCTTTTATTTCATCTATACTTGTTTTAAAATGTGCTATCTGTTTAATATAATTGTTCCGCTGTGCAATAAGCGCTACAATCTGTTCATCGACTTCGTCTATCTTCGCTCTGGCTTCATTTAGTGTTGTACATTTTGTTATTTGCATATTATATCCTTGGCTGTTCTCTCAATAAAGAACTATAATTATAGCTTAAAAATATATTTTAGGCTACAACTATTATTTTATGAAAGCTAAAAATAGCCTACAGAGATGAAAATACAAATATATGGGGGGGGGTGTGGGGCAACAAGTTTGGGGTTTAATTAATAGAACGCAACAGAGTAAAACTCTTTATATTGCGTTCTGCTGTGAGTTTTTTAACAGAGGGCTCGTACGACTAGTCGCACTTATAGAAGCAGAGCCTTACTCTACTTCTGCATCGATAACATCGTCATCGTCTGCTTTTTTAGCACTTTGTGCCCCTTCTGCTCCACCTTGCTCTTTGGCATACATTGCTTCTGCAAGTTTATGGCTTTTTTCTGTTAATACTTTTACTTTCTCCTCGATTTGCTCTTTTGTCGCAGAATCATCCTTAAGTATAGTTTCAAGCTCTTTTATAGCTGTTTCAATATTTGCTTTTTCTGCTGCATCAAAGTTTTCACCCAGATCAGTCAATGACTTTCTGGTTTGGTGAACCAGTGCATCTGCTTGGTTTCTAATGTCAACAACTTCTTTTCTTTTTTCATCTTCAGCTTTATGTGCTTCTGCATCTTGTACCATTTTTTCAATCTCTTCATCAGAAAGTCCCGACGAACCGGTGATTTTTATTTCTTGAGATTTACCAGTACCTTTATCCTGTGCAGACACTGTCAAGATACCGTTTGCATCGATGTCAAACGTTACTTCGATCTGAGGCACCCCTCTTGGAGCTGCTGGAATATCTCTAAGTTCGAACATACCTAGCGATTTGTTGTCTTTCGAAAATTCTCTTTCACCTTGAAGTACATGAATGCTCACTGCTGGCTGATTATCATCTGCTGTTGAGAACACTTGTGACTTCTTCGCTGGAATCGTAGTTCCCTTTTCAATCACTTTAGTTGTTACTCCACCTAAAGTTTCAATACCAAGACTCAGTGGTGTTACATCAAGTAAAAGTACATCTTTTACATCACCAGCAAGTACACCTCCTTGAATAGCCGCACCTAGTGCGACAACCTCATCTGGATTCACAGATTTGTTAAGCTCTTTATTAAAGAATGCCTGTACTTTTTCTTGCACTAATGGGACTCTTGTTGATCCACCAACCATTACCACTTCTTTTACATCATTTTTATTCAATTTTGCATCTTTAAGAACAGACTCGATTGTCTTGATTGTATTTTCAACAAGATCTGCAACAAGTGATTCAAATTTTGCTCTTGTAATTTTAGTTACCAAGTGTTTTGGTCCGCTTGCATCTGCTGTAATAAACGGAAGGTTTATCTCGGTTTCTGTTGAAGATGAAAGCTCTTTTTTTGCCGATTCAGCTGCATCTTTTACTCTTTGAAGAGCCATAACATCTGCTTTAATATCGATACCTGTTCCAGATTTAAATTCATTGGCTACAAAGTCAATAACACGGTTGTCAAAATCATCCCCACCAAGGAATGCATCTCCACCCGTAGCAAGTACTTCTACTACACCATCACCCGTTTCAAGTGCAGTAACATCAAACGTACCACCACCAAGGTCATAAACTACGATCTGTTCTGCTTCTTTTTTGTCAAGTCCATATGCAAGTGCTGCTGATGTTGGCTCATTTATAATTCTAAGTACATTAAGACCAGCAATTGTCCCTGCTTCTTTTGTTGCCTTTCTTTGTGCATCATTGAAATATGCAGGCACAGTAATAACTGCGTCAGTTACCGTTTCACCAAGATATGCCTCTGCATCTTTTTTCATCTTCATAAGCACTTTTGCTGAAATCTCTTGAGGAGTATACGTTTTGCCCGCTACTTCTATAGCACACGCACCGTTTCTGTCGATCACGTGGTATGGAAGTCTCTCTTTGGCCTCATTTGCTTCTGGCTCATCACACATAAGACCCATAATTCTCTTAATAGAGTAAATTGTCTTCTCCGGATTTGTCACTGCTTGTCTTTTAGCAGATTCTCCTACAAGTACTTCACCTTTGTCTGTAAATGCAACGATGGAAGGTGTTGTATTCTTACCCTCTTTATTTGCAATAATTACCGCTTCACCATTTGTATATACTGACATAGCAGAGTTTGTTGTTCCTAAATCTATTCCTAATACTTTGCTCATAATTATCCTTTTTCTTTAAGTAAGACAAGCCCACTTTAATTCATCTCACTAAAGCTTCATCTATCAGTTCAGATGCAACTTTATATCTTATCAAAAAAACACTCAAAAGTGCAAACCTCAATTCTTATTTTTTAAATTTTACAGGTACTTACCATAGCCGGGCGCAAGACACGATCTTTTATGGTGTATCCCTTTTGGATGACTTGAACCACATCACCCTCATTGTGCGCGTCACTTTCAACTTGCATAATGGCTTGATGCACTTCTGGATTAAACTCTTCTTCACAGCTTATCTCTTGAATACCGTTTTTTTCCAGTATCTTTTTGAGCTGTTCGTAGGTAAGGGCTACACCCTCTTTTATATTTTCCAAAACTTCAGAACTGTTTTCACTGCTTTGCATAGAAGCCAATGCATTATCAAAAGAGTCTACTACAGCTAAAATATCGTTTGCAAAACTTTCGTTCGCATATGCTACGGCATTTATTTTATCTTTTTCTAAACGTTTTTTGCTATTTTCAAAGTCAGCATGTGCTCTAAGAAACTTATCTTTCCACTCTGCTGCTTCAGATTGAGCTGCTTCAAGAGGATCAACTCCCCCACTCTCTTGGGCTTCATTCTCTTGACTTTTTACAGGTTCTTCAGTCTGGTCAGTTTCGAGATTTTCATTTTCTTGACTCATAAACAAACCTCCTTTAAAATATAATTACACGCATCAGTATTTAATGCTTAAGTGCATTATACAACATTGAGTGTTTCTTTGTCAAGTACTACATTCATGCCTTAGATAAACTAAGTTTAGTCTATATGACTAAAGCATAAAAAATTACGTATCACTGCATTTAAATGAGATATAAATTTCGAAAAGGATTGTTAGAAAAGATAAAACAGGATAAATTTTTATTGAATTGTAGTTAGATTTGGATGTTTTGGTAAATGGGCCTAGCGTGAGCTAAATGACTGCACCCATTATTTAAAGATGGGTGCGAATCAATGGAGAGGTATTTAGTTTCTGATACCAAGATCTGTTTTGATAATGTTCCATCTAGCAAGATCTGCCTTTTTAAGATATCTCATAAGTCGTCTTCTTTGTCCTACTAGTTTAAGTAGTCCAAGTCTTGAAGAGTGGTCTTTTTTATTTGTTTTAAGGTGCTCGGTAAGATAAGTAATTCTTTCTGTGATAAGAGCTACTTGCACTTCTGTGGAACCTGTATCGTTTTCGCCTCTAGCATATTTAGCAATAATTTCTTGCTTTTTCGCCTGATCTAAAGCCATAATGACCTCCTGATTGGTAGTTAAATTTCCAAAATTCAATTTGGGAACGCAATAATATCATATTAAACTTACCCCAGACTTATTGATTTGAACAAATCTGCGTCTAATCTAAATTAGAGTAAAATACTCCTAATTAATTAAATCTATACTATATAATCGAATTGAAGGCTTAACTATGTTATTGACACGTGCAAGTGAGTATGCACTACTCTCTTTAGACACCATACGAAAATCAGATATACCTATCGGTGCGGAGCAATTGGCTAATGAACTTAACATTCCCAAAAGCTTTTTGGCCAAGATTTTACAAAGCCTAGCCAAACAAGATATTTTGGAATCACGCAAAGGTGCCCATGGTGGTTTTGTACTTGCCCGAGATATACATGAAATTTCCATACGTAGTATTATTCTTGCAGCAGAAGGTAAAGCACCCACGGTATTTGATTGTACCAGTTACAGCCATGCCTGTCCTAGTGGTGTTATTGGCACCTGTGCCATCTCACCTTTTTTACTTAACTTTCAAACTAAGATAGATGATTTTTTAGATGGTCTTACATTGGGAGATATACTATAAATATTACGCTACGATAAGTTTTATCTAAAGGTATTTTCTTCGCTCACTTCAGCGCAAGCCCCTGCGACTAGTCGTATTATAAGAAATCTCTGTATAATACTAAACTTTTATCTCATTACTTTCACAAGGCACTTTTCATGAAACAACACGTTTACCACCTTTCTCACATTGACCTTGACGGTTATGGATGTCAATATCTTTCAGAACAATGTTTTGGTACCATTGAGTGCTACAATGCAAATTATGGTCCTGAAGTTACCGCGCGCCTTGAAGAGATCGTCAAAAAGATCGAACAAGATAAGTTTTTGCACCAAGACAAGGTAGAAGCACTCATTCTTATCACAGACCTTAACCTCACAAGCAAAGAGGGAAACTGGATAGAAAAGGAAGCTGTACGTATAGGTGCAAAGCTTCAACTGCTTGACCACCATGCTACAGGAAGTGCTGCAGCCGAACGTTTTGCCTGGTACAAACTTGACACTTCACGTTGTGCCACACTCATCACTTATGATTGGCTGCAGACACGTTATGCCTTTGACAAAGAGAACCGTTTAACAGCTATTGTCAAAGCAATCAATGCCATTGATATCTGGGTCAGTGATGATGCACTATTTGAATACGGAAAAGTAATGCTTGGAATGATCTCAGGTGCGAGAGAAATAAACCGTATATTATTCCCAACGCAAGACAGAGCCTTTAAGCTTTCGCTCATAGATGCAGCAAAACAGAGAGTAGAGGGTGAAAATGCACCTATACAACTCGATGATGACCTTCACAAAATCAAAAAAGGTTTTTTCAAACAAGCCCAGAACAACACAAAAGACAATCTCGTAGCCATCTATGTAACAGATCTCCTCACAAAAGACAGGAAACGTCTTACCATTACCTATAAAGGGTATAAGGGGATATTGGGATACAACGTAGGAAATACTTCTATCATAGGCAATACCTGTATGGTGCATAATCCGGACTATGATTTCTATATGGATATCAATTTCAGAGGCAACTTCTCGCTAAGAAGCAACAACAAACTAGACGTTTCACAAATGGCAGCTCACATCGGGAACGGTGGGGGACACCCCAATGCGAGCGGAGGGAAAATAGAAGGATATAAAGACTCTTTTGTCTATGCTGATATACGCAAGTTTGTACAAAATTATATCGATGAGAAACTTTCTTAATCCGATACAGTTATTATCCAACTCAAATATTTGCAAGAATGGTGTCTGCACTATTCTTTGCATCCCCAAATAACATGAGAGTATTCTCTTTATAAAAAAGCGGGTTACCCACTCCGGCATATCCTGCTGCCATGGAACGTTTCATCACAATTACTTGTTTTGCCTTCCAAACCTCCAAAACCGGCATACCGGCAATGGGACTGCTAGGATCATCTTGTGCATCAGGATTGACAATATCATTTGCACCTATCACCAGTACCACATCCATTTTGGGAAAATCATCATTGATTTCGTCCATTTCAAACACAATGTCATAAGGCACTTTAGCCTCAGCTAGCAGTACGTTCATATGCCCAGGCAGACGTCCGGCTACAGGATGGATACCAAAGCGTATCTTTATCCCTTTGTCTGCAAGCTTTTTGCTAATATCTGCAATCAGATGTTGCGCCTGTGCAACTGCCATCCCATACCCCGGAACGATGATCACACTCTTGGCATCTTTTAGTTCCTGGGCTACTTCTTGTGCTGTAGTACTTAGGATTTCTCCTTGTACTTGCTCTTCTCCAGTAGCTATGTGTACAACTGTTGATCCAAATCCTCCGAATATCACAGAGATGAAACTTCGGTTCATGGCACGACACATAATGTAAGAGAGGATTGCACCACTGCTCCCTACCAATGCACCCGTAATAATAAGAAGATCATTTGAAAGCATAAACCCAGTTGCTGCTGCAGCCCAGCCTGAGTAACTGTTGAGCAAAGAGACCACCACAGGCATATCTGCCCCACCGATCGACATGACCATATGTGCGCCCAACAACAAGGCAATGATCATCATTATAACTAATGGGATCATGCCCGATCCAATACTGTCTGCATAGATAAATTCAATACCCAGCCATATAGAAAGCAACCCCAGACTAAGATTCAGCCAGTGTCGGGCAGGAAGAAGCAGAGGTTTACTTCCGATGATACCCTGCAATTTTCCAAAAGCGATCACCGAACCAGTAAATGTTACTGCTCCGATCAAAACACCTAGATAGATCTCCACTTCATGGATCGTTTTTTGTGCACCTTCAAAATGAGAAGCAGGGTCGAGATAACTGGCAAAACCAACCAGCATTGCTGCCAAACCCACAAAGCTGTGCAGAATCGCAATTAGCTGGGGCATACCGGTCATTTCAACTCTCATTGCCACAATAACACCGATGATCGCGCCGATAACAATGGCAACGGAAAGTACACCATAACTGCTCGCCTGGATACTAAGAACCGTAGCCACAACAGCAATCAGCATACCTATCATGCCGTAGATATTGCCACGGCGTGCACTCTCCTGATTGCTAAGCCCTCCCAAACTTAAAATGAATAAGATGCCAGCAACAATATACACAGCAGTTAGCAAACCTTCAGTCATAAATTAACTCTCCCCTTTCATTTTCGAAACATTTTCAACATACGATGGGTAACAAGAAAACCACCTGTTATGTTAATGGTAGCCACCAATATTGCCACTGCAGCCAAAATGGTGACACTACTTGACAACTCACCGGATACTTGCAGCAGCGCACCCAAAACAATGATTCCACTAATGGCATTGGTCACACTCATAAGCGGTGTATGCAGTGCTGAAGCGACATTCCAAACCACATGATAGCCTACAAAACAAGACAGGATAAACACGGTAAAATGAGCCATGAAATCAGGTGGTGCTACTCTGCCAAGTCCGGCAAGTAATATAGCACCTATAAGCAGGGGCCAAACACCTGTCCATCCCCCGGATCTCTTCATGTTTTTTTCATTCACTAATGGAACTTTAACATCCAACCGAGGGGGCTTGGCAACAACCTGAATCTTTGGTGCCGGTGGCGGCCATGTGATTTCTCCCTCTTTGATAACAGTTGCTCCCCGAATAACATCATCATCCATATCGACATTGATTTGTCCATCTTTCTCTTTGCACAAATCAGAAAGAAAATGACGCAGGTTGGTTCCGTAGAACTGGCTCGATTGCGTAGGCAGACGGCTTGGCATATCCGTATATCCGATCAAGGTTACTCCATGTTTTACAACCACTTTTCCCGGTTCTGTCAGTGTACAGTTACCTCCCTGCTCTGCAGCCAGATCTACGATCACACTACCTTCCCGCATTAATTTGACCATACTTTCATTAATCAGTTGTGGAGCTCTTTTCCCGGGGATCAGTGCAGTGGTAATGATGATGTCTACTTCCGTTGCCTGACGTGAAAAAAGATCCATCTCTGCCTTGATGAACTCTGGGCTCATTGCCTTAGCATAACCACCCTCTCCACTGCTTTCTTCTTCAAATTCGAGTTCCAAAAATTTTGCACCCATACTCTCAACCTGTTCTTTAGCCTCAAGACGGGTATCGAAAGCTCGCGTGACAGCGCCCAGCCCGCTTGCCGCGCCCAAAGCGGCCAAGCCTGCTACACCTGCACCAATTACCATCACTGTTGCAGGAGGTACTTTACCTGCAGCTGTGATTTGGCCGGTAAAAAAGCGTCCAAAATAGTTTGCTGCCTCTATCACCGCTCGGTATCCGGCAATATTGGACATAGAACTCAAGGCGTCCAATTTCTGTGCACGGGAGATTCTTGGCACACTGTCCATAGCAATCACTGTGGCTTTTCGTGCTGCAAGCATTTGCATCAGTTCAGGATTTTGAGTAGGCCAAATAAAACTGATCAGGCATCCACCTTCTTTCAGTAGTTGGGCTTCATGTATCCCAAGAGACGAATTTACTTCAGGAGCGCGCACTTTGAGTATGATATCAGCTTCTGCCCACAGTGTTTGGGCATCAGCGATGATATCAGCCCCTTCTTCACGGTAAAGTTCATCAGGAAAATGGGCATTCTCACCTGCTCCTCTTTCAATCATAATATCAAAACCCAACTTCTGAAGCCACTTCATCGTCTCAGGAGTGGCTGCTACACGTTTCTCTCCGGAATGTATCTCTTTGGGAATCCCGATTTTTAGTGACATATTCTCTTCCTTCTCGTTTTTGACCTTATATAAATTATAGTAAGATTTTTCTCTTTAGATGCCTATAAATACTATAGAGCCCATTTAAAACCCAAATGCATAAATAAAAAACAGGAATAAAAGAATAGATCGTGTAATTTTGGATTCCAAGCAACAACGAAAGAGCACTTGAACCATTCACTACACGGACTTTGTAGCTATATCTTTACTCGTGCTTCTAAAGCACGAGAGAGCGACATGACGTCTATATTATCCAGCTCAACTCCTGTAGGAATACCCTGCGCAATCTTCGTAAAGTTAATATTCAAACCAACGAGTTTATCTTCTATATAAAGTATCATCGTATCTGTAGCAATGCTTGGAGGAAAGGCAAAGATAATCTCATCCACCCCGCCTACAGCATAAAAAAGGTGTGCCTCATCAAGATCTCTTATTTCTGAAACCACATAATAAACCCCGTCAAACTGTCTGCTCTCTTCTATGGTCAAAATATCTTTCGCACTTTGCACAATGCAAAGTTTCGAAGAGTCCCTATAAGGATCCGAACAGATAGCGCAAAGCTCGTTTTCACTCATATTATGACATTTGCTACACTTTTGGATACAGCTGACACCTGTCTCTAGAGCATGCGCAAGCTTCATAGCAGCAAAACCATCTTCCATGACCGCGTGATAGGCTAAACGTATCGCAGTTTTTTTACCTATGGAAGGCAAAGAGCCAAAGGCTGAGACCAAATTTTCAAAAGCTTCAATCTTATAGTGTTTCATGGTGTACTTGCTTTCATGGCTAAAACCGTAAAACTGTTCACAGTTTCTTAACTCTTCTCATAATCAACTACTTTAGAATACTCTACTACGCTCTTGATGAAATCAACCACTTTAAGGTGCTCTGGATGAACAGCATAAGCATCCAGTCCCTTTTTGCTTTCAAACGCAGTGATAATACTCAAATCCATTGCTCTGTCTTCATTAGAAAAATTCAATCCAACATCCATACTTCTAAGTGTAGGCACTGTTCCCATAAGATTTTCAAGCATCTGCTTTGCCTGAATAACATTGGCTTTTTTATTTTCTTCTTTAAATTGATACATCACTATATGTACAACCATTTTAGCCCTTTAAACCCGTTTTCGTGATTATAACTAAATTATGGTAGAATTCGCCCAAAATTACTAGGGGAAACTGGTTGATTCACAAAGTGAATTAAAGCAGTGTCCTCAGATAAAGGTCAAACAATGACAGATATAAGTTATTATGAAGTACTTGAAGTAAGCAAAGACTGTTCAGGTGCCCAACTGAAAAAGTCGTATAGAAAACTTGCTTTGAAATACCATCCTGACAGAAACCCCGATGATAAAGAGGCAGAAGATAAGTTTAAAGTAGTCAATGAAGCGTATCAAATCCTAAGTGACGACGAGAAAAGAGCCATCTATGACCGTTACGGTAAAGCCGGACTGGAAGGGCAAGGCGGCATGGGTGGTGGCTTTGGCGGAGGAAATATGGATGATATCATGGATATATTCAACTCTATGTTCGGAGGTTCAAGTAGCGGTTTTAGCGGTTTTGGACGCACTCGCAGAGATCCGAGCCAAAAATATGCCTTGGACTTTGAAATAGAACTCCCGTTGGCATTTCATGAAGCAGTTTTTGGCTGTGAAAAAAAGATTGACATCACCTATAAAACACCTTGCGGCGATTGTGAAGGCACAGGCGCGAAAGATGCCAAGCTAGAAACATGTGACTACTGTAAGGGCCAAGGACAGGTATTGATGAGACAAGGGCCTATGCAGTTTGCACAAACTTGTCCTAAATGTCATGGCGAAGGACGAAGTATCGCTGAAAAATGTGGAAGTTGTAGTGGTAAAGGATATCAAGAAGAAGATGATACCGTTACCATAAGTATCCCTGCTGGTGTGGACAGTGGAAACCGTTTGCGTGCACAAGGGTATGGAAATGAAGCCAAAAACGGAAGCCGCGGTGACCTCTACCTCACATTCTACGTAGAAGAGGATGAGAATTTTATACGTAATGGAAAAGATATCTACGTAGAAGTACCTGTATTTTTTACCCAGGCCATTTTAGGAGAGACTATCACTATCCCCGCGCTTGAAGGTGAGCTAGACCTGCAGCTAGGGCAAAGTACCAAAGACAAAGAGCAGTTTGTTTTCGAGGGGGAAGGTGTAGCAGATGTGCATGGTGGCAGAAAAGGCCGCCTGGTCGCACAAATTCGTATGATTTTACCCAAGAAGATCAATGAAGAACAAAAAGAGCTACTTGAAAAACTCCAGGAGAGTTACGGTGTAGAGAGTCGTCCTCATAAAAATGCTTTTGATTCTGCATTTGACAGAGTAAAGGGTTGGTTTAAAAACTAAACTCTCTTTTAGTATGGAAACTTTATCCATACTATCACGCGGAATAATTATTGCACTTTTTGATGCAAGATTACTTTGTTTGTAGATGCTTCAAAATCCGTACCCTGCGTACGTGCATCGTAAGTGATTACATAAACATCATCGCCCGTTTGCAGATAGTTATTTTCACCAAACTCTGCATAGGCAGTCGCCCCAATGGAAACGAGTGCCTGCTTTGGGTAATTACATGCTTTAAGATGCAACGCTATGTCTTCGAGTGGTCCAAAATCTTCTTGAGTATTCATCTTATCTATGAGCCATATTTTCAACTTAGTATAAAAATAACTGTATCCAAGGAGTGGCGCATCTACTCCATAAGGATACAATACCCCATCACGCTTCACAAAAGAGCAAAGGCGATAGTTGTCCATTACCCCACCCTCTTCAAACTTGTCTATAGTTATCCATTTGTCACCGATACCTTTAGAATTGATCCCCCAGGATTTTTTCTCCGAAATCTTTTTCGCACCTTCCTTACGAATAGTACAGTCGTTAAATGTTGTGAACTTTCGCGCCGCTAAATCAATAATTTTTTTATCTTTATCATACATAATATCAAAAAGCACAGCAATTTCGGGTTCAACCTGTGCATTGGCTTCATACTCTGGGAGATTAAGTGTATCCGTTCCTATAGGGTCAATCCCCAAAAAGAAGTCAGAACCCGGTAGATAAAACGGAAATATACCTTTAGGCGCATCCGGTTCAGAGGTGACTATATTCTCAAAGTCTTTTAATTCGCCAGCTTGTTCCAAATGGTGGGCAAAATTTCCTGCCACACCCAACCCTATTACTTCCTTTAAATTCATATAGACTCTTTTAATTTTTATAAAAGTATACCATGTTGTCACTCTCAATCAAATACACAGAAAACGCTTATACTGTTCCATTCTATAATTTAAAAAGAGAGATAACGCAACAGAATAAAAAAGATAATAAAAATATTATTTTGTTAGCAGCGATATGGGTGTTTTTTTAGTTTTTATGCTGAGTTCAGTGATTTATATACCCTGTAAGGTTGCTAATTGCTCTACTGGGGGAAAATTTAGGGATATGCAAGAAAGAATGAAGAGAAAGGTTAACCCCCTCCTCTCCTCAAATAAAGATTATTTTATTTTGATCTTTTTTGTCTCTTTTTCACTTCTTTTCATCTTAGGTATCACTACTTCTAGTACACCATCCTGCGAATTTGCCTCAATATTTTCAGCATCTGTATTTTCAGGAAGTGTAAAACTTCTTTGAAATTTACCGTAAGAGCTCTCCATCTTATAGTAATCTTTCTTTTTAACCTCTTTCTTGTTTTTTCTCTCACCCGAAATAGTCAAAACACCATCTTTAAGATCAACATGTATATCTTCCTTTTTAACACCTGGAAGATCTACCTCTACATGATAGGCGTACTCCCCTTCTCTTGTATTGACTGCAGGCAAAAAACCAGAAACATTTGAAAGTTCAGCTGTCTCGGGGAATTCCAATGCACCCTGCATTCTTCTTTCTAAATCTCTGAAATCTTTTATTGGATCAAATTTTGTTAAAAACATAATGGTCTCCTTTGTTTATTGGAATTATGGCTAAATGCATTAGTCCGATTAAGTATATCTATTTTATTGCGCTATTGTCAATCGCGTGATGGACTAATCAATTTTATTGCATTTTACCTTTTAGTGAACACGGCAGGGCAGTGTCGTTACCCTGCCAAAACTGAGTCTCTCTACATTGAATACCCGGGTGTATCAAGGCATCAGCTTTATAAAATATCCATCGTTGTGCATATCGAAATATTTTACACTAAATATCAAATCTGTGATGTTATAAATCATCCTCATCTTCTCTGCCATACCGGTGATATATTTTTTCCGAATAAAAATACTCTTCATCTCCATCTTCATTCTCTGATTCAACCCAACCAAAAAATTCATCAGTAAAGACCTTATCATAACCCATTTCCATAAGCATTTCATCAAGCTTTTGATAATCTGTACCTTTTGTCTTACAATAAGTTATAAGCGTTTGGACATCCTCTTGTTCTACACCATTTACCTTTAGAGCAAATTCAATCTCTTGGAAGGTCATCTTCTTTTCTCCTGTCATATAAATTGCTACCATAAAAGGGAGCATCTAAAATTTTTAGTTGTGCGGATAAAATATTTTATTTTATCAATTTTCTTCTTTTAAAATATTTTGTTCCTCATCTTCCTTAGCATAACATTGTTCCATTGCATCTTTGCACTGCACAACACATTCATCTGAAACTTCATCCCCACATTTATCCATACATATATTATATTGTAAATCACATTGACTTTCCAGTGATTCTTCTACGTCTAGCATATTATCGTTTTCTTCTGCCATTACAAATAGTGTCATTGCAAAAAGCAACGAAACTATCCATAAAAAAATTTTCATCATATAGCTCTAAGCCTCTAAATATATTAAATGAAAAAATAACCCTTTTTAAAACTATCTTTTCAAACACAAACCAGGTACGTATCCTTTTGTGACCGTCCAACTTAAACCAACTTTCCTTTTACCATCCGCAATAGAAATTATATTCCAATATCTGAAATTTTAAGCTAAAAAAAATCTTAATTTATTTAAAAAGTAGCCTGCTTGTGAAAACTATATCTACAGAACACAGCATTTAGCTATTTACTCTGAATATCTAGTTCTCCATCGCCATACAACGCCGCCTAGTACAACTAAAGCTCCAAAAGTTATGATCACATTGAGTGTTCCATGGGGGCCTTCTGTAAATGGCAAATCGCTTGTATTCATACCAAAAAATCCAACAATCAAATTAAGCGGTAAAAAGATAGCTGAAATAATAGTCAGAAAGAAAATAAGACGATTTATTTTTTCATTAGTGCGTGTATCATAAAAGTGGTACAGATAATCAAGTTTAGAAAGCTGCAGTGTGGCAGAATGTAAAATTCTTTCACAATGTTCATGAATGTCTATATAGTGATTTATAGGGAAACCCTTAACGTGCTCATAATGATTGACCATTTCTTGCATTACGCTTGAAGTATGCAGCATGATACGTTCTATCCGTAGAATATCTCTTTTTAAAGTTAGCCACTGTGTCATAAAATCTCTTTTTACAATATCTTCGTATAAAGACTCTTCCATATCAAAAACCTGATCTTGATATGAGCTAAATGATTTCAGTAGTTTATCTAGCAATGCATCTATTTTATTGTACGGTTCTTCAAACCGGCTATCTAGACTCTCCAGTTTATTTTGTACGGAATTATACAAATAGCTACCATCCGCGGTAATGATAAAACCCAATGAGATCACCTCGAGATTTTTACCAATAACAGGAAGATGAACAATAAGCATATCATAATCGTCATTTTCATCAAAAGTAGAGGAGTGCGAGTTGTTTCGTAAATCCTCCAGATGGAGCTCATCGACCATGTGTTTTGCCTGTTGCATGCTTCTACCTTCTGTTTAGTAATAGATTATAGCCAACTTATATTGAGTCTTCATCCATAAAAGATCTCTATAAAATCTAAATTTTATCAGAGATGTCTGTTTTCTGGCTAGAGTCTTTCACGCGTAAATCTAGCTGCGGAAAAGGTATTTCAATATTATATTTATAGAGTGTATTATAGATTAAGATCAAAAAGTCTGATGCTGAGGCAGATGGTTTTTTCTTATTCCCCCATTCAATCCATACTAACAGTTCATAATCAACACTACTGCCGCCCATGGCCAGCATTTTTACAAGAGGTTTTTTCCCTTTATCCTGACCTTTGTAATAATTTAATTCACTCTGTGCCAATTCACCCAATATGGCATGCTCAACAGCCTCAACTTTCGTACCATATGCGACGCCAAAAGGAATATGTATTCGGCGGGTTTTATCATCAAGTGTCATGTTGACAACATTGTTTTGAACAAATGAGGAGTTTGGTACTACTACGTCTATATTGTCAAAAGTCTTAATTACCGTTGAGCGGATCCTTATATCTGTTACGGTCCCCTTTAGTCCACCACTGATCTCAACGAAGTCTCCTATGCGGACACTACGTTCAAACATCATTATAACCCCTGCAACCATATTTGACACGACTGTCTGAAAGCCAAAACCAATACCTATTGCTAAAGCGCTCGCAAACATTGAAAGAGAAGTAAGATCCAGCCCAATACTGTTTAAAGCAATGATAAAAGTCATAAGAATGATGACATAGTATCCAAGGTTTGCCATTAGTTTTGCAGTCATTGGTGTCGATTTTACCCAGGTTTCCGACCAATTTAAAAGGCGACGATGATAGAAGGATGCAAGAAAAAACCCGAATAAAAAAATGGTAAATATTTTCAAAATATCAACACTTGAAACTGCTTTTTCATTGAAAACAAATAATGGTTTGTACAGAAGGTCCGATAGATAAATTAAAGAATCAGAGGCGCTCTCTTTTGAAGCCATTACGGCCATGGAAGCTGTACCAAAATGTTCTTTTGCAAACTGTTTGACTAATTGATAATGTTCATACTCACTATCTCCTTTCGTCAAATCGATATTATCTACATAATAACTTGCACTCTTTAATGATTTGGAAAATGCCTCTTTCTGACCAAGGACAAGATCCATCAAAGCTATATGAAGTACTTTCTTCAATACATGACGATAGGATTCATCCAATTTTTCATATGTTTGTTCTTTTTGAAGTGTAAGCTTATTTGTATTGTTTGATTCTAGTAACATTTCACGCTCTAATTCTGTACTGAGAGCAACTTTTTTTTCTTCCAAATCGTTTATTGTGACTTTTAAATCGTTCAATTCTTTAGTCATTTTTTCATATGGCTCTGTATTTAAGCGCGTAATTGCTCTTTGGAGTTCATCGGTGCTAAGCGTAATAAAATCATCTAAAAATATTTTTCGGGCACTCTCTTTATTTACAACTAATTGATAAAGAGCGTATTGAAGTTGATAGGATAGTAACTGATCTTTATTTTCAATAGTTATATCCCGTATTTGTGTTTTGATATAATCAATTTTTGAACTGGCCTGTAAAATCTTTTTTTCAGATTCAGCCCGTTCTTTTTTAGAAGCCATAATCTTGGCAATCGCCTGTTCTACAGTGGAAATTTTTATTGGCCTGTTGTCTTCAAAGGTTATTTTTTCAAATGTAGTTACAGGATATTTACTGTCAATCTGTTTGATTTTTAAAAGAAGGTTTGCTTCAAGTAAAGCCAAATTTTTGTTTGGATTTTTACTTATTTGTTGCTGTGCCTCTTCTAAAAAAATTTTCTTTGTATCATTAGCAAAAAAACGCTTATCAATTTCAGCAGACTGCAATACAACAAAAAGGGAAACAAGATAGAGTAAAAATTTCATAGATATCGTCCTTGTTTTATGAAAAAATAGATAAATGGGTTTTGACCGTAAAATGATAAGAGAATTGTTTTTAAAAACTTTTCCCTTCACTCTTCATTTTAAAAATACACAGTTTCGCCGTCTCTAATTTATGACAGTCATTATAACATTTTCTCACAAATAGCTCAGGTTGATAACACAATTATGCAGCATAGAAAGCTTTTAACAAAAATATAACCAATCCCGTCATAGAAACTAAAAAAAAGAGTATAATTTCACTGAAATTATTATTTGGATTTGAGATGAAACAAAGCAAATTGGGAAGCAAACAAATAGAAGAGGCAATCAGAATTTATGAAGAAGACCTTGCACTAGAACCATATCAAGCAGAACTAATTAAACTACAGCAGCATATTGATCGGTACAAACTCAAATTTATTATTGTGTTTGAGGGTCGTGACGCGGCGGGTAAAGGAAGTGTCATAGGCAGTGTAAGCCGTTACATGAATCCTAAACATTATCAAATTGTAGCATTGGGGCGTCCCACAGAAGAAGAGCGCACACAATGGTATTTCCAGCGCTATATTAAACATTTTCCCAAAGGCGGCGAAATGGTGTTGTTTGATAGGAGTTGGTATAATCGTGCGATGGTGGAGCCTGTATTTGGATTTTGTACACCCGAAGAGCATACTCTTTTCATGAAGCATGTCGTCTCTTTTGAAGAATCCCTGGTAGAACATGGTACAGTATTGATCAAACTTTATTTTAGTGTCAACAAATCAAAACAGGCTATGCGCTTTAATGAACGGCGTATCGATCCGCTTCGTCAATGGAAACTCAGTGAAATAGACTTGCAGGCACAAAGTATGTGGGAACAATTCACTGAGGTAAAAAAGCGTATGCTGGAGAAAACTTCTCACAATGCGGCACCTTGGCATGTCATCCGTTCAAGTGACAAGCACCGTGCACGCCTTGAAACCATGAAACTAATTTTAAATCAAGTCGAGTATGAGGGAAAATCCCCTACCTTGGATTTCAGTTTAGATACATCAGTCTATTTTACTGCACAACAGGAACTTGAATTGATGCGCAAAAAAAGAGAAAAGACCGATGAAAAAGCATAGTACCTTCAAAAATTACCGCGGCTTTCTGGATATTTTAAAACACCTCATTCGCCGCCCCAGTGTCGTAGGCGAAGAGCGCCCGTTTTTTCTCTCTCTCAAGCGTGAACTTGACGAGCTTGGTGTACACACAACACTATATGATGGACTGCTCGTTGCGGAGGGTAATCAACCAGACAGTGGTATGCTAAGTGCACATATTGACCGTCACGGACTGATTTGTACGGGGCCTAACGAATTTCAATATGCAGCTTACATGACCCAGCATCGTGGTGATTTGACGGGAGATTCCATTTCAGAACAAACCTACATGGAAATTGCCAAACGTTTCAAATCCCAGAAAGTGCAGGCATATGAGCCATGTTCTGGAAGCTATATAGGCTTAGGTGTTATCAACAACGCCTATATCTGTGAACGACGCAAAAACCTTGTATTTGAGTTAGATGGACTAGAGCACCTGCTTCCAGGAACTCCGGTAGCATACGTTGATTCGCTTATTCAAAAAAACGGATTGATTTCAGCGCAGCTTGACAATGTAATCAGTGCTGCGATTATCATATACTTGTACAAACTAGGTTATCAGGGTAGAGCCTTCTTCACTGCTCAGGAGGAATCCGGAAAAAGCTGGCGTTTTTTGCTCGAGTGGTTCAGGCGTGCCAATATGACTACAGACTCACTCTTGGTACTTGATACCAGCCCCTATGCAACGAGGGAAGAAGCGGAGGTACAGGATGTTGTACTACGCAAGAGGGATGCCAATGCAATTTTTCATTCACCCTTACAAAAAGATATAGAGTCCTTGTGTTCCAAGCTAGGAGTCACATTTAGTTATAAAGATCTCTACTTAGAAGAAGATAATAAAGAACGCGAAGAAAGAGGAGAAAAGCCTAGATCCCTGGGAAGTACTGAAATGGGGAGGATAATCGCGTCAAGCAATGGCACCATCCAGGGAACAACCTTGCAGATACCAACTACAGGCTACCATACTACCGCGGAAACCGCCACAGTAGATTCCGTCACCAAGATACTCGATATATTAAAAGTACTCTATCTGTGAGTTTCATTATTCACACTATCTTCAGTCTTGTAGTTATGGAATTTTTTATTATGTTATTAAAATGCTCTTTTAGACTTGATGAAAACAGATCTCTTCTAAAAAATGTCGGACTTCCTAGCGTACATAAATAAAAAGCAAAAGACCAAGCAAACTTATTATCCAGGTTACCATGTACCAATACATCTGTTTCTTTGCTTTTTCTTTTTCTACCCATCTTCTAGGAGTAATATTTTTAAAAAGAAAGACTATTTTACTGGCCAAGTTAACACAAATGATATTAACAGCAAGTAAAATACCGGCATTTGCCGCAAGGTCATTATTCCCACTTCCAAGCATCAATCCAAACACTACAGCAGGCGGTAAAAGCGCAACGGCAACCATGACACCAACCAAAACACTGGAAAGTCCTGTTGTGACAGACAAAGCAGCTGCAGCCCCGGAAGCCAAAGCCAATATAACAGAATCAAGTCCTACCTCTGCTCTTGAGAGTATTTCAGGACTATCAAGTGGGAAATGTCCCAAAAGCCCTATAAATATTGCAAGTAAAATAGACAATATTACGCCTAAAGCTACAGTCTTAATTGATGATAACATTAGTTTAGTATCCCCCAACGAAGTTGCAAGGCTTAGGGCAATATTGGGACCAAGTAATGGAGCGATTACCATTGCGCCTACAACCACTGCAATATTATTTTCAATCAGTCCTATCGTTGCAACTATGGTTGAGAGCACAACTAGAACAATAAAATTACTATTTATATATGCATTTTTTTCGACATCGTTGTAGATAGCCTCTCTTGCAGCTACTGCAGCATTCTCTTCTTTTGATTCTACCACCTCTTGCTTTGGCAAATATACTTCTATAGGCATAGCAACCAATCTTGCAGTAGATTTAGAATCTATCATGCGGGAAAAATAATCAATTGCATCTTGAAAGTTATCATCTTTAACAATAATTCTAAAAAGTTGCATTTCATCATCAGATGGTGCTTCAAACCTTATATCTTTGGCTTCTATCTTTTCAGTAATTGTCATAATGGCATCAAAATTATCGGCATTTGTAACTAATTCAATATACTTCATCTTAATTTTCTTTTTGTTGTGTATTTTAAAATCATGAATAGATTATATTGAGTTGGATATCACTCTATACTCTCTTCGGCATTTAATTCGTGAAATTCACTTTTCCCAATGGCATCTTCGCTAAAATATTCGATCTTGTATTCTGCTGTTTCAAGATCTTCAAATCTTGCAATATGAAAAACGGCATCTCCTTCTTGAACCAAAGGAATCTCAGACTTGCCTATGATGACTCCATCAAAGCTTGATTTTATCTCAAAACTTTCATCGCCCAGAGGTTCATCTATAAAGGCTATAGTTTCACCTTTTTGTACCGTGTCGCCAAGGGCCTTGATGGTTCTTAGCATGCCACTTTCAGTTGCCCTCATCCACTGGCTGCTTTTTGTAATGATTGGCGTTTTGGTAAGCTTTTTTCGTAATACTTTTGGGAGCATCCCCATTTCTCTTAGTACATTCACGATACCATGTACACCTATTCGTATACTTGTTTCGTCAAACCTCAGTGCTTCACCTGCTTCATAAAGCAAAATTGGCACACCTTTGTCCTGCGCAACTGCACGTAAGGAGCCATCTCTGATCTCTGAATGCAGCACAACAGGGGCCCCAAAAACTTTCGCCAAACCAAATGTATACTCATCTTTAATGTTGGTCCTCAGTTGAGGCAGATTTGACCTGTGTATAGCTCCGGTATGTAAATCTATACCCAGATCGCACTTACTGACGATTTCATCAAAAAAAATCTTTGCAACTCTTCCTGCAAGAGAACCTTTTACACTTCCAGGAAAACTTCTGTTGAGATCTCTCCTGTCAGGTAAATATCTAGATAAAGTCATAATTCCATAAACATTTACAATAGGCACCAAGATGATTGTTCCTCTAACTCTTTTGAGGATACCTAGCTTCCTGAACCTTCTGATAATCTCTATACCGTTTAATTCATTTCCATGTATGGCCGCACTTATGAAGATAACCGGACCGTCTCTTTTGCCCCTGATAACCCTTATAGGCAACTGGGTTGGAGTATTGTACATTTTTGGTAATGGAAGGCTCAATGTAGTGCTTACGCCTTTGGGTATCTCTGTCCCGCCAAGCATAAACTCTGAATTGGACATTTTAAGCTCCAATATTATCTCTTTTGATTTTTCTTTTTTGGGGATAATCATCATCTCCTGGTGTTACATTTTTTTCAATATATTCCATTATCTTTTCTGCAACATCAATCCCTGTTGATTTTTCTATCCCTTCTAAGCCTGGAGATGAATTTACTTCCATGACCAACGGCCCTCTGGAAGAGGGTATCATATCTACGCCACAGACACCCAATCCCATGGCTTTTGCCGCTGCAAGTGCTGTAGATTTTTCTTTCCTGGTTAATTTATGTGCAGTTGCACAACCGCCTTGATGCAAGTTTGATCTGAAATCTCCTTCTGCACCTTGTCTTTTCATTGCACCGACAACCTGGCCACCTACAATCAATACTCTAATATCTGCTCCGCCCGCTTCTTCAATATACTCTTGAACAAGCAGGTTTACATCCATACCGTAAAATGCGTCAAGAACGGATTTTGCTGCTTTTTCTGTATCGACAAGTACTACACCTACACCTTGTGTCCCTTCAAGTATTTTTAAAACCAGAGGCGCACCGCCACTTAAGGCTATCACATCTTTTGAGCTCGATTTATTTGAAGCAAATACTGTTTTTGGCATATCAACACCATTTTTTGATAGTATTTGAAGACTTCTTAGCTTATCTCGGCTTCTTTTTATTGCCAAGCTCCCAGCCACACTAAAAGCATCCATCATTTCAAAGTGTCTCACCATTGCAGTCCCATAAAATGTTCTACTTGTACCAATTCGTGGGATGATTGCATCAGGTGCTGGCAAATTTTCACCCTGATAATTTACGTGTAATTGATCTTTCATAATTTCAATACTGCATTTTAAGTAGTCAATTACTCTTACTTCCCAGCCTTTGTTTCGCGCAGCCTCTACTAATCTTTTTGTTGAATAAAGCTTTTTGTTTCTTGATAATATATATACTCTCATTCTTTTCCTTAATCTTGATTCTCTTGCTCACTTGCAACATATTCCTGTGCAACATCAACCAAAAATCTTTTATTTAAAAATCTTCTTCCTATAAGCATAGGATACTTCATGTCTTTTCTATTGGTTAATGATATAACTGTCTTATATTTTTTTCCAAAAAAATCAACAGTAACTTTTATTGAGGCTCTATACTGTATTTGTCCATTTGAGCTTTTTACCTTTTTGACTTTGTGTAATGGCATTTTCATATGCTTGCCATGATAGGCGGGATGTACTTCATCAAGTAGCTTAAAATGTACATAGTGCTCATCATCAATAAACATTTCGTCACAATGTAAAGCATTTGAATCTGCACCTGTGTCGACTTTGGCATCTAATTCAAAAAGCTCCAAATCTATAATAGAAATCTTTTCTCTTCTCCCAATAATTTTTTTATCCAATAGTGTAATCTCTCTTTTTAGTATTCATTTTATCTGCTCTCATATTTTCTTTGCACAATTGCCAGAGAAAATAGTTACTGTAATTATATCCTAGAATTAACTTTTTTCGGCGTAATGAAAAGTATAGACACATGAATCATAGTGTTTGTTTGGAATGCTCAAAAAAGTCATCAAGCAATTTAATTTCTGACATTTTTTAAGTAGATAAATTCACCATTGGAAATAGAAGAGTTGGGGGTTGCACTCTGTGAATTAGAGTTGCACTAAATGTGCATAGGATTAATCCTACACACAACTATATTTATATTTTGTTTTAGTAAAGGGAATTATACTATTTGATACCACAATTCCATCTCAGTAAAACGTTATCTGATTGTACTATTTTATGCGTCTGCAACGGCATCTTTAAGTGTTTTACCCATTTTAAATTTAGGAGCTGTGTGTGCTGCTTTTGTATACGTTTTGTCAGTTCCTGGAACTTTACCACTTTTTTCTGCTACCTCGACAGTTGAGAATGTTCCAAAACCTACTAGAGATACTGATTCTTTTTTAACAAGTGCCTCTGTTACTGATGAAATAAATGCTTTTACTGCTCTCTCTGCTAGTGCTTTACTTTCAAACTCGCCGTTTTTTTGTACTAATTCTACAAAATCTGCTTTTGTCATTCTTCTTCCTTTTTTTTAAGATGTAATCATTATAACACAACTTAATCTTAAAAAAACCTAAAAAGCCCTAAAAAGCGTTATCTAAGGCTAATTTTGTAGGAATTTAACTAAAAATTCAGTAAAAATCATTTATATATCTTGATAAGTATTATACTGTTAGTGTATTTATTATGATCTTACCAGTAAGAAAATAGTATTTCATAGAGTATTTGAAGCCCCTCACACCGGAGTGATAGTAGTGATTGTTTTAATTGTAAAAATAATAAAAAAGTCTTGACGCAAATGCCAAAAAAAGGAGTAAAATTCTAAAAAATATTATGGAGAAAAATGTGTCAACATTAACTGTAGGCAACTACACCCTCAAACACTTTAACCTTAGCGCCAAAACGATCATGAACGACTATCTCAAAGTGACCAATGTAGATGTCAGCGATTATACCTTTGCGTGTAATTATATATGGCTTTCAACCGCCAGTGGATTTTATGCCATAGTCAATGACACCTTCTGTTTATTTATTCTAAATTCAGGAGAACTTTCCATGCTTTTGCCCCCTCTAGGAAAGAAAGAAAACACCTATGTTGCGATGCTTCAGTGTTTTGACATTATGAATACCCATAACAGCAATAAAAATTATTCTAAAATTGAATACGTTCACGAAAATATTCTTGAAGTATTTGTCGACTACTTGGAAGAAGGGACAGTTATTTTTGATAAATTGGAAGATTTTATCATCGAAAAAAAACTGGTTGATTATATATACGATGCCGATCATCTTATCGGTCTCAAAGGAGACCAGTATAAATCAAAAAGAAATGAAATCAATAAATTTACAAAAGTATATCCTAACCATAGAGTTGAAATCTTTGATATAGCCAAACACAAAGAGGGAGTGAACAATTTATTTAACAAGTGGGTAAAAGATAGAACAACCTATATGCCCAAAGAAGAGATTGAATCTTTTCTGGATGGGATTTATTTTGAAAGATTTGCCATAAAACGGCTGTTAAATGACTATGCTAATCTAGATTTGGTAGGCATGGTATTGTATATTGACGATGAGATTAAAGGATTTACTGTTGGTGAGAAAATCAATGACACAACTTCTAGCGTCATCATCGAAAAAACAGATTTTGAAGTGTTGGGATGTGCACAATTTATTTTTAGAGAATTTACCAAATATCTAAAAGAAACTTTCCACAGTCATTATATCAATGTGGGTGATGACATGGGGTTTGAGAATCTTAAAAAAGTAAAGATGTCTTATCGTCCTGATAAACTCATCCCAAAATATACCATTTATCAAAAATAATGATTATCCAGGCTACATCAGAACATTTAAAATCATTATTTGTTTTAGAAAACGAACTTTTTAGTGCAAATGATTTTCCCATAAGTCGGGGATCATTTTACTACCACATCAAGCATAACACGCTTTATATTTATATACATGAACATAAAATAGTTGGATATATCCTTTGGTTAAAGAGAAAAAAATATTATCGTCTTTACTCCTTGGGAGTAGCCAAAGAGTTTAGAAGTTTGGGGGTTGCGGGCGCTTTACTGGAGCATTCATTTAAGCATTTAAATGCCCCTGTCTACACACTTGAAGTCAAAACAACCAATAGTAGTGCCATAGGACTCTATGAAAAGTATGGATTTACAAAACAAAAAATATTAACCAAATATTATCCAGGTCAGATTGATGGATATTTTATGAAAAAACAGGTCAGTTATGAAGCTTAAACATTATAAATTTATACTCAAAGAGATTAATAAAAGTACCTTTTTATATTTGCATTCTTTTACACTGCTGCTTATTATTTACACAGACTGGACGCTCATGCCTTATATTGCCAAACTCCAAGGTATATATTTACCAGTATTTATGATAAGTTTTTTTATGCTCATAGGAGCACTTGATGGTATTATTCAGCCTCTGTTTAAACATATCAAAATATACAATATCTATCTCTTTTCCATCATACTTGATATTATTCAAATAGGAAGCTATTTTCTATGTCTGCTCTCTATAGAGTTGTTTACCTATGTTATTTTGGTTATTTTTACCATACAGGGAATTACTTTTGAAGTTGCAAGGGTACATACGATTGATTTTATGCAAGATGAACCTATAAAGCTAAAAGAGTACTTGATGCTAAGATCGTTTATCATCTCCTTTGCTATTATCCTTGGAGGCGTATCTGCAATTTTGTTTGATTATTTCAACGTGGATTTACTTTATACACTTGTGTATTTAACTCTAATTTCTCTATTTAGTATTCCTTTACAATATCAATTATATAAAATATTTAAAAGACGCATTATCAATGCTACACTTGAGATAGAGTAAAATTAAAAAAAAATGTTTGAAAAGTTTAGATAAGTTTTTTAACTCTTTTTTGAAAGAATTTTAAAAAAAGAGAAAGGCTATAAAAGCCTGTAAATAAGAATGGTGCGCCAGAGAGGATTTGAACCTCCACACCCGTAGGGCACTACCACCTCAAGGTAGCGTGTCTACCGTTCCACCACTGGCGCACGATGTAGACTTGATAGTTTAAAGTACTACCGAAACTTTATAAAAATGAGGTTACAACAAAAAGTTGTGACGGGATTATAACCATCACAACCTTTTAGTATCTTTAAAATTAACCGATAAATGGGTTAGCGTAAAGGGCGATAAGAGCAATAACAAGTGTATAGATAACTTGTGCTTCAATCATTGCTAGTGCGATGAACATAGTTGTCATCAATTTACCGCCAAGACCTGGGTTTCTAGCTGTACCAGCAATAGTTGCAGCAGCAGTGTGACCCATACCAACAGCTCCACCAAGAGCAGCAAGACCAAGACCAACACCAGCAGCAACTACTGAGTATGCTTTAATCATAGATTCACCATCCACTTCAGCAGCGAATGCAACAGCACCAAGTGCCAAGAAAAGTAAGAAAAACTTTTTCATTTTATATCCTTTAAATTTATGGGTTTAAAGTCCCCTGTTGACTGTTTTTTAAAGTCTGTTCGGATAGCGTAAACGATAACGAATTATCGTCAACATAAACATAAATGCCTATATTTCCCTACTGATCACTTTATAAACGGCGTAATTATACCTAAAATAAATTTAGCTTACGCTAAAAATTCTGGTGTTGCCAACTCTACTTTTTTGCCTTTTTGTTCCATTACAACAACTGTGATCTCATCGCCTTCACTATATCTCTGTGGAAGATCGTTTACTCTCTCTTTTGCCACTTTAGAGATGTGCAGTAATGCATCAAACCCGTCTGGCATTTCAACAAAAAGTCCAAAATCTACTATCTTCTTAACTGTACCTTTGTAACTTTCACCTACTTTATAGTCCATCTGCTCCTTGACGGGTGCAGATGCAATATTTTCAATATGTGCTTTAGCCGCTTCCACTTTTACTCTATCATCACCCGCGACTTTAACTCCGCCAACATCACGGTCAAGGTCTATGCTCACTTCGAATCTTTCGATAATTTCACGAATCGTCGCGCCTGCTTTACCGATGATATCACCTATTTTGGAAGGATGTACTGTAAAATGTTCGGTACTTGGCAGTGCCTTGCTTGTAACGATATTTTGTTCAGCTGTTTCCATTAGTCCAAGTATATGGTTTAACCCTTTACTTGATTTTTCAAGTGCATCTTTCAATACACTTAAATCTATACCGCCTAACTTGATATCCATCTGAAGTGCAGTAATTCCATTTTTTGTTCCTGCTACTTTAAAATCCATATCCCCATCATGATCTTCAAGCCCCATGATATCTGTAAGCACAGCATACTTATCGTCATCGGCGACAAGTCCCATAGCAATACCCGCTACAAGATTTGTCATCTCGACTTCTGCTCCGCGAAGAGCAAGTGATCCACCGCAAATAGTTGCCATAGAAGAAGATCCATTACTCTCCAAAATCTCCGAAACCAAACGAATACTTCCATCATAGTTAAGTACCGGCTCCAAAGCTCTTTTGCCAAGGTTACCATGTCCCAACTCCCTACGTCCTGGCGCACTGATATATTTAGCTTCACCTACAGAATATCCTGGAAAATTATAGTGTACCATGAATGTTTCTGAAAGAGTATTCTTCTGCGTGATAAGCTCATACATTTGTGCATCTTTTTTCTCACCAAGTGTTACAGTGACCAAAGCTTGCGTCTGTCCACGGGTAAAGAGACATGAACCATGCACAGAAGGCAAAAGGTTTGTTTCAATACTAATAGGCCTAACCTCATCGAGTGCTCTACCGTCTGCTCTTATATTTTTATCGAGTATCATTGCTCTTACAACTGTTTTTTTATAACGTTCGAGTACTTTTGCAACCAACCCTTTATCTGTGTCTTTACCTTCTGACTCTAAAGCTTCCATAATTTTAGTACGTACTTTTTTTAGCTCTGTAGAACGCTCGCTTTTTGCCATATGCGAGATAGCTTTTTCTACCTCTTTTGCATAATTGGTTTCAATGTAAACATAAAGTGATTCGTCTACCTTGTCTTCAGACAAAGTAAGCTCTAAAGGTTCTCTTATTAAAGGTGTAAATGCTTCTTTGTAAGCTGATGTTGCTTTTTCTATAGCGTCACGTGCAGTTGCTATCACATCTACAAGTGCTGCTTCGCTAAACTCATTTGCATTCCGTACTGCTCCATTTTTAGAAGCAAGGGTACGCATCTCTATCATCACAACGTCCTTACCCGAACCCACAACAAGAAGGTCTAGTTCACTATTGGCTTGCTGAGAAAGTGTTGGGTTGATAACGATATCATCATCCACAGTTCCTATTCTCACCGCTGCGATACTCGTTGCAAAAGGAATATCTGAAATGAATAACGCTGCATTGGCGGCATGAAGCGCAGCCACTTGCATATCTACCTCTTCATCTGAACTTACTACCATAATAGTGATCGTTACAGGAAAATGAAAACCTTTTGGAAACAGTGGTCTTAATGAACGATCCACAATACGAGAAGTCAAGGTTTCAAAATCTCCTGGTTTTGACTCTCTTTTGATAAATCCGCCGGGAATCTTTGCAGCGGCATAAGCCTTTTCAATATACTGCACAGTTAAAGGAAGAAAATCCTCATCAGTTGCCTTTTCATCTATGGCAACTGCTGCTATCAATACAGCTTTACCTTGTCTGTACATCACTGCACCACTAGCTTGTTTAGCTATTTTATTAAATTCATATTTCTCTTCAAGACTATTTACATTGATCTTTATTATTTGTTCGTGCATATGCTCTTTTATCCTTTTTTTTGTGTCTGTTTTTCTTTATTTTTCTTTTCTTGCCGCTTAATTATTTCAGATATCTCTTCAAAATTCGATCTCTTAAAATCTTTATAATAGTATTCTATCGAAATATAATCTTGTATCTTATGAGGGCAAAATACGCCATCACAAACAGAGAGTAGGTTCTCATACACAATCTTATCCAAAACAGGCATTGCTATATAAATATTTTTAGCCTCTCTTGCAATTACAGATTTAAGTGCTACCATCATAGTAAGCCCTGTTTCTATACACTCATCTGTAAGTACTACATATTTCCCTTTCAGTGATACTAGGTCTTTGCCTTTACGGTACTTGTAAACATAAGCCAACACCTCTTCTTCATACTGACGCTGCGCCTCATTGTAAATATAATCTTCATTGATATCAAAAGAATCTATCAGTGCTTTATGTATTACAACTTCTTCTGTCTCGGAAATCATTGCAATGGCCAATTCAGGATTATTTGGCGCCATCACAGGTGCCATAAGGAGGATATCCATTTGTCCTTCTGCTGCATTAGCGATTTGCTCTGCAAAAAAAACACCTCCTTCACTCACGCTTATCACAACTGTTTCGTTATTTTGTAGTAGTTCTATAGGCAGCGTTTCTATAAGTTTAACTGCGGCATCCTCTCTATTTTCAAAATAAGCGTTAAAGTTTGAATCGTTGGGCATAATCTGCTCCTGGAAATTGTCTATTTACTTCATTTTCATCAAAATTATAACGAAATTCTTCTATATATTTCATCAATAGTTTATATGCATAGTTGATTTGTTCCATTTTTAATGCATCTCCTCCTACATCAGGATGATACCTTTTTGCAAAAAAACGATACTGTTTTTTAATATCTGTTTTAGTGATCAATTTAGGCAACTCCAAAATATCTAAAGCCTTGTCTATCTCTTCCATAGGACTCTGCATCACTTCATTCTTTCCGTTCCTATCCCGCCAAAAGGGATAAAGTTAAACTGCACATAAAAAGTATTATCTGTTGTATATCCTGTAGGCCTAGGGGTGATATCTTGCCTTACAGAAGCGGCCATACTCCAGCAGTCTTGCTTATAACTCCCCCCAAAACTCCACTGCTTACTAGAAGATACATCTATATCATAAGTCAAACCACCATTAAAATTGATCTTTTCATTGTAAGTATAGCTAAAATACAAACTCATGTCGTTTGCCGGCAGCATGTTAGGCTGATCTGACATTACTTGGCTGTAAGTGTGTCCCAAACTAACTTGATACTCTTTTTCATACAATGAAATGCGGCTTGATGATGTACGAAGTTTACTAAATTCATGAGCATAAACTATATCACTATAAAATTGCCATTTTTCCCAATTGTACTGCATTTCATTACTTATATCTGAAAGCTTATAGGCTCTTTCTATATTATATTTTTGTGAAAACCGTTGATAAAATTTTAACTTCATGTTTTTATCATAAAAATAGTGGCTTAAAGAAAAAACATAATGTTCTTCAGGTAAACCTACTGAAAAAAGCGCTTTCTGCTCTTCTGTAAGTGTATCAAACCCAACTGGGCTTTCATTTTCATTGCCAGGCTTTACATATCCCAATGAAGGCTGCAATACATGTATAAAATCATCATAAGCTTTTGTCAAATCTGTAAATAATTTTACTTTATGAATACTACTGTAATATTCGAACTCATCATACATATAACTTTCATTGTCAAAAAAGAATTTACTATAATAAAGATCCTCGGTGAGTGAAAGATTTAAAAAATCATCAAAAAAGGAAGTAGTGAACTCTAAGGGTATTTTCATCTCTGCTTGCTTAAGTGTAGCACCTTCCTTTCTGTCAAAATTTTTAATTTGAAGATCAACTTTGTAGGTAAAATTATTCCATAAGAAATAATCCAGGTATTTATGAAGTTGCACAGAAGGAAGGACCTGCAAGGTATCATCATTATGCATTTTTCGCGTATCAATAAAATATTTTGCATTAAGCCCTGCATAATATTCATTGTTAGATAAAAAATAATTTAATCGTGATTCTTGCAGTGGTAGCAATCCAAAATGTTCAAGACGCGTTTTTTGCAAGTTAATATAATCAATGTCATTTAAAAATGTCGTATTGATATATAAACCATCCGTAAACCCCTGAGGTAACTTGTCAGAAAATATTTTAGAAGATTCATAGTTGAATTCCACTCCATAGTGACTGCTGTTTGGAAGGTTGTTGTTTTTTACATAACTTGTCTTATTTTCAAAATACCCTGTCCTTAACTTTCCTGAAGAGTACTCACTGTCGATAAAACGTAAAGTCGCATAAAGTCCCACACTACGGTTTGTACGGATTTGCGGATTGAATTCTATATCCATACTTGGCGAAAGTGCCCAAAAAACAGGTTGTTCATAGATAAACCCTTCATAATCAGAGTAACCTACCAGAGGGAAAAGCAAACCTGAACTTCGTTCTTTGTGTGTTGAAAAAGCCAAATAAGGTGTATAGGCAATAGGTATATCCCAAAAATAAATCTTTGCACCATATACTTTCATATACTTTGCTTCACTGTCATACAAAGAATGAGAAAAAAACATTTTCCATAGAGGATCATTCGCATCACAACTCGAAAGCATACTCCTTCCAAAAGTATAGTTACTTTCACTACGGTGTGCCGTGTCCGCAAAAAGCCAAACATCATTTTCACTTACAAAGAAAAGTTCTTCAAAGCTAACCTCTTTACTCTCTGTTTGTATCTCTAAGTGTTTAGTATGTTCTTTGCTATCTTGGTAGCCAATCATTTCAACATTACCGTCTAATACAAGTAATTTGGTTTCTTTGTCATAAAAAGCAGAAGTTGCTTTAATGACAGAATCTTGATAATAGACTACCACTCCATCTATAGCTTTAACAGTTGTCTTGGTGGTATCTAAACGTTTTGCAGTGACTTCTATTTTATTCTTTTCTTCTGCGGCATGCAGTGCTTGCATACACAATACAAAAGAAAGAAGAAGTAAGATTTTATGCATCAATAACTACACAGTTTGAAAGTTTATCATGAAAGGTTTGTTTCAGAGGCGTTATAAATGCCATAATGAAACCCAGGTAAAAAAAGGCTTCACTTCCTATCCGTAGCAGTGCCCGAAAAAGCGCTTGCATCAATGATGGACTCACCTCTCTACTAAGATCGACTACTCTTATCTTCATGATATATTTCCCTAAAGTTGTCCCATTTTGCCAGACAGGTACTGTATGATAAAGGACTTTTACTCCGAACATCACAAGAAGGTTATCGGTGCCAAATTGTCTAATTTGGGCTTGAATGAGGATCATCTCATCTGCTGACATCATGCCTGATGTATGAGAAGCAATCATAAGCAGTTGATCATAAAAGATGATCAGGAAAAAAAGTGCAACTGTGATGTCATCTATGACAAATGCACTGATTCTTTTTTGTACACTTGCTATAGGCAGAGAAGTCGACTCGGCCATCGGGATGCCTAGAGTGCTTGATAAGCAATATCAGTGCGACACTGCTTTCCTGAAAAGTGTACTTGACCCACTAACATATATGCACGTTTCTGTGCTTCTTTAATACTCTCTCCCACACCCACACAGACAAGCACTCTACCGCCCGTTGCGTACAGTTTGCCATCATCCCCACGGCTTACTCCTGCATAAGAGATATGTGCATTTTCATTGAGATCTTCATGGTAAATATCATCTACGATAATTTCAGCAGGCGCCGTACTCCCGTAAGGGTAGTTTTTACTTGCCATCACGACACCCACAGCGTATTTATCATGAAATTCTATCTTTGCATTTTTTAAGTCGCCCGTTGCAGCCCTATAGAACAGTTCACTTGCAGGTGACTTAAGCAGCGGCATTAACTCTTCACATTCAGGATCACCAAAACGCACATTATACTCAAGGATGACAGGCTCACCTTTGACAACCATCACACCGATAAAAAGTACACCGGTAAAAGGCATACCCTCTTCTTCCATTCCTTTAAGGGTTGGCTTTATTACCCGCTCATCTAACTTACGATAAATTTCATCATTGACAAGTGGTGTAGGCGCATAAGCTCCCATTCCCCCTGTATTTGGACCCTCATCGTTGTTGAGTAGTCTTTTATGGTCTTGCGCGGCAGGTAACACTACATAATCTTTTCCGTCACAGATGGCAAAAACTGAAAGTTCATAACCATCCAGAAACTCTTCAACAACGATAGATGTTCCCGCATCGCCAAATGAAGTGCCTGAAAGCATCTCTCCTGCAGCCTTCTTTGCTTCATCATGACTCTGGGCAATAATCACACCCTTGCCGCCACAAAGACCATCTGCTTTTACAACGATAGGTGCTTCAAGAGTCTTGATAAATTTATAGGCATCTTCCAAAGAATCCGTTTCAATATATTTAGCCGTAGGAATATTGTGGCGTGCAAGAAAGTTTTTCATAAAGATTTTAGAACCTTCCAGCTGTGCAGCCTCTGCTGTAGGTCCAAAGATAGTTAATCCTCTTTTTTCAAAAACATTAACTATCCCATCAACCAATGGTGCTTCAGGTCCAACAATCGTTAGTGCAACATTATTGGCTTCTACAAAATCAGCCAATTCATTAAAATCACTGATGCTTAAATTTTCACCCAATTCATCAGTAGCCCCATTACCCGGTGCAAAATAAATCTTTTCAACATTTTCATCTTTTTTGAGTGCCAACCCGATAGAATATTCCCTGCCGCCTGCACCTATCACCAATACATTCATCTATTTCTCCGAAAAATTAACAACTAATAATTAAAATATGCATTATGACATAATGCAATGATTGGTTTAATAATGATGATAATTGTGTGTAGAGGATTTTAAAAAAAGTTTGAAGGCGAACTTCCTGTTCGTCGATGACTCTTTTTAAAGTCCTATGCGTGCAAGAATCGTCGTTAATAAACCCCCGAGTGGCCGTTCTGTTAAAGTCGGCCCTAAAAAGCCAACGATGCAGGAGAGAGCAAATCTTTAGGGGGTAACTCCTCGCAGGGCGAACCCTGCTCAAACGGAAAGACCCACGCACGAACTTGCTACATGTCCCACTAAGATTAATGTTGGACCCCATATACAGTAGTCGAACCACTTAGGTTAATTTATTATAGCCTATTTGGAGTTAGAAGTGAGTAAAATATTAGAGTATAAGGACATTTTTCGGACAAAAAGCCACAAAATAGCCTCTTATTTGTATTGGTTCAGCGCAGTTCTTTTGCTTTTTTAATACACGCTTCAATAAGTGGCTCATCTGCTACTACATACTTTGCACCTACGGGCAAATGTGCTTTTGTAGCTGTGCCTATTACCACGGCAGTATAGCTCTCATCCCACTTAAAATTTTTTAAAAAACAATGAATGGTTGAGGGAGAAGTAAAGATGATAATAGCATCTGTTAAAGGCTTTTTCTCAGGAGAGTACCCGATACAAGACGTTTCATAAATAATTTGTTCTTGCAGAGTGACCCCTTCTTTGTCCAAAAAGCTTTTGGAGTCAAAGGATATCTCTTTTGGGCGAAGATAAAGTAGTTTTTTATCTCTAAAAAACTGTACTATATCACGACTTAAAGCATCACCATAAAAAGATTCTGGATAGTAAATAACCCTGCCTCCCAAATCTTCTATCTGCTTTTTAGTTGCAGGTCCTACCGCTACACATGGGTAATTTTTCCAAGAAGGGTCAATCTTATCAGCTGTCAAAACAGCTTGTTTAGAAGTAAACATCAAAGTATCACTGTGAGAAAAATCTATAGATTCAGCCGTAATTGCAAAATCTATCATAGGCATGGCTAATGTTTCTTTTTTAAGTGTAGGCGATAAAAGATAGATAATTTTTGACACTATTTTGCCTTGTGTATTTCCATTAAAGATTTCCCGTATAACTTTGCTTCATTAACATCTTCATCATCATAGGGATCAAAATGCGGGGTAATGATCCATCTTTTTTTCTTCTCTAATGCTATCATTTGATCTTCTACTTCATAGGCTATCCGGTGTGCTTCAAGCAGAGGCATATTGGGCCGCAATACCATATGAAACTCAACAAAATTTGTTGTACCGTCTGATCGCGTTTTGAGCCAGTGATAACTCGTGATTTCGGGATGATTGGAAATAATTTCCCCGATCTTTGCCACCACATCCCCATCTAAAGATTTATCTAGAAGTATCTCTATCCCCTCAATGATGATCTCATATGCAGAGTAGATAATATAGGCTCCAATACCCAACCCAAAGAGCGCATCAATGCTATCTAGTCCGGTAAGAGAAACGAGTCCCAAAGCTACAAGTACAGCAGCATTGCTCCAGAGGTCTGTTTTATAATGCAAAGCGTCTGCTTTAATCACAAGATTATCTGTCTCTTTTGCTATGCTAAGCAGATATTGTACCAAAAAATAAGTCACTACAATGGAAAAAAACATTGCAAGTATGGAAGGCGTAAGTAAAAGAGTTTCGGTACCCTTATCCAATTTTTTAAGTGCCGCATAGATGATATATATTCCTGAAATAGTAATCACAGTACCCTCTATGACCGCAGCGATAGCCTGGATTTTGGCTTTACCATACTGATACTCTGCATCCGGATCTTCTTCTGATTTTTTAATAGCAAAGAAGTTGAAGAGGGAAACTGCAGTATCGAGCATTGAATCTATGGCTGAAGCTAGTACAGCCACCGATCCACTGGCTATACCGATGACGAGTTTAACCAATACAAGTACTGTAGCAACAGAACTTGAAACGATGGTTGCTTTTTTCTGTGGTGACATTTTTGTTTTCAAGAAAAATCCTATACATTTAATAATAAAAAGATTTTAGCATAATATGAATGAATACTAAGGGTTAGGCAAAGCCTTACCCTTGAGGGTTAGATTGCTCTTGTTGCCAGTTTTGCCACCCTTTGTGCAAAGGCACCCTTATCTTTGGGCTCGAGCCCTTCAGAAAGTTTTGCTGAATCTAAAAGTATCCAGGAGATATCAGCAAACAGATTCTCATCACTTAAAGCATCAAGCTTTTTGATCATTTCATGATCAGGGTTTATCTCCAAAATAAGTGGGATCTCTGGCATTTCTTGTCCCATTTGGGCAAACATTTGAGCCATGCCGGCCATAGGGTCCGCACTGTCTTTAAGTACGCATGATGGACTTGTAGTCAATCTTGTAGAAATTTTAACCTCTTTGACCTCTTCACCCAATACCTCTTTGATCTTGTCTGTAAGAGGCTTAAACTCTTTACTGATCTCTTCTTTTTCTTCTTTACTCTTGCTTTCTGGCGCTTCAACAGTCGTAATATCTTTAAGACTCCACTCTTTGTATCTTCCTATCATAGGAGATACAATACTGTCTACCTCTTTATCATCCATAATAAGCACTTCAATGTTTGCTTTTTTATATGCTTCAATCAGTGGCGAATTTCTCAGAACATTCTCATCTTCACCTGTAATATAATAGATCTCTTTTTTTTCACTGTCTCCACGGCTGATATAATCTTCAAAAGACACAAGGCCCTCTTCAGTTGAACTCTTATACCTTACAATGTCAAGCAATATCTCTTTGTTCATATGATCTGTGAAGATACCTTCTTTGATCACTCTGTTGTATTGTTTTGTAAATATCTCTGCATCTTCACCACTAAGTTCTTTCATTGCTCCAAGTATTTTTTTGACCGAATTTTGTTTGATATTTGCTAAGATTCTGTTTTCCTGGAGCAACTCACGAGATACATTCAAAGGTAAATCCTCAGAGTCTATGATACCTTTTACAAAACGTAAATATGGCGGTAACAACTCTTTGTCATCATCGGTGATAAACACACGTTTAACATAAAGTTTTACCCCGGGTGTATAATCTGCTCTATACATATCCATTGGTGCTGTTTTAGGAATGTAAAAGAGTGTTGTAAACTCTTGTGATCCTTCTACTTTATTGTGAAGGTAAGTCAAGGGTTCATTATCACCGTGTGAAATTGTTTTATAAAACTCATTATAGTCTTCTTCTTTAAGCTGGGATTTTGGAAGTGTCCAGAGTGCAGTTGCTGCGTTGATCTGTTCTGATTTATTTACAGGTTTTGTGACTGCATCATCACCCTCACCTGTTGTCTCCTCTTCAGTGTAGTTGAGCATGATAGGGTATGCAATGTGGTCAGAGTACTTTTTGACTACCTCTTTTATCTTCCACTTACTTAAAAATTCTTTCTCGTCTTCTTTAAGTTTGATGTAGATAACCGTACCGTGCTCATCTTTAGTAACAGGTTTTACTTCGTACTCACCTGTCCCGTCTGTACTGAACATATAAGCTTGTTCTTCGCCAGCTTTTTTTGAGATAACATCTACCTTATCTGCTACCATAAATACCGAATAAAAACCCACTCCAAACTGCCCGATGAGATTTGAGTCTTTTTTTGCATCTCCGGTAAGATTTTCCATAAATGCTTTTGTACCTGACTTTGCAATAGTTCCAAGGTGATCCATAAGATCTGCTTCATTCATACCTATACCGTTATCACCGATAGTAAGACTGCCATCTGCTTCATCTAGTTTAATGAAAATTTTCCCTGCCCAGTCACTATTTTTAAACTTTTCATCTGTAAGTGAAAGGTAGTTAAATTTATCGAGTGCATCACTTGAGTTTGATACAAGTTCTCTGATAAATATCTCCTTGTTTGAATACAAAGAATGAGTCATGAGCTTTAATAGTTGCCCGATTTCCGTTTGAAACTGATGTTTTGCCATTTATAATTTCCTTTATATCTATATATTTGGAGATTATAGTCTATTTTTATAAATATTTCAAGTTTTTATGCAAGAATTATCTCAAGTTTGTTTAGCCAAAGTGACTAAAGATATATAGGGCTTTACTAACTCAATTATTAGTGCTATAATCCATGCATGAAACATTTATATCTTATCAGACATGCCAAATCAGACTGGAACGATGAAAGCAAAAGCGATTTTGACAGAGGACTCAATAAAAGAGGGAAAAAAGCCGTATTGACCATGGCAAAGGACCTCAAGGAAAAAGAGGTAATGCCAAATCTCATTCTCTCTAGTTCAGCCAAAAGAGCCAAACTGACAGCAAAAGGTTTAGCCAAAGAGATAGGATACGACGGGGAAATAAAATATATAGACGCACTCTATATGTCAAAACCAGAAACAATGCGTAAACTCATCAAAGAAGTAGATGACAAGCACGGTACACTTTTTGTGGTCGGACACAATCCCGAGATAACAGAACTTACCAATATGCTCATTGATGACTATATTGACAATGTGCCGACGTTGGGAATTGTGGCTCTCAAAGTGCCTATAAATCATTGGAAGAAATTTTTTACAGGAGACGAAAAATTACAATTTTTCATCTATCCCAAAATGTTTGAAGCCTAACTGGCTCTTCAAAAACATATTTTTTAGAAGTGATACATACAAGACGTCACTTCTATAGACTAGGCTTATTTTTTTGTAGTTTTGCACCCTATTTTTTGATGCTCTTGTAAAAGTTTGGCTCTTTGTCTGTTTGCATCTTTGAGCATCTGCTTTTTATTGTTACTTACTGTAATTCCCGGTGCTTCTATCGCTATGGCTTCTTCTTCCAAATGAAAAGCACTGGTATTATTCACCCTGTTGATAAATTGATCGACTTTCATCAGTTTTTTATCAATATCTTTACACTCTTGAATATTATTAACAGTGGTTGGTTCCGAAGAAGCCATTTGATTGGTACATGCAGTCATCAACGCAACCATAGAAAGAGAAGATAAAGTAAGCAGTAGTGTTTGTTTCATTATGTAAACCTTTTTTGAAAGATTATAACACAACAACTCCAAATAAACTTAGAGATCAAACCCAAATAATAATACAAATACATTCAAAGACGCTGCAAACAGGTCCTAAGCCTACTCCCATTCGATGGTTGCAGGAGGCTTGGAACTTATATCATATACGACGCGGTTTATCCCATCGATTTCATTTATAATACGGCGGCTCATGCCTTCGAGTATATCATGTGGGATATGTGCAAAAGTGGCTGTCATACCGTCTACAGACTCTACCATACGGATACATACTGTGTTGTCATACGTACGGTTATCACCCATAACACCCACAGACTGCACATTAAGAAGTACAGTAAATGCCTGCCATACTTTGTCGTAATAGCCTGTAGCTTTGAGCTCTTCTTGCATGATGGCGTCTGATTCTCTTATGAGGCGCAACCCCTCTTCTGTGACTGCTCCCATAGTCCTTATGGCTAATCCAGGTCCAGGGAAAGGGTGTCTTCCTATCATCTCTTTAGGAAGTCCAAGTTCCAGTCCTAATTTTCTCACTTCATCTTTAAAGATCTCTCTTAGGGGTTCAACCAGTTCAAAAGTCATCCATTCTGGCAGACCGCCTACGTTATGGTGGGATTTGATGGTTTTTGAAGGGCCTTTTACTGAAACTGATTCGATGACGTCTGTATAAAGTGTTCCTTGTGCAAGAAAACTTACATCTGTATGTTTTTTCGCTTCTATGTCAAAAATTTCGATAAATTTTTCACCTATGGCTTTACGTTTCATCTCTGGGTCCGATATCCCTTCAAGTGCAGCCATAAACTCTTTTTTTGCATCAACTGTGACAAGCGGGATGTCTAACATTTTAAACATCGTCTCTACTTGTATTGCTTCATCTTTTCTGAGTAAGCCCTGGTCGACAAATACACAAATGAGTTGTTCTTTTGGCAGTGCTTCATTTAGCATCGCAGCAACCACTGATGAATCCACTCCTCCACTTACACCGCAAAGTACTTTTTTATCGCCCACCTGTGCCCTGATAGCTGCGATCTTCTCTTTGGCAAAACTTCCCATATTCCAAGTACTGTCACATCCGCAAATATGTTTAGCAAAGTTTTTAAGCATTGCTGTACCCTCAACAGTGTGGTGTACTTCGGGATGGAATTGAAAGGCATATACTTTTCTACTCTCATCTGCTATGGCAGCATAAGGTGAGTTTTCACTCGTCCCTATTACATCAAATCCAGCAGGAATGCGTTCTGCTTTATCGCCATGGCTCATCCAAACAATAGAATCATTTGAAATGCCTTTGAAAATGGAAGAGTCATTTTCTATTTTAAGTTTTGCTTTCCCATATTCATGATGGTTTGCAGCCACTACTTCTCCGCCAAAATGCTGAGTAATAAGCTGCATGCCGTAACAGATACCCAGTATCGGTAAACCTAAATCCCAGACACCCTCATCGGGCATATACGAATCTTCAGCATAGACAGAGGCCGGTCCGCCAGAAAAGATGATTCCTTGTGGTTTGCGCGCTTTGATATCTTCGATACTTTCACGATAAGGGACTACTTCTGTATAAACACCGGACTCTCTTAGTTTTCTTGCTATGAGTTGTGTGTATTGTGAACCAAAGTCTAAGACTAAAATAGGTACTTTTTTCATGGATATTTCCTTCATATTTGTATAGGTAAATTTTACAATTAAAACTTATTGATGCAAATATATCTTTGGTGTTGTGTCTCCACAACACCCATAATTACGCTCCGATCCCAAGAAGCTCAAATTGTAAATACCATACTGACACGGAGACAATATACCCTACAAGAACAGTCCATGCCAATTTCATATGTGAAGCAAACGTATAGATACCGTGCAGTTTACCCATTACACCCACACCTGCCGCAGAACCAAAGGAGATAAGTGATCCACCTACCCCAGCTGTCATTGTAACAAGCATCCACTGTGCATGTGCATCCACACCCATATCAGGGCTGGATTTCAATACAGCAGACATAACTGGAACGTTATCAACGATTGCAGAGAGGAACCCTACCCCGATGTTTACGGTTGTTGCACCAAACTGCGCATAAAGCGCTGTAAAATACTCCAGAAAACCTAAAAAATGCAGCCCGCCCACAGCAGCCAAAATACCAAAAAAGAAAAGCAATGTATCATTTTCAATCTTGGCAATGAAAGAGAAGACATTGACGGTTGGGCAAACGACACCATCAGAGTCATATCTCACTTCTCTGCTCATTTTATATATATAGAGTTTTAGTATGGACAAACCAAACATCATTCCCCACATTGCTGGCAAATGAAGAACCTGGTGAGAAATAACCGCAGATGCGATCGTCAATGCGAAAAGGCCCATAATCACCTTACCGCCCGGAGCTATATGCACTGCTTTTTCGTTTGCTGCAAACGGAGGGTTGCCCTTTGGGACAAAACGGCTCAAAAGAAATGCGGTAACAATCCATCCCAATACAGCAGCAGGAAAGAGATAGAGGAAATCCACAAAATTTCCTTTGCCGTCAACCCATACCATAAGTGTAGTGATGTCTCCAAATGGACTCCATGCACCACCCGCATTGGCTGCAACGACAATATTGACAGCAGAAGGGACGATGAAAGCTCTATTTCCTTTATCAATAGTGATTAGAACAGTTGAGAGGATAAGCGCCGTGGTAAGGTTGTCTGCAATAGGTGAGATAAAGAATGCCAAAAGACCGGTGATCCAAAAGAGTTTTTGATAGTCATACCCTTTTGAAACAAGCTTATATCTAAGGGTTGAAAAGACATTACGGTCAATCATCGCTTCAATATAGGTCATAGCAACAAAAAGGAAAAAGAAGATTCCGGCAATCTCAACGATAAGTATCTCTATCTCATGATGAAGATGGTTACCGTCCAAACCGTTTAATGCATAGTAAACACCAATCATCATAAAAATGAGTGTTCCCGCCATCAATGCCGGTTTTGCTTTGTTTATACGATATTTATCTTCAGTTGCAATAAAATAGTATGCTACTATAAATACTAAAAGCGAGGCTAACCCAACCCATGTCATGGTCAAATCCAAGTGTTCTGCCATTTGTTCTCCTAATCCACTGTGTTATATCTGTCTATAGACTGAAATCTAATTTGATTCCATATAATGTGAGCCTAAAGACTCTTTTCTGCCCAATGCCGCTTCTACAATGGCAGAAGCAGTATTTAGACGCAGTTTCAACAATCTGCCTATCTCTCTATTTTTCATATCATAGATAAAATTTTTAGCGTCATGAAGTCCTTTTGTCGTACGGATAATACCTATATCGTCCCACATCACTTGACGCAGTTTGTGCTTATAGATCTTATCATTATCTTTGTGCAGAATGTTACCGTAATCTTTATCAAATTTAGGTGTAATTATCACTTTCTTTTCTTTGGATAATAAGTGTTCGACTGCTCTTTTTGCAAAGACAACACCCTCAAGCAGTGAATTGGATGCCAGGCGATTGGCCCCGTGTACGCCTGTTCTGGCTGCTTCGCCAATCGCATAAAGTCCCTCAATCCCCTCAATACAACCGTGGGTATTTGTTTTAATACCACCGTTTGCGTAGTGAAAAGCAGGTGAGACGGAAACTTTATCTTTTGGAAAGTTGTAGCCTAGTGTGCCAAATGTGCGTGTAATGTTGGGGAAACGGTTTTCAAACCATTTTTTCTCAAACATAGAAAAGTCCAGGTACGCTTTTTGTCCTGTCTTTCTCTTATGTTTGAAAATACCCCGCGCTACGATATCACGGCTTGCCAACTCTCCTCTCTCATCATAGTCAAACAAGAAACGTCTCCCCTCATCATCAACCACATGTGCCCCTTCTCCTCTGAGTGCTTCAGTGAGCAAAAGTTTTCTGGCATAAGGTGTATCGACAAAGACCGTTGGGTGAAACTGCATGAACTCCATATCGGCAAGTTCAATGCCTTTTTCCACACAGATACCGTGAATGTCGGCACTCACCGTACGCGAATTGGTATTGTAGGCATAAAGCGATCCTATACCCCCCGATGCTATGATCACGTCATCGGCATAGATAGTCGTTGGTTCATAATTAACCATGGCTTTTGCCCCATAACACCTTCCGTTTTCAATCAACAGATCATACACTAAAGTATTTCTTTGTAAATGATGTTTGTTCTGAACCATCATAAAATAATGCATATAGCGCCCCGTTGCGTCACCGCCCGCATGGATGATACGCTCTACAGAGTGGGCTGCTTCTTTGGTATAAAGAAGGTTCCCCTCTTTACCTCTATCAAACTCCATCCCCTTGTTGATGATATCTTGTGTGGTTTCAAGTGAAGTGCGCGAAAGTATCTCTACGGCTTCTTTATTGTTATGATATGCTCCTGCTGCCATCGTATCTTCGACATGAACAGCGATATCTGCTTCATTTAAAGCTGTAACCATACCTCCCTGGGCATAAAAAGTATTACACTCCCAGGGAATATCTTTACAAACGACTAAAACTTTTTTACTTTTGGGGATATTCATCGCTGCATAGAGTCCTGCGATACCCGCGCCTATGATAAGTACATCATATTTTTTCAAATTTAACCTCTTTTTTCAAATATCCTGTAGTGCGGACAAAGATGCCCCTGTTCTACTTTATTTTTTTACCTCTTGTGCAACATACACAGGATCTGTCTTATACCCACAACCCGCCAATACTACACAGCAAACAGATGCTATAATTACTTTATGAAAAAAGCACATATGATTTTGTCTCATCTTACCAATCAACCTCAATTTAGATTTCTAAAGCAGCAGGCGTGTTATCAAAAGTATATCAATCTTTTAGGTGTCAAATATCAAAAAGCAATCGCTTTTGTCTATATCAAGAATGAAACACTGTTTGTGGCAGTCACACACCCCGGCTTTAAAATGGAACTTAATTATAATAGAGATTTATTAAAAAGCGTATTAACACAGTTCACTTCATACGACAATGAGTGCACGATGATGAAAGCCGATAAGGTAGTCATCTTCCATAGTAAATATCATCCCGTGGCAAAAGTTGAAGATGCCATCAGCACCGTTCCCTACTACAATGAATTAGCAAGCAGTGATTTTGTGATAGAGAGTGAAGATGAAGATCTCATAAAAAAATTTGAGCAGATTAAAGAGCAGATTAAATGCAATCAATAATTCAAAATCTCCCTTCATCCGCAGGGGTATACCAGTATTTTGATCCTGCAGGAAAGTTACTTTATGTAGGAAAAGCAAAAAATCTTAGAAATCGGCTCAAAAGCTATTGGCGCTTTACACCTGAATTTACACCAAACCCGACACAAAGTCCGCGTATCCTCAAAATGCTGCTTGAAGCAGGTACATTAGAATACATTGTCGTTGAAACTGAAGGCGATGCACTTATCCTTGAGAATTCTCTCATCAAACAACTCAAACCCAAATATAATATTTTGCTGCGTGATGACAAAACCTATCCGTATATTTATATAGATGAGTCACAGGAGTACCCCCGGTTTGAAATTACGCGCAAAGTGGTTAAGGGGAAAAATATCACTTACTATGGCCCTTTTCCTACAGGAGGAAAAGCGCTGCTTGATGCACTCTATGAAGTTTATCCGCTGATTCAAAAAAAGTCTTGTCTTAGGGGAGGGAAAGCCTGTCTTTTTTACCAGATCAAAAAATGTCTGGCACCCTGTGAGGGAAAAGTCACTCCTCAAGAGTATGCTAAGATCATCGCTCAGGCTAAAACTTCCATAGTAAAGCGTAAAATGCTTATTGCGCCCCTGGAAGAGAGAATGGCAACCCTTGCCATGCAGGAACGTTACGAGGAAGCAGGCAGCATGAGAGATACCATCCAGGCGATCTCTTCACTCACGCTTAGTTCCAACATTGACCTGGCCAACCAGATGGATCTTGATATCTTTGCCATACAGAATGGAGATGAAAAAGGAGTCATTGTCAAACTTTTTATGCGTGAAGGCAAGATCATCTCTTCTGCATACTCATACTTCAGGCATACCCATATCTTTGATAAAAATGAAGCTTATAAACAAGCTTTGCTGGAATTTTACAGCATTGACACACCCAATATAAGCAAACAAATTCTAACTGCCCAACCCTTTGAAGACAGCCAACAAATAGCCCAAACGCTTTCCACGCGTTTTGATAAAAAAATAGAGGTACTTACCCCACAGCGCGGCCCCAAGGCCAAACTCATTGCCTTGGCCATGCAAAACTGCCAAGAGTTGTTACGTACAAAACAAGACGATACAGTCATGGAGCAAAAGATAGCAGACCTCTTTGACCTTACCGTCATTCCTTACCGCATAGAAACTTTTGACAACTCGCATATGATGGGCGTTGCCACGGTAGGAGGCATGGTTGTTTGGGATGAAGCCAAATGGGATAAACACTCTTATAGACGCTACATGCTGCACGAACGGGACGAGTATGGGCAAATGAAAGAGATGCTCTCTCGCCGTATAGCAGACTTTAAAGAAAACCCTGCGCCAGATTTGTGGATACTCGATGGAGGCCAGGCAAACCTGAATCTGGCAAGAAAACTTCTCAAAGAGCAAAACGTAAACCTTGATGTCATCGCTATAGCCAAAGAGAAACTTGATGCCAAAGCACACCGCGCTAAAGGTGCCGCCAAAGATCTCATCTATACTATCAATGGACTCATAGAACTCAAACCCAATGACAAGCGTTTACACTGGGTTCAACGTCAAAGAGATGAAGCACACAGATATGCTATTGCCTACCATCAAAATAAAAAACGTAAAGAAGATACTCAAGTGTCACTGCTTAATAAAAAAGGAATAGGTAAAGCTACAGTGAAAAAACTGATCGATTTTTTTGGGACATTTGAAGCTATCCAAAGTGCCTCTGAAGAAGATATTCGGAGAGTTACAAATAAGAGAATTGCAAATATTATTAAAAATAATAATCCATAATCGTTCCTATCTTGATATTTTTTACTAAAAACCTCTTGATTCATTCTATTTTTAGTTTAATTGTACTAAAGTTTTACAGGTGGGATTATTATTTAAATGTACTGCATACTGACACTTCTTCATGATAAATAAAAAGGTAATGAATATGATGAGCAGACCTAAACTGATTGATGAAGAGTACGAATTCAAAAATGGCTTAATCATAAGTTCTACAGATCTAAAAGGCATTATTACATACGCAAACAGAAAATTCTGTGAAATAGCAGGCTATACAAAAACTGAACTTACAGGAAAAAATCACAATATTATCAGGCATCCCGATATGCCAAAGACCGCTTTCAAAGAATTATGGAACACTATAGAGGCAGGTAAAGAGTGGACGGGTGTCATTAAAAATCTTCGAAAAGACGGGAGATATTACTGGGTTTACACTCATATAGTTCCCATTGTAACTGATGAAAAAATCACCGGATACACAGCCGCCAGAAGACCCGCTTCAAAGACTGAAATAAAAGCGAGTATATCTGTCTATAAAGATTTAATAGATCAAAGAAAATAATTAAAAGGATTTGTCCATACATGTATTATATTACTAATCAAAACAATCAAATCATTGCTATTGACCCTGACTTGTTAACCTACCTTGAAGTAGAAAATATAGATGATCTTTATAGAAATATTGCACTGGGAGACATTCATTTTTCTTTATTAAAAGAAGAAAATAAAGTAACCATTACAAAAATTCAAAATAAAAAAACATATGATGTGAAAAATACTGATCTTACTGGGTTGCTGGGAAACATTACCTTGGTTCAAATTCAAACACTTCCCGATATATCGACGCTTATGGATGATAATCTTTTAACATTTTCATTGGTAGAAGAGGATGAAACACCGTCTATTGCAGAAGATAAAAATGAGTCGGTTGAAGGGCTTCTGCCTCTAGATGTAACGCAAGAGAAAGAAATACCACTTTTTGACGGTGCCCCAGATCCTATCAAAGAGACATCTGTTTTAAATGATTTAGAAGAAGAAAATGATGATGTACTTTATAACCTTCTCCTGCCCAGTGTTGCCGAAGAAACAATAGACAAGATAACGATAGCACAAGAGCTTAAAACAGATGAAAAGAGCCTGGCTCCTATTGTTATTGATGTAAAAAACATTAGTCAGAGCATAGGTATTTCAACTGAAGATTACAAAACTTTCTTAAATGAGTATATCAATACAGCACTCTCCTTAGAAAAAGATCTTCAAAGTAGCGATCAAGAGAAACGCTCTCATGCTGTGGGCGTACTCTCTCATCTTTCCAATGTTTTACGTCTCCCTATTGTTAGTGAAATTATTACACAGATGGGCAATGCTACAAAAGAAAATCAAGGTACGCAGATAGAATCCTTTTACACTACGATTGGAAGACTGACCACCTCACCCATAGATTCTGATACAAAAGATGCAACACTTGATAGTTCAGATGAGCAAGATATAGATATGGATGGAAAAGCTCTCTTTGCACTCCAAAACGAATTTACTCCAACACCGGACAAAGGTTTTGGGAACATCCATCTTGATGATGTTAAACCTATACACTTTGACTTTCAGCTGAAACAAGCCGCCAGTGAGTTAAGTCTGCCGTTGGAACTTATTGAAGAGTTTGTTCGTGACTTTATAAAACTAGCACACACAGAGACCAAAAAGATGTTAGAAGCCTATGAAAAAGGCGATCTTGATACTATACATAAAATTGGTCACTTGCTTAAAGGAACATCAAGCAATCTTCGTATCGGTGCGCTTTCTGATACGCTTTATGAAATACAGCTTTGTGAAGACATCAATAAACTAGAAGAGTTGATCAAGCGCTATTGGGGGCATTTCCTATCTTTGGAAACTCAAATTAATATTCAAGGGAAATGACCTATGACCATTCGCAATAGATTTAAACTGATTGGACTGGTACCCATTATTCTTCTTATACTGTTATCGAGTTATTTTTTTATAACTTCATATATAAATTTTGAAAAAGCCCGTGCATTAAAAATGTCGCTAAGCAATAATGCCCATCTTAGCGATTTCCTAACACAAATCAGTAAAGAGCGTGATTTGTCTGCCCTTTACATGGGAGGTGGGCAAAAAGAACCCTTAGAAGTCCTGGGTGAACAGAGAAGAAATACAGATAAGGCTGTGCAATCACTGAAAAGCAATTTGGTGACCGAAGATTCAAGTTACATCCCTCTTCCACTGCTAGGTGAGAATATGCATTTAGATAGAAGTAAATATCAAACTCTTTTAACAAACTTTGAAGCAATTTTAGCTATTAGAAATCAGACAGATGCACTTGATAGAGATTTCAAAAACATATTTTTTGATGGATATACCAAAAAAATATCTATTCCCATTCTTGAGAACCTTTTACAAATTAACCACTTTGCACTTGACACAAAAATATCTTCACTTCTATCTACACTCTCTCAACTCTACACTGCAAAAGAAAATGCCAGACTCGAAAGAGGATTTGTCGCATACTATATGACAAAAGAATCCTCTATGTCATTAGAAGAGATGGCACTTTGGGATGAGTTTAAAACAAAAGCAAATCTTTTTAATATCAAACAGGTTACAGACACAAAATTACACCAGAAATTAGAACAAATTCTAACCAATTCCCAAGCACGAAAAATACTCAACGAACTCGCAGAAATTTCATCTACTATCCAAACCAATGTTGACAGTGGTAACTACACGCAAGAGGCTATCGACTGGTTCGCGCTACAAACACAAAAAATATCACTCTTCTCTAAAGCAGAACTGATTGTTTCAAATGCTTTATGGGAAAAATGTGACCTCTTTGTCCAAAAACAACTCTTTCTTCTTGCTGTTGCCGCGGCTATCTGGTTGTTTAGTGTTATCCTGGCCTTTTTAGGATACATAACTACACGAGATATTGCACAAAACATTAAAGAACTTGAAAATATGCTCAATAAAGCCGTGGATGACATGAAAAAGAGTGATCAATGCCTCAACTTTGATACAGCTTGTATTGAAAACATTGAACTTGACACATATGAGGGGACCAAAGAAGCCTATAGACTCCTTGAAACACTGGTGAACACAGCAAAAGAAGATAAATTAACAGCGCTCCAAGCCAATAAAGCAAAATCCATCTTCCTGGCAAATATGTCACACGAAATTCGTACTCCACTCAACGGTATTGTCGGATTTACAGAAATCCTAAAAAGTACTGATCTTGATTTGGAACAAAAAGAGTTCCTCTCTATCATTGAAAAAAGTTCAGAAAACCTTTTAAGTATTATCAACAACATTCTTGACCTTTCAAAAATTGAGAGCAATAAAGTTGAAATTGAAAATATTGTATTTGATGCAGCTAAAGAGTTTGAGAGTGCTATTGAAACGTATGCTGTCGGAGCAGCTGATAAAGATATCGATCTTAACTTTTACATGGATCCCACCATCAGCAATAAACTCAAAGGCGACCCGACCAAAATAAAAGAGGTCATCATTAATCTTCTTAGTAATGCTATTAAGTTCACAAATTACGGTGGGATTATTAACCTTGATATTCAAAAAATACAAGCTGGAGATACCCCATACCCCAGGATCAAATTTTCTGTTCAGGACAATGGTATTGGTATACCAAAAGAGCAACAATCCTGTATCTTTGATGCCTTTTCCCAGGCAGATGCTTCTGTTACCAGAAAATACGGCGGAACAGGACTCGGACTTACCATTTCTAGTCAATTAGTTGAACTTATGGATGGCCACCTTGAGCTTGAAAGCATAAAGGACCATGGGAGCACATTCTTTTTCAGCTTGCCGCTTGAAGAAGTTATGTCGGCTAACACAAACTATACACAGGCATTTACCGATATGACTATAGGTAAATATGTGCAGGAAATCCCAACAAAACTCGACAACAACCTGCAAAAATACTTTGAATACTTTGGTCTTAGCATAAAACATTTTACATCTGTAAGCCAGCTCAAAGCGTTACATGACGATGACGCATGCGAGAGTTACTGGATCGATATAGATAAAGCAGAACCAAATGTCCTGTCTGCCATTACAAATATTGACAAATCAAAACTTGTCGTTTTGGCAAATGTAACCAGCCGCGATAAAATAGAAGAGATGAATATTGATCAACATAATGTTATTTTCAAACCTATTACTCTTACAAAACTTAAAAACATACTCAGTACAAGTACCCTGCCGCAGTTTATTGATGAGACCCTTCCGATTCAAGCGACAAAATTTGATGCAACAGTGCTTGTTGCTGAAGACAACATTATTAACCAAAAACTTATCAAACACATTTTAGAAGAATACGGTATTACAGTTGATTTGGCTAATAACGGCCTTGAATGTTTTGAAAAACGCCGAAGCAAAAAGTATGATCTACTTTTAATGGATATTCAAATGCCTGTAATGGATGGTATAGAAACAACACATGAAATACTTGACTACGAAGAAGATGAAGGGGTCGCACATGTTCCTATTGTTGCTTTAACTGCAAATGCACTTAAAGGCGACAGAGAAAGATTCCTCGCGGAGGGAATGGACGAATATATTGCCAAACCGATTGAAACAAATGAATTGCTTTATATCTTAAATAAATTTTTATCAGATAAAGTACAAATGCCAACTATCAACAAAGAACAAATCTCCAATGAGATGCAAACTGCAAAAGATGATACGCTTAGGAGTGTACCTACAGAAAAAAAGATTTTGATCGCTAAAAAGATTCTTTTAGAACGAAAAATCCTCACTAAAGTCATAAAAAACCTGGGGTACAGCTATGCTACCCTAGAAGATATGAGTTTGCTTGAAGATGAACTCTTATCAGGCAAATATGATATACTCTTTAGTGATGCAGATCTCATTACAGAAAATATCAGTCAATCCGGTGACACTCTAGCTATTATCACTTCTGGAAATTCCAAAGAAGAGATGAAAGATCTTATTGAAAAACACAGAGGATCAAAGACATGGCATTAAAAATATTGATCGTTGATGATGATTTCATCAACCGAAAGTTATTGCATACCATTTTAAAAAAGAATCCCGATGTAACAGATATGCCGGAAGCAAAAAACGGTTCGGATGCTTTGGATAAAATAAAAAAAAATCCTGACATCAGTCTTATTTTATTAGACATCATGATGCCTATCGTTGACGGGGTAGAATTTTTAAAGATCTTTAGGTCAGATACGCTAAACAGTCACATTCCCGTGATCGTACTTTCAACAGATGACACAAGAAAAACTGAAGTATTTGACAACGGCGCAAACGATTTTCTGAGAATACCTGTCAAAGAAGAGGTACTCACTGCTAAAATAGCACAGTGGACACAAATATAATCCTTTGATCTCAAACCCTGGTTTGGGATCAGGAATTTTTTATTTATTTTACAAACACCTCTTTTAGAACTTCATCTACGGTTGAAACTCCGATAATCTTAATATTATTTTTTACTTCGCTTGGTATATCATCCAAGTCGCGTTCATAATTTTTCATAGGAATAAGCGCTTTAGATACCCCTGCTTTATACGCAGCAATGAGTTTCTCTTTTAGTCCACCAATAGGAAGCACTTTTCCTGTCAATGTCACTTCACCTGTCATGGCAACTTTATTGTCTATTTTCTGTGCACTCAAAATAGATGCTATCACACTTACCATGGCGATCCCTGCGCTCGGGCCGTCTTTAGGTGTTGCGCCTTCTGGGACATGCACATGGAGGTCATAACGCTTATAAACTTCACTTGGATCTATGGCAATATGCTCTTCTCTCTCTCTTGCAGTATGTGGTATGACCGAAGGAGGAATAACCAACTTTTTTTCATCTATGAGTATCTTTACTACCGAGTGTGCAATACGTACAGACTCTTTCATCACATCGCCAAGGCTTCCTGTCAGCTGTAATGCACCCTTGCCTTTAATTTTTATGGCTTCAATCGTAAGCACATCTCCACCCACTGCTGTCCATGCGAGTCCGGAGATGACTCCAACTTGGGGTTTGCTATCTACTGAAGAGATTTCAAACACTTTTTTATCTGTAAATTTTTCTAAATTATTTTTAGTAATATTGATGATGTCTTTTGATTTGTTTTCTAAAAGTCTTCTTGCACTTTTTCTCATCAGTGAAGCGATTTTGCGACGTAAATTTCTCACACCCGCTTCTCTGGTATATTCATCTATCAACATTTTCAACGCTTTATCACTAATAGAAAACTCTCTGTTTTTTAAAGCGTGTTTTTTAAGTTCCTGAGGAATAAGATAGCGTTTGGCTATTTCAAATTTCTCTTTAGGCGTATAGGAGTTAAGCCCTATAAATTCCATCCTGTCACGCAATGGTGCGGGTATACGCCCCACATCATTTGCTGTAGCAATAAAGATCGCTTTGCTTAAATCTATATTGAAATTTAAGTAATAATCACGGTACTTGCTGTTTTGTTCAGGGTCGAGTATTTCAAGCAGCGCAGCGGTAGGGTCACCTCTCATACTGCGCCCTACTTTGTCTATCTCATCAAGTACAATGACAGGATCCATACTTTTAGCTTCTATCAGCCCCTGCACCACTCTTCCTGGCATAGCACCCACATACGTTCTTCTGTGCCCTCTAAGTTCATTTACATCTTCCAGTCCGCCAAGTGCCATACGCACAAGAGGCCGTCCAAGTGCAGTGGCAATGGAGTTTGCAAGTGAAGTTTTACCCACACCCGGAGGTCCGGCAAAACACAAAATGACCCCTCCTATCTCTTTTTGACTGACACCTCTAAGCATGGCAAGTTCTCTAACCGAGAAAAACTCTACTATGCGCTCTTTGGGTTTTTCTAAAGAGTAGTGGTCTTTGTCAAGTTCGCTGGACACATCAGACACAGACAGGCTTTTTTTACTTAATTTTCCAAAAGGAAGTTCAAGCACCCACTCCAGATAACTTTGAATCACATGTGCTTCACTGCTATCGGGGTGCATACGTGCAAAACGGTCTAACTGCTTGCTGATCTCCTTAAATGCATCTTCTTGCATATGCGGTTTAAGTGCTTCTACCTTCTCTCTAAAAGTAGCGATCTCCTCTTCTCTTTGCGTATCCATACCCAACTCTTGCTGTATCTCTTTAAGCTGCTCTTTTAAAAAATACTCTTTGTTGGTCTGTTCTATTTTGGTATGTACTTTCGTACGTATCTCTCTTTGTACTTTGGCTGACTCTATTTCAGAAGTTACCACATCAATAAGTCCGAGCAGTCTTTTTTCAATATTTGGCTCTATATAGAGGACATACGCCAACTCTTTGTCCAGTTTCAACATAGAAGAGACAAGATCAGCTATGCGATGCGGCTCATCATTTTCCTCTATGGTACGCACAAGGTCAGCGGGGAAATGGCTGTTTAATGCAGAGAGTGTTTTTATCTTATCGCGCAGTATACCCATGAGGGCATCTGTTTTTAACTTATTGTAACTGTCAAGTTTCACGATATCTATGGTAGCACGGTTAAACTCACCCTCCTGCGGGGCTAAAATTTCCCCGCGGGCAAGTCCTTGAAAAAGTATTTTCACTCTCCCGTCAGGGATGTGTACTTTCCGCATGATGGAGCCAACCACCCCTACCTTATACATGGCATCAAAATCGCGGCTTCCCTCTTTACCTGGCATAGAAGAGGTTACAAAAAGCAAAGAGTTGTTTTCTATCGCATCTGTAGCAGCATCTATATCTTTTTGATTGGTTAAAAAGATAGGGCTTATCATAAAAGGATAGAGAAAAAGTTCATCTTCCACTACGACAGGCAGTGTGTTGGGGAATGCATCATAATCGTTAAGTTGCATATAAAATCCTTTTGTTTTAAATTTAATGGATTAAAAGCCCAAGCTTTTAATCGAAGATCATACCAATAATCCCTTGTTCAGGCGCTGTAATGTCAGTCATGCCTACAACAGAACCTTTGTTTTTGTCTCTATATATTTTTGCGCCATCTGCTTTGCCTGTTCTGTCATAAAGTGCTGCTATATTTTCATTGAGCAAGTACTGGCTCATATGCAGTCTTATGAGTATGGTGTTCACAAGCGGCGCATAGGCTGAACCGGGGTATCTTAAGAGGTATTTGTTTGCATTGCTTATGCTGTCAATGATGAGCTTTTGGTCTTTATAGACATCTTTGACCCCGAGAAATGACGCTTTGAGTTTCATAAAGTCTGTGTACTCACGACTTCCATACTCTCCATAACGTTTATTGTACTCATCAAGATAGTAGTTTGCCAAAAGATACTTTTCATCATTCATATGTGCATGTGCGAGCATCATCATGGCTGTGGGCATAAGTGGCGAGCGCATATGTTCGCTTTTCAAAGAGATATAATACTCATCTGCCTTATCCATGTTCCCGTTGCTGATACTGCTTCCTATCTTCTTATACCAGTAAAGTGCCGGCTTGTTGAACTCTGTCACTTCATCTTTACTTGTGCAGCCTGCAAGCAAAAACACCAAAGTCATCCCTGCTAAAATACTCTTCTTTAAATTCATATCTTACCTTAGTTAAAATCTAATAAATTATATAATAGCTCAAAGTATGTAAAAAGCTTATGAGGTTTTAAATGAATCGGTGAAATATACATTCATATTTAAAGCAATATGGCATATTTCGCCCAGTTTTTCACCTGTATATTCTGATGAAAAGGGAGACAACGACTGTTTTGAAAAAACATAAATGATTAAAGCTCATCTGTAGTATAATGTATGTAGGTTTGCGTATGACGCTAAGCACCCAAATGGGAAAAGCCTCTAAAGAGGCAGGAGTTTTTATCATGAAAGATCTTACAATTATTTTCAAGCCGATTCTCTCCATATCTGAAACCCTGTTTCATGTCTTGGTTTTTTTAAAAAAGTTATCTGTTTCCACTCTTTTCAAAACCGTACTGATCGCATATGGAGTAATGCTTTTTCAGCCCACGTCTTTATCGGCCGCTGCTGCAAATTACTGTCCCGGTACTGAGATTTACGGTAGCGTAAGCGGCAGCCTTTACAATATTCTTCTAGGTATAGGCAACACGAATGATTATTATAAATATTCTCCACCGGAGGACGGATCGCTAACCATCAGCTACAAATCAGTTAAAAATATAAACTTCGATGTCGGTTACACTTGCAATGGTATCATAATAGGTAGCAAAATACTAAGTGTAACAAATGAAAAAACAGGAAGTATTACAATACCTTCCGTTACCCAAGGTACAGCCTACTACATACGTGCCCGGTATCCAAGTTTATTACTCGCTAGCACTACGTATGAAATCCAAATCAATTTTTTTCCTCCACTTTCAATCGAGCATGACAATGCCGCTGATCTTTGCTATGAAAACCCTAGCGATGGAGGTCTTCTTTGTATTGAGGGTCTTCTAGGAATAGTGGATCTAGGTCTTTTATGTAAAGAAACAATTAATATCCGTAATCAAGGTACAAAAACAGGAACAGAGGAGCTCAATGATGTCCAAGTTGTCTTCGGTTTCTCCGCTCCTCTAGTTAATGTCGATGCGCTGTCTGACTGCGGTGTCGACAACCGTTCTGGTTCAGCAGGATTGCTGGGAGGAGCACTGAATGGATTACTGAATGAAACGCTGGGTGGATTGCTCGGTGGAGTATTAGGCGGACTATTAGGAGGACTAGGCGACATCATAAATGGGCTCACTGGGATTGATCTGAATGCACCGTTGAAGAACTTACTTGTTATATTGACCGGTACAAATCAGACCTGTGGTGTGGATACACTTGTCAACCTTGTTCCTCTTGCCGGAGTCGGGCTTTTCGAAAGTAGAGAGTGGTTTAATATAGGGCACTACGATCGCAACGAGACCCACTCCATCTATCATGTTCCTCTACTCAATGTGGCATTATTCTCAAATAATAATGCCAATCTCTATGGCACCTATGTAAAGAACGGTGAGCGTTATGGAGGGAAGATCCCTCCTTGTAATGCATCTATCACACCTGTAACAGGCTCTTTTGATGCGTGGGACATCTATCGCGGTGATACCTTTGGGAATGATGGCATTATAGATGACAAAAATATCTCAACCAAAATTGCCAACAAACCATTTTCCTTAACCATAGCCAACCTGGACAGCAACGGGACACGACTGGAGGCAAAAAGCGGCGCTTCAAGTCAGGTCACCTATGGTCTTTACAGTCATGGCAGTACTATTCCAATCGCAGGGACGGGTGATTATACATTCGATGCCAACACGACCACTTCAATAGAACATGAATTCACAGTAGCCATAGCCACAAAAGAGGTACATGTCGGTTTTAAGTTTTGTGCCTCTTATGACGGTTCGGTACACACACTTGCAGACGATGCAGAATGTTCAGGAACTCCTATTGAAAGCTGTAAAGAAAATATCAGCGATACACCTAGTTGGCATCTATGTCACAGCAGCGACGGGTTTGCCGTACGGCCAGATAGATTCTCATTGATTCCGCCTGTCGGAGAAGATTTAGAGTTACTTAGATCAGGGGTGCAATACCCCTTTGCTGTGTATGCAAATCCTTTTAACGGGAGTGGCACCAATGGAACAGAGGAGTATAATCAGACTAAAGATAATTTGGACCTCGATACAACCATCCTCTTGAGTGACGGTCGTGCGGATTTAGACAATCTACTGCATGGTAATCTATTTTTTGGTGAAAGTTATTTTACTTTTAACGATGGTATCAGCAGAAATGCATCAGATCAAAGCGATCATGTAGTCGACATAGGATTTGATGACGTGGGTGATGTTAACATCACCCTTCAAGATAGAGAGTGGGCAGCGATCGACAACGGTGACACCCCGCAGGGGTGTGAAGGCGGTACCTTTACCAATGCAAAAGGGGTTGCCTTGGATATCCCTGAAGGTGCCTACATCTGTGGAAACCGTACTGCCACCTTTATCCCCGACCATTTTGAAGTATCCGGTATCATCCTAAGAAACCACAGAGACGGCAACTTCACCTACCTCTCCAATGACCTCAATATGTCTGCACATCTGGATGTACAGATCAGCGCAAGGAATGCAGTTGGTGATGTCACACAAAACTTCAGAGAGGGGGCACTCTTCTATGAAAAGCCTATGCGTGTCGATCTCAATGTCACCGACTGGAATGCTTCTCTGTCAAACAGACACCCCCTGGACAATAGTATGCATATCTATGATATCAACGAATCAAAACTACTTGGTTTCGGAGGAGCAGATGAAGCCAACGGGACGCACGCGATCGCCTGGAATGACAGCAACCTCACCCAACGCCTGATGTTCAACTATCAACGTAACAACAACCAGCCTCTCAATCCCTTTACCGTCCCGCAGAGCGATATCAATATCTCCGTAGCCTCCACCTATACAAGCAATATAAGCGGAGCAACAAAAACTGTGACTGGAACGGGTGTAGAGACCGATGACCGCAATGCAACATTCTACTTTGCTAGAGCAAAATCGTCTAAATTTTTTTATGATGATGTCACTGATAGTATTCAGACACCTATTTCTGTTGTAGTCTATTGTGACACATATCCTACTTGCAGTGAATTAAACAATGAAATGATGATCAATGAACCTTACTGGTGGTTATCTGTTGATCATGATGAAGCAACTGGTGATGGAAATATTACATTAGTCTCCCCACCTAGCATAATAATAGGTGCTGGTAATCCAACAATTACTCCAGATACAGATATCACCATCATTCCAGTACAACCACAACCAGGAATAGACACTGATGTTTATGTTAACAGTGGCGCAGGTGCAACACTGCCATTAACCGTAGGTATCCATCTTAACACCGGGACGAGTGATTGGCTAATTTATAATCCCTATGATGCTATTTCGCTGCCAAACCCGTTCTATAAAGTACGTTTTATCGGTCCATCCAGTACATCTGATTGGGCAGGTCATGGCGATACAGGACATGTAGTGGATAGTAATACCAGTATCAAGAAAAATAGACGATTAGGATGGTAATAATGCTCAAAGCACAAGTTAAACGTCCTGCCATAGCAATGATAGAATTGATCTTTGCCATTGTGATCATGGGTATTGTGCTGATGTCTGCACCTATGCTCATAAGTATAGCCGCCAAAAGTGGTTATGTTGCCATACAGCAAGAAGCCATCAATGAAGCTGCCGCAAGAGTCAATATGATCATGGGTTACCATTGGGATGAAAACAGTGCAGATGAAAGATTTCTTGATCCTGTATTGATAACGGCTTCATCAACAGATGGATTGACAGAACTCAATACAGCTGCCTTTCCTCAGACAGGAAGAAGGCCTGGTACACCCAAAGAGAGTTACCGCTCTTTTGTGCGCGAAGATGGAGAAAGGTTAATTGCTTCAACTACATTAGGAAGAGAGGGTGGAGAAAATGATGTGGATGATTTTAGAGGAACTATCGGGTTGACTCTCGCAGGGACAGGAGCCGGAGCGAATTACATTGAAAAGAATGTAGATATAGTAACCACAGTCGCCTATATATCTGACGCACCTACAGGTACAGCTACTTATAACCCTGTAGGCAATACCATCAATTTTGATCCAAACTTTGCTCAGACATCAGCAACTACCACTAACATCAAACGTATCAGCACTACACTTACCAGTGCTACGGACAGCCCCGATGAACTGAACAAAACAATTATACTGCATGCCTTTTCTTGCAATATAGGCGGATATACCCTTGAAGAGAAGAATTTTTAGCATGAGAAATAACAGACTCACTCCGGCCTTTAGTATGCTCGAACTTGTTTTTGTCATTGTCATACTTGGCATTGTTGCATCTATAGGTGCTGAAATGATCGCTAACGTTTATGAAGCGTACATAGTTCAAAGAGCAGAGCACAGAGCTACAATAAAAACGGAATTGGCCGCCACACAAATAGCCAACCGCCTTGCTTCTGCCATTCCGGGAACTGTTATCAGAAGAAACGCTTTATCAGGAGGTGTAATCGAAGATATCAATGACTTTATGTCACTAGACGGAGATGAATACACGGTGCTTCAATGGGTTGGGAGTGACATGGACAGTTTCAGTGCAACAGCTACACCAGGATGGAGTGGATTTTGTGATATTAATCCGAGCACCCAAAGAAGTATCTCCACCCCCGGATCCGATCTATCTATGACCAATGATATCCAGAGTCATCTTGGAAATACAAGTGGTAAGTTTGCAATTTACTTTCCTTATGATACAAATACAACAGCGCATTTTGGCAGTGGTACAACAGACACCATTATTACGCTAGATGAGAATGCATCACATATAGTTGAACACTATAAACTCGCATGGACCTCTTACGCTTTGGTTGTCACAGATGGAGATCTTTATCTTCACTATAATTTTTCTCCTATTCGAGGAGTAGCCGTCACAGGGAGTAGTTCTCTACTTATGAAAAATATCAGCACCTTCAAATTTAGAGGCGACGGGCGAACCATCCGATTTAAGATCTGTAAAGAAGAACGCATTAGTGAAGATCTTAACATCACAGCATGTAAAGAAAAGGCAGTATTCTAATGAAAAATGCATTTTCGATGTTAACAGCCATCATAGTCATTGTTTTAATGGCAACAGTCGCTGCATTCATACTGAACCTTTCAGGAAAAATGGTTAAAGAAACAACTACGCAGTTTCAACATGAGCAGTCTGCCCTTCTGGCAAAAAGCTATACAGAATACGCCATCATGGCAGTGACTGCCAATGATCATAACAGTTCTAACTGCCTCAATAACATTACAGGAGGCTATGGAGATGATGGCAACGGCAATAATGTCTATAATATTGATGTCAATATCTCTTATATAGGAGACTTGGATATACTGAATGGTGGATGTACTATTTTGAATCCTTTGAACGATGTAATTACACCTAAATCTCCCCTCAATATCATTGTAGATGTCTTCGTCAAATATAAAGATTTGGATCATCCAGACGGTGATAGTGCTCCAGATATCACTTACCATAGAAGGAGCTTACAGAAAATATGAAAACTTTCAACAGACAGACAAAAGCCTTTACTATGATTGAACTCGTATTTGTCATCGTCGTGTTGGGTATCCTAGCTGCACTTGCCCTACCCCGGTTAGACAGAGACTTAAGACAAGAAGCTGCAGATAATATCTTATCTGCCATACGATACACACAGCATTTGGCACTTAATGATGACAAGACTGATCCGTTTAATTCAAATTGGCAGCAAGAATTATGGATGATAAGATTTACAGTTAGTTCAAACAATGAAGCCTCTTTTTATACTGTTTCATCAGATACCGATATCAGCGGAACTGTTAATAAAAGTGAATCTGCTATTGATCCGATAAATGGAAAATATATGTACAATGCTTCTGGTGCCACTGTTGTTATAGATAGTGATGAAAGCCCTGATATTTTCATTGGAAAAAAATATGGTATTAATAGTTTAACACTCAATGGCGGATGTTCTGCACAACATATTGCCTTTGATCATTTAGGGCGTCCTTTTAATGGACTAAAAACTACATATTCTGGAACGCTTGCTACAAACGATTATGCTAAATATATGAATAGTGATTGCAATATGACATTTGGTTTTACAGATAGTTCTATCGACCCCTTAAGTATTATTATCACTAAAGAGACAGGCTATGCATATATTGATGGTCAAGAAGACTCCTAAGCCCTTTCATTACCCTTTATTAAGTATCTTACAGTTACAATTAAGTATGGATATCACAATGTCCATATCTAACAATTAAAGGATTTATTATGAATAAAGGTATTACAGGACGACATTTTGAACTGACTGAACCCATTAAGGTATATGCAAATGATGCATTAGAAGGACTCAATAAATATAATCTCGATATCATTTCAGCCAATACGGTCATTTCAGCCAATGTAAAAAATGGGAAAAAGGGATTTGCTGTAGAATTCATTGTTAATCTTAAAGATAAAAATACCATCGTTATCTCTCAAATGGATAAAGATGTATATGCAGCCATTGACCTGGCTATAGAGAGAGTCAAAAAAAGTTTAAGAAGACACGCTGACAAGATCAAAGGTCATAAAATCATGAGCTTTAGAGACATGGGAGAAGAAGCAGAAGCAGTAACAGAGTGGGACACTGAAGAAGTAGAGATCGTGCCGATGGATCTGGAACTGCACAAACCACTTGATTTTGACGAAGCCATAGATGCACTCAAAGAAGAGAAGAAAAGACAGTTCATCGTATTTTATGATGAAGAGGGTCTAATGAGAGTCATGTATAAAAGAGCTGACGGAAAATTCGGACTTTATTGATTCGTAGGGTGTTGTCTCCCGACAACACCTATAAACTCTAAACATTTAAAAAACATATCATTTTGATGCTGTAAAGACCCAGTACCTTACACATTAACCCTCTGTTTTGCATACCTCACCACTGCTTCATCTTCTCCCATATCCAGCCACTTGAATTTTTGACCACTTTGAATGGTACCATCCAAAATGTCACCGCTGTCACGAAACTTCAGATCGAGTTTTGCAATGTCAAAACCATTGGTTGTTTTGCTAAACTGTTCAAGTCTAAAGTTTTCTGAACTGTTAGAGTAGAGGTAACACCAGCTCTTTAGCCCATTGCGCCCTACTCTTCCTCTTAGCTGGTGCAAGGTGGCAAGTCCCAGCCTTTCTGCGCCTACGATGACTATGAGGGTTAACCTGGGCAAAGAGATGCCTACTTCCACAACAGTCGTAGCCAAAAGTATGTTTCCTTTTTCTCTAAATTCAAGTAAAACTTTCTCTTTTTGTTTGTCTTTGCCGTGAGTGACATAGACATCATCAAACTTCTTTTCCCAAAACCCCCTGCTTTCTTCTAAAGACTGATAGGGCACTTCTGTACTCTCTTCGACCAAAGGATAAATAATCAGAACCTGATGCTTTTGCGCTACCTCTTCTTTAATGTGACTCAACAGATCAGCAAAATCTTGTTTGCCTATAGTTTGGGTCAACACTTCACGCTCAAAAGGGGTAGTGGTGATGAGACTGACATCAAGAAGTTCTGATTGCATCATCGCCTGTGTTCTTGGTATAGGTGTAGCAGAGAATTGTATAAAATGCGGTTTTTTCTCATCTTTACTGACTAATGCTTCCAGACTCTGTCGCTGTTTGGTTCCGAAACGATGCTGTTCGTCTACCATCACCAAAGACGCTCCGGGCAAATCTTCTTTATAGAGCAGCGCATGCGTCCCTATGATGAAATCAGCTTGTGTGTAGTCACCCTCACCTTTCCCCTGCATCACTAAAGCTACATTCACCCATTTGGGTAAATGTTTACACGCTTCTTCATAGAGTTGCAAAGCAAGCAGGGAGGTAGGGGCCATCAAAATGCTCTTATGGGGGTATGCCATCATCACTGAAGCCAGTATGACCATTGTTTTACCCGAACCTACATCTCCCACGACCATGCGTTTGGCTGCCTTGTCCTCTCTGGCAACATCTTTTTGTATCTGGGAGATGACAGCTGTCTGTTCAGGAGTTAAAGTGAAAGGCAGGTTCTTTATAAAAGGTTGCATGTCACCGGTTAATGCTCTAAGTGCAGGAAAATCTGCTCTCTTCCCGCGAAGTTTTTTAAGGTGGTTAAAGGCTTCTACAAATTTCAACACTTCAATAATTTCACTTTTAAAGCTGCCGTTTTCATAAACCTCTTCCATACTCTTTGGAAAGTGTACCCGCATGAGTGTTGCCACTTCGTTACTGTCGAGTCCTTCATTGTAAAGATTCTTTTCGCTTACGTAACACTCTATAAGAGAAGAGATCTCGCTCTCTTTGAGCACGGTTTTGTACTTAGGGGTTATCTTGCCTATCTGCTTAATGGACTTTGGCTGTGACATTTGCAAGTAGCCCTTGTACTCTTCAAGTCTTCCCTGAATAACATGATTGGAGCCTACTTCAAAAAGCTTATGATGGTAGGGAGTGACTCTGAAAAAAGTTGAAGAGAGCCGTCTTGCTGACTGGGTAAGGTTAAACGTGACACGAAGTTTCCCGGAGTATAGACTGTTATCTGTCACTTTTACTTCAAGTGTATTTACCTGGCCAAGGGTTAGAGTGGTTGAAAGCGTCGTATCGTTGTAAGAAGTGGGGGCAATAAGTGCCAGATCAAGCAGTGAGTGGATCTTGAGTTTTTTAAAGAGTTGTTTGGCTTCTTCCACGGTGAACTCCGTTCAAATTAGAAATTAGTAGTTAGAAATGAGGAACTCCTGACTACATAGGGAAGATTATAACGCAGCTTTTACAAAAGAAGAGAAAATATGTCATATTGTCATATATAGCAGTATCGCAAAGCGATACATACCACAATTCCTAATTCCTAATTTCTAATTCCTCACTCTTTTCCGTAACGATAGAAAACGAAAGATCCGATAACTCTTTATGTGCTTTGATAAAGCTGTTCATTTCATCCAGTGTCACAGTTTCTATCTTCTTTAACTGCTCTTTGGAGAAACCAAGTGGTCTTCCATAATAGTATTCGTTGTAGGCACGGTGCAGCCTTTGTGAGAGTGTTTCTGTACGAAGAGGTTCAGAACCCAGTAAAAATTTCTTCGTATCCTCAAGCTCTTTTTGCGTGATACCTTTTTCTACAAATGTATCTACTACTTCTTGGACCAGATTTTTGGCTTCATCCTGTGTAGTAAGTTTGGTTTGCAGATACCCGCTCAAATACGAAACCGTTCTTGAACGTACCAAATGGGCATACGCTCCATAAGTGAGTCCGCGTTTCACGCGGATCTCTTCCATAAGACGGCTTCCAAACCCGGCACCGCCAAGCAGATATTCTGCTATCTTGGCTTTATACTGGTCTTTTTCTTTATAGGAGTAGTCAAACGGTGCAGCAAAATAGATGTACGCTTGCTGTGTATCTTCTTCTGTAAGTACTACCTCTTTTTTATTTGAAGCTTTTACTGCTTCGATCTCTTTGACTTCAACTTTGGGGAGGAGTTCAAGGATCCCGGTCAAATGCTTCTGTGCTTCTTCAAAAGAGATATCTCCTCCTACAACACCGATGACATTGTTATACCCCAAATGTGAAGTGATAAAACTTTTTAACTCTTCTAAAGAGATGCTCTGCACACTTTCAAGTGTCCCGTCATAGGGTTTTGCCAAAGCAGAGCCTTTAAAAATGACTTCTCGCAGTTTAGAAGCTGCGATGTAATCAAAATCACTTTTTTTGCGCGTAAGCCAACCTATCTTTTGACGTTTCACCTGGTCTACTGCTTCTTTCGTGTAGTTAGGATCTTTCAGTAACTCTTTGAGACGTTCTACCGCATAAGGGAATTCGCTTTTTAGTGATGAAACTTCCAAAATAAAGCTTTCACGCCCTACATGAGCGCCTATGTCTACAGCATGTGCATCAAGTTTCGTAGCAAACCCTGTACTTCCCTCTTTGGCCGTACCTTCATTGAGCAGTTTTGCAGACAGATCAGCCAAACCATCTTTGGTACTGCTCAAGTGTCCACTCTCTTTAAATACCAGTTGGATAGACACAATAGGAATATATTTCCCCTCTTCAAACACAACAGGAACCAAAGCATCTTTCACTTTGATCTCTTTGACCATTTCAGCCATTAACACTCCTTGTAATACTAGCAATAATATTAATATTTTTTTCATTTTACTTCCTTGTAAATCGCACGAAGTGCGTCTGTCATCTCGAACGACTTTGAAAGCGAAGCGATTCGAGAGAGATGACGATTTTTTGCTTCGTTTTTTCTAAAAAAATGAAGAGAATAACAACGCCACAAGTTAAATAAAAGGCAATTTTAAAAAAAATTAAAACCTCTCTAAAATCTCATACGCTGTATTACGCTTCGCAGGATTTTCTCCAATATCTTTAATGAGTCTTATCATTTCATCTTGGTTCATCTCATTTTTTGCACCCGCTGCGGAGACAACATTCTCTTCCATCATCGTGGAACCCAAGTCATTTGCACCAAAAAGCAAAGCCATTTGACCAATGTAACTTCCCTGGGTCACCCAGGAACTCTGAATGTTGGGCACATTGTCCAAAAAGAGTCTTGCGACTGCCAGGTACCTCAAATACTGGTTTGGCGTCGTTTTGGTAATCGTTGGCAATTCGCGTTTGAGTTGTGTATTGTCACTCTGGTATGACCACATAATAAACGCTCTAAACCCACCTGTTTCATCTTGCAACTGACGTACCAAATCAAAGTGTTCTACTATTTCTCGTGTTGTCTCTACTGTTCCGTACATCATCGTTGCTGTAGATTTTATACCTAGTTTGTGCGCTTCTCTATGCACTTCCAGCCAAGTATCTTTGTCAAGTTTTTTAGGAGCAATAATATCTCTTACCCTATCAGAGAGTATCTCTGCGCCTGCGCCGGGAATGGAACTGAGCCCTTTAGTCTTGAGTCTGGCTAAAACTTCTTTGATGCTCAGTTTAGAGCGCTGTGCGATATAATCTATCTCTATGGCGGAAAAACCGTGGATAGTCACTTGCGGATATTTGTTATGGATATGCTCTACGAGATCTTCATACCACTCTATTTGAAGTTTGGGATGTACTCCGCCTTGAAAAAGTATTTGTGTTCCTCCGATAGCCAACAGTTCGTCTATCTTCTGGTCTATCTCTTCAAACGTTAAGATATAGGCATCTTCTTTTTTCTCATGCGTATAAAAAGCACAAAATTTACAATCTACCCAACAGATATTGGTATAGTTGATGTTTCTGTCCACTATAAAGGTGGTAACTCCCTTGGGGTGCATCTCTTTTTTGCGTGCAAACGCCATCTGTCCCAATGTTTTAAGATCGGCATTTTCAATAAGCTCTACTGCCTCATCAATGGACATTCGTTTTGTTTTTGTTATAGGACTTGTCAATATTTTCTCCATACTTACCTCTTCCATAGAGTCTATTAGCGACCACAAAGAGAGGTTTTATTTATTATAGCATTGGCAGGTAAACCAGTCTTGTACGAAACACTCATTATACGGTAGGTGCCGTTTCTTTACCGATTGCGTCTAAAACACCATTAATAAACTGCGGTGATTTTTCGTCTGCTAATTCCTTGGCAAGTTCTACTGCTTCATTAATGATGATTGCTCTGTCTGTTTTGGCTACAAGTATTTCATACGCGCCTAAACGCATGATAGCTTTTTCCACTTTACCGATGCCCTCATAATCCCACTCTTTTAGCTGCTTTTTAACCTCGGCATCTATCATTTCAAGGTTTTCAATGGTACCACTAAATAAACCATGTGCAAATTCTCTTTGTTTATTACGGATTTTACCCTCTTCAAGAATTTCATCTGAGAACTTAGCAATATTTTCATTCCCAAGATCATACGCATACAAAAGTCCGACAACTGCTGTTCTGGATTGATGTCTTGTTGCCATTAAGCCAGTTCCCCATAAAGATTTATAAGCTCTATGAGTCCTACCATTGCTTCAGCACCTTTATTCCCTGCTTTAGTACCTGCTCTTTCTATAGCCTGTTCGATGCTATTTACAGTAAGTACCCCAAATGTTGTTGGCTTGCCGTATTTGAGTGTTACAGATGCCACGCCTTTTGTTGCTTCTGCGGAGACATAGTCAAAGTGGGGTGTTGCACCCCTGATCACTGCGCCTAAGCAACATACTGCGTCATATTTACCAGAAGCAAGCGCTTTATCCAATGCAAACGGCACTTCAAATGCACCTGGTACCAAAATAAGATCAAGGTCATCTGTATTCCCACCATGCCTTACATAAGCATCCACTGCTCCTTCTACCAGTCTGTCTGTAATGAAATGGTTAAATCTTGCATTTATGATTGCTACTTTTTTACTCTTATCTACCGATAAGTGTCCTTCTACTATTTTCATCTATTTTCCTTATTAATTTTATTTAAATAACGCTAAGTGCGCTTCAGCAGTGTAGGCTCATTGCATAGTGGCATTTTGTTTTACCTATTCTACGATCAGTCTGATCGCATCGATTTGTTTTATCAGTGCATCCAGATTTGTTAACTCTATCATATTGGGTCCGTCACTCAAAGCAATGCTTGGGTCAAAGTGTGTCTCAAAAAAGAAACCATCTACCCCCACTGCTGCTGCTGCGCGTGACAGATAGGGAACAAATGAAGAGTCTCCTCCCGAAGAACTGCCTCCCGATGCGGGCATCTGTACAGAATGTGTTGCATCAAAGATTACAGGAGCAAATTCACGCATGGTTTTAAGTCCTCGCATATCTACTACAAGGTTGCCATATCCAAAAGTGCTCCCTCGTTCTGTAAGCCATACATTGTATTTTTTCGCATTTTCATAACTTACTTCACCGTCAAAACCTCTGGTTTTAAGCACTTTTGCCACAGAGTGTTCCATCGCTGCGGGTGCTAGAAACTGTCCTTTTTTAATGTTCACTGTTGCAGAAGTTTTTGCTGCTGCTACAAGCAAGTCTGTCTGACGACATAAAAAAGCAGGAATTTGAAGTACGTCTGCGACTTCAGCTGCAGCTGCTGGTTGTGTATAATCATGTACATCCGTTAATATCTTATACCCAAACTGCTCTTTGACTTCCTGAAGCATTTTGAGGCCTTCTTGTAGACCTGGCCCTCTAAAACTGTCCAAACTTGTACGGTTGGCTTTATCAAAACTCGCTTTGAAGTAAAAATCTTTCGTACAATCTTGATGATATTTGTTTAGAGATTCTGCGATTCTCATCACGTTATCTCTACTCTCTAAAACACAGGGACCTGCTATAAGTATCATTTTTTTCCTTCGTAGTGTGGCGTTGTCGCCACGAACAATTGCTTGCAACTGATATGGCACTTTTTTGCTGTATTTAAAGCATGGGCAGTAGTGCCCACGCTACAGCACTTCTCTTTACGTTTTTATATTTACTTTTTTTGGAAAGGCTACAAGTAATCCTGACGTAATGACCAAAATTATACCCAAAACTGTCCAAATATCAGGTATAGGATCCCCCAACATCACCCCGATGAAGACAGCAAATACAATATTACTGTAACTAATCGTCCCCACTATACCTGCTTTGGTAAGTTCATAGGCTTTAGTCATTAGCAACTGTGAGATCGTAGCAAAGATGCCTACTGCTGTGACATAGCCCCACTCTACACCTCTGGGCATCACAAATTCTGCAAACATCCAGTCAAATTCCTCTGAAACATTCACATAAGGAGTCACTAGCATCAAAAAAAGCGGTGCAACCGTACCCACACCCATGAAAGACAACACAATGGCACGCGTATCATAATATTTTCTAAGTTCACGTATGGAAGTATAAGCAAGTGCTGCACCGATACCCGAAAAAATACCCAAAACATCATATTTATCGAATGTCCCACCCTGAGGCTGAGCCACCAAAACAATACCCAAAAATCCTATGATGATGGCAAGAAAGGCACTTTTATGCAACTTTTCATTTAAAAACAAATAAGCAAAAATAGCCACAAATATTGGTGATGTTTTATTGTACGTGACCGCCTCACCCAAAGGGATATGTGCCATAATGTAAAAGTATGCCAAAAGCGCTGCAAACCCCATAGAGCCGCGAAAAAGGAGTAAAAAAGGTTTTCCTCCCGTCTGTTTCAACGGTACTTTATAAATAGCAAGTCCTACGAGCACGACCCCAAAGATATTTCTAAAAAAAGTCACTTCCACAGGAGGCAATGCTTGACTTACCACCTTGGCAAAGCCGCCCATAACTGCAAAGCTCAATGATGCAAGCAGCATAAAAAGAATGCCTCTGTCCATATTTTTAATCGTTTTTCTCAAAGAACCTATCCTGAATTTTTTGGGAGTGTAGCATATTTGGATAAACCCTATTTGATACGTTTGGCGACTAGATCACCAAACATCACAAGATCTTTGAGTACGGCTTTTTGTGTTATACCCTCTTTATCTACAGCCAACATCAATTCGCCCTTATTGCTTGCAAATATTTTCTGATAAATAATGGCGGTCATATACCAGTAATCACCCTTGCCTAATGTTGTCTCATATCTTTTTCGTTCTGACTCTTTTGGCAGTATCACTTGGACAGTCCCCTCCTGACGCTCTGCTCCAACAGCACTAAATTCATAAGTACCTGCTCTTGTTTTGTCTTTAATCATTTTTGGAAGATTGAAATAAAGTGTCAAAAGATCATTTTTACTATAAAAATCCAATACAGTTTGCCCTTTTGTCAACTTGCCTTTATTTTGGTTTGTATTCTCTTTGACTACTCTCTTTGTTTTATGATCAATACGATAAGTCTTTTCAATATGTTTTTTTCCATATGTTTTAATCACGGTGTAGGTATCTGGAATGAACATGCCGTTTTGTATATGCCCTTTGCTGATATGCTTTTCTTTTCTATTTTTGCTAAGTGTTTTAGCTAAACCTGTTGCTTTTACGCCTATATCTATAGTATAACTATTTCCTTTTGTCTCTAAACGAGCATCAGCAATTCCCATTTCTCCTAATATCCCAAAGCTAACTTTATAGGAGACATCAAGTACTTCTGCTTGCACTTGTGAGATAAATGTTAAAACTACACTTAAAATAAACAAACTCTTTTTCATGATCAATACTCCTCTTGAACCTAATTTTACTATAATTATGTGTATAGAACGTAAAGGACCACAAGATATGCCGACAAAACAATCACTTGAAGAGAATGCAACGCGAACTTTAAACGTTCTGGAAGATTTAGATATGGGGATTGCTCCAATAGTACAAAACTGGCTTACACCCCTTTATACATCAGAATACGGCCCTTTTTTTCAACAAACCTTATTTGATATTCCCCTTGCCAATTTCATTTTAGCTGTTTTAGTTTTTTTGTTTATCCTGCTTTTACGGAAAATTTTTACCCTTGGTGTTATGGTTCTCTTACAAAAATTGGCTAAATTTACTAAAACGTATAATGATGACAAAATCATTTCCGCACTCAAAGCACCTATACGCTTTTCTTTCATCATCATAGGACTTCATCTCTTTTTTCTGCTCATTTTCAAAGAGACGGATACCGTTAAAAACATTCTAAATACACTTGTGGTTTATACTGTATTTTGGGCTATTCTTGCCATTGTTGAAGCACTGCGAGGACTCATCTATAGTGCAAGCAAAACGTTTAGTGCAGACCTGTCCAAAGAGATAGGCGACTTTGTAATTGCTATCTTGAAAATACTCATTTCGGGTGTAGGCCTGGGCGCGATACTTCAGGTTTGGGGTATTAATGTTACCGCACTCATCGCTTCTCTGGGGATAGGCGGTCTTGCTTTTGCCCTGGCTGCAAAAGATACAGCAGCAAACCTTTTTGGATCTTTCTCGCTGCTTGCAGACAAATCCATACGCATAGGGGAGTGGATCGAAGTTAATGGTGTAGAGGGTACCGTAGAAAACATCGGAATGAGAACAACCAAGATTCGCTCTTTTGAAAAGTCACTCATCACTGTCCCCAATCATATTGTTGCCAATAATCCTATAGAAAACTTTTCGCGAAGAGGAGTCAGGCGGATCAAGATGCATATAGGCTTAACATACGCTACGAATAGTGGACAGATCATTCAAATTACAGATGCCATCAAAAAGATGCTCCAAAGTCATGAGGGTATTTCTCAAAAAGACTCACTCATGGTCAATTTTGACTCCTTTGGAGAGAGTACTTTAAACATTTTCATTTATACTTTTACAAATACAGCCAATTGGACAAAATACCTGGATATACGCGAAGATATTCATCTGAAAATCATGAAGATAGTTGAAGAGAACGGATCCTCTTTCGCTTTTCCTTCTCAGTCTATTTATGTGGAACAAATGCCAATAACAGCTTCTCAAACAGATGATCAATAAATTGTGATTTCATAAATATTCAAGGCATCTTCAGAGTACTGTGAGGGCATGACCTCCTACGTTATCTCTATTACGCTATAATTTCGACAATTAGAATAGAAAGACTATAAGATGCAAGAAAAAACACTAAAAAAAGTAGCCATATTAGGTCGACCAAACGTAGGTAAGAGTTCACTCTTTAACCGTTTGGCAAGACAAAGAGATGCCATTACTTCAGATATATCAGGAACAACCAGGGATGTAAAGAGACGTATCGTCACCATTTCTGGTGACCGCGAATTTGAAATACTCGATACAGGAGGGATAGACTACAGTTCTGAACTCTTCTCCAAAGTAGCAGAATTTTCACTCAAGGCGGCACATGAAGCTGATATTATTTTATATATGGTCGATGGTAAAACGCTACCATCGCAGGAAGACAGAGAAATTTTCTACAAACTCCAAGAACAAGGAAAACCTCTTGCTCTCATCGTGAATAAAATAGACAATGACAAAGAGGAAGAGCGTTACTGGGAATTTTTAGAGTTTGGTGCAGATGTCACTTTTCCTATGTCGGTAAGTCACAACAGATATTTTAATGACTTTTATGCATGGCTCGAAGAGTTTATCCCTGCTACCCATAAAGATGAAGAACTTGAACTGGCAGAAGATGAAGAAGTGGACCCTTTTGATGAAATCATTCATGACATTAACGCACAAAAAGAAGAAGAAGAGATAGACAATAAGATTAGAGTTGCCATCATTGGACGCGTTAACACGGGTAAAAGTTCACTCCTTAATACACTTTTGGGAGAAGAGCGTTCTATAGTCTCTGATGTCGCAGGGACTACCATTGACCCCATAGATGAAATGATAGAACATGACGGGCATGAAATCACTTTTATAGACACAGCAGGTATCAGAAGAAGAAGTAAAATTGTAGGTATCGAAAAATTTGCACTTGCTCGTACCACAGAAATGCTGGAAAAAGCAAACCTTGTTCTTCTAATGATAGATGCTACAGTAGGTGTCACAGAACTTGATGAACGCGTTGCGGGGCTCATAGAAAAACATAGACTCGCCTGTCTTATAGTCATCAATAAATGGGATTTAAAAGAAGACAAAACATATGAAGAGATGGTAGATGACATCCGTGATGAACTCAAATTCCTGCATTATGCGCCGCTTATCACTGTATCGGCAAAAACCGGTATGAGAGTGGGTAAAATTCTTGAGCATATCACAGCCATTTATGGACGGTATAAACAACGTATCACTACGTCTGAACTCAACGATACACTACGTGAAGCCATAAGAAGACACCACGTACCGTCACATAATGGTGCGGTTGTCAAGATCAAGTTTGCTACACAGTATGAAATAAAACCACCCAAAATTGCCCTCATAACCAACAGGCCGGAGTTCTTACACTTCTCATATATACGCTACTTGTCAAACTTCTTTAGAAGTAAATTTGACTTTGAGGGTGTACCATTAGATATAGTGGCTAGAAAACGCGGCCAAAGAGTAGAAGAACACGATGATTAGTGGGTAGTGGATAGTGGGTAGTGGGTAGTGGGTAGTGGGTAGTGGGTAGTGGGTAGTGGGTAGTGGGTAGTGGGTAGTGGGTAGTGGGTAGTGGGTAGTGGGTAGTGGGTAGTGGGTAGACTTTGACGTAGTTTTGTGAACTTGTCAAGTTTTTTACTCTTACTCTTACTCTTTCTCTTTCTATATACTACTTACTACACACTTAGCACTAATCCGCTATAATCACAAAAAAATCATGAACTATACAACAGCCCAATAGTTCAAACCAATTGAGGATATGATTATGCGCGTACTTACAGGAATACAGGCTTCAGGAAAACTTCATATAGGAAACTATTTTGGAGCGATGAAACCCATGATAGAACTTCAAAAAGAACATGAACTTTTTACGTTTATCGCCAACTATCATTCACTCACTACGTCCAAAGATGCAGCAACACTTAAGAGTTATACCATTGATGCTGCCATAGATTATCTTTCACTGGGGATCGATCCGGAAAAAACAACATTCTGGGTACAAAGTGATATGCCTGAAGTACTCGAACTCTACTGGATACTCTCCAAAGTCACTCCTATGGGCTTGCTTGAAAGAGCGCACAGCTATAAAGACAAAGTATCCAAAGGCATCACGGCCAACCATGCACTCTTTAGTTACCCTGTTCTTATGGCTGCAGATATACTGATACTTGACACTCAAAAAGTACCCGTGGGAAAAGACCAGATCCAGCACGTTGAAATTACAAGAGATATCGCTATCAAATTTAACAACGAATTTGGTGAAGTATTTACGCTTCCTGAACATTTGGTGCAAGAAGATCTAGCTACCATCCCTGGGCTAGATGGCCAGAAAATGAGCAAAAGTTATGGAAACGCCATAGACCTCTTTATGGATGAAAAATCCCTGCAAAAAAGATGTAACAAGATCATCTCCTCTTCTACTCCTCTAGGTGATCCGCTTGAATATGAAGGAGACAATATCTATGCACTTGCCTCTTTATTTTTAGATGAAAACCAAAAGCTCGACCTTCAGGCACGTTACAAAAGTGGCAAAGAAGGTTATGGTCACTTTAAAAAGTATCTCAAAGAGCTAATTTGGGAAGAGTTGGGTGAAGCGAGAGAAAAAAGAGCGTATTACCTCAACCATATAGATGAAGTAAATGACATCTTGGCACAGGGTGCAAAAAAAGCTAAAAAATTAGCAAATGCAAAAATGGAGAAAGTAAAAGAAGCGGTAGGGCTGTAGGTCTCTATCGCGTCCTTAAAAGTTAATCTTCTTCTTTAAAATGTTATCTCATCTTTTCTGCAAAACTACAATTCTTTTTCGTAGCGACATCTCTTATGGCGTCATACTGTCCTTTTAGGCTTCCAATTTCGCTCTTTTTATCGTCCTGTGTTGCTATAAACAAAAACACCGGCGGGAGGAATAATACTTTCGTTCCCTTTTTGTCTGTATCTTTATCTGCGCTGCTTGTCTGTCCTTTAGAAAGTGCAGAAAGTTTTTTGTTTACTCTAAGTGCCTCTTCTTTTAACTGGTCGCATGTCAACTTCTCATACTCCGTAGGTGAAACATAGGTTGACTTTATACTATCTACTCTTTGCACACAACCACTCATTAATATCATAGAAGCTACAACTGCTAATCCTGCTATCTTTTTTTTCATTCCCGTCCTTTAATTATTTTAGATTATACAAAAAACCTCTTATACACTTACTATCCCTTTTCTCATCCAAATATATCTAAAATCACTACATTTTTAATTTAAGGCCATATGTGAAGCAAAATATATAAACATCATCACGCTAAAGCCAAGGAGAATAAGCGAAGATAAAAGATTGATCACATAAGAAACGTTTTGAGAAATTTTATGTTTTGCTTTATGTACCAGATATGGCATAGTAGTTACCCACAAAAAGATGGCACTAAGAATCCCAAAAAATGTCACGTACGAATCCAAATCCTTGCTGGCTACATACCCAGTAACGCTCAACCAAAAGGCTATGGTAAAGGGGTTTAAAAGTGTTAAAAGGTATCCTTTGCCATAAAGTTTAAAACTACTCACTTTTACTCTATTGGCAGTCAGGTCGGCAATGGGGGCTTTTCTGTTCATAAAAATACTAAATGCCAAATAGAGCAAAAAAGACCCTCCGAAGAACAAAAAAGTGTTTAGAATGATAGGCTGATTTATATACCCTACAACTCCAAAAAGAACAAAAATAGCGTAAGTAACATCCGCACCCATAGCGCCAAGACCAATCACTACTCCATTCTTGTAGCTTTTTCTAGCTTCATTCATCACTAAAATATTTATCGGTCCAAGTGGCACAGAGACACCCAGTCCCAGTAAAAACCCCTCCAAAAAAGAAAAAGTCACGCAATAAACCCCTTGAATAACCCGCCTGTCTTTACATCTGCGGACTGTCTGTATGTATAGATCATTATATAAAATATGTTTCTCAATTATATTTAATCCGGAATTTTACCATAATTGTAAAGTATAGTTAGACCTTTTGGAATTGTATAGCAGACAAGAGGTATTTACCAAATGGCTTTTTAGTTCCAAACTCTGTCATTTTATAAGAAATTATAAAAAATATCAGAAAAATTTTCCACTTTTCCGTCTTTGACGCTGACCCCTTCTTCTTTGAGTAGGGCTATTTTCATATCAACCCCTTCAGAATAACCGCCAATTGTGCCGTCACTTTTGACGACTCTGTGGCATGGCACCACAATAGGATTGGGGTTCGTTGACATTGCATGCCCGACTGCACGATACGCTTTACATCCAAGGGCATGGGCAATGGCCTGATACGTTGTCACTTTACCTTTGGGGATTTGAACCAAAAGCGTATAGCATTGTTCTTGAAAAATTGATTTTACATCAAATTCGCTATTCATGAAAGTATCTCCTTGTATATACTTTTACCAAATGTTAAAATCCTCGTGATCGCAATCTCATTCCTGAGGTCTAGAGAGTTCTACCAGGAGTTTTTTCAAAAGATTCTCTAGCATCATCTGTTCGTTATCTTCAAGTTTGGATAAAACTTCCATATTGATCTTTGCTATATCACCAAAAGCATTGAGAGCTAGTTCTTCTCCTTCTTTGTTCAAAGCCACAAGCAAACTTCTCTTGTCTTTTTTTGAGGGTATTCTTCGGATCAAGTTTTTATTTTCTAATTTTTTGAGCACTTTTGTCATGCCGCCTGAAGAGAAAATCATACTTTCATACAACACTGTGGGGCTCATTTGCTTGTGCTTTTCGTGGGACAGCAGTGCCATCAAAACATCAAATTCTGATGAAGAGATATTGTGTTTTGTAGTAAATATTTTCTCTTTTCTTTCATTAAAAAGTTTATTTACAAGCATTAAAGGAAGCCCGATATCCACTACTGTTTTATATTGATGGTACTGATCATGCAGTTTATCTTCCAAACATGCATGCTTCTCTTCAATAAATACCAATATATCTTCTCTCATTTGCATGCCTTTTGTTTACTTTGTTCAAATTGTATACTAAAATGACTTAATAATTTGTCTATACGTCTTTCTGGAAAGATACTTTAAGCCAAGTAATGATATCTTCACAAAAATAAAAAGATGTATACATAGGAGACAAAAGTGAAACCGATAAAATTGAGGTATTTACGTATAGTGATTTTAGGTGTTTTAAGCCTGGGATTAAGCGGATGCGATGGCGACAAGGCCGGCCAGTCGTCCCAGGTACAAAACATGCCCCCGTTGCCCGTAGCTGTTCATGTAGTAAAATTCAATGATGCTACAATAGAAAAAAAATATCCGGCTATCACCAAAGCGTATGAAAAAGTAGATATTATTGCCAGGGTTTCTGGTATTTTAGAAAAAAAGCATTTTACTGAAGGAACTTTTGTAAAGAAAGGCGACCTCCTCTATACTATAGAACAAGATATCTACAAAGCAAAGCTTGACACCGCAAAGGCTATACTCGAAAAAGCAGATTCAAACCTTCAAAGAGCCACAAAAGATTGGGAAAGAGCTAAGGCTCTTAAGAAAACAAATTCTATCAGTCCAAAAGAGATAGACCTCTATATGTCTGAATACACTAATGCCAAAGCAGGACTCTCCAATGCCAAAGCAAATTTACAACAAACGCAAATTGAATTTGACTATACTTCCATCAAAGCGCCGATAAGCGGTATTGCGGGAATAAAAAATCAAGATATCGGTGACTATGTCGGCACCAATGAGCAAAATTCACTTTTAACCACCATCACCAATACCAATCCGCTGCATGCAGAATTTTCTATTCCCAAAAGTGATGTACATAGCTATTTGTCTCAGTTTAAAAATAATCAAATCGTCATTAAATTGCTAGACAGCAAAAACAATGAATCAAATCAAAGCGGAACCATAGATTTTATCTCTCCGGAAATTGATCAAAAAACCAACTCTCTTTTAATCAGAGCAAAAATAAACAATGATGATGGCAATTTTTTAGCAGGAGATTTTGTTAAGGTAAGCATAGGAGGGTTAATCGCACCAAATGTAGCGGTGATCCCGGAAGAAGCTATTTTACAAACTCCAAACGGAGCTATGGTATATGTAGTAGAGAAGGGGATAGCTAAAATGAGACCCATAGGAATAGATATTCTCACAAAAGAAGGGATCATCGTAAAAAGAGGACTTAAAGAGGGTGATAAGGTTATTATCAACAATATCCCCAAAATAAGACCAGATACCAAAGTGGTTGAGATGGGACAATAAGATGTTTAGTGCATTTTTTATAAAAAACCCGGTTTTTGCCGCCGTTGTATCTATCATCATCTTCCTTGCCGGGGTAGCTTCTATGGTTACTTTGCCCATAGAGCAGTATCCTAGAGTTGTGCCGCCTCAAATCGTAGTATCGGCAGCCTACCCGGGTGCAAGTGCCCAAACACTCTCAAAAACCGTAGCTGCACCCCTTGAAGAACAGATCAATGGTGCCAAAGACATGATCTACATGAGTTCAAGCGCTGAAGACAGTGGAAGGGTCGGCATCAATGTCTTTTTTGAAGTTGGAACAGACCCCGATGCTGCTAAAATAGATGTAAGTAACAGAGTTCAAGTTGCACTCTCAAGGCTTCCCGAAGCAGTACAAAGACAAGGAGTAAGGGTTTATGAAAGATCTCCGAGTATGCTTTTGGTTTCTGTTTTCTACTCGCCAGATAAAAGCAGAGATACAACCTTTCTTTCAAACTATGCTCTAATCAATATCACCGATGATTTAAAAAGAGTTAAAGGTGTTGGAGACGCCGTTATTTTCGGAGCAAAAGATTATTCCATCAGAATTTGGATAGATCCCGAAAAGCTTTCCTTATATGATTTAACGCCAAAAGATGTTATCAATGCGGTCAAAGAACAAAATGCACAATACGCTGCGGGTCAATTTGGCTCTGAACCTCTTGCCCAAAAACAGATGTTTACCTATACCATTTTAGCGCAAGAGCGTATCAGCGACCCAAGAGACTTTGATGATATAGTGCTGCATTCAAAAAAAGATGGCGGTTCACTCAAATTAAAAGATGTGGCTACCATAGAGTTGGGCGCACAAAATTACAGCCTTATTTCCAAGCTTAACAAAGTGCCTGCAATTCCAGTCGCACTGTTTTTGCAATCAGGCGCTAATGCACTTGAAACGGTCAAAGAAGTGAAAAAAGTTCTAGCAGACGCAGCTGCCAACTTCCCAGAAGGCGTCTCTTATGAAATTCCTTATGACTCTTCGGATTTTGTTGAAGTATCTATAAAGGAAGTAGTATATACGTTTATCGAGGCTCTACTTTTGGTTATCGGGGTTATCTTCCTTTTCTTACAAAACTGGAGAGCAACGCTCATCCCTGTTTTGGCTGTTCCCGTTTCTATAGTGGGTGCTTTTGCAGGGATGCATTTATTTGGATTTAGTATTAACCTTTTAACCCTTTTTGGTTTGGTACTGGCCATTGGTATCGTTGTGGATGATGCCATTATCGTTATAGAAAATGTCGAAAGGCACATGGCTGAAGGTCTCACCCCGCGCGAAGCTACATTTAAGGCCATGCAGGAAGTTTCCAGTGCACTTGTAGCAATTGTATTGGTGTTATCAGCCGTATTTATACCTGTAGCATTTTTAGGGGGGCTGACTGGAGAAATGTACAAACAGTTTGCCATCACCATCGCCATCTCAGTTGCGATTTCAGGCTTAGTTGCCCTTACCTTGACCCCGTCACTGTGTGCGGTCCTTTTAAAACCAACCCATACCAAACCAAAAGGATTCTTTAAATGGTTCAATACGCTGTTTGAAAAAGCTACCAAGGGATACACATCAGCCGTAAAAGCAACCATCAGATACAGTTTTATCAGTATGCTTTTGTTTGGCGCATTAATTTATGCCTCTTTTGATATGCTAAAAATGATGAAAACAGGCCTTGTGCCGCAAGAAGATCAAGGAACAATATTTGTATTAAGCTACAATCCTCCGGCTGCTTCTTTAAACAGAACCGAAGAATTGACAGACAATATCTACGATGTGATATCACAAGATCCAAATGTCAGACATGTTGTATCTTTTACAGGGCTAGATTTTATGACATTTGCAGAAAAAACAAATGCCGCAGCAACCATTGTCAAACTTCATCCATGGGACCAAAGACCACTTGCCAGCCAACACGCCCAAGTTTTGGCAAATAAATTTTCAAAAGAGATCATGGCTATTCCTAATGGGTTTTCCATCCCTATTCTACCCCCTCCTATTATGGGGATGGGTATGGCAGGCGGATTTGATATGTATGTACAAAGCAGAACAGGCGCGGATGCCAGCGAAATAAATACCTATGTACAGCAAATTATCCAAAAAGCAAATCAGCGTGAAGAGTTGGTAGGCGTAAGAACAACACTCAATGCCAATGTGCCCCAGTATAGGGTATTGGCAAACATAGAAGAAGCCAAAGCAAAGGGTGTGAATCTATCAGATATTTATGAAACACTCAACGCTACTTTCGGAAATTATTATATTAACGATTTCAACCTTTATGGACGTACCTACAAGGTCAATATTGCTTCAAGTAGTGAATTTAGAAAAGACCCGGAAGATTTGGACAAAGTGTTTGTAAGAAACAATGAAGGTGCCCTTATCCCTGTTGGCTCTTTGGTGACATTTACCAAAGTGGTGGGAGCTGACCTGGCCGAAAGATTCAACCTCTTCCCTTCAGCAAAAGTCTCCGGACAGGCGGCACCGGGATACAGCTCAGGGGACGCTATCAAAGCCATAGAAGAGGTGTCAGCTGAAGTGCTTCCAGAAGGGTATACTCTAGGATGGATAGGTACTGCCTACCAGGAAAAACAAATTGCCAGCAGCAGTATTTTGGCTTTTGGCTTTGGTATGATACTACTCTACTTGATCCTCGCAGCACAGTACGGAAAATGGTCTATGCCAATTTCGGTTATACTGGCTGTTCCTTTTGCTATCTTCGGCGCGATTGTCGCTACGCTTTTGAGAGGTTTGGAAAATGACATCTATTTCCAAATAGGATTGCTAGTGCTTGCCGGACTGGCAGCAAAAAATGCCATTTTAATCGTAGAATTTGCAATGCAGAAAAAAGAAGAAGGGCTGAGCACTTATGACGCAGCTATTGAAGCTGCGAAAATAAGATTAAGGCCTATCATCATGACTTCTTTAGCCTTTATGCTAGGAGTTGTACCACTTGTCATAAGTACCGGTGCAGGTGCGGCCAGCAGACATGCCATCGGTACTGGTGTAATCGGGGGGATGCTTGCTGCAACTTTTGTCGCAATCGTCTTTATTCCGCTCTTTTACATATGGATTTCGAAGCTAAGCTTTAAAGAAGAGGAGAAAAACAAATGAAACGTCTGACTTTGCCCTTGAGCCTAATTCTTATCAGCGGCTGTTCGATTTCCCAAAGCCCAGATATCCCAACCGCTACTCTACCAAAGAAAAGTGGTTTAACCGAGAGTGAAGCACTGTTATTAAATGACAAATGGTGGGAAAATTTTCATGATAGACAATTAAATCTCTTTGTGCAAGAAGCCCTTGATCAAAACAGTGATCTTAAAATTGCAACACTTCAAGCAATGCGATCTAGAGAGTTTTTGAGTATTAAAAAAAGCGAGCAGCTTCCAAGAATTGATGCCTACGGATCTGCATCAAAAGCAAAGAATTATATGGCTTCGTTTGACCAAAGTTTCACCTATGACCAATTTGAACTTGGTGCTATGGCCTCCTACGAAATCGACCTGTGGGGAAAACTTCAAAATACAAAGATGGCTGCTTTTGAAGACATGATGAGAGAGTCTTATATCAAAGAGAGCATCAAGCAACGTATTATTGCCGATAGCATCATCGCTTATTTTGGAGTCAAAACAAACACAAACCTATACCATATAAGCAAAGAACGCTATCTTAACGAAAAAACATTTTATGACTATATGCAAAACCAATACAATGCCGGATTGATCCGCCAGAGCGATTTACTGCAAGAAGAATCATTGGTGCAAATGTTCTATGATGAAATGGTAAAACAAAAAAATGTGCTAAACACTTACAAAACTGCTGTTTCCATCCTTCTTGGGAAAGAGCCAAAAAATGTTTACCAAAACACAAATGATACAAAAGATTTTAGATACAGCTCTTCTTCTTTGCCTGTTCCGTCAAACCTACCTTCTGATATACTGCAAAGAAGAGCTGACATTCAAGCAGCCCAGGCGAAAGTAAAATCCAGTGCATTTTTGGTCTCTGTGGCAAAGAGTGCATTTTTCCCTTCTATTTCTCTTAGTGGATCATTGGGCTATGTCAGTGGAGATTTAAACCGTCTTGTCACTTCCAACACTTCAACGCACTCTATAGGCGGCGATATATTATCACCAATATTGGATTTTGGTAAAATACAAGCCAATATCAAAGTAACCAAAATTGACCAGAAAATCGCATTGTTGGAGTACCAAGATACAGTAAGAAAAGCGTTTGGTGAAGTAAAAGACAGCCTGCATACTTATGCTTCAAGTAAGCAAAGGATGTATTCACAAGAAAAAAGACATCGTGCTATAAGTCAAAAAAAGCGCATTATTGAAAAGCAATACAAGGAAGGCTTTGCCACCCATTTAGAATTTTTAGTCTCTAGAAAAGAAGAGTCTGAAGTAGCTATGTCAAAGGAAAAGATCAAATTTGAAACTTTAAAATCTGTCGTCGAACTGTATGTAAGTCTTGGTGGAGGATTTATGGCTGACACAAAAAAATAAAGATGCCTGTCTCTAGAATATAGAAAAGAAGATGCAGATCAAACTGCATCTGTAGCTTTTTTACTTCCACTTCACCATTATAAAATGGCTTTCATTCAGGCTTGAATACTCTAAAATAATGATGTATTTTGGAATCAAGGGAGTGGAGCTAAATATTTATCTGTTTTACTTCTGTATATCCTCCAAGAATATGACCGACAATACGTTTGTCAATACTATCTGTACTATAAAGAGTGATCTTTAATTCACCCTCATTTTTATGCCCTTTTTCCTGGCCCAAGGCAAGCAAACGCTTTGCTATAGCCTCTCCAGTCTGAATGAGATGGATGATATCTTTTTGCATGACTTTTTTGATCATCTTAGCCACCAAAGGGTAATGCGTACAGCCCAAAACAATAGTATCTACATTGTTATCCCGCATAGGTTTCAACCACCCTTCTAACATCTTTTGGGTCATGCTGCTATGCATTTGGCCTTTTTCGATCTGCTCAACCAAACCAGGACAAGCCTGTTCAAAAAGTACAACATCTTTTTCAAGGGCAAAGTCATTTACCAGTTGTTGATACTTATCACCTTTGAGTGTTGCAGGAGTAGCAAGCACCCCTATCTTCCCTGTACTGGTCAGCTCAATTGCAGGTTTTATGCCCGGCTCCGTACCGATAATAATAAGTGAAGGGTAGTGTATTCGTAAATGCTCTATGGCTGCAGAAGTTGCCGTATTGCATGCGATGATGAGCGCATCTATTTGATGTGTATCTATAAAATATTGGGTAATTTCAAGCGAGTATTGCAAGATCTGTTCAGGCGTTTTTTCACCGTAAGGTGCGTTTTTGGTGTCAGCCAGATAAAAGAGTTCGGCTCCTTTAACAACTTGAATCATGGCTTGAACAACTGTCAGACCACCCAAGCCAGAATCAAAGACGCCTATCTTCACAGAGTTTCCCTAGACGCCTTCGTTCATTATAGAGAGAAACTCTTCATTGGTTTTTGTTTTCATCATTTTAGAGAAAAGGAATTTGAGACCTTCTACCTCTTCCATGTTTTGCATTGCATTTCTAAGCGCCCACACTTTCTGAAGTGTTTCAGGAGCTACCATGAGTTCTTCTTTTCTAGTGCCTGATTTGGTTACATCTATTGCAGGGTAGATACGTCTTTCAGACACATGACGGCTCAGTATAACTTCTGAATTACCTGTACCTTTAAACTCTTCAAAGATCACCTCATCCATACGGCTTCCAGTATCTATAAGTGCTGTTGCAATAATCGTCAAAGAACCACCCTCTTCTATGTTTCTTGCTGCACCAAAGAATCTTTTTGGTTTATGAAGTGCATTGGCATCCACACCACCTGAAAGTACTTTACCTGAGCTTGGTGTTACAGTATTATATGCACGTGCCAGTCTGGTGATGGAATCAAGTAAGATAATGACATCTTTACCCATCTCTACACGTCTTTTGGCTTTTTCTATTACCATTTCGGCTGTTCTTACATGGTTTTGTGCAGGGAGGTCAAAAGTTGAAGCATAGACTTCACCTTTCACGGAACGCTGCATATCCGTTACCTCTTCAGGTCTTTCATCTACAAGAAGCACCATAAGAGATGCATCAGGGTTGTTGTATGTAATACCGTGGGCAAGTTCTTTTAGAAGTTCTGTTTTTCCCGTTCTTGGAGGTGCAACAATCAGGGCTCTTTGCCCTTTTCCTATGGGAGTAAAGAGGTCAAGTACACGACCTGTCATCTTCATAGGATTATACTCAAGCTTGAGTTGTTCACTGGCATAAAGTGGCGTAAGGTTATCAAAGAGTGGCCTCTGTTTAGATTTCTCAGGCGCTACATAATTGATCGCTTCTATCTTGAGCAGTGCATAATACTTCTCCTGGTCTTTAGGAGGACGTACCTGTCCAGTAACAATATCACCGTTTCTTAGTGCAAATCGTTTTACCTGTGTGCCGCTTACATATGTGTCGTTGCTTGAATTTGCAAAATCTCCGTCTATGGAGCGCAAAAAACCATACCCATCATTCATCACTTCAAGGATACCGGTATAGAGGATGAACCCACCCTGACTTACTTGTGACTTCAAAATCTCAAAAATGAGGTCTTTTCGCTGAAATTCATTTGGATTTTCCACTTTTACTTCTTTAGCGATAGTGACTAGTTCGGTAAGTGGAAGTTGTTGGAGGTTTTCTATTTTGTAGCCATCTACTGGTACATGTGTTCTGTTTTTTCTGTTAGCGTTAGGTTTTTTAGTGTCGCCCATAATCCCTCTTGTTTTTGAATACGAATATTGAATGGAGATAATAACAATGCCGCGCTTAGCGTACTGCTATTGTAGTAGCGTCATTATAATCTTTTTTAGATGAAATGTCAAATTAACTGTCCGCTATCCATTTGGAGCCTCTTTAGATCAATGCATAAAACAATAAAGGCGGGTAAAGAACAACTCCCATCAGAAAAAACCATGATGGTATTTTCCAGCCTAGCATGGCTGCAAGATCTTCTGGTACTTCTTGTTGGATAAATATCTTTTTAATAAGTTCCAATTTATAAAAAAGATCAAATACCTTAATAGTTAGAAGAAGGATCGTATAGATATTTAAACGATCTGCCACTACCACTACAAAAAGAGTGAAATAAAAAGCCGGGTGTATTAAGAAAAACACAAATATACTCTTTGAGTACCAGCCATAAAGTTTTTCCATCACCCCGTATAGTGTATCTGACCGCTGCATATACGCTTCGAAAAGTTCCAACACTATGAGAATAGATATGAGCAAGAGTACATTTTCCATAGGGAGATTTTACCCTTATTTGGATAAAATCTATCATTAATTTGACGTGGATGGAACAGAGCTCCACTCCCTTGCGCTAACACTGGGTTTTCTTCAGCAGAATGCTCACGCGACTAGTCACTCTATAATTTTTTACAAGGAACCCTGTTTGGCAGAAGTAGCATGTACTCATTGTAACCTCACGTTTGATGAATCAGTAATGATCACCGAACAAGAGGGTGACAAACAACTCTTTTTTTGCTGTAAAGGATGCCAGGGCGTTTACCATCTGCTTGGGAGTGAAGGACTAAATACCTTTTATGACAAACTAGGCGATATCCAGCTTCAGCCTGCTACCCAAAGAAGTGATGATTTGGAGAAGTTTGACCTGGAGGGCTTCAAGAACAAATACATCACTGCCCACGAGGATGGGCTTTATGAAATCAATCTTATCATCGAAGGCATCCACTGTTCTGCTTGTGTCTGGCTCAACGAAAAGGTACTGCACCGAACAGACGGCGTCATAGAAACCACTATCAACTACACCAACAACAAAGCCAAGATTGTATGGGACCCAGACGAGATCAAACTCTCCAAGATCATAGAAACCATCCGTTCTATTGGCTACAACGCCTACCCTTATGACCCTAAACTTCAAGAGGAGCGCGCGGTTAAAACACGCAAGGCATACTACTCCCGTATTTTAGTAGCTGTCTTTGGAAGTATGAATATTATGTGGATGGCCATCGCGCACTATGCGGGCTACTTCACTGGTATGGAACAGGGGTTCAAAGACATTCTCAATGTAGCTGAGTTTCTCCTTGCCACCCCTGTACTGTTTTACAGCGGGTGGATCTTCTTCCGCGGTGCTTACTATGGCTACAAAAACAACATGGTTAACATGGACACGCTGGTTGCTTCAGGAGCTCTTTCTGCTTATATTTATTCTATCTATGCCATGGTGACACAACACGGAGAAGTCTACTTTGATTCTGTTGCGATGATTATCACCTTTATACTGGCAGGAAAGTATCTTGAAGTATTGAGTAAAAAACATGCCGTTGATACTCTGGACAGTATCATGGGAAGTACTCCTACAGAAGTAACCGTGATTACAGATAATGAAAAATCGCTTATCAGCATCGAGAACATCACTCTTGGCGATATCATAGAACTCAAACCTGGTGAGAAAGTGGTCATTGACGGCATAGTCACCCATGGCCAGGGGTCGTTTGATGAAAGTTCTCTGACGGGAGAGAATGAGCCTCTTTACAAGCAAAAAGGAGACAGCATCTTAAGTGGATCGCTTTGTCTAGATTCAGTACTGCGCTATGAGGCGACCAAAGACGCTTCCTCCTCTTTGCTGCACTCCATCGTAAGTCTTTTGGAAGAGTCTATCACCAAAAAACCCCGTATCGAGCAGCTGGCCGACGCGGTTTCGGGTTATTTTTCTAATATCATTTTAATCATAGCCTTGATCGCGCTTGCTGGCTGGTGGTTTATAGGTGGTGATTTCGAACATGCCCTTATCATCGGTATCTCCGTGATCGTCATCGCTTGCCCTTGTGCTTTAGGTTTGGCTACCCCTATGGCCACACTTGTTGGTATAAGTATGGCCGCAAAACGGGGTATTCTTTTTAAGGAAGCGACTTTTTTAGAGACGATGGCCAAAAGTGACTTCCTTGCCCTTGACAAAACAGGTACTATTACAGAGGGAAGACCCTCTGTTGTTGAAGTGGAGACACTAAAAGAGTATGACCACAACTCGCTTTATTCTCTTGTTTTAACTTCCAATCACCCTATCTCAAAAGGAATTGCCACCTATTTAAAACAAAACAGTGAAGCGTTAAATGAACTCCCGCTTGAAAAGGTCAAAGCAATTCAGGCAAAAGGTATTGAAGCTTCGTATCAGGGCAAAAGGCTTGCAGGAGGCAATGCTTCTTATATGAAAACATTGGGCTTATTTGTTGATGAAAAGACAGAAAATACCCTCTTCTACTTTGCCATTGAGGGTCAGCTTGTTGCAAGATTTGAACTAAGCGATACCATAAGAGAGGGAGCCAAAGAGGCTATCGAAGAGATTCAGGCTATGGGCATTCAAGTGGTTATGCTTACAGGTGACCATCAGCAAAGTGCCCAAAAAGTAGCCAAAGAAGTAGGCATCTCTGAGGTATATGCCAAACTTCTCCCTCAAGAAAAGGCTGCAATGATAGACAGATTCCATGAAGAGGGGCATATTGTCGTCATGGCGGGAGATGGCATCAACGATACAATCGCTTTGGCCAAATCAGACATTGCCATAGCCATGGGCAATGGTGCGGATGTGGCTATTTCAGTGAGCGATGTTGTACTGATGGATGAGAAACCAGAAAGTATTTTTGAAGCCTACAAACTTTCAAGACGTACATTTAGAGCAGTCAAAGAGAACCTTGGTTTCTCATTACTGTATAATGTCATAGCTGTGCCACTTGCCGTCATGGGATTTGTCAATCCCCTCGTAGCTGCTCTTTCAATGAGCCTAAGTTCACTCATAGTAGTAGGAAATTCCATGAGAATAAAAACATTAAAATTTAAGGATAAATCATGAGCCAAAAGCAAATCTCCAGTGGGATAAATTACATAGGAACTTTGCTTCTATGTAAGAAGAAGGTATATAATGTCTGAAAGTGTTGTTATATTGATGATAGGTGTTTCCACCTTTTTAGGTGCCTTGGGACTCATTGCCCTGCTTTGGGGTGTGAAGACCGGGCAGTTTGACGACCAGTCGAAGTTTATAGACGCCGCACGTTTTGACAATGTAGAAGATTTACGCGATGCTGCCATGATGGATGATAAAAGAAAAGCACGACTCAAAAAGAAAGAAGAAGAAGAAGAAGAAAAAGCTGCCGTTTCAAAAGAAAAAGAGCAAAAAAAGAAGGGCTATATGCCTGCGGATTAAACTGGTTTATGATATTATTATATGAATAAATATTAAAGGGTAACTCATGCACTTAAAAAAACTCATTTTAACCACATTTTTAGCCACAGGACTGCTACACGCAGAAACAAGTGTAGGTCTTAATATCAATAACGAAGATGTAGAATTCTTTGGAGAACTTAACTTCAATGCACTTGCTGATTATTCTAGCGGGACAACATATTTGTTAGATGCCAACTACCTCTATACCGATGGAGACCACTTTGCTGGCATTGGCTTTCGTGGAGAAAACAAATTACAGGGCATGGAAGGCTTGACACTCTCTCTTGGTGCCAGGCTTGTCTTTGTAGATGATTTTGCAGCTCTTCCACTCATGGTAAAAGCAAGATATGCTCTTCCAATTGTCGATACGATACCCACTACATCACTTATGGCAAGTTTCGCTTACGCACCTTCCGTACTTACTTTTGTAGATGGAGACAGATACTCGGAGCTAAGAGTAGAAGCAGACATGGAAGTCATTTCCAATATACACATCTTTCTAGGGTATCGAGACATTAACACAGATTATAAAATCAAAAACTATAAAATCAGAGACGATAACTTTAATGACAGCTTTTATGGCGGAATGAAGCTAAGCTTTTAGAAATTAGTGTGTAGTGCATCATTTTAATAAAATATCTTAAGAGGAAACGTATGATCAACAAATCCATTTTTAGAGAATATGACATCCGCGGAATCTTTGAAAAAGAACTTCATGAACAGAGTGTTAAACTCATCGGTTATTACCTGGGTCAAAAAATTGGTGGAAATAAAATAGTAGCCATAGGTTTTGATGCACGCTCCCACTCTCCTCTTTTAAGAGATTATCTCACCTCAGGACTCAATGCTGCAGGATGTACTGTGTTGGACATGGGCATGGTAGCCACTCCGGTAAACTACTTTTCAAACTATCAACCTATTTCAAAACTGTTACCTGAAAACTCCTCACTCCTCACTCCTCACTCCTCACTTGAAGCATCCCCTGATGCGTCTATCATGATCACAGGTTCTCATAACCCAAGCCAATACAATGGTTTTAAAATCACTGTAGATCAAAGTCCTTTCTTTGGAGATGATATCTATGCTTTGGGTGATGAGATTATAGCAAATCAGAATTTCCTCATTGAGAATAATACTGCAAAAATACAAATAGACGTAAAAACACCCTATATTGACTTCATGGTAAAGCAGTTTACACATCTTAAAAACTTCCCTCAAAAGATTATTATAGATGGAGGAAATGGCGTTGTGGGTACTGTTATCACAGATATTTTTGACGCTTTGGCATTTGATTATGAGGGGATGTACCTCGAACCGGATGGCACTTTTCCCAACCACCACCCCGACCCTTCTGTTGAATCCAATCTTGTAGATATAAAACAGGCATTAAAAAAAAGCGGAGACATTGCTTTTGCATATGATGGAGATGCTGACCGTATCGCTGTTTTGACCCATAAACATAACATAAAAGGTGACCAGATGGCGCTGCTGTATGCTATGAAAATGCAAAACCCTACTGTCATTGGAGAAGTCAAATGTTCACAAGTCATGTATGATGAACTTGAACGCCGTGGGGCAAAAGCCATTATGTATAAAACCGGCCATTCTAACCTCAAAGTGAAAATGAAAGAGACCAACGCAGACCTTGCTTGCGAAGTGAGTGGGCATATCTTTTTCAAACACCGCTACTTTGGATACGATGATGCCATTTATGCGACACTAAGAATGTTAGAGCTTATCCACGACGGTGTAGACCTTGACGCGGAGCTTGACGCCCTACCCCGGGCTTTCTCTACAGAAGAGCTAAAAGTAGAAACAACCGAAGAGGAGAAGTTCCTCATCATCGACACAATAAAAGAATTACTAAAAAATCCTCCAAGCAGTTTTCCTAAAATAGTAAATATCGTAGATGTAGACGGTGTACGCATCAACTTTGAAAAAGGCTGGGGACTGGTGAGGGCCAGTAACACCACTCCTGTACTTGTCACACGTTTTGAGTCAACAGATGAAGAGTTGGCAAAAGAGTATGAGGAAAAAGTCAATCACTTAATCGCAGAAGCAAAGAGGTTAGTGCAAAGCGCTTAGTGCACAATTTTTAATCCTAATCAGCTATAATGCCATATTATAATAACTACAAGGGCCTTTTAAAATGACTGAAAACAAAAGACATAAAGAAGACCGGATTATTAGAAAATGCCTTTTTCCGGCTGCAGGCTATGGAACACGTTTCCTCCCGGCAACAAAAGCCATCCCAAAAGAGATGCTTCCTATTCTTACAAAACCTTTAATGCAGTATGGTGTAGAAGAGGCTGTTGAAGCTGGTATTGAAACAATGGCGATCGTCACAGGACGTGGTAAACGTGCCATAGAAGACCATTTTGACATCAACTATGAACTAGAACATCAGATCAATGGAACAAACAAAGAAGAACTACTAAGTGAAATACGTATGCTTAGGACCCAATGTATTTTCTCCTATACAAGACAAAAAGAGATGAAAGGGCTCGGTCACGCCATCCTCACAGGAGAAACACTCATCGGTGACGAACCTTTTTCTGTAATCCTGGCAGATGACCTTTGCACCAATTCCCCGCGTCATTCCGGACTTGATCAGGTGCCCACTCCATCAACAGAAGATACCCCCGGCATTCTCTCGCAGATGATAAAAGTATTTGAAAAGTACCAATGCTCCATCGTAGCCATAGAGGAAGTGCCTATGGATCAAACCAATAAATACGGCATCATTGCAGGAGACTTAATAGACGAGACTGATGATATCTACAGAGTTATAGACATGGTAGAAAAGCCAGACCCAAAAGATGCACCAACCAACATGGCGATCATCGGGCGCTACATTCTCACACCGGACATCTTTGACATTCTTAGAGAAACAAAACCTGGAAAAGGCGGAGAGATCCAAATTACCGATGCCCTCCTTGAACAGGCAAAACAGGGAAAAGTCATCGCTTATAAGTTCAAAGGAGAACGTTTTGACTGCGGTTCTGTGGATGGGTTTGTTGAGGCTACGAATTATTTTTATGAAAAATCAAAAAAAGAAAATTAATGACTAATATAATCTTATGTGGAGGTTCAGGTACACGTCTTTGGCCCATAAGCCGGGCACTTATGCCTAAACAGTTTGTTAAATTGTTTAATGACGAATCTCTTTTTCAGCTTACTGTTAAACGCAATAAGTCTCTATGTGACCAACAATTCATCGTTTCAAATGCTGAACAGTACTTTTTAGCAGTAGATCAACTTGAAGAACTATCATCTACCCAAAATACGTTTTTATTAGAACCCATAGGTCGAAATACGGCGCCAGCTATCGCTCTTGCATGTTTAGCATTAAAGAAAAATGAAATTGTTCTAGTCTCCCCCTCTGATCATCTTATCAAAAGTGAAGTGGCTTATGCTAAAGTATTGCAAGAGGCAAAAGAGCTGGCTAAAGCAGATAACCTTGTTACCTTTGGTATTACTCCAAAGTACGCTGAAACGGGCTATGGATACATAGAGTCAAATGGACAAGATGTAAAAGCCTTTCATGAAAAACCAGACACCACTACTGCTCAAAAGTATGTAGACGCAGGAAACTTTTACTGGAACTCTGGAATGTTCTGTTTTAAGGCGGGTGTTTTTTTAGAAGAGTTGAAAAAATATTCTCCTAAGATTTATGAAGCTTCAAAAGCAGCTTTCCAAAATGCAAAATCTAGTGAAATTATCCGTGTATCGCACGAAGATATGCAAGCTATACCAGAAGACAGCATCGACTACGCAGTTATGGAAAAAAGTTCAAGGGTAAAAGTATTAGCCTCTGACATTGGCTGGTCGGACCTTGGAAGTTTTGACGCCCTGGATGAAGAAATACCAAAAGATAAAAATGGTAACACACAATGCGAACATTTTTACACTGTTGATTCAAAAAACAACTTTGTGTACTCAAAAGAGAGAGCCATAGCATTAGTAGGTATTGAAGACCTTATAGTAGTAGATACAGCAGATGCCCTGCTTATCTCCAAAAAAGGTGCTTCTCAAAAAGTAAAAGAGATTGTCAAACAGCTGACAACGGATGGATCAGAACTCCATCATATTCACCTGACTGCTCACCGTCCCTGGGGAACGTATACAGTTTTAGAAAATAACCATAACTATAAGATAAAACGAATAGTAGTGAAGCCTGGAAAACGATTAAGTCTTCAAAAACATTTCCACAGAAGTGAGCACTGGATTGTTGTATCTGGGACAGCCCTAGTGGCAATAGGAGATAAGGAAGTTTTAGTACGGCCCAATGAGTCCACTTACATTCCTATGGGTGAGACACATCGTTTAGAAAATCCCGGCAAGGTTGATGTTGTTTTGATCGAAGCACAAGTTGGCTCTTACCTTGGAGAAGATGACATCGTTCGGATAGAAGATGATTTTGCACGAGAGTAATGCCGCATATATGAAAAATGAAGATTTAATGCAAGAAAAAGCTGCGCATGATGATGTAAAAGATTATTTCACGAAAGAAATGGGCACAGTTCCACAAGAAAAGGAGAATTGAAAAATGGCAGAACAAAAAGTTGCTTTAATCACAGGAATTACAGGTCAAGATGGTTCGTATTTGGCGGAATTCCTACTTAAGAAGGGTTATATCGTTCATGGTATCAAAAGAAGAGCTTCACTCTTTAACACAGACCGCATCGACCATCTTTATGAAGATCCGCACGTAGAAAATCGTCATCTTATCTTGCATTATGGAGATATGACTGACTCTATGAACCTTACACGTATCATACAAGAAGTGCAACCAGATGAGATTTACAATCTTGCAGCCATGAGTCATGTTGCTGTTTCATTTGAAACACCGGAGTATGTTGCCAATGCTGATGGTACAGGAACACTTCGTATCTTAGAAGCGGTAAAACTTTTAGGTCTTACAGAAAAAACAAGGATTTACCAGGCTTCTACGTCTGAACTCTATGGAAAAGTACAAGAGACTCCACAAAGTGAAACCACACCATTTTACCCAAGAAGTCCTTACGCTGTTGCGAAAATGTATGCCTACTGGATTACTGTAAACTACAGAGAAGCATATGGTATGTTTGCATGTAACGGTATTCTTTTCAACCACGAGTCACCTGTGCGCGGTGAGACTTTTGTTACACGCAAGATTACCAGGGCTGCTTCCAAGATTGCATTAGGTTTACAAGAGAAGCTTTACTTGGGTAATCTTGATGCCAAACGTGACTGGGGACATGCTAAAGATTATGTACGTATGATGTGGATGATCCTTCAGGCAGATGAACCCGAAGACTGGGTTATCGCTACGGGTGTAACAACCACTGTACGTGAGTTTGTTCGTATGGCATTTGCTTATGCTGGTATAGTGTTAGAGTTTAAAGGTGAAGGCATAGATGAAAAAGCGTATGTAGTTTCTTGCTCAAATCCTAAATACCAAATAGAAGTAGGAACAGAAGTAGTAGCCGTAGATTCAAGATACTTTAGGCCAACAGAAGTTGACTTACTTTTGGGCGATCCAAGTAAAGCAGAGAAAAAACTGGGATGGAAGAGAGAATATAAGCTAGAAGAACTTGTCAATGAAATGATGGAATCAGACCTTAAACTCATGACTAAAGATGTTTACCTTCAAGAGGGTGGATATAAGACTATGAGTTATTACGAATAATATGATGAACAAATCAAGTAAAATCTACATAGCAGGACATAGAGGATTAGTCGGTTCTGCAATTGTAAAAAACCTACAATCAAAAGGCTATACAAATCTGGTATTTAGAACGCATAAAGAACTAGATTTAACAAACCAAAAAGCGGTAGAAGAGTTTTACCAACTAGAAAAGCCAGAGTATGTAATTCTTGCTGCTGCAAAAGTAGGTGGTATAGTTGCCAACAATACTTACAGAGCAGACTTCATCTATGAAAATTTGGCTATTCAAAACAATGTCATACATAATGCATATACACACAAAGTCAAAAAGCTTCTCTTTTTAGGAAGTACTTGCATATACCCAAAACTTGCTCCTCAGCCTATGCCAGAGGATTGTTTGCTGACAAGCCCACTAGAATACACAAATGAACCCTACGCCATAGCAAAGATAGCAGGCATCAAAATGTGTGAGAGCTATAACATCCAGTACGGTACAAATTTCATAAGCGTAATGCCTACAAATCTTTATGGTCCAAATGATAACTTTGATTTAGAAACATCACATGTCTTACCCGCACTCATAAGAAAGATACACTTAGCAAAACTTCTCAATGAAAAAAAATATGATGAAGTGATAAAAGACTTAAATGTTTCAACCCTTGAAGAAGCAAAAGAATATCTAGCAAAATTTGGTGTAGATGAAACAAAAGTTGAAATCTGGGGAACTGGGAAACCAAGAAGAGAGTTCCTGTACTCAGAAGATATGGCAGATGCTTGTGTATTTTTGCTTGAAAATAGAGATTTTAAAGATACTTATGAACAAAATACAAAAGAGATTGTAAACACTCATATCAACATTGGTACAGGTATAGATATAAGTATACAAGAACTAGCAGAGCTTATAAAAGAAATAGTAGATTTTAAAGGTGAGCTATATTTCAACACAGACAAACCAGATGGAACGATGGTAAAGCTAACAGACCCATCTAAACTTCATAGCCTTGGATGGAAATATAAGGTTGCGCTTGAGGATGGTATTGAGATGATGTATGAGTGGTATCAGGCAATAAAGTGATTCAAAAAATTAAAAACCTCACTTATATAGAAGATAAAAAAAAGTTATTATTGAACTTTTTTTATTTTCCTTGCAGTGAATGCCGAGACTTGTAAATGACGTCGAAAAAAAAAGCATTTAACGCATTTGCAATCTTATGGCTAGGCACACTTTTGGGTGCAGGTCTAGCATTTTTGACACAAGTTATTTTAGCTCGTAAATTAGGAAGTGAACATTTTGGTGTATTTTCTGCTGTGTTGGCGATGGTGACACTAGTCGCTCCTGTTGCTGGATTTGGTGTATCTCAACTATGGTTAAAAGTTTTTGGACAAGAAGGATGGGACGCTCAAAGATGGATTAAGTCATCTTTTAATTTCGTGATTTTGAGTACACTAATAGTCTTTATTGCTCTTTACCTTTGGGCTTTTTGGGGTAGCCATGATCAGCTAACTCGTGCACTTTTTTATATTATGTCTTTTTATATTTTGGGACAAGTGTCTATAGAGTTGGTAAGTAGTAAGTTCCAACTAGAAGAGCGTTATATAAATTTAGCAGTTTGGCAATTCCTTCCTCATTTTATGAGGTTTATCTTAGTTGCTATACTTCTTTTCGGATTTAAGGAATTGGCCTCAATCGAAGAAATGGCTATTGTTTATGCATTTGTTGCCATAGTTTTTTTACTAGTTGGTATTTTACAATTAAAAAACATGAAAAAGGGTAACTTTAAACTCAAAGGACACAAAGAAAAAGCTTTTAAGGACAATAGTGAAGTCAGCCTTGCTCATGTGCTTCAAAATGCCTGGCCTTTTGGACTTGCTGCTTTTTTTCATCTTATATATTTTCAAAGTGATATTATCTTGATAAAATACATAAGCGGAAATGATCAAGCGGGTATATATACTGTTGCTTTCACTATTATGGTTGCTGTATATATGTTTCCTAGTGTACTTTACCAAAAGTTTTTATTACCCAAATTGCATCGTTGGGCAAATCATGATAAAGATAAATTTTACGAAGTCTATCGCAAAGGCAACTTAGCGATGTTACTGTTGGGCTTGCTCGCTATGGTGTTCATATGGGCACTATCGGCTTGGGCCATTCCATTAATATTTGGGAAGGAGTACCAAGATTCTATCCTGATTCTCAATATTCTAGCATTATCATCACCACTTATATTTGTCGCATTTAGTGCCGGAGCGACATTAGTCACACAAGAACACATGAAATTAAAAGTGAAGCTTATGGGTGTCGTAGCACTCATAAACATAGCGTTGAACTTTGTTTTTATCCCCATGTACGGTGCAGTAGGTGCTGCAGTAACTACAGTTTTTAGTAATGTTGTTTTATTAGTGTTTTACTATTATGCAACTGAGACAATAGTCTTTAAAAATAAAAAAATCATTGGAGAAAGTTTTGAATAACATTTGGATTTCAATTAGGCCATACGTGCGTGTTGCCTACAGGATGTATAAAAACGTTTTGGGATTTACTTACGACTTTAAACGGCTTACTTTGTATAGTGGTTGGCGTGAAGATATGAAAGATCCTGAGCAGAGAAACTATTATTCAGTTATGATCTACCATGCGTTAGAAAAAAGTTTAAGTTATAAAGATAGAAACAAAAATTCTGGCTGGACAAACGCTTATAAAATCTTGGGCTTATTAAAATTAGCACAAAAATATGGCAACATAGGTTACCATGACAAAGCCTCTAAGCAGGTTTTAGAGCATTTTATTGATTTACCAGAAAACATTAATGACAATAGGTCAGAACAGATTAGAAACGATCTTAATTCAATTAATTTTAATTCAGAAGATCAACATGGCATTCAAGAATACTCTTTTCAAGATTACAAAAGAGGTGTTTTGGATGATCCCGAAAGCTTTTTTCTCTCGAGATATTCGCTTAGAGAGTTTAAAGATGAAATTATAGATGAACAAGCAATTATGCGAGCAATTAACTTAACTATGAAAACTCCTTCAGTTTGTAACCGTCAAGGTTGGCATATTTATCATACAAGTAACAATGATGTCAAAAAAACTGTACTCAAGTTTCAAAATGGCAACAAGCCTTTTGGAGAACACATACCAAACTTATTTGTCATTACTGCTGATTTAAAAGCTTTTTTTGCTTCAGAAGAACATTATCAGCATTGGATAGATGGAGGGTTGTTGTCAATGTCTTTGATGTATGCTTTACATTCCATTGGCATTGCTTCATGCCCACTTAACTGGAGTCAGTCACCAAAAAGTGATAAAAAACTACGTGAAATAGTCAATATCAAACCAACCCATACAATAATAATGCTTTTAGCAGCGGGCTACCCAGATGAACAGAATAAAATATGTGTGTCTGCAAGAAGACCAATTGATGAAGTTTATTCCAAATTAGAGATAAAAAACTAATGGCATTGAAAATCGCATTACTAACAATTCACAGTGCAAACAACTATGGTGCTGTTCTTCAAACTTTTGCAACTTTAAAAGCACTAAGTAAGTACGGTGAAGTGTCCGTGCTAGATTATCAAGACCCTCACACAAGTAAAAGTATGTCATTAATACGTTTTGGGACCAAACCCCGTGATGTACTTCGTATGGGTAAAGATATATTTAGATTAATCCCACGATATAAAGTTATTAAAAAATTCAGAAACTTTAGTAATGAAAATTTCAATTTAACAATTCCATTAAGAACTGATAATGACTTCAATAAGCTTGAAAATGAGTTTGATGTCTTTGTTTCCGGTAGTGATCAGATTTGGAATCCGAAAATAGTGACTGAAAAAGGAATTACAAATACTCGTTATTATCTAGATTTTGTTACTAAAAAAAAGAAAATATCTTACGCTTCAAGCCTTGGATCGCATACTTATAGTGAAGCAGAAGCAGAACAACTAGTTCCTTTATTAAACAGCTATGACAGTCTTGCAGTAAGAGAAGAAAATTCAGCTATCTACTTGCCTGAGCTTCTACAAAGGAATGTATCTCATGTTTTAGATCCAACACTTTTACATACAAAAAAAGAGTGGTTGGATTTTTTTGATATTGATACAAATCTCGATAAAGAATCTTATATATTAGTGTATGCATTAAAAAAAGATAAACTTTTAAAAAAAGTAGTGGAACAAGTGAAACAGAAGTTAGACATCAAAGTAATTACTATTGACCAAGACCCTTTCACAAATTTTAAATGCGAGCAACATATACGAGATGCAAGTCCCGAAGAGTTCATTGATCTATTTTCAAAGGCAAGTTTTATTGTTACTAACTCTTTTCATGGTACCTGTTTTTCTGTAAACTTTAACATACCATTTATAGTTACAACACCACAGAGCAGTATAAACCGCATAGAAAGTCTGCTTAAAGCAGTAGATCTTGATGGGAGAATAACCATAGGAGAAAATTTGACTGCGTTAATAAATAAAAAGATTGATTTTGATACAACAAATACTAATTTAAATAAATTGCGCTCGTTTTCATATAGATATCTTTTAAATGCCATGACAAAGAAAGTTTAAAATAGTATGCAGCAATTAAATGTTAATTTTATTATTTCAATGTTGACAGTATTGTTGTTGCCAAGTTTTATATTTGTAATATCTAATGCTACTTCACTTGCTCTTGGTATGCTTGTAGCTTCGGCTATGGTAGTCCTTACAAACTATCGATATTTAATGAAACTCAAAACCAGCAGTTTAAATGCAAGTTTTGTTGTTTTTGTACTTCTTATGGTTTTTCTTCAATCATCATATTTTTACATAGAGCTATCCCAGTCAAAACCTTTTTATTCATTGACCTTTTTTATAGTTATTGTTGCTGCTTTTCTTTTCGCTCAAAAAATTTCTATATTAACTTATCAACAATTACTTAACTCAATATATGTCGTTATATTAAGTTTAATTGCTTTAGGATGGTTGAAATTTTACTATACGCCATTTACTGCTTATAGTATGCTAGGAAAACCAGTCTTTCCATTTTCAGAGGAAAGCCACTATGCTCTAGCATTAGGTATGTTAACTGTTGCCTATGCCTCTGTTGGAGGCTATAAAAGAATTTTGTTTATGATTGTCAACTCTTTTTTACTTGCACTTTTTTTCCCAAATTTAACTTTGCTAGCATTCTCTATATTGACTATGTTTGTAACTTTACTCCGTCTTAAACCAATCTATTTTAAATCAATATTGTTGCTTTTACCGATATTTATTACCCTACTGTTAATTGTATTGATATCAAGTTCAGAATACTTTTCATCTAGGTTAACTTTTGAAAACACAACGAATTTAACAACTTTGGTTTTCCTTCAAGGCTGGGATTTAGCTTATTTAAACTTAATGGAAACAAACGGTTTGGGGCTTGGTTTTCAAATGCTAGGAATGTCAGATACCATTACAAGTAGTTTTACAGAAAAAATTTCTGAAATTTCGGTAACTCCTCATAATTTGGAAGATGGAGGATTTTTAGCTAGTAAAATCATTTCTGAGTTTGGAATAATTGGAATTTTTATAATTATTTTTTACATTTATTTCCTTGTTGACTTTATATTTAAGAGCAATAGTGTTTGGAATGAAATACGTTTCAGTAATGATATTTATTATATCCAAAGATTAAAAAAACAACTTTTGCTCAAAGGAATTCTGTTTGGTTTTTTAGTAGAAGTTTTTTTACGTGGCTATGGCTATTTTTCGCCCGGTGTCTTTTTAGCTTTAGTCGTAGTATTCTATTTGTTTTCAAATGCAGAAGCAAAATATGAAAGGAACTAAAAGTGAAGCATAACATGAAAATCTTGCTTGTACACAATAGATATACCGAGAGCAGTGTCAGTGGAGAAAATATTGTCTATGATCAAGAACTTGCCGAATTAAAAAAAGTTTTAGGGAATGAGAATATTTTTTCCTATCAAGTGTCAAATGATAGTACAAACAAAATAAAATTAATTTTTTCAATTTTTTATTCTATTAAACATTATAAAAACATAAAAAATATTGTTGAAGAAAATAATATTGATATTGTCCATGTACATAATTTTTTCCCTATATTGACACCCAGTGTATTTAAGGCTGCAAAAAAAGGAGGAGCAAAAGTCATACATACTCTTCATAATTATAGGTTATGGTGTATATCAGGGCTTTTATATAGAGATGACATAGGTATATGCGAACAATGTGTCACTAGCAGATTTGCGTTTAGTGGTATTTTTAATAAGTGTTATCGTAAGTCAATTGCACAAAGTTTTTTAGCCCAATCTTCTTTTTGGTTTTATAATTTCACTAAAGTTTTTAGTAATATTGATTATTTCTTTGTTCTAACTAATTTCCAAAAAAAGAAAGTCATCTCTTTAGGTATAAATAAAGAGAAAGTAATTTTGAAACCAAATGGTCTGGAGCCTTATAACTTCAATGCTACCTTTAAAAATGGATATATCTTTGTAGGCAGACTAGAAAAATCTAAAGGTATATTAGAAGTATTAGATACCTGGACGAAATTAGAGAGTAACTATGTTTTAACAATTATTGGAACAGGTGAACTAGAAGAGGATTTGAAAAAAAAGTATAAACAACAGAATATTATTTTTAAAGGAAAATGTTCAAGGAACGAAACATTAAAAAATATTTCACAATCAAAATATCTGATACAGTCTTCTTTCTTGTATGAAACATTTGGCTTAACAATACTAGAAGCTATGAGTTTTGGTGTTCCTGTAATTGGTTTTGATATTGGAGCCAGAAGTGATTTTATTGAAAATGAAATTAATGGATTTTTAACCGAAATAAATAATTTAAAGTCGACAATAGAAAAATCAAATGAGTATCAAGAATATGATACTTTAAGTGAAAAAGCTGTACTTACCGCAAAACAATTTCAGAACAATCTTATTACAAAACAACAAATTAATATTTACAACAGTATTTTGAATGATCAATGAAAGTGAAGTAAAAAATTGAAAAATAACATAACCCTAATCGGAATAAACTTTTACCCTGAAGACAGCTCAACAGGTCTGTTCAGTACCCAAATGGCCGAATACCTTGCTAAAACACACCGTGTTGAAGTCATTACAGGATTCCCCTATTACCCGGAGTGGGAGATACGTGAGGCATATAGAGATAAACCGACTTTTTTAACCGAAAAAAAAGAAGACATCACCATCTATCGTTATAAACAGTATGTACCAAAAGAACCCACTTTTAAAACGAGAACTTTACATTTGCTTGATTTTACTTTTGGCAGTATAAGAAATTTATTTAAAATCAACAAGACTGATCTGGTCATTGTGATAGTACCATTTACCAGTACCATATTTTTAGGTAAATTACTGGCTTTTTTCAAGGGAGCAAAACTTTGGGTACACATTCAGGATTTTGAAGTGGATGCCATACTTGACTCCGGGATCTCTAACAATAACAAAGGGTTGAAAAAATGGCTTTTTCGTATGCTTTTTTGGATAGAGAGAAAACTACTCAACAGTGCCGACATAACCAGTACCATCAGTTATGGAATGATCTCAAAACTAGAAACTAAAACAGATACTCCAAACTATTTTTTCCCAAACTGGGTCGATGAAAACTACATAAACCCAGAAAATGCTATACAACATGAACTTATGCACTCTTCTAAGTTTAAAGTCTTATACAGCGGGAACATAGGAGCCAAACAAGACTGGGGTTTCTTTTTAAGAGTTGTTGAACATTTTAAAGCTAACAGTGACATAGAGTTCATAGTAGTTGGGGCTGGAGCTAAAAAGGAGTGGTTGGTGGAACAGACAAGAGTGTATGAAAATGTAGTCCATCATATGCCCGTAGAGTATGCAACCTTGCCTGACCTGCTTTGTAGTGCTGACCTGCACATACTGTTTCAAAAAAATGATGTCATTGACTCTGTGATGCCATCAAAACTTTTAGGGATGATGGCAAGTGCTAAAGCTTCACTAGTAACAGGCAGTCTTGAGTCAGAAGTGGCAAAGGTATTTGAAAAATCCCAGGGAGGCTACTTTTATGATTCGGACAACTTTGATGAAGTGGTCAATGCCATAACAGAACTCTCTTCTAACCATCAAAAAGCAAAAGAGATGGGAGTGAATGCGCGCACTTACATTGTGAAACATTTTTCAGCGTCTGAAGTTTTGTCAAATTTTGAAGCGAAAGTTCAAGAAGTGATAAATACTTGACCAAAAGACTTTTGATCTGTTCTGGGTATACGTAATTAAGGAAGAAAGTATCGAGGAAGAAGCACATTATTTGGAACATGATGAAAAGGACTCCAGACATACTGATTAAACCTCGACAAGTGCAAAGATACATGAGCAAAGATGATTTCAAACGAAGTTAAATTTGATATAATTTTAAAAAAGAAAAAAGAGACTATCTATGAAAGAATTTTCTGCTAAATTTATATTTGTTTTAATAGATATTTTTGCCATATTCATCTCTCTTGTTTTGGCTTATCTACTGCGAAATCTTTTGGCAGGCATGTTTTCCGGAGTTGACAGCTATATGCTATCAAACTATACAAGTTTTTACCCTATTTATTTTATTACTATTATTTTACTGGCTTATGAAGGCATTTATACACACCGTTATGACTTTTGGCATGAGAGTAGAGTCATCCTCAAGAGTTTAGTTTTTAGTTTCCTAATACTTCTTGCATATCTGGCGATGACTAAAAGTGTACAAGACTACTCTAGAGCTGTCATAGCTTTTTCTTTTTTATTTATGGCATTTTTCTTACCTCTGTTTAAAAATGTATGCAAAAAATTACTTTTCAAACTTGGCTTGTGGAAACGAAGAGCAAAAGTGTATGGAAATGACCCATTCTTAAATGAAGAGATATTTAACAACCATTATCTTGGGTATGTAGATGCGAAGGAACGTACCCCAAAAACAGTATTTGTCAACTCTCATAATGAAGATTTAAACACACTCACACAAATCATCAATCAAGAAATAGAAAAAAGTCATCAAGTCATTTTTATACCTTTTATGGATGCATATGACTTGACACATTCTCATATTTATAGATTATCTAACACCCGCAACAACCTAATCGTGTTTCAAAATCGTCTGAAGAGCCGATGTAGACTGTGGGCAAAAAAACTTTCTGATTTGGGTATGTTTATTATCGCTTTTCCTTTACTCACACCTATCATGCTCTATATTGCGTACAAAATACGCAAAGAAGAACCTGGCTGCTCCATTCTTTTTAAACAAGAAAGACTGGGTAAAGAAGGGAAAATATTTGTCTGTTACAAATTTAGAACGATGTTTGAAGAGAGCGATGAAAAACTGAACGCGTACCTAAAAGAGCACCCTGAAGAGGTTGAGTTTTATGCTACCTACCACAAGTATCAAAACGACCCCCGCATCACTAAAATAGGTGATACCCTACGCCGAACATCTTTAGATGAACTTCCCCAGATATTTAATATTTTTAAAAATGAGATGAGCTTTATAGGACCACGTCCCTATATGCTAAATGAAAAAGAAGAAATAGGAGAAAATGTCGACACTGTACTCACTGTTAAGCCAGGCATTACAGGGCTTTGGCAAGTAAGTGGCAGAAGTGATGTAGACTTTCATTCTCGTGTTGGCCTTGATGTTTGGTACATCCGAAACTGGAACCTTTGGTTGGATCTTGTTATCTTGCTTAAAACAGTAAAAACCGTATTTATACGCAAGGGTGCGAGCTAAGTGCTATTATGTCATAATATCGACTAACTTAAATATATATTCATTCAAAAAAACAAAAGGTAGATCGTTGCAAAATAACACTCCATACATAGAAGAAGACAAAAACGATATAAGGGAATTTTTTTCTGTAGTTAAAAGAAGAAAAAAACTCATCTGGTCAGTAACAGCACTCTTAGTACTGCTTGCACTGGTTTATGTTTTTATAGCCAAACCTGTGTATGAAGTAAAAGCAACTATGGAATTGGCACTAATTGACAAAAAGCCGGTACAAGAGATAGAAGACTTAAAAGAAAAAATTGAAGTTGTATTTGAAGTAAATCTTAAAGGTAAGGAAAAAGAATTTCCTCTCATTAGTAGCATATCCCTTCCAAAAAAGACAAAAAACATGATGACTATTCAGACACAAGGTTATGATAACAACACAGCGCAACAAAAACTTCAAGAAGTTATCAGTCATATCGTGTCATTACAAGATAAAGAGTTGGACGACTATACAGATATACAAAAAAAGAAAATTGATCTTGTCACAGAAGATATAATCCAACATGAACATCTTAGTAGAGAAATAAAAAAAGATATTGGCACTTACAAAGAGAAACTTTTGGACATTTCCAAACAAGATGCTGCTTTAGCGGCTATCTACGTTATAGAAATCGGAAAAAAACAAACAGAACTAAATGATCTTACCAGTAAAGTGTATGATTTAAAAAATCAAAAAAATGACTATGAACTCTCTATCTCGCCATTCAAAGTACAAAAAGCGACTACCATTGGTAAAATAGAAATATTCGATGATCCTATCAAACCCAAAAAAGCTCTCATTGTTATCGTTGCTTTCATCACAGGTTTGATGCTTTCAATTTTTTTAGCTTTCTTTTTGGAATTTCTACGAAATATAAAGAGAGAAGAGCAAGGTGTCTAATTAAGAAGAAAGTTAATGAATAAAAGCATAAAAGACTCTGACATATTGAATTACATCATTGTACTTTATGCTTTTTTTATACCTCTTTCATTGGATCTGATCAGAATATTGGCTCCATTAATAATTATTCTTTGGTTTGTACAAGGAGATGTAAAATCAAAGATAGCTTTAATTAAAAAAGAATCATTTTTCCTATCCATTGGCATTTTATTATTTATACTAATGTGCTCCCTACTCTGGACAGACATTGATAATATCAAATTTGGTATCAAATATATCACTAGATATTGGTATATACTGCCTATGTTTGCAATATATACATCCATAGGTAAAAAGTTTATACCCATTGCCTTGTCGGCATTCCTTGCTGGTATGTTTGTAGGTGAACTTGTTTCATATAGTGTGTTTTTCGAATTTATACACATTGAAGGAACAACTCATAAGGATCCGTCTCCCTTCATGCACCATACTCTGTATAGTGTTTTTCTTGTCTTTACTGCGGGTATTTTATTAAACCGTATGATCACATCCGGGTCTCTAAAACATAATATTATTTATGGAATATTTTTTACTACCATTACGGCTAATTTATTTATAAATTCAGGTCGTACGGGACAATTTTTATTTTTATTTGTGTTGGCTTCTGTGTTGATTGGGCACTACAAAATTACCGTAAAATCACTATTTGTTACTCTTTCTTTACTCCTGGTAATACCATACCTGGCATTTACATTTAGCCCAAATTTCAAAACCAGAATGATTCAAACATACCATAATGTAAATACTCTCTCATATGCTACTGCTATTGGTTCACGCATAGGACTCAATATCGTTGCCAAAGACATATTCTTTGAAAATCCGATGATTGGTGTGGGTGTTGGTGATTATTTAAGTAAAAAAGATGAAATGGTTCAACAGAAATACCCGGATAGAAAATATGTAAAAGAGTTGGTTCATTACCACAACCAATATGCAGAATTTGCTGTCATCGCAGGAGTATTTGGGTTGCTTTCATATATATTCATCCTTTTGTCTCTTATTGGAACAAAAATTACTGATAGTAGAATGAATACCATTAAGTACATTTTAGTATCTACAGTAGCTTTTGCATCTCTTAGCGATGCAATGTTCCATCTCAACCGACCACTCAGTCTCTTTGCACTCTTTGCCGGGCTGATACTTGCGCGCTATCGTTATGAAAAACAAGAGACTATAAAGTGATTTTTTCTCTTCCAATGGTTCATTGATCACAAATAAAATAGTCTACTTTTCTGTTTCCCATAATCTTTTATATTCAAGGTATATAGTTTCTTTGTCAAACTTTTCAATACTTTCATCTCTGATATAAATATCAGATACAAGTGCTTCATCGATTTTGGCAGCCAAAGCTTGAGGGTTCTCAACAGAAACTAGCCAATGCGCCAATTCATCAGTTAAAATTTCACTTGGGCCTGTAGGACAATCTGTACTAACCACGGGAGTACCTAAAATCAAAGATTCTATTACAACAGTAGGTAAGCCTTCCCTATCAGATGACAATAGCAATAATTTAGCATTTTTAATATATTTATATGGATTTTGCTGAAACCCTACCATTACAACTCTATCTTCAAGTCCTCTTTTTCTGATCATCTCTTTAAGTTTTGAATTTACATTGGCAATTACTAACAACTTGATATCTTGTTTCATCATTTTCAATGCATCAAGCAACACATCATATCGTTTTCCTTCTCTGAATGCAGATGCAGAAATGACATATTCATAATCTAGTGAAACCTCTTCATTTCCTTTTTGTCGAATTTCTTCAATATCAAATGGGTTATAAATTGTCCTAATACTCTTATATTTTATACCTAACTCATTAAAATCCACTATCATTCCTCTTGAAACAATAATAAGGTTCTCATTATGATATAGTTCTCTATAAAGCTTTAGTTTTTTATTGGCACGAGGCGATTTTAATTTATCTATCTCAGTTCTATAAGATGTATGAATAACAAAATACTTATTTGGATGATTCAAATATTTCACTACTTTATCTGCCCTTGGTAAATGAGAAAATACTATGTCAAATTCTCCAAGTTGTTTCATTTTTGATTCAAGTATCTTAGCGTAAATACGATCTCCAATTTTACCTAATCCCTTATACATATTTTTACGTTTTGTTAGTACTATAATGGGGAAATTAAAATCAATTGTATCATATGTTTGCACATCTTCAATTAGAAATAAAACAACATAATGACCTTTTTCTCTAAAAAGTTTTGCTTGTGCTATTGCAACTTTTTCTCCGCCACTTCCAGCCAAATTAGTCACAATAATCGCAATACTTTTAGAGTTGATTGAAGGACTCAGATCTAATGATTTTCCAAAGATTTTAAAATTATCAATTTGTATTGTTGTAAAAATATTTTTATTTTTATATACTTTTGCAATTGCATTAATCAAACTGTCTTTCTTTACATCCCATGAAAAAGGCATTATTGGATAATTTTGCAATTTTGCCACACCTTCATTTTTAAATGTGTTTCCAGAAAAAGGAACGTAAGGAACTTCATAAATATATGCAAAAATATTGGGATGTTGTCTTCCTCCGATCAAAATCTCAGAGTTAGAAATAATAGCCATTGCATCTTTATATTTTACCGGTGGTTCTATAATCATTAAATCTAATTCATTTGCCAATTTATGTGCTAACCAAATATCAGTTTTAGCATTTGCCATAAATACTATAGGCATTTGGAAATAATCTTGAATATAACGTATAATTTGTCTCATTTGTACCAAAGATTTTTTGTCTCTTTTTAAAATTGACGAACCAGTAACTGCAATATACTTTTCTGGTAAGTCATATCTATTTACTATTCTTTCTATTTCCGCCTTGTCCATTTGCGGTAAACCGTATACTGCATCTGGAATGAGTTGTACATTTTTAATACCGATCCGCTTTGCATAATCATAAGAAATAGGTTCTCTAACCGAAATAAAATCAATACTGTTATAAACCTTACTTAAAACAGCCTCAAGTATTGGTTCGTCATTAAGATCTATAGTTTGATTGACTGCTGCTACAATTTTGCCTTGTTTTTTTGCAATATAAAGTAATCCCATGAAGACTCTAATATGCCCTGACTTATAATGAACTGCACCCTCTCCATTAAAACATATATGAGAAAAATCATTAAAAATAGTATGAGGGACATTCATCTTTTTCAGATAATAATAAACCTTTTCAACCTCATCGAATAAAATCGCTTTTACCAATCTATCTTCATAAAACTTTCGCAATATCTTTATCTTTTTAAATGGTAGATCAGGTAGATCTATTGGTATAAATTCAGCATCAGGATATGACTGGTGTATCATATATTCGATGCCAGAAGAAGTTGCCTGTCCACCCCAGTTAATTGATTTGAACGTATTAATGAAGTATGCGATTTTCATTTTCCACATACTCCAATTTCACTAAGTTCTTCTGCAATCTCATCAATAGATGTTCTTTCTAGGGGAACAAATAAGTTTGTATCTAAAACTTTTGTATCAAGTAAACTGAGATCCATACTTTTAATACGTTTTGCATTTTCAAATTTCTTCAAAATTTGTTGATAACTTTTATCGGCACCATAGGTCTTTGGAACCAGTGTAAATACAGGCTTTCCTGAGGCTACTCCTTCACTGACCATCGATGCGCTCTCTTCTGTAACGAACACTGCAGAGCTAAGTTCCAAAAAGCCTGCAACTACTTTTTGCGGATTTTTATTAAAAGCGATAAAGCATTCCACGTGCATCTCTTTTTGCATTTTTTCCTCATACGCTTCTGGAGTTCGGCGTGATGTCGTTACGAGCCACTTTACTTTATCTGCTGTAGCATTGACAAAAGCAATGAGTTTTTCAATATCTTCCTCTTCAAACCGGTATCCCGAACCGTCGCCTCCTATCAGTAAAGTATAATACTCATATTGGGGGTTGAGACCGTATGTTTCAGCAAACACTCTCAAGTCACCGCCATATGATCGTGTTGGGGCCACATCCAAAACGATTTGGTTATCAAAACCTAGATCTAAAACAGTTAAAACAGAAGTAAAAAGACGATGATCTAATTTTTTAGGATGTCCAATAAAAAAGTTTTTATTTCCATACATCAGTGCCAGCATAGCATTGAGAAGGGAAGTGTCTTTTCCTGCTGATATGATAACATCTGGTTGTCCATTCCACTCGTAACCCTCATAAAATGTCTGTACCATTTTTAACGAAGGACGGCTTTTAAACAGTTTTTGTCCCATTGGTGAGTTTAATACTATTCTCAAAAGATACTTCCAAAGTTTCTTGACTTTTACTTCAACATATACCTCTTCTATCAAACCAAAACGCTTTATCGCTTCCGCTACTGCAAGACTTTGGTTAAAATGTCCTGCCCTACTGTCACTGAGTATCAGTACTTTTTTCATCGTTCCATCACCTTATTGTAAACTTTTATCGTATCCCAAACCATCGCATCCAAAGTAAAATGCTCTGCTGCAAATTGAAAGCTTTGTGCATATTCTTCCAAGACATTTGCATAATGTTCCTGTGCAAAACGTATTTTCGAACTTAAACGCTTTTCATCATTCACGGGCACAACACAAGAGAGTGGCAAGATCCTCTTCATATCCCCTACATCTGTAGATATAACGGGTGTCTTTAAAAGCAGCGCTTCTGCCATAACATACGAAAACCCTTCCCGATCTGAACTGATCACACAAAGATCAGAGTTGATCATAAGTTCCTGCACATCTCTTCTGAAACCCCCAAACACTACTTTGTCCTCCACAAAGAGTTCTTTTGCAAGCATTTTAAGCTTTTTTTCTTCACTGCCTTCTCCAATGATAAGAAGTGTAACATCTAGGTCTTTCACTGCTCGGATCAGCAACGAAAAGTTTTTGACACGCTCCAGTCTTCCTACAGAACAAATGACAAACTCATCTTGAATACCAAACTGGGAAAGATAGTGAGAGTCTCTCTTTTTAGGGCTCAATGTGATACCATTATAGACTACACTTTGATGAGGATTTTCTAACTCTTTCAAGACTTCATATGAAACCCCGATAACATGGTCGAATTTTTCAAAACTTTTAAGCTTACGTTTTTTACTGTGTAATGTAGCAACGAGCTTGATTGCAGGGTTTAAAAAATACTTGATATTTGCCACCATATCCACTGCCTTGTTTGCGTGGGCATGGAGAATATCTGGGTGAACATGGTTGATGATTTGACGCAATTTATAAAGCATAAAAATATTTCTACGCCCTTTAGAAAGATCAAGCGAATGAAAAACTATATTTGTCCCAAAGCGTTCCCGGTACTTCTCATGGGCTATGATATACACTTCGTGCTGTTCTGCAATCCGATTGCAAAGCTCTTCAAAATGTTTTTCGAGCCCACCCTCTTCATCTCCGGCTAAAATCTGACAGATTTTCATTTTTTCACACCCCGTTTGCCTGTACGTAACTTCAGACAAAAAGCTAAAAAATTATCTTTACCACTCACTGTTACACGTGGGATTTCAAAAAGATCACAGCTATTCAAATCTGCAATGCCTACTTTTGTTGTCACAGCATTGCTATACCCGCAATCTGAAACGATCTTTACCTCTTTAGGACCATAAAGCCCAAAAGGATAGGCAAAACTTTGACAAGCTGTCTGAAATTGTGCTTCGATCTGGTTTTTTGAAACACAGATCTCTTTTTGGCTCTCTACCTCATCCAGGTTTTTCAGATTTGCATGGGTCAGGGTATGTGCTCCTATCTCTATGAGTCCACTGTCCAATAGCTCTTTAACCTCATGGTCACTGAGTTTAGTTTCATCTTTAAGCCCTGCCCCTTCATTTTTAGCTTTGCGATATCCGGACCAGTCACGATCATGACGGTCATTGACCAGATAGATCGTTGCTTTAAAACCATATTTTTTTAAAATAGGCAGAGCATTTGTTAAATTATCCTGGTAACCATCGTCAAAGGTGATCACTACACTTTTTAAAGGCAAATTCTTTTTTTGCCTGATCGCTTCTTCCATCGTGTAAGAGTGCCAGCCATTGTCATATAAATATTTGATCTGTATTTCAAAATCTTCCGGAGAAACACGCAAAGAATTAAACTTTTTCCCTGGAATAGCATCACGGATCATGTGATACATCAGTATCCTCGGATAACGGTAATCAACTGCCCTCTTCCACCAGGCATACCGATAAGAGAAATAGGCGAAAAGGAACAAAAGCACTATAAAAAACCAAACCGTCATACCAGATCCTCATAAACTGCTACCGTACTTTGAACCATTTTCTTCAATGAAAAGTTTTCAACAATATAACTATATCCATCAAATTCCAAAGGACTGCACTTTTCAATATACTTAGCCAATGCTTCACTCTTACCTACTGGATAAAAAAAGCCATTTTTACCCTCTACAATGATATCCAGCACACCGCCATGATTTGCTGCTACTACCGGTGTATTAAGAGCCAATGCTTCGGCCACACTTCTTCCAAAGCTTTCCGGTTTTTTTGAACTGCTCACTACTACATCACTCAGTGCATATATCTCTGCTACGTTACTTTGCGAACCAGCAAAGATAATATTATCTTCCAAACCTAACTCTTTCACCAAGGACTCCAGTATATGAAAATACTCTTGCTTATCTTCACGCACCCCTCCAACAATCAAACCTACAATTTGTGAATCATTCTTTTTCAGTAACGCGATCGCACGAATAAATGTTTGATGGTCTTTGAGCTGCGTAATGCGTCCTACGGTTGTGATGATCTGTTTATCATTTAAAGTATACTTCTTTTTAAAATCTACCATAAATTCTTTATCTACGTTTTCAGGATTAAACTTTTCCAGATCTATCCCCCTTGGGATCACAGAGATCTTCTCTTGGGCTATCTGATAATGCTCTTGAATATAAGACTGGATAGCCCCGCTTACACAGATCACTTTATCACCCTTACTCATGATCTTACTATAGGCGCTCACGCTGTTAAATCCATGTACGGTTGTCACAAAAGGAATGCCTGATTTTTTATTTGCCAAATACGTAAGCCACGCAGGTACCCGGCTTCGCGCATGTAAAATATCCGGTTGCAGATCTTTCAACAGATGACGCAGTTTTCTTATACGAGAAGGGGCGGTAAAAGGGTTTTTGGAACAAAGATTAAAGGTGATATGTTTTCCGCCATCTTGCTCTATCTGCTCTTGCAGCTTTCCTCCTGCACTTATGACTATGCTCTCATGCCCCAGCTTCACTAGCTCACGACTAAGCTCCATAGTACCGCGTTCTACTCCACCCTCGTTAAGTTCGGGAAGAAGCTGTACGATCCTCATAAATCCAGTCCTTTAAGATATTCTCTAAAATCTATTTTTTTATTTCTATTTATTATCGTACCGTCAAAAATATGCAAATACCCTTCTCTTTCCAATGCCTTCACAAAACGTTCAAATTTATTATTTTCTTTGCTCTCTAATGCCAACACGATGACATTGGAAATCCCATAAGCGATAGCCTCGGAGATCATTGAAGTACTGTCACCTGTAATAAACACCGTTTCACACTGCTCAAGAAAATCAGGGATGGGATTGATAGCATTTTTTGAAAAAATCACTTCATAGTCAAAATGATACGATTGGATCAACTGCTCCACTGCTTGGGAGGTTCTTGGTGAAGTGGTAACAGCTATCTCATACTCCCGGTAGTGCTTTACAATAAAATCAAGTTGTGCTTGAAGCTTCTCCTTTGACATGGTATATACCTTGTTATCTCCGCCTATTACGATCCCTATAGTGTGTTTTTTTGCTACATAAAGACCTTGGGGCTCTATGTAAGAGAAGTTCGCAGGTATCTTTACGATATTATTTTGCCTGGGTGGGTTATCATGACTTTGTGCAAAGATTATGTCAAAATCATATCTGTACCCACGAGGCAACATCATCGTGACCGATCTGGCATCCAATTCTCTTCCAAGCACTTTTACCATATAGTAAGTCCAGGAACCCGTTCCCACAACTAAAGTATACTCTTTACGATGCAACACTGCCTCAAACAGGAGCTTTGTTCTAATACCCAGTCTGTCCAGAAGATAGGTGAGTGCTTTACTCCAACGGTATTTGGGCAGCACTTTTACTACATCATACGGGAGTTGCAGATATTTCGCCAGTGCAATGGATTGGTTTAAATGTCCTGCACGTCCATCACTTAAAATAAGTATGCGGCTCATACACGCCACCTGTTATGCATCCAAAACCATTGGGAAGGGTATTTTCTGATCACTTCTTCTATAATCTGATTATATTTCCAAGTCATCGCTTCTAGCTTTTTGGCTTTATCCTCTATCTCATCAGCCACATAACCCATAGGTTCATGGATGATCATTTCATAGAGTCCATCACTCTGCCTGGCAATAAAGATAGGCACCACCAAAGGATCAAATTTTAGCTTTAATGAAGCAATGGACAGAGTTGTTTCGGCTAGTTGCCCAAAAAAATCTACCTTAATACTGTTTAAACTTCCTGATTTTTGATCGATCAACAGTCCTACATTCCCTGCACTCTTCAACCTTTTGATCATCATCAACATGGCTCTTTTTTTACTCACAGCTTTATTGCCATATTTTTCACGAAACGGTGTTGTGATATGGGTATCTATAAGTGTATTGTTCCCTTTGCGTCCTATGGCCAACATAGGAAGTCCATTTTTAGCTAAAAAATGTGCTGCAAGCTCCCAGTTTGAGAAATGTGCAGTCATTACAATGACTCCATGTGGACTATTTTGAACTATATCTTGTAATTTCTTCTTGGCTTCTTCTGCGTTTTTAATGGCTTTATCAATGTCAAATTGTCCTGCAAACATCAACAGGATTTCAGCAATCGTTATAGAAAGTTGACTATATACTTCTTTGGAAAGTACAGCTATCTCTTCAGAAGTTTTCTTAGGAAATGCCATAGTAAGATTTTTGACAGTAAGGTTACGTCTTTTATGATCTAAACGATACACAAGAAGAGTAAGCCCTTTCATCATAATATAGGTAAATGATTTAGGCATTATTTTTGCTAACCACAATAACAGTTTTACTAAGCTATATTCTACTTTTTCTCTCATCCCACACCTATTGTTTCAATAAGCTATTTTACCCAAATACTCTAAAGGATGAAAGTTAAACATTTGCTTTCAATTTAATTTGATATAATCACGTTAATTATACCCCTCCATAAGGAATATGAACGTGATAGGTATCGTCGATTACAATATGGGTAACCTGGCTTCCGTTATCAATGCTTTCACTAAAGTGGGTGCAGATGCAACACTTGAGAGTGACCCTGAAAAACTTCATTTGTATGACAAGCTCATCCTGCCCGGAGTAGGTGCATTTGGTGATGCGATGGAACACTTAAAAAGAAATGGCATGGATGAAGCTGTAAAAAACTTTGCAGCAAGTGGAAAACCACTACTAGGTATCTGTCTTGGTATGCAACTGCTTTTTGAAAGCAGTGAAGAGTTTGGCACCACACAAGGGCTGGGACTCATCCCCGGAAAAGTGGTTGCGTTTGATAAAAGCAGATTTGACCGCCTGCTTAAAGTACCGCATATGGGATGGAATGAACTGTTTGTTCAAAACGACACAGCCATTTTTGACAGTTTGAGCAAAAATTTTTATCTCTATTTTGTTCACTCCTATCATGCAGTTTGTGAGGACAAATATGCCATAGGAAAAACACACTATGGGTATGAGTTTGTATCTGCTGTACAAAATGGAAACATATACGGCATACAGGCACACCCGGAAAAAAGCCATGATAATGGACTTAAAATAATAGAAAATTTTGCAAAATTACAGAAAGAAGACTAAATGACAATACTCCCCGCAATTGACCTTAAAGATGGCAAAGCAGTAAGACTCAGCAAGGGTCTCATGGACTCAGCAAAAATTTACTCTGACGAGCCTTGGCAAGTGGCCAAGAGATTTGAAGAACTAGGAAGTGAGTGGGTGCACATTGTTGATCTTAACGGTGCATTTGCAGGCAAACCTGAAAACTTGGAGCAGATTAAAAAGATCCGTGAACACTGCAATCTCAAACTGGAACTCGGAGGCGGCATTCGCGATGAAGAGACTATCAAAATGTATCTTGATTTAGGCGTAGATAGATTGATTCTTGGTTCAGTTGCCGTAAAAGACCCTCAGTTCGTCAAAGATATGGCTGCAAAATATCCTATTGTTGTAGGTATCGATGCTATTGATGGTATGGTTGCCGTGGAAGGATGGGCAGAAGTTTCAGATATGAAAGCTACTGACCTTGCCAGAGAGTTTGCAAATGCCGGTGTACAAGCTATTATTTGCACAGATGTAGGCCGTGACGGAATGATGACTGGCGTAAATGTAGATTTTACAATAGAAATCGCCAAAGCTTCCGGTCTTGAAACCATTGCTTCTGGCGGACTGAAAGATATGAGCGATATCCGTGCTCTTATGAAAGCTGGTGTTGATGGTACTATCGTGGGAAAAGCCTTTTACGAAGGTACGCTTGATCTGGAAGAAGCGTTCCGCTTAACAAGAAGTGCGTCATGAATAAAACATATTATGAACTAACCGTCACACTGAATGATACTTTCGTAGACTCCATAGCCGACTTCATCTCAACTATTTATGAAGAGGGCTTGGAACTTGGCAAAGGAAAGATTATCGTACGAAGCGAATTTGATTTAACTTTCGTTAAAGATGCTCTTGTATCATTAGCAGATACTTTGGGTGGCAATTTTCAAATGCAATTCACCCTTGAAGAGAAAGAAAATGTAGATTGGATAAAAATTTATCAAGATTCCGTCCAACCTATAGAAGCAGGAAAGTTTTACATCTTTCCTAGTTGGTATGAGCCTAAAGAAAATTTGATCAATATCAAAATAGACCCTGCTCTTGCTTTTGGTTCAGGACACCATGCAACTACCTTTTCATGTTTGGAGTCTATCAGCACTTATGTGGATGCCGGTGCGTCTGTCATTGATGTAGGCTGTGGTTCGGGTATCCTGGGTCTTGCATGTAAAAAGCTGGGAGCTCATGTAGAGCTTTGTGACACAGACCCTCTTTCCGTTGAGAGTTGTAAAGAGAACTTTCAACTCAATGAAGAGAGTTATGACAAACTGTGGGAAGGTTCTATAGATAAAACCCAAAGCACCTATGATGTAGTCATTGCAAATATTATAGCTGATGTACTCAGATTCATCGCAAAAGATCTAAAATTGGCCACTAAAGAGGGCGGACTCTTGATACTTTCAGGTATTTTAGATAAAAAAGAAAACCTGGTTGTTGAGTCATTTAAAGAACTCACACTGGAAAACAGAATACTCAAAGACGAGTGGGTAACACTTGTTTATAAGAAATAACTAGTAAAATCGCACCGATGCGATGAGCCCTCTGCTGAAGAGGACTTAGCGTCAGCGTAGCAAAGATGGACTTAGTTCATTTTGCGTTATAATAAATGATAAAAGTGGATAACACTTGTATACAAAAAGGAAGCTCATGGCTAATCAAAACAATAACCCAAAGAACGATAACAACAATAATTTTTTCAATAACAACCCCTTGCTTGCATTTGCAATATTTTCCATTGTTATTATCATGATTTTTAAATCATTTGTAGGAGAAGGTGAAAGTTTAGGCTCTGTGCTTAACACAAACAATGTATCACAGACTAAACAGGTCAAATACTCTGAAATCAAAAAAGAGATAGAAAAAGGTACCGTTACCTCTGTAAAACTCACACCTTCAACAGTCGAAGCCATAGCCCAGACACAGAGCGGCAAAGTACGCTATGTTGCTCAAAACGTACCCACATACGATAAAGAACTTATCCCGTTGCTTGAAGAGAAAAAAATCACCTATGAGGGTGTTATGGGTGGGGGTTTCTTCTCTGAACTTTTCAGTATGATGCTTCCTATTCTTATTTTCTTTGGTATTTGGATCTTTTTGGCTAAGAAAATGTCTAAAGGGATGGGCGGGGGAATTCTTGGTGCCGGAAAAGCAGACAAGCTCATCAACTCTGAAAAACCTGATACAAAGTTTGATGATGTACAGGGTGTTGAAGAGGCAAAAGATGAAGTCAAAGAGATAGTCGATTTCCTCAAATTTCCCGAACGCTACATAGAACTTGGCGCAAAGATACCAAAAGGCCTGCTCCTAGTGGGACCTCCAGGAACTGGTAAAACACTTCTTGCCAAAGCTGTGGCAGGTGAAGCATCTGTACCTTTCTTCTCTGTAAGTGGTTCAGGCTTCATCGAAATGTTCGTAGGGGTAGGTGCGAGTCGTGTGCGTGACCTTTTTGCACAGGCAAAAAAAGAGGCTCCATCTATCATCTTTATCGATGAGATAGATGCTATTGGTAAGAGTCGTGCAAGCGGCGGACAAATGGGCGGAAATGATGAGAGAGAACAAACACTTAACCAACTCCTAGCAGAAATGGACGGTTTTGGAACAAATACTCCTGTCATCGTACTTGCTGCAACGAACAGACCAGAAATACTCGACGCAGCACTGCTGAGAGCTGGACGTTTTGACAGACAGGTACTTGTAGACAAGCCTGACTATGATGGACGCCTAGCCATCTTGAAAGTACACTCAAAAGACGTAAAACTCGCTTCCACTGTTGATTTACAGATTGTTACAAAACAGACTGCTGGTTTGGCAGGTGCTGACTTGGCAAACATCATCAATGAAGCTGCACTTCTGGCCGGTAGATTTAACAAAAAAGAGATAGAACAATCTGACCTTCTAGAGGCTATCGAACGCTCTTTTGTAGGATTGGAAAAGAAAAACAGAAAAATATCTGAGGTAGAAAAAAGAATCGTAGCCTATCATGAAAGCGGCCATGCTCTTATGGCAGAACTCACCAGAGGTGCAACGCGTGTAACAAAAGTCTCCATTATCCCTAGAGGACTTGGTGCTTTAGGTTATACCTTACACCTTCCCGATGATGAAGACAGGTTCTTAAAACAAAAACATGAACTCATGGCAGAAGTAGATGTACTTCTTGGTGGGCGTGCCGCCGAAGAAGTATTCATCGGTGAGATCAGCACGGGTGCAGGCAATGATCTTGACCGTGCAACTGCCATCCTCAAAGATATGATTACTGTGTATGGTATGACTGATGTGGCAGGACTCATGGTGCTCTCACGAAGTCAAAATTCATTCCTGGGGGGAGGTGCCGTAAGTACAGACTATAGTGAAAAAATGGCAGAAGATATGGATAATTATATCAGGTCAACACTCAATGAACGTTATGCTTTTGTAAAAGAAACACTGCGCGACTACAGCCAAGCTATAGAAAATATGACAGCTGTACTTTTAGATGTTGAAGTGATCGAAGGTAAAAAAGTACGTGAAATCATTGAGACATATGAAAAAGAAAACAACCTTACAAGTCGCCTTGCACATGGTGATAAAATAGCAAAAGCCAAGGCTGAAGCCCAGAAAGAAGCAGAAGATACAGATTCGTAATAAGCAAGCTAATAGGAGTAGTCGAATGAGCAAAGCACAAAAGGTGCCCCTTTCATGAAAAACGTAAACCTTATTTATATTCTGCCAAATCTGTTTACTGCAAGCAGCATTTTTGTCGGAGTAATAAGTATTGTCGAAGCAAGCAAGGGAAACTTTGTCCTTGCATCGTGGCTTATACTCCTGGCACTTATCTTTGATGGTTTAGACGGTCGCATTGCGCGAATGACAAACACAACAAGTCAGTTTGGTGTAGAGTTTGACTCTCTAGCAGACATTATCTCTTTTGGTATTGCTCCAGCGATGTTACTCTACTTTTTCATAGGACATGAATTTGGACGTTTTGGCATCTTGGTGTCTGCATTATACGTGATATTTGGTGCTATCCGTTTGGCACGATTTAATATCTCTACAGCAAAGAGTGATCCCAACGTATTTATAGGGCTACCCATTCCTACCGCAGCCATATTTGTCTCCATGTGGATACTTCTTTTTTATAAATACACACTCGAAAACTACAGTTTCGCTTTACTTTTTCTTACACTTGGCATAGCCGTACTCATGGTGAGTAATTTCCGTTACCCTTCATTTAAAAAAGTTCGATTAGATAAACCCATGGTCTTTAAAACGCTGATTGTCCTTACGATAGTTGCATCTTTACTCTACCTTTTCTCAGCGGAAGGTTTCGCTCTGGTTATCTTAGCCTATGTACTTTATGGGCCACTTCGTGCCATATGGGCGATCAAGCTTAGAAAGATAAAGATAAAGATAAAACAATAATCTCTATGGCTTGAACTTCTTTTTTAAATAGTGTATAATACATAAAATAAACGGGAGAGTATTATGAAAAATATCATAAACCAAAATAAAATTTTCAAACAAGATAGTACTCTGCTGCTGCTCTCACTTTAATATTATCCCGCATACATTTGCACTTTTTTAGTTTCTAATTAACCGTAAATTCGGTAGAATTAGATAATTTTTTACACCCATACTTTTTTTTGTATGATAAAACCTTCTCACTGCAAGGTGTAGCTTTAATGAGAGGAATTGAAGTGTAGCTTTGCTGCACTACAAGGAGACCTATAATGGAAATTATAAAAATATTTGACACAACATTAAGAGATGGTGAGCAGAGTCCAGGGGCTTCTATGAACACTGAAGAGAAGATACAAATCGCTGCACAGTTAGAACGTTTGGGTGTAGATATAATCGAAGCAGGATTTGCTGCAGCCAGCCCGGGTGACTTTGACGCCATTGATAAAATATCACAAAGGGTAACAAACTCAACCATCTGTTCTTTAGCACGTGCCATGGATAGTGATGTCAAAGCTGCAGGTGAAGCCATAGCCAAAGCGAAGATGAAACGTATACATACGTTCATCGCAACTTCAAGCATCCATATGGAACACAAACTTAAAATGACACCTGATGAAGTCATCAAGCGGGCTGTTCGCGCTGTAGAGTATGCACGTACTTTTGTAGATGATGTAGAGTTCTCATGTGAAGATGCAGGACGTTCAGATATCGGGTTTATAAAAGAGATAAGTGACGCAGTAATACAAGCGGGTGCCAGCACTATAAACTTACCAGATACAGTTGGTTTTAGATTGCCTTTTGAAATTGGGGCGATGGTCAAAGAGATGAGCCAATATGTCCAGGGACGAGCTATCATTTCGGTACACAACCATAATGATTTAGGTTTAGCTGTAGCGAACTCTTTAGAAGCAATAGCCAATGGAGCAAGACAGGTAGAGTGTACCATTAACGGTTTGGGAGAAAGAGCAGGAAATGCGGCACTTGAAGAGATAGTCATGGCATTGAAAACCCGCTCCGATGTTTTTGCCGGGTTTGATACAAGCATTAACACAAAAGAGATTTACCCAACCAGCCGTTTGATAGCCAACATCACGGGCATAGAGCCTCAACCCAATAAAGCAATCGTCGGTAAAAATGCTTTTGCACATGAAAGCGGCATACACCAAGATGGTATGCTTAAGAACAAATCAACATATGAAATCATACGACCCGAAGATATCGGACTTGATATACAAGACACATTAGTTTTGGGCAAACACTCGGGACGCGCCGCATTTAAAGATAAATTAACCAAGCTTGGTTTTATCGTAAGTGATGAAGAGCTCAACAGTGCCTTTGAACGGTTTAAAGAGTTGGCTGACAAGAAAAAAGAGGTCTATGATGATGACATCAGAGCTTTAGTAACCAGCGAAATGACCAATATTAAAAAGACATACGAATTGATCGCTATGCAGTTGATGGATTCCACCGGTGGCGTGCCAAGTGCCGCTGTTACTATCAAGCACAATGAAACAGAAATTACTGACGCAGGCATAGGAAATGGTACGATAGATGCTGTTTTCAAAACGATTGATCGCATCACAGGGTATCATGGAAAACTTATTGACTATAAAGTAAAATCTGTCTCAGAAGGGAAAGATGCTTTGGCAAATGTCACAGTAAAAGTAACCTTTAACGACAATGAGCCCGCAATTATTGGTCACGGATTGAGTCTAGATACGATGCTTGCAAGTGCAAAAGCCTATATCGGAGCGCTTAATAGCTATCTTAGTATGGAAGGCAAATTAAAATTACGCCATACTGATAGTTCAGAGACTATCTAATCATCGCACTACATTAGAACCCATAAATAATGGGTTCTTTATAGTATTTTTTAATGCTGCGCATCAAAGTCTTATCAGGCATTAAAGATAAACCACTTGTGTAGGAAGAAAAGAGTTTTTCATCTTTAAACGGATTTTCTTTGTCATATCCTTTAAATTCTTCCACTATTTTATACTTTTAATGTAGTACCTGTTATGCTCTTTTTGCAAATCTATCTCTATTTCGAAAATTTTGGATAAATTTTCTGAAGTAAGTATATCTTCCTTTCGTCCTTGTTTAAAAATCGTTTTATTGTACATCAGTGCGACATGACTCACTTCATCAAATATCTCTTCAACATGGTGGGTAACTAAAATAATAGAAGCTTTTTTAGAAAGTTTTTGAATCATTTTTATAAAAGTGTTTTGCGCTTTGATATCAAGACCCACTGTTGGTTCATCAAGTATAAACGCCTTAGGGTCGTGGATAAGTGCCCTTGCTATGATGCAGCGTCTTAATTGCCCTGTACTCATTTGGTGTACTTTTTTATCTTTTATTTGCAAAATTTCGAGAAATTCCAAAGCTTCTAAAGCCTTTTGGTGTTGTTTTTGTGTAAAGTCTTGATGTTTAAAAACACCAATTGCACTGTAGTATCCACTAAGAACTACTTCATAAGCGGTTAAGAAGCTTCCATGCATTTGAAAGTAAGTGTGTAAGTCGTTAGTGATAATGCCAAGATTTTTCTTAAGTTCAAAAATACTCCATCTGGATTTTCCAAATATTTCTTTCTTGAAAGGATATTTTACATTAGGGTACAGATCATTTGAGATTAATTTGATTAATGTAGATTTCCCGCTTCCATTTGAGCCTAAAATGACCCAATGTTCACCTGTGTTTATTGTAAGGTTAACCTTTTCAAGTACAGTAAAAAGCTCGTAGTTTGCATAAATATTCTCAAACTCAATAATAGTCTTAGAAACTTTTTTCTCCTCCATAAGACGCTATCCTCTTGAAATCTTCTTTTTTGTTTATTTTATATATTTTCTATCCATTAAAGTATTAGTATACAATGCTTTGACTTATATTTTCACCCTAACACCACTCGCCCATTAGCAACATCTCTATTAAAATAATGTTAGCAGTAGCTTTAAGCATAAATCGTATAAGATGTATGGACGACTATATAATTAACAAATTCAAGTAAAGGAAGACACTATGGCAAAAGGGAAAGATGTACAAAAACCAGTTAAGAAAAAATCGGAAAAAACGTTGAAAGAAAAACGCAAAGAGAAGAAAATAAAAAAAGCTTAAGGCTAAAATTTCGAGCTAATAAAAATATAGCTCGAAAGTGCTAGTTTATGACTCATTAAAATTTCGTCAATTTTAACAATAAATGACGCAAGATACAAAGGTAATTTTAAAACTACATATACTTCTTCAAAACTTCAGGAATTTCAATACTCCCATCTTCATTCTGATAGTTTTCCATAATGGCAACAACCGTACGCCCTACTGCAAGTGCTGAACCATTGAGCGTATGTACAAGTCTATTATTTTTACCATCTTTAAAACGGATCTTCGCACGTCTTGCCTGGAAGTCTCTGGTATTGGAGATAGAAGAGATTTCACGGTATTTGTTTTGTCCGGGAAGCCATACTTCCAAGTCTATGGTAGTTGCGGCTGAAAAGCCTAAATCTCCGCCACAAAGTTCAACTACTCTGTGTGGCAAACCAAGTGTTGTCAATATATCTGAAGCATTTTGCACCATCATCTCAAATACTTCATCTGACCTGTCAGGATGTGCAATGGCTACCATTTCTACTTTATCAAACTGATGTTGACGTATCATCCCGCGTGTATCGCGCCCTGCACTCCCCGCTTCTTTTCTAAAACATGGAGTATAGCCTGTCATAAGTACAGGAAGTTCTTTTTCTGTGAGTATTTCATCGTTATACATGTTTGTCAATGGTACTTCAGCTGTAGGAATAAGATAAAGGTCTTCACCCTCTATCTTAAAAAGGTCATCTTCAAATTTAGGCAGTTGGCCTGTTCCCTGAAGCATCGTGGCATTATTCATAAACGGCACGCAGAGCTCTTCAAAGCCTTTGGCAGCATTGGTATCAAGGAAGAAGTTTATAAGCGCTCTTTCCAGCCTTGCAGCTTCACCACGCAGTACAGAGAAACGACTTTTTGCAAGTTTGACACCACGTTCAAAGTCTATCCAGCCATTCACTTCAGCTAAAGCCCAGTGCTCTTTAGGCTCAAAAGAAAAATTCTTAGGCTCCAAGACTTTACGCAGTTCAACATTATCATTCTCATCTGCCCCTTCTGGCACAGTATCATCCGGAAAGTTTGGCATTGCAAGCGCAATAGCATAAAGTGCTTCTTCCGCAACTCTCGCTTTTTCTTGAAGAGGGACCATCGCTTCTTTGTTCGCATCCACTTTTGCTTTAAGTTCTGTAATGTCTTTTCCTTCTTTCATGTACTGACCAAAGAGTTTAGACATACTGTTCTGTTCTGCTTTTGAAGCTTCCAGCGCTGCATTTGACTCTTTTAAAGAGGCAAAAAGATTTTGAAGATTTTCAAGCGTAGTTGTATCTACACCTTTTTTTTGCAGTTTAGCACTCGCTTGGGCGAAATTGTTTTGGAGATATTTGAGATCTATCATAGAGTTAACCTAACTTAGTAAAATTTATAAGGGAATTATAGGGTAAATTCAGAAAGAATCTGATTAAGAGCCAAAGCTTCCAGTCAGAAGTGTAGTATTAAAAGTGAAAGGTCCAAAAGAGTTTGCCTCTTTTGGACCTTTCTCTGCAAAAGTTTAAAGATGCTAGTATTCACGATAAATATGTGAGTTACTTTTGCTCCAATTGATCTCGCACTCCATTAACTCAGGATCAGTTGCTTTAGTAAAGATTTGCACTCTGATTTCGCCATTTTCGTCTGTATGCAGATCATTGGCTGCCAGTATGTTAAGTCCACATTGAGATGAACTGCTGATAATCCCTTCAGGAACAATCTCCACGTCTATCAAAAACTCTTGAAAATCACTTATCCCTAATCGAAGAGTTATATTGTGGTCATTGCCGTCGTTTGTTACTTTTTCAACTGTTGAGCTATAATCGTTCCATCGCAAACCTGCTACTTTGGATATCCCAGTACGATAGGTATCGTATGCATTTGCTGCTATTGTAATTGTATGGCCTGCAAGAACCGGATCGAATGTAATATCAAACTGGACATTGCCGTTGGCATCAGTTTCATAAGTGCCTGCAGTAGCATTAATATGAACATTAGCCTTTCCATAGCCGTCAAGATGTCTGCTCTCGTTGCCAATCACATAGCTTAAACTATTTGTCGTTACACCATAATAGGCTTCGCTTAAAGTCAAACTATGCCCTGCGACATCTTCGATACTCCAATTGCCCAAATAGCTTTGTACATTTCTTGCACTGTTTGGAACAATGATGAGCCTATCTTCTATTGTAGCTTCTGCTGCATTAAAATCTTTTGTGAGATCTTCAAATGTCACAGGTGTATCCGCTACAATTTTACCTGTCGGAATAGAGTCAATCTCAACCAGTTTCACTCCATTGATCAGCGAAGGTGACAACACAACCCCTTCTCTTGCAGGATTAGCGTATTTGTCCACTGCGTGAATGGTGTAAGTATTGACAAATCCTCCCACATCGTTTTTTGAAGAGCTTACATAAAATAAAGACATCGATGTCACAGGGCCTGAAAGCACTGTAACGGGCACCAATGCGTTTAACACCACGTTGTGATCACCGTTAAATATGGATGCACTAACGGCAATGACGGCGACGCCCGAAAGTGTTTTGGTCTTCACGGCAACTGCCTTTGTACCTTGTTCTTCATACACATAGGCTGCACTATCATCTGCGAACGTCAATATATTGGTAAATTGACTGGTCAAGTTTACTTCATGTACATTATTGTCACTAATGACATTGTTTGGGTTGCCTATCTCTACGATCTTCACGGTAAGCTGACCCATATCATCAACACTAAGTGCATCAGGCATACCAACCACAATTTCATAATTGGTACCTAAAGTATCTGGTGTACCAAATTTGATACCAAGTCCTTTCTGGATATTGGCTGAAGTTTCTGTCACCATAATATTTCTCTCATTTAGTCCCATGATCGCATCGGGAGCAGTATACATAACCACGGCTTTTCCGCTTGAATCTGTCTGAACACTTGTTTTATCAAAACTTCCATAATCTATACTATTAAAGAAAGGCTGCTCGAGTTCAACTGTCGTACTTATACCCATATTTTCTGTATTGACAGTTACTATAGTTATTTTTTGTGTCTGTCTGGGCTCAGTAACAGTAAATGCCTGTGGAACCACATAAAGTTTTTCAATTCCCAAGACAGTTTGTTTGTCAAAAATAATCTTGGTTTCACCGCGAACAATATGATCGTTTTTGTAATAAAACGTGATATCCGTATCATTTACTACTGGCATAGTTGCAGGAGATGTATAGTTGAACCTGGCATATCCATCTGATTCTACCGTTGCCTCATATTGTGCCAAAGCCCCATAAACAGGCATCACAAATTCTGCGATGACAGACTCACCTACTGCCGGTTGTGCAAGCTGTCCGTCTTCTTGCTTTAAGAGTGCAACTTTAATTTGATGAGACTGCAATATATCTGTAACTATGATATCTTGATCTTGCAATAGAGTGTATGTTGCGCCCATGGAACTGTTTTTATTGAAAATCAATTTGATCTCTTGTTTAATCAGCTTGGTGCCATTTTCATCCACCAATTCAGCAACCAATACTTCTGATGTCCCATTCAGTGGCAAAATACCCGGCGACACATAGTCTAGCCTGACCATGCCATTACCATCTGTTGTTACGGTATAGGTGGTGGTTGTTTTTATCGTACCATATGCAGAATCAAACGGTTTTAGCTTAACTGTTTCTCCTGGTGCCACATAGCCATCCTTAATAACCTGCATGCTAATCACATAATCTGTAGATGTTTCCGAAATATACATTGGAGTTCTTGCATTTATAATTGCATAATCATTTGTTATCACATCTACAGGAGATATAAAACTGAAAGTTACCTCTTGGACTTTGCTCTTACTATCTTTGCTTACTTTTTGTGTCGCTGTCAATACAAAACCTTCGGGCGAGCAATTTTGATTAAATGCACCCGTTATAAAAAGCGCCTCTTGACTGTTAACTCCTTTATCCAGCACCAAAACGGCAGGATTAAATGTGATTGTTTGTATCATACATCCTGTCAGACTCAACCTGAAATCACTCAACTCAACATGATAGCCACTGTCTAGCAGCTTTGAAAATGTCAAAGGCAGAGAAAAGTTTGCTCCCTTTGATTCCAATGCTATTTGGCTTTTCTGCATCTCTACAGCAGCTGTTTGGCTTGGTTTTGCTACGTCAGCATCAGGTTTACTGTTACTTCCACATCCAGAAAGAATGAGTAGAAACAAGAATGTCAGTAATGCAAGTATCTTTTTTCTCATTTAATATCCTTTGGCTTACTAGTAAAGATAGTTCATACCAAAGACAACACTGCCTACATGATCTAGTGCATCAGCGTTTGACAATGAATATCTATAACTTAAGTCCAAATCTATGCTTTCTGCTACATTTACAACAAATCCAGCCTGTCCGCCATAGAGGAAACCACTTTCGTCTACATAGGTACTTTCGTAATTCGCGTAGCCTACATTTAGACCGATAAATGGTCTAAATACAGACTTCTCATCTTGTAAAAAGAAATAATCAAGCATGAGATAACCCTTTTCTACATTTTGATCATCACTATTGCTGTCAAAATAGTCAAAAGCAAGCGTGGTTCTCCATTCACTTGTTTGCGCACCGACACGTAAACCATATTCAACAGCATCGCCTTTATGATCAAGTTCAGAGAAAAAACCACCTATATCACCTTGTACCGTCGCATATCCAATTTCTAAACCCAAAAAACCTTTACCAGTTGTCATATTCTCTGCATAAAGTGAACTTCCCAATGTCGTACATAAAAGTACTCCAGCTATTTTTTTTATCATAATTAAACTCCTCTTCCTTGTTTAGAACATATGTATTTTAAATACATCTAGCTAAGAATATCATATTTTATATTTTTTGAAATTAAATATTCAAAAATATAAGCTTGCATTAGACATATTATGTTATTTGAACTTATATCTTAAGTTAATAGTAGAACGAACATCACTTTTTTCAATCTGATTATAGGGTGTTGCATTATATTCATGGTTGATATCAAATCCAAGTACTAGATCATCTGTAATAGATGTATTGAGTTGTAAAGTTTGAGATACTCTGAAGTCAGAAAAGTCTTCAATATGGGGTTGATAAAATCCGAGATATGAAATAGAAAAATTTTCATTTATTTTTTTTAAAAAAGAGAGATAACTATTCATTCGTGCTTGTCTGTAAATGGGGTCAAGCATAGTAATAGTATCTGGTGCCATATAAGAATAAAAGAGTCCCAATCCCACATAAAATTTCTCAAAAGAAAGATCTAGCTTCTTTCGAATATTTGCACCTGCCAAATTTCTTTTTTTAAGATCTTGAAATTCATTAAACTCAGTTTGAAGAAAAAATTCATAGTCATAGGTCGTATTTACTATGTTATGCACATAACGAAGATGCATGAGGCCATCATTTCTAGCTTTTTTATTGTTTAATTCTCCATAAGTATATGAGGCAGTCAGATAAACAAGCCACTCCTTTTCATCGTACTCTCCTTTTCCAGATAAACTAGCCGAGCGTGAATCAGTATTACCTGAACTGTATTGTGCACCTAATGAAACCTCTCCAGTCATGCCTTCTTTTTCTCCAATAACAGGAGGTTCTATATTGATGAAACTGTAGGAGAATGTAGTCAGTATAAGAAAAAAAGAGAGAAGTTTTTTGAGCATGATTATACCTTGATGTATAGTTAGATTCCGCAATCATACTATATTGATATTAAACCTTATAAGATATATAAACCGTCAATTCTAACAATATGTAGAATATTTTTGATACATTTCAAAAAGTACGTAAATAAGAGAAGAGTTAGCTGTTGGCATACCATTAACGTAAGATTTGACAGCCTCTGCCAAAATATAAACTGCTTAATCTAACTCACCAGTTTATTTTATGCCAAAAATGATATTAATATGTTACTATTTACCATTGTTTATTTAGCAATATAGACATAATGAAGGAGTTGAAATGAATAAGGTAATTGATGGCATAAGTGTCAAAACGTACGGGGAAGAGACTAATCAACCTATAGTTTTTATACATGGGTTTCCTTTTGACCATACACTTTGGAACAATCTAATAAATGAGCTTAAAGAGGGGTATTACTGCATCACGTATGATATTCGAGGCTTTGGTGACTCTGAGTTTAATACAGGTCAATACACAATGGAAAGTTATACGAAAGATTTAGAAAATGTCATCTCTCAACTAAAGTTGGATAAACCGATCATTTGTGGGTTTTCAATGGGTGGATATATTGCACTTAGAACAAATGAAAAATTAAAAGGAAACTATAAAGCATTAATACTTGCAAATACTACAACAAGCAGTGACAATGATGAAGCAAAACTAAAACGTGCTGCTGCTATCTCAAATATAGATACTAAAGGAATTGAACCTTTTGTAGAGAAGTTTTTTTCAGTTGCTTTTAGTGCAGATTTTACTAGAAAAGAGCCACTAATGCTAGAAGAAATTAAAGCTAAAATCATGAACTTTAATCCTATAGGCATAAAAGGTGGACTCTTAGCAATGGTTAGTAGAACTGATACTACACAAAGCTTGAAAGAGATAGATATTCCGGTATTGTTGATAACCAGTGAGAATGATAAAATCATATCTCCAGATATTATGAAACAAATGGCAAATAGCATAAAAAAGAGCACTATTGTAAGTATAAGCGACAGTGGACATGTGAGCATCCTTGAGAATCCAGCTGAATTTAATAGTGCAATTAGAAGATTTTTAAAGACCGTTTGATATTTTCAATAGGTCATTATTCCAATTTTAAGACGATTTTTGTTTGAATATAATGTGCTATAAACCATTTTAAATAGGAATGGCACTCATTTGATTCAATATAAGGCAATGACCATTATAATGGCCTGATTTGTCAAAAATTGGCATGATTAAAATTGGATAGTCTGAAACAACGCTATTTAGCGGATATAAATGGTGTCAAGAGAGGGACTCGAACCCTCGACCTCCGGCTTATGAGACCAGCGCTCTAACCAGCTGAGCTACCTTGACATTTTGTGAAGAGACGAAATTTTAGCGAAAGATACCTTTATTGTCAATGATTTTTTTTAAAAAGTCTTAAAATAAGAATTCTTTAAAGTAAATCTTCATGGTTTAGTCATAATGACTCATATATATTAAATAATTTATAATAACCCATTGACATTTTAACAAAATATCACTACAATAACCCCATTAAAAATATTAAAAATTAAAGGAGCTGATATGGCATTTGTACCATTGGCAAACAGAGTTTTAGTGGAGCGTAAAGAACAATCAAACACAACAGCATCAGGTATCATTATCCCTGATACAGCAAAACAAAAACCCTTAGAAGGCAAAGTAATAGCAGTAGGCCCTGATGCAAAAAAAGAGGGTATCTCTGAAGGTGATACTGTAGTATTTGCAGATTTCTCAGGTATGGAGATCACTATAGAAGGTTCTGAGTACCTTATCTTACTAAGTAAAGAAGTTTTAGGTCTCATAAAATAACTTAACAAAATTTTCTGAAGCATGAAATGAAGCTTCAGAAAAATGAACTCAAAATAAGAAAGTCAATTAAAAGGATAATTAAAATGGCAAAAGAAATATTTTTTTCAGACAAAGCAAGAAATGGACTCTATGAAGGAGTCAGTAAGTTAGCTGACGCAGTAAAAGTTACTATGGGACCTAGAGGCCGTAATGTCCTCATACAAAAAAGTTATGGTGCACCACACATCACAAAAGATGGTGTAAGTGTTGCACGAGAGATAGAACTGATTGATACTTTAGAAAATATGGGTGCGCAATTAGTTAAAGAAGTAGCAAGCAATACAGCTGATGAAGCTGGAGATGGTACAACTACAGCAACAGTGCTTGCACACGCTATCTTCAAAGAAGGCCTTAGAAACATCACAGCAGGAGCAAATCCTATAGAAGTCAAAAGAGGAATGGACAAAGCATCTGCTGCCATTATTGAAGAGCTTAAAAAGATTTCCAAAGAGGTAAAAGATAAAAAAGAGATAGCACAAGTAGCTACAATATCGGCAAACTCCGATAAAGCTATCGGTGATCTTATTGCTGAAGCCATGGAAAAAGTAGGCAAAGACGGTGTCATTACAGTTGAAGAAGCAAAAGGGATCAATGATGACCTTGAAGTGGTAGAAGGTATGCAATTTGACAGAGGATACCTCTCCCCATATTTTGTAACCAATACTGAGAAGATGACATGTGAAATGGAAAATCCGCTTCTGCTAATTACAGATGCAAAAATCACTTCTCTTAAAGATTTGGTACCTGTACTTGAGCAGATACAACAAAGTGGACGACCGCTTCTTATCATCTCTGACGATGTAGAGGGTGAAGCATTGGCAACACTGGTACTAAACAGACTTAAAGGTGTACTTAACATCGCAGCAGTCAAAGCACCAGGTTTTGGAGACAGAAAAAAAGAGATGCTTAAAGATATTGCCATCCTTACAGGTGCAACACTTGTCACTGAAGAGCTTGGACTTTCACTTGAAAAAGCAACACTTGCAGATCTTGGTCAGGCAACAAGAGTAGTCATAGACAAAGACAACACTGTTATTGTTGACGGAAAAGGTAATCCAGATGCAGTAAAAGCCAGAGTTTCTGAGATCAGAACACAAGTAGAGTCAACATCAAGTGAATATGATAAAGAAAAACTCCAAGAGAGACTTGCAAAACTCTCCGGTGGTGTTGCGGTTATCAAAGTAGGTGCTGCGACAGAAACTGAAATGAAAGAGAAAAAAGACAGAGTAGACGACGCTCTTTCTGCTACTAAAGCTGCTGTAGCGGAAGGTATTGTTATTGGTGGCGGCGCTGCTCTTATCAAAGCAAGCCAAGCAGTAAAACTTGATCTTGTCGATGATGAAGAAGTCGGTGCACAGATCATTCTTAGAGCTGTTTTTGCTCCAGTAAAACAAATCGCACAGAATGCCGGTTTTGATGCTGGCGTAGTTGCTGATAAAATTGCCAATAGCAGTGAAGCTAATCTTGGCTTTAATGCAGCTACAGGAGAATATGTTGATATGTTTGAAGCAGGTATTATAGATCCGCTTAAAGTAGCACGTGTAGCGCTTCAGAATGCTACTTCAGTTGCAAGCTTGCTCCTTACAACAGAAGCAACAGTTTCAGACGTCAAAGAGGCACCAAGTGCTATGCCTGCCATGCCAGATATGAGCGGTATGGGCGGCATGGGAATGATGTAAATTCCACTCCAAAAATCTCAAGAAGCATACCCATAAGGGTAATCTTCTTAGAAATAGCTTTGAATCCTCTCATTATCGGAGAGGTTCATGGCTATTTAGCCTCTCAAATAGCTATCTCAGCAAATAGCCAAAATATTCTTCTAAACACTCTTCAAAGAAGAATATACTTTTTTACTCAAACATACAGCTTCAATTTTCACAGAAGCATCTTCAAGTACAAATTTTTGATCTACTTCTAAAATATTTAATGCAACAGGCTGTCCGTCCTGTGAAACTTGAGCCCATCCTTTTTGGCATTGCAATTGTGGATCACTCATATTTATTTTTTTTATCAAATACTCCAAGTGCTGCTCTTTTTGCTGTATTATAAAATGTATATTTTGAGTAAAATTCTTTTGAACTTCAGGCAAGCGTGAAGAGAAATGCTCTATTTTGTGTCGAACAACCCGTTTAAACTCCTCTGCAAGACGTTTAAACTCTACTTGCGACTCGTGAAGTTGACGTGAAGGAGAAGATCTAAAAAGCATCTCTTCTATGTGTTTTAGCTCCCGCAAATTCTGATGTAATTTTTGCTGTATGTTATGTTTTAAACGTTCTGTATATTCTACTAACATAAAAAGTATCTCTTGGCTGTCTGGCAGTATCATCTCCATAGCCGCGCTGGGTGTTGGGGCACGTAAATCTGCTACGAAGTCACTTATTAGAACATCTACCTCATGCCCTACTGCACTCACTACTGGTGTTTTTAACGCAAAGAGTGCATCAGCTACCACTTCTTCATTAAAACACCAAAGGTCTTCAGCAGACCCGCCACCACGACCCACTACAATAACATCTGCACCCAAGCTATCTGCATGCTGTAACGCTCTTGCTATCTGGGAAGATGCCTGCTCTCCTTGCACCAAGGTATCAACAACAGTCACTTCCACTAGTGCCCAACGTTTCTCTATGACTTTAAGCATATCATGAAGGGCCGCACTCTCTTTGGCTGTGACTAATGCAATTTTTTTAATATATTTAGGAATGGATTTTTTCCGGTGTGCATCAAAATAACCTTTGGCTTTGAGCCGCTCTTTAAGTTGTTCATAGGCTAACGCCAAAGCCCCTTTGCCGTAAGGCTCAACATGTACAGCGTAAAACTGGTACTCTCCTCTGGGAGTATAAACTCCCACAGAACCCTCTACAACAATATGCATCCCCTTTTCAATGCGAAATTTCAGTTTATTCGCATTAGAACGGAACATCACGCATTTAATGGCGCTCTCTTTATCTTTAATAGAAAAATAAACATGCCCTGAAGTATGGTAAGTAGCAGAAGCCACTTCACCCTCAACAACAATATGCATGAAAGTAGCTTCAAGCAGAGATTTTATTTTGGTATTGAGTGAGGAGACACTCATCATCGACTGACTCATGAAACTCCTTTAATTGATATGTAAATTATTTTTTTTGTGCTACAAGAAGGGTTGAAATCCCCATGGAAAAAGATTTAGTGTACTTCATCTCAAATCCTGCCTCTTCTAACTCTTTTGCCAACATTTCTGTAGTTAAAAACTCCTCAATGGAGTCTGGTAGATACTTGTACGCTTCATAATTTTTAGAGATAAGTCCGCCAACTCTTGGAAGCACATTTTTCATACCGAAATCTACTATTTTGTCGACCACCCCACTTCTTTCTTGTTTCGTAAATTCCAAAATGACCACTATACCATTTGGTTTAAGTACACGGTAAAACTCCTCCAGAGCTTCTACACGGTCAACCACATTGCGTATGCCGTAAGAGATAGAAATCACATCTGTATTTTCATCGTCTATAGGCAGTTTCTGTGCTTTACCCTCTATAAACTCTGCAAAATCTACCTTTGTTTTGGCCACTTCAAGCATACCCACCGATGGATCAACACCTACGAACTTTCCTACTTCTATGCCCCTGCGTTTGGCTATATCTTTCCAGTACATTAATAGATCCCCTGTACCCGTAGCAACATCTGTTATTTGTGACAGGTTTTTCGCTCCTAAGATATCATAGGCTTTATGACAACCTTTTTTGCGCCACTGCTTATCGATGCCAAAACTAAGTACTCTGTTGGCCAGGTCATATGTTGATGCAATATCATCGAACATTCCTACTATTTTGTCTTGTTTTTCTTGTTTACTTTCTGTTTGTTTCTCAGTCAATTCGTCTGCTCCATATCATCAAATCCACATCTTTTTTATCAAGATGCAAAAACTGTAAATTCATTGTAGTATTATAGGTTAAATTATTCGTAGAAAGCTTAGGGGTTTGATAGATCAGCATCCAATCTATCTTCTCTTTGAGTGCATTAATCATCCCTTCCCCACCTTCTATCAGGACAAAAGAAGGTTCGTTTAAAAAATCCAATTGACTTATAACTTCTACATCCCTGTTTTCAATGCCAAAAAGTGGAATATCTCTGTCAAAATCATCTCTTTTTGAATAAATTTTGACATCTGGTGCCGCCTTTTGTGTATATCGACAATCTAAAGTAGGTCTGTCTTCGCGCACTGTATTCCCGCCAATGAGCAATACGGTACATGCTTCTCGTAACTGGTGCACATGTGTCAAAGAGGCTTTAGAGCTGAGATATCCTCCTCCAATACGTCCATTAGTAGTTTGCGCCAGCTTGTAAAGAACAAAGGCTCTTTTTTGCCATATAACAAAAGGTTCAAGCAGGGCTTTGCATTCTTCTTCCATTACACCCATACTGACATTTTTCAGTTTCTTCATACCCCCATCATGCCCTGCTATAGGATCTTTTGTCCCTATAACTACTCTAGCCAAGGCTAGTGACTCTAATAAAGAAGCACAGGAGGGTGTTTTACCCGTATGCGAGCAAGGTTCAAGTGTCACATAAATGCTACATTGGCTAAAAAAATCTTTGGGGAGTGCCAAAAGGAAAGAGTGCGCTTTTTGGGCTTTTTGGGGATCAAAATCTATGAGAGTATTGGAAAGTGTTTCATAAGCAGACAGCAAAGCCAACACTTCAGCATGTGAAGTACCTGCTTTTTGGTGTGCTTCCATAGACAACACCTTACCATTTAAGGTAACTACAGCTCCAACAGTAGGGTTCGGATAGGTTAACCCCTGGTACTCCCAAGCCTTGTTGAGGGCTAGTTGCATATACGTTTCATCTAAATGATGCATACCAACCCTTTCACTATCTAAATTTAATTCCAGTCAAAATATGTTTTAGCTGTTTTTATTGCTCCATACTCAAAGCTCTCATCACCCTGTTTAGTTTCAATAACAATACCATCATTGTCTGCACTTTTTAGTACACCTTTAAGTTTATCGCCACCTGTGACTTTGAGCTTCACTTTTTCACCAACGGCGTTTTTAAAATGCACAAGCTTAGTCAGTTTTCTCTCTATGCCCGGAGAACTTATCTCTAGACGGTATCTTTGGCTCATTGGAGGGTGAACATCTAAAAAAGGTGAGAGTTCATGAGAGATCGCTGTGCACAGATCAAGACTGACCCCACCTGCTTTGGTTATCAATACACGAAAGATAGTCTCATCAAACTCAGTTACTATTTCTATATCATACAGATCTGCACCGTTGGCTTCAATAATTTTAGCTATTTGTGTTTCAAGATTCATCTTTATTATCTCCACTTTTACTATTACGGCCTTCAATTTTTTTAAAAAGGTCTTCAGTGCGGCTTATTTTTTCCAGCTGATGATCAAACTCAAATGTAAAACGCGGTGCCTTAAACCAGCCTTCACTTTGCTTACAATGGTTTTGTATATATCCGGCTACTATTCTTAACTGTTTAAGTGCCTCGTTTTGCTCCTTTTCATTAAGAAAAGAAGTGTCTAGATATACTTTCGCATCAGATCTGCCTTTTGAACAAACAACATCTGTCACGCTAAGTCCATTGATACGTTCATCATCCAACGTACCGAGTGCTTCAGGGATGATCTCCTTAAGTACAGATTCTACCCTGTGTCGTTTGATCTCTTCGTGGGTCATTTTACAATGTCACCTGTTCTTCAACATTTTTGTATGTCTCGATCACATCGCCCTCTTTAATGTCATTATAGTTTTCAAGCATAATACCACACTCATATCCATTTTTCACTTCTCTTGCATCTTCGTTGAAACGCTTGAGTGATGAAATTGTACTTTCATACACTACAACACCATCACGAATAAGTCTGGCTTTAGAATTTCTTGTGATAGAACCGTCGCTGACTTTACATCCAGCAATTGTTCCAATTTTACCAACCACAAACGTCTCACGAACATCTGCCTGTCCTGTTACCTCTTCAGAGATCACTGGACTCATCATTCCGCCAAGGAGTGCTTTTACATCATCTAGAAGATCATAGATGATAGAGTAAGAACGTATCTCTATACCCAGTTCTTTTGACTTCTTTTTCACTGCACCTGTCGGGCGTACATTAAATCCAAGTACTACTGCATGCTCAGATGCATCAGCAAGTGCAAGATCACTCTCAGTAACCCCGCCTACACCTTCATGGATGATGTTTACCTTCACTTCTTCATTTCTAAGTTTTTCTAAACTACCTTTGATCGCTTCAAGTGAACCTTGAACATCCGCTTTGATGATTACAGGAAGTGACTTGAGCTGTCCTTCAGCAATAAGTGCAGAAAGATCATCAAGTGATGCTTTTGTACTTCTGGAAAGTTGCTTAGTTCTGTCATATTCAGCTCTTTTTTCAGCCAGTTCACGTACTTCTTTATCTGTAGCCATCACGATAAGTTCATCACCTGCTCCGGGTACTTCATTGAGTCCGACGATAGCCGCTGGTGTGCTTGGCCCTATCTCTTTTACAGAACTGCCATCATCAAGCCTAATCGCCTTGATACGGCCATATGTTTTACCTACAATAACATTATCACCTACACGAAGCGTACCGTTTTGGATAATCACATTTGCTACTGGTCCGAACCCTTTTTCAAGAGAACTTTCAACTACAACTGCTTTTGCTTCTCTGCTTGGGTCTGCTGTAAGTTCCATCAATTCTGCTTGAAGGAGGATCGTTTCGAGCAAATCATCTATACCCATGCCAGTGTGTGCCGATATAGGAACAAATTCATACTCTCCACCCCAGTCTGTTGCCATCACACCAATTTCTGCCAGTTGAGACTTCACATTGTCAGGATTGGCACTCTCTTTATCCATTTTATTAATGGCAACGATAAGTGGTACACCTGCTGCTTTGGTATGTGCTATGGCTTCTTTGGTTTGAGGCATCACGCCGTCATCTGCTGCTACAACGATAATAACAATATCTGTAGCCTGCGCACCACGTGAACGCATCTCTGTAAAAGCTTCGTGTCCCGGAGTATCAACAAAAGTAATCTTCTTACCATTTTTTTCTACCTGGTATGCACCAACGTGTTGGGTGATCCCACCTGCTTCTTTATCCGCCACTTTTGCTGAGCGGATTTTGTCAAGCAATGATGTTTTACCGTGGTCAACGTGACCCATGATGGTAATAACTGGTGGTCTCTCTTCAAGATTTTGATCTTCTACTGCGTCATATGCATCTGCATAGTCCAGTTCATCAAGCGGATTAACTGTTGTTACTTCAACTTCAAAATCCTCTGCAAGAATTTCTATCTCATCTTTGCTAAGAAAGTCATTTTTTGTTACCATCATACCAAGTGCAAAGAGTACACCAATAACTTCGCCCACAGAACGGTTAATTTTTTCAGCAAATTCATATACTCTTACGTTTTCAGGTATTTCTACGGAAGTGACTACTTCGGTATTCTCTTCTTTTACATACTTCTTGCGTTTACCACCACGCTTAAGAGAACGTTTCTGCTGAGGACGAAATGGTTGTCTACCTTTTACCGGTCCACCATTTGCCGCTTCTCTTTTTTTAGCTTCTTCTTTACGTTTCTGCTCTTGTCTCATCATCTCTTCGTAAATGTTTTTATCAGAAAAGTCTAAAAGCACGACTTCTTCTTCTCCAAAACCAGAACTTATTTCACCACCCATACTGCTATGGTTCAAAATATCAAGTTTTTCACCACTTTCTCTGGCTTCTGCTATTTTCTTTGGTTTCTTTTTAGTCACATACTGTGTTTGGTCGCCCATAGAAATTTGAGTTCCAGCTCTTGCAGGAGCTGGTTTTGCTTTTCTAACGATCTTAATACCTGAACGGGAAAGAACTTTTCTTTTGGGTTTCTCTTCTTTCTCATCTTCCGAGGCTTCTGCTGGAATTTCCGGCTCTGTCTTTTTACTTATAACAGAGATACCTTTGCGTTTTTTCACCGCTTTTACTACAGGCTTCTCTTCCGAAACAGTCTCTTTTGTTTCGGGTTCAACTGTTTCTTCAAATTTAGTTACTTTTTCAACAACAGTTTGTTCAACGACAACTTCTTCAGAAGATGCAGGTTCAACCATTTTGTCATCTACCACTTCAGATACTTCTACTTCTTTGTCTGCTTTTTTCTTCACTACAGTGATTTTTGCCTTATTGCCTGGTTTTTTAAACTTTTTTGGCAGCACCCCGCTAATTGCATACTCTACGAGGATACCTGCATCTTCCATGCTGATAGTACTGTTGGCTGCTTTTACATCAAAACCTAAATCTTTGGCTTTGTCTAACAAATCTGCGTTTGATATTCCCGCTTCATCTGCTATTTCTTGGATTTTAACTTTATCCATTCTTCATTAACTCCTTTAAAAGCTTAGTGAATTGTTCTTCGTCTTGCTTAAAACGCTTCACTAAGCCTTTGATTTTTTTTTCATTTCTACTACAAATATCACAAAGGTAAAAACTTCTCCCCTTACCATCAAATGCTACTATATCTTTACCCTCTGGTTTTAATCTGATCAAAGTGCTTTGGGCATATCTGCCACGGCAGGCGATACACATTCGTATTGGCTGTGATTTTTTCATCGCGTATTATACCTAAAAAGAGATTAACCCAAACTATTACATCATTTTGTGTGTGAGGTAAAATCAATTTTTTGTGGTAACACCATTATTGTCCAAAGAGAATGTAAAAACTCTAAACTGCGGAAAACGCGCTTGCAACGCTTGTGCGATTTTATCTGCATCTTTATCATAAGCAAGGTTGAAAAATGTGGAACCTGAACCCGAAAGTGTACTCATCAGTGCACCATGCTTCAATGCAAGTTTTTGTACATCAAAAAGTTCAGGCATCATCTTCATGCGTCTTGCCTGATGTAATTTATCTTTAGAGGCAATACGCAGCAAATCCCAAGATTCACTCATAAAGAGTGCTGTCATATATGCTGCTCTGGAAAGTGAATAAACCGTCTCCTCTTTTTTGTACATCTTAGGCAAAACTGTTCTTGATTTGGCTGTAGAAATGGTACGGTTAGGCACAACCACTACTGCCCTAAGATAGTCAGGCATACGTCTTTTTTTACTATACACACGATCACCCTCAACACATGCTACATTAAAACCACCCATTACTGCTGGCGTAATATTATCAGGATGTTGTTCATAACGCAATGCCTGATTAAGAATCTCTCTTTTATTATATTTCGTCCCTGCTGCTGTATAGGCACCACTCAATGCCGCTACGATCACCGCGGAAGAACTCCCAAGTCCTCTGGAAATTGGAATACTGTTATGAAATTCAAACCTGAAATTATCTAGCTTGCCGTTTGTAAGTCGTTTATAATTTTCGTTAAAAATACTTAAAAACAGAGAGTTTTTCTTAATTTTAGGATTATCTGCACCCTCTCCATGCGTTGAAACGCTTAAAAACTTTGAAGGTTTGATAATAATTTCATTTCTTAAATCTACTGCTAGGCCCAAGGTGTCAAACCCTGGCCCTAAGTTTGCACTGGTAGCCGGTACGCTTATAAACATTATAATTTTCCTTAAATAACGCTTTTTGGGCAAAGTCCAAAAAACTACGCTGTCACTGAGACTAATCGTATCTTATTTTATTAAACAGCCGGTAGCACATACTCTGGCGTAGATTCTTCATCTATTTCAAGATCATGAATACTTTTAGGTAATGTAAATTTTGCATTTACCGGATGTTCATATTTTTTTGTAATTATAGTCTCTTTTCCCTTGATAAAATAGAGGTTACCCACTGCTTTGATTGGTTGACCTTCATTTAAAGCAAAACCGCTACAGCCAAAACATGGTATGGCCCGTATAATTTCTATGGTTTTTAACATAATATAGGTAAGCTTAATCGCCATATAAGAACCAGGTCCTCGCGTATAGATAATTTTTGAGATATCATATTCACTCATACATTTATTCAAAAGGGGCAAAAGGATTTCAGAGGTTTTTTTCTCACTGCTCATTGTTTTTATAAGTTTGCCCTCTTCATAAACACCTAAAAGAAGAGGCGCAGAGATAGAAATGACAAGAAGTTGATATTTATGCGAATGATTTTGCAAACACTCTGCTTTGTAACGCTTCAACTTCTACAAGCTCATAATTTTTACTGCTTGAAAGTAACTTGGTAGTAAGCTGGTAATTAAGATTATGGCTCCCTGCAAATGATTCATACTTCGCCAAGATATTATATCCTGCAACCATCATATCGCCCATGGCATCCAAAATCTTGTGTTTTGCAAATTCATTGTTAAAACGCAATCCTTCAGGATTCAATACTTTATGGTCATCAAGGCCTATGGCATTTTGCAATGTTGCCCCAAGTGCAAGATTTTGACTTTGCAGATACTGGATATCTTTAGCAAACCCAAATGTTCTTGCTCTTGCTATCTCTTCAATAAAATGATGTGTACTAAAATCAAAACTTTCACTCTGCTCACCTATGACAGGATGGTCAAAGTTGATTTTAAAGTCAAACGTTGCGGTATCATGAGGCAAAAGACGTACAAACTTATCACCATCGTGTATCTCAACAGGTCTTATCACACGAATGACTTTTTTTGGGACATCTAACTCTTGCACCCCTGCTTCATCAAGCAGAAGGCAAAAGGAGATGGATGAGCCATCCATAATAGGCATTTCATTACCATCAACAATGACGCGAAGGTTATCTATACCATATGCATATAGTGCTGAAAGAAAATGTTCAATAGTCGAAATATACCCCTTTGGGTTTCCAATGACTGTAGCCATACGCGTATCTATAACTGAAGCCGGAGAGAGAGGTATGCTCATCGCTAAATCTTCACGATAAAATATAATACCTGCATTTGCAGACAGCGGTTCAAGTCTAAGCTTTATAGGCTCACCTTTATGTAAACCTATACCGACAACTTCAACAGCTTTTTTTATGGTTCGTTGTTGCATGGTGCTCTCTCCTTTTTTATAAAATTTCATATGATTATACTAGAAAATATAAATAATTACAAAATTATGCCATTTTTTTGTGAATTGTTTGTGAATCGATTAACTGTCTTTATCTGCTTTTTTTGCCGGTGGCGGTGTAATAATATTGTCTGCTTCTGTGAATACATCCGTGATAAATTTTTTGATCCAGCTTTTATCAAACCACTCAACAGGCCGTACTTCAACACCTTGAATCACTATACCAAAATGTAGATGATCACCTAGTGCTAGTCCTGTTCTACCTGTCTTGGCAATAGTTTCTCCTGTGTTTACCTTGTCTCCTGCTTTAACAAGTATTTGAGAACAATGACCATAAAGGGTGTAGAGTCCCAACCCATGGTCTATCATTGGCATATTTCCATAAATGCCATTTTCACCAGCAAATACTACTGTACCGGGGTTTGACGTTTTAATATCCGCCATCTTGGTGCTTGCTAGATCATACCCGACATGGTATGATTCAGAGACTACATTATCTTTTGTATTGTAATAATAAAATCTATGATCACCAAAACTTGCCACTTTTGCACCATTTTTAAGTGGATAGAACTTTTTTATTTCCCAAGAATCAAATATCTCGTTCGAAACTTTTTTACTTAAATCATGAATGATATTTTCATTTTTTAAACGCATTTTTTCATTGATCGCTTTAAATTTCTCCAGTTTGTCTGTTATGCTTGCATAGTCCGGGTCATTAGATGCCAGGTCAGTAATTTTCCCGTCTATAAAGCTATCGCTCGCTTCAATTTGAGATATTTTATATTGTGGATTTTTATGATAAAACGGTATCTTTGTCACTCGCTTGTTTTTTGCTAAATCCGTAGCAATGATTTTTGCAGAAAAAGTATCTTCTGCAAATGGCCAGGCGATCAAAGCGGCATAATACCCCTCTTTTTTATAAGGTTGCGGTTTAAACTTGTTCCCGTTTGCCTCAATATAAAGCTCATCTAAATTTTCATCATCCGCCTGAAATACAACCAGTGCACTGCCACCTTGGTTGATCATACGTGAATTTGCCAATACATTTACATTTGGATGTTTATAATCAACCTCAATATTAATTATTTTTTCAACCTTATTACCTGCAAAGAAGTTCCACATACTGCTGTCACCCACAGATGCTTTCAATGTTAAATGTTTCGCTTTTTGATCAAGTGTTTTACTTTGTGGATATTTAACCAACAATATTTGTTCTTTTGTGCCTTTGTCAAAATCTCCCCGTCCCACTATAAGACTTTTCTGACCATCGCTCAAAATAAGTTCAAAATTTTTCAGTCCAGTATCATCTGTCAACTTGATTTCAAGGGGGTCTTTAAGGTTCCAAAACATACTGTCACTGCTATGGATTACAGGGGGTATTTTCTCAAACTCAGGAGCCGTGTAGATATACCCCGCTCCAGCAATCAAGCCCAATAATAAGACTCCACCTACTATTTTGCTTCCACTTTTTCTACCACTACTTTTTCTTCTCATTATACCAATCCTACTTCTTCTGTATTTTACTATATAACGTTCATGGAGCAAAGCTCTATAAACTGCACTAAATGCTGATCATTAGCATAAAGTTCACTTCACTTGTTGCTTTTATCTCTTTTTAATGAGCTCTAATGCTGTTATCTTTTCTAAAATTATATCTATACTTTCTTCTAATCCACTTTCTTTCATAGTAAAACCTGCTGCGACTTTATGGCCGCCTCCGCCAAAAGCAGAGGCGACCTGAGTCACGTCCACATTTTTACTACGCAAAGAGATACGTATCCCCTCACCCAATTGCATAGCAAAAATGGCTATTTCAACAGTGGCTAGTGACCTTGCATAATCAACTATACCTTCCATATCCGGTGCAGTAGCACCTGTAGCTTCAATGTCTTCTTTGGTTACCATCAATACTGCTATTTTTGCTTCTTTATAGAGCGTTAAGGAATTTAATGCTTTTTCTAAAATACGCAAAGAACTCAAAGGACGTCTTTGTGTCAAATGATAGGCTATCACATCAGGTTTAGCGCCTGCATTGACTAGTGCATAGGCTACATCAAACACTTCTTTATTTACAGAGGTAGCCGTAAAAAATCTTGTGTCTGAAAGCAGTGCTGTATAAAAACAGGTTGCAGCATCTTCGTCTATAGTATACAACTTTCTAAAAAGTTCAAATGCCACCTGTGAAGAAGATGCATAATCTGCCATAATGACATTTATACTGCCATACCGGGTACTGCTTCGATGATGGTCAATATTTAAAATATCTCTACCCTCAAGGTCAAACCCCATTCTATCTATACTTCCACAGTCACAAGAGATAATCAGACTCTTTTCATACTCTATTTGGTGCTTAATCTTATCAAAACCGGGCAGAAAATCAAGATGAAGAGGCAAAACTTTTGAAGCATTCACCACTTCAACTCTTTTTGTTTTATCTTTTTTAAGCAGCGTATAAATACCCAGCGCTGTACCTATAGCATCCGCGTCAGGATTAAGATGAGAAAGTATGGTAATACTCTCAGCACTTTGTATCTTTGTTTTTACTTCCTCATAGGGGAACAGTGCTGTTGTCATTTCCATCCTTGCTATTTTCTTGCTATAGTATATGTGAATAGTGTTAACACTCTATTGCTTTTCTATCTTTCCACCTTCATGGAAAGATCGATCCAGTTTGCCTGATGTATCACAGAACCCGAACTGATGGCATCTACTCCTGTTGCTGCAATAGATTCTATAGTGTCAAGCGTTACATTTCCACTGGCTTCAAGTAAGATATGCGGATATTTTCCATTCCTGTAAGCCACAACCTCTTTGGTCTCTTCCAAAGACATATTATCACACATCACGATATCAGCGCCTGCCTTCATCGCACGTTTAACCATCTCCAAACTTTCACACTCGATCTCTACTTTTGAAGTAAATGGTATCTTTTGGCGTACCTCTTTCATAAAAGCATCCAAATCATCAATAGTTTGAAGATGCGTATCTTTGAGCATCAAACAATCATCAAGTCCCATACGGTGATTAACTCCACCCCCACAGCGTACAGCATACTTTTCAAATTCACGAAGCAGCGGTCTTGTTTTTCTTGTATCCAAAAGTTTTACGCCTGTCTCTTTAATGGCTGATACATACCGGGCTGTCAAAGTTGCTATAGAACTCGCATGTAATACCATATCAAGAATAGAACGCTCCAAAGAAAGAATAGTTTTAGAATCTCCACTGATGTAGAGTAGTTTTTCACCCTTTAAAAAGGTAGACCCATCTTCTACCCTCCATTCAAGAGATAAATCATACATTTTGGCAAGCGTTTTCACATATGCCTCTCCTGCAAAGATTCCGTCACTCTTGGCAATAATATATGCGCGAATAGGTTTACTTGTACTTATACGGGAAAAAAGGTCACCTCTGCCTACATCTTCAGCCACTAAAGCTTTTAAAAAAGTCTCTTTTAGCATGACACTACCTTACTGCTAACATACGTTCAAGTGCAAGGCTTGCGTACTTCACGGTATGCGGGTCAATCAAAATTTCATTAATAGGCTTCTCATCTTCTATCGATTTAAGTGTCAGATACAGATCTTCCAACGTGGTCTCATTCATCGTTGGGCACTCCGGCTTGGTTGATGAAAGCACATAAGTGTTTTTCTGTCTCATTCTGTTGACAAGGTTATACTCCGTCCCTATAGCCACTTTTTGTTCGGGGTCCAGGTCCTCAACATACTTAATCAGCTGTGAAGTAGACCCTGAAAAGTCTGATGCAAGAACGACTTTAGGATCAGATTCCGGATGTACAGCTATCCTTATACCTGGGTATTTGTTACGGTAAAACTCTATGTCATCGACTGTAAAGAGTTGGTGCACAGAACAAAAACCGTTAAAACAGATCACATCTGCCTCTTTGGGATCACACTCGCCTACCCCGATAACACAAGACTTCAGCCCCATTTGTATAGCAAAATTTTGGCCTAAACATCTGTCAGGGACGAAGAGGATCTTTTTTCCACTCTCCAGCCCTTTTTCAATGATCTTAAAAGCATTGGAAGAGGTACAGACAAACCCGCCCATTTCACCTACTTTTGCCTTCACCGTCGCATCTGAATTGATATAGGTAATAGGTAATATATTCTCTTTGGGGATACCCCGCTCTACCATATATTTTACAGAGTCATCAAAATAACTTCCATCTATCATACGCGCCATCGCGCAACAGGCAACCTTTGGCATTAATACACGCTTTTCAGGCGCGATCACCTTTACGCTTTGACCCATAAATCCAACACCACAGAAAACAACCCACGGGTTTTTGTCTGCTTTGCATTTACGTGCAAGTTCGAGACTGTCGCCGGTGATATCCGCCATCTCAAATACTTCATCACGCTGATAGTAGTGTGCAACTACTGTAACATCAAGTTTTTTTTTAAGTCTGTTTATTTCTGCTTTGTAATCAATACTCATTTAATATTATCCTTACTTTGTTGAAGTGTAGCAAAGCCGTACTTCAATTCATCCCACAGAAGCTACGATTGACACCGAGAATTTAATACTTTATGTATAATTTTGTGGTTATTTTATCAAAATTCGGTTAAACTTGCACATTAACTTATATTTTCATTTGTACAGAAAGTTCACATGACAGTTCTCGCGAGCTTTCTGCTGAAGAAAATATAGCGTTAACATCATGTGCAAGGCTTTGCCCTGTACGCTTAGAAAATAAAATATTCTGGAAAAACCATGGAACTATTCAATCAAAACATCATTCTGTATCTAGCGGCATATCTTATAGCAGGAATTCCTTTTGGGTATCTTTTAGCTAAACAATTTGCAGGAGTAGACATTAAAAAGGAAGGAAGCGGAAATATTGGCGCTACCAATGTACTGCGTGTTGTAAAAGAACACAATCCTTCTCTTGCTAAAAAACTAGGTGCAGCAACACTCTTTTTGGATGCCATCAAAGGTATCGTTGTCATCCTGGCAGCTAAAATGTTAGGGGCACCGGAGAGTGTACTTTGGACGATTGCCGTACTTGCTGTTGTTGGACACTGTTTTTCGGCATTTCTATTTTTTGAAGGGGGAAAAGGAGTTGCCACTGGTTTTGGTGTACTGCTTGTCATGATGCCTATCCCTGCACTTATTGCCATTACAGTGTGGCTGGGGGCTAGTAAAGGATTAAAGATATCATCACTCTCCTCACTTATTGGACTTGCTGCCTTTCTCATCTTTTCTTATATACTCTATCCTGAAGTGCCTCACATTGGTTCGCATGCACCTATTTTGATTATTGCACTGATTATCTTTTATAAACATATCCCAAATATCGTACGACTCTTCAAAAGAGAAGAGGTAAAAGTTTAAAATGACTATTCATATAGAGTGTCCATTTATAAAACGCTTTTTGGGCAAAGCCCAAAAAACTACGTTGACACTATGTCAACTTCAGCAGTTGGCTCATACGACTAGTCGTATTTTAAAGCTTTTCAAAAGATATTAAAATGACTATTCACATAGAAGCACTTGAATTGGATGTGATCATCGGTTTACTTGACTTTGAACGCGACAGAAATCAGCGTGTCATTATTGATCTGGAAGCTTCGTATGCGTATAGGGATGAAAACTTTATCGATTATGCAGATATGGTATTTTTGATACAAAAAGAACTCAAAGAAAAACGCTACACACTTCTTGAAGAAGCTTTACTTGGCATAAAAACATTACTTTATTCAACATACCCGCAGATGCAAACACTTAGACTTAAAATTTCAAAACCAGATATTTTACCTTCATGCTCTGTAGGATTGAGCCACTTTTGGGATTTTTCCTAATCTATCCTAATTTTAAAAAAACTTTCAATAACGCCATTTTTATGCTATAATATTAAATATAACTTAAAGATAAAGGTTCGCTTATGAGAGTATTAATCATAGAAGAGGATGCAGCAGTAAGTAAAACACTTGCCGATCTGCTTGCAGAAAATGGTTTTCAGTGTGACATTGCAGAAAACCTCGGCGATGCCAAATATTATCTTGATATTAGAAATTATGATCTGGTACTATTTGCATGGTCAGCAATCGACGGTAATGATATCAGTTTTATCTATGATATAAAAAAAGTTGCGCACAAGACATCAGTGATTGTTCTGTCTGAACGTAAAGATAAAGAGAGTGAAATAAAAGCCTTGCGCGCCGGCGCGGATGACTTTATCCGAAAGCCTCTTGATTATGATATTTTAACTGTGCGTATCGAAGCAAAACTTCGTTTTGGTGCTTCCAATATCATCGAAATCGATGATCTTATTATCAACCCGGAAGAAGAAAAGATCATTTATAAGGGCGAAGAGATAGAACTTAAAGGTAAGCCGTTTGAAGTGCTAACCCATCTTGCCATGCATAAAGACCAAATTGTCTCCAAAGAACAGCTTCTTGATGCTATCTGGGAAGAGCCTGAACTTGTTACACCAAATGTCATTGAAGTGGCCATTAACCAAATTCGTCAAAAGATGGATAAGCCGCTTGATATTACTACCATTGAAACGGTAAGAAGGCGTGGGTATAGATTTTGTTTTCCTAAAAAAATATCTTAACCTATCCAAAGTAGAGGCATTTTACGCTTCTACTCTTTTAGAAACAACCAAGAAAAAAAGTTTTTACTCTATTTTAAATAAAGAATAAGCAATGTTCGGTTATAACTCGTATAAATAACTATTTAGAGCCTGTTTTTAGATTAGAAGCAGGGCTCAAACAGAGGTATAGAATGGCCCTTTTAATAACTGACGAATGTATAGCGTGTGATGCTTGTAGAGAAGAATGTCCCAATGAGGCAATCGAAGAGAACGATCCGGTTTACTTTATAGATCCCGATAGATGCACTGAGTGTGTGGGCTACTTTGATGAACCGCAATGTATCGCGGTATGTCCTGTAGATTGTATTATCCCAGACCCTGATACTGTTGAAAATATTGAAGAGTTGAAATTTAAATTCAACAAACTTCAAGAAGAAGAGTAAAAACAGAGATGATAAAACGAACTGCTATCATAGATATCGGTTCAAACTCAGCCAGACTCGTAATTTTTGAAAAGACAAGCCATTATGGCTTTCATATTATATGCGAACAAAAATCTAAAGTCCGCATTGGGGAGGGTGCCTATGAAAAAGAAGGCAATCTCCAACCAATCGGTATCAAAAGAGCCTTCCTATCCCTTAAATCCTTCCTCCTCACTATCAAGAGATACCAGGTTCAAAAAACACTCTGTGTGGCTACATCTGCTCTAAGAGATGCTCCCAACGGCAAACTCTTTGTGGAGTGGATAAAGAAAGAACTTGGATTGGCTATCAAAATAATTGACGGAAATAAAGAAGCACAATATGGTGCTATAGCCGCTAACAACCTACTGCCTATCCACGAAGGTATCACCATAGATATCGGTGGTGGCTCTTCTGACATGGCTCTCATTCAAAACGGCCAGCTATTTGATACTTATTCTCTTAACTTAGGCACCATAAGATTAAAAGAGCTCTTCTTTGATAAAAAGATGCCTCTTTGCGAGATAAATAAAAAAGCAAAAGTATACATCCTGGATGAACTGGCAAAGCTTCCTGGACACTTCAGACACACGTTGGCTATAGGTATAGGAGGTACTGCAAGAGCACTTGGTAGGGCTATAATGGCACAATGTAATCACCCATTAGACAAACTGCATGCTTTTACCTATAATGTAAGTGAACATAAATCCTACCTTGAACATATACCACTCTCCTCTGCAAAGAATCTAAAAAAATTCGAGCTTAGAAAAGACCGCTTTGACACCATTAGAGAAGGTACACTCATTTTCAATGAAATACTCTCTTTCATTGGTGCTCAATCTGTAATCACCAGTTCTGTGGGAGTCAGAGAAGGCGTTTTTCTTAAACAGTTACTAAGAGATAACAATCACAAATTCCCAAATAATACCAATCCGAGTATCACCTCTATCTTGGATAGATTTAATCCTTTGAACAATATAGAAAAAAAAGGAAATATTAAACTGCAAATTGCTTCTAAACTTTATACTCGACTTCAAGTAGATATAAAAGATGAGCAGAAGTATAAGTCTGAACTGCTTTGGGCACTTAAGCTTTCAAATATAGGCAAAACACTGACCATAGACAAATCACATCAGCACGCATTTTATATTGCAATGCAAGAGTTGAATTATGGGTTTACGCATGAACAGATGCTTCTGGTTTCACTACTCTTACGTATGCATGGGAAAGAACTGCTCCATAAACCTCTTTTTCAAAGTTTTGAACCTTTATTGCCCAAAAAACAAACACTCATTTGGTTAAGTTTCATTTATACCCTTACAGTACTGTTGCATGAAGCTTCCAACTCTGCGGATATTGAGTTTACTTACCATAACAAAACACTGCTCATTACCTCCAATAGACCTCTTTATCTTGCTAAAGAGAAAATAAAAGCTTTGGAAAAGCCTGTACCGTTTGCTATTATTATAAAAGATGAGAGTAGAGTACCGCAGAATAAAGAGTTGGGTATTTAGTGGGCTGCGGCCCACCTCACACGCCTATTAGAACTTCGTTCCCATAGAAAATTCAAAAGTAGCTGTATGATCATATGGTTCCTCATCGATTGGATACGCAAATACAAGGTTGATTGCTCCAAAAGGAGACTGCCATTCAAGCATTACGCCTGTTGAAGATCTCGCAACGCTATCACCCGCCAATGAGTCTGTACCAAAATCTATATATTGTATTTGACCATTTTTTGATGCACTTCGTACAGCATTTGTGCGTATTACGCCATAATCATAAAAAGCCGCTAGTCTCATTTTGGCGGCCTCTGAAAGAGGTATACTCGCTTCAACTGTCGTAGAAAGGCGTTCTGTACCACCTATTCTTGAGTTTTGTACTATACCACCGATTCCCTCATTGTATACATCCGGAGAAAGTGAGTACGAGTCATATCCTCTAACACTTCCTATACCACCCATAAAAAGTCTCTCCGCAATAGGAATATACTGATCCTCACTGGAAAAAATCTTAGTGTATCTTGCTTTAAATCGCATAATAAGGTCATACGATATAAGGTCTTCCATTCCATAATAAGCACCAAAATTTGCAGACACTTTAGTAAAGTCATCAAACTTCGTATACCCTCTATCAAGGTTCTCCTGCGTCATATCACCATCTATTTGTGCAAATTCAGTATTAAGAGATGCAATAAACCCTTCTCTTGGTGTATAATAATCATCTGTATTGTCAAATTTTAAAGAGGCAAAAGCTGAAGTTTTTTTATACTGGTCATTATAGTAGTTATAAAAACTATTGTTCACAATGCTGTCACTGTATACAGATTTATTATCTACATATCCTACGCCGATAGAGGCATAAAAATATCTCATAAACTCTCTACCTGCGTTAAGTGCTCCTCCCAAGGTATCAACATCATATCCATCAGTAGTGGCATAATTATATTCATACTCTTTCTTATATAGACTCAATCCCAAACTATACATACTGTCCCATACTTTGGGGTTTACAAAGGAGAGATTATAGTTTTTTGAAACTTTTGATAATTCAAAACCTATCGTGGAAGTGATCCCTGAGCCAAATATGTTTTTATCTGATATGGAAGCATTGACCATCAAACCTTCATAACTTCCATATCCGCCACCCGCAGAAATAGTCCCTGTTGCTGTCTCTTTTACTTTAACAAGCAAGTCAATTTTATCTTCAGAGACTCTCTGACTTTGAATATCTGCTCCTTCAAAGAAACCCGTTCGACCCAGTGCATTTTTACTGTCTTTAAGATCTGTAGCACTAAATTGATCACCAGGGGCAAGATAAATATATCTACGTATGACTCTGTCTTTTGTAGTATCGTTACCAGAAATCAGTACATCATTAATCATTACTTTTTGTCCTGGTTGGATTACATACTGAAGATTGATGATACCTTGCTCAGTCTCTTTACGCATATTAGGAGAAACTTTTGCATAGGCATATCCAAGATCTCCTGCGGCATCTTCAATCATCTTCATATCTTTACGCATGCGTGTAATATCGAATATACGGCCTTTTTTAAGCATGAGGTTACTGATCAGCTTTTCACTCTTAAGCCCCTCAATATCCTGTGCTATACTTACATCACCTACACGGTACTGAACGCCTTCTTTAATTTGGTAATCAATCTCTGCAGTGTATGCACTGTAATCCACGCGCATAAGCGGTTTACTTACCTCAGCGTCCAAATAGCCGTTTTTCATATACGTTTCTTTTACTCTATACCCATCATACTCGAGCTGATCTACTTTTACTTCACCACTATTAAAAATCGGTATCCAACCAAAAAAATCCTCTTCCTGATTGGCAAGATCTCTTTCAAGATCACTCTGGCTTAGCTTTGATGCACCTATAAAATTGAGTTTTTTGATCTTGATTTTTTCACCCTTGTTTACATCAAAGACGACAGAGACCGCTCCTTTTCCTACAGCAGTTGTGGTGACTTCGACAACAGAATCATAATTGCCTTTACTCTCAAGTTTAGACATGAGTGTCTTCTTTGCACGCTGAACACGTGCATCATCATAAAGGTCCCCTTTTTTAATCCCAATGTCTTTTAAAAGCTCTTCTCCATCCTTTCCAGAACCAAAACCTTTAATCTGAAGATTAGCAATAGCTACTTTTTCTTCAAAATGATAAATAAGCACGCCGCCTTGCTTATCAACCCATATATCTTTAAAATATCCTTGTTCAAAGAAATTTAGAATCGATTGATTGATCTTATCATTGTCCATCTGCTCACCCACACGAATATCTGCAATTTCCAATGCAGCGCTAGTGGAAAGCTGCGCGAGCCCTTCAAATTTGATCTGTGTCACTTTTTCTGCTAAAAGCAGTGATCCTATCAACGCCCAAGCAAGGAGTACCTTGAAAGGAACCATTTTCTTTATCATAGTCAAGCCTTAATATAATTTGCTTCTATTTTATCTTTTTTTCGATAAGAGGGTCATAATAAACAATGAAATGATGTTATAATCTTCCAAAATGTTTGGGCAATGTAAGGTAATGGTATGAGAATAACAAAAATTGGTATTATTGGTCTTGGACTGATGGGGGGATCTCTCAGTCTGGCTCTTCAAAAAACTTCAAAAAACTTTCATTTTGTAGGTCTTGACCATAATAAAGAACATTGTACACAAGCACTCACTTTAGGTTTAGTCAACGAAATCGTCCAAACTCTAGATGCCATAAAACACTGTGATATCATTTTTTTAACCATTCCTGTTGATGGCATTATTGCCATTGCCAAAGAGATACAGGGGCTTGATGAGAAATGTACCGTAATTGATCTTGGCAGTACCAAAGAAAAGATTTCTCAAAGCATTCCAAAAGAGATAAGAGCCAATTTTGTTACTGCACACCCTATGACAGGAACTGAAAAATTTGGCCCATCTGCTGCAATTGATAATCTTTACCAAGATAAAGTGGTCGTACTTTGCGATATGGAAAAAAGTGGAACTTATCAACAAGAAGTGGCTAAAAATCTCTTTTCTGACATTGGTATGACTCTGGTTTTTATGGATGCAAAAAAGCATGACAGACACGCAGCGTTCATTTCACATATGCCTCATGCTCTTAGTTACTCACTTGCCAACTCCGTCATGAGACAAGAGGCTGCTGGGAGTATTATCGCCCTTGCAGGCGGTGGTTTTAAGGATATGAGCCGTATCGCCAAATCCTCACCCAATATGTGGGAAGATATTTTCAGGCAGAATAAAACCAATTTGCTTGAAGCCATCAATGCCTTTGAGTCTGAACTAAAAGAGTGTAAAAAAATGGTTGAAAATGAAGAGTGGGATACCCTGAATGACTGGATGAAAAAAGCAAATAGGCTGCATGATATTTTAGACTAAAATTCTACAACCCATAGCTGAATATTGCAGCCTATTTGCCTTTGTGCTATTTATTTTTATACTTCTCTACCAATGCTTTTAATGCTTTTTTATCAATTACTACGCTTGTATTACCGTTTTTCTTCGCATAAAGTTTACGTACCATTTTTTCAGCTTCCAAATCTTCACTCATGTGTGCATAGAGTATCTTCATCGCTTCAGATTCTTTAAAAGGATTTTTAGTGTTCATCCATTTGCCTGTAGGCAAATATCGAAATAAATACATAACCAGGATACCCAGCATAAATGCAGCTACAAGCATCCACCAGGCTATGCTTTTCATCTCTGTTTCTTTGTCAGATATACTGTTTTGTGCTGGTTGTGCTGGTTTTAAATCGGTTTGGACTACTCCACTATCCAAAGTATTAGATACTGATGGAGCTATTTTATTTGCTTTTACTTTTATCTTATATGCGGGTATCTCCAGATTTTCTATCGTATCTTTTTTTATATCATATACAGAGATACTTTGTGCTGCTATATCAAAATCATCTCCTGAAATGAAAGCAAAACTTTTTGTAAATGTACTGTGAAGTTTGCCTTCAAGCAAATGGCTCTCAATCTTTGCATCATCACTGTAAACAGTCACACCGTCTATTTCATAGTTTGGAAGCTCGAAATCTTCAAGACTCCCTTCTCCTTCTATTTTTACAGTAAGATTTACAGGTTTGTTAGCTTTCACATTTTCATTATCTATATTGCTTTCTATAGTAAAACTACCCACCAAGTCTGTATCTTGAGGTTTTTTCTTTACTTCAATATGTACTGTATTCGAAGCAATAGGCGTCCAGATTGTCCCAAAAAAGCTGCCAAATATATCCCGTCTGTTTGTATCGGCTATGCCTATTTTGGCTGTTGCGGGTTCTAGCGTAAAATTCCCTTCTGATTGGGGTGTAAGTATATATTTAAGTTCAGTCACTTGACGATTACCCTCATTGTATGGCTGCCCTTGCTCAACTTCTTTTACGAAAAAACCTTTAAATTCAGGTTTTTTATATTGGGGATTTTCAGAAAGGCGTACACCATTTTGCAAGGAGAAAAATACCGTTGCGATCAATGGTTCACCCACAATCACAGACTTTTTATCTGCACGCATGAGCAAGGAGAACTTGTCGCTCTGTGCTACTTGTGGTGCATTTGATTTTATCACTTTTAATTTGATCGGTTCTGTTTTATACACTGTGCCATCTATAGTAACACTGTAAGACGGTATGGTCATATCTTGTTGTGGCGCAAACGTTAACGTGAGAACTGTTGTATGTGTGTTTTCACTTTTCCCGTTGATATACGTAAAAGAGGTGCTTTGACCTTGGTGTCTACCAAGTATCTGTGATCCGCCTACTTCTGTTATGTTGGGGAATTCTGCACGATTTCCAGTAGCCACTATACGAAGTTGCGCCATATTACCTTGCACTACTTCGGTGTTGGCAAGTGTTGCTTCTACGCTTGCCGCAGATAAAAGTTGAAAAGTTGATACAAGTAGAAAAATAATTCCACCCATTAAACTACCATGGTTTCGCATTTTCACTCCTTTTTGTGTTTTTATTCTCACCCATCTGATACATCATCACAGGCATTTTCTTTTGACCCATTTTTTTAAGCATTCTTTTTAACTCCTGTTCTTTGAGCTCCTCTTCTTTACTCATTTTCTTTTCATCTTGCGGCTTTTGTGACTCCTCATCACCTTTTTCATCTTTATTGTTTTCGTTTTCTTTATCGGAAGAAGATTTGTCTTTTTTACCGTCTTTCTTTTGTTCTTCCTTTTTCTTTTCTTCTTCTTTCTTATCCTCTTCTTTTTTGTCCTCTTTGTCTTTTTTATCTTTTTGATTTTGATCTTGGTTCTTTTGGTCTTCTTTTTTATCATCTTCTTTCTTGTCGTCTTTTTTATCCTCATCTTTTTTTTCTTTCTCTTTTTGCTCTTCTTTCTTTTTTTCTTCTTCTTCTTTTTTCTTCTTTTGCTTTTTTGCCAATTCAAGATTAAACTTAGTATCCTCATCTTCTCCAAGTTTCAATGCTTCTTCATAATTTTCGATGGCCTTGTCTAACTCTCCCTTTTGAAAATGGGTATTTCCTAGATTATGCAACCTTGTTGCTTCATCAATTCCTTTGGCCTTCTCATATGCCTTTATAGCCTCATCATATTTTTTGGCTTTATACTGTGCATTACCTATATCATAAGATTTTTGAGGAGATTTGGCATCTAAGGAGTTCAGGAGTGCAGCACTCTTGCCATATTCCTCAGATTGATATGCTTTATTAGCTTCTTCTATGGTTTTAAAGTCAGTGATGCCTCCTGTCGCGAAAGTAAATAATAAACCGTAAACACTCAATAGTATTAGGATAATTTTTCTCATACTCCCCTCCTTTTAGGCATAGAACTTAGAGCAATCAAAAGTAAAAACAACCCTCCAGCCAAAGGATAGTAGAACATCTCAACCCTCTCTTTTATTTTTACTTCACCTTGCTGTTGGTCCTTGTATTTACTGCGTATGACAGAGACTAGTTCTTCTATATCTTCTTTCCCGTTTGTTGCCACAACATAGGCTCCACCACTGTCTTTGGCTACTTCGCCTAAAGCATCATTCCTCTGAGTAATAGCTATTGTTCCATCTTCTTGAATAAAAGGTTTGCCCTCCTGTGTGATAACAGGCGAACCTTGTGTTGTACCTACAAGTATCACATAAAGGTCTATCCCTTTGCCCTTCAGCAAATCTGAAAAACCTGCTATCTCCTCTTTGTCTCCACCATCGGTAAAGAGCACCATGATTTTAGGTTTCTTTTTTTCAAGTAAACTGCCAGCCAGCCCGCCTAAAGCCATAAAGTCTGTTGAGCCCATATCAATATAAGAACTATCCACCCCTTCAACCATTTGTTTGAGTGTCTCTTTGTCACTGGAAAATGGTGCTAGAACAAAAGAACTATAGGTAAAAGTCAAAACCGATATCTCATCAGTTGGCATGGATTCAAACAAAGAGATCATTTTCTTTTTAGCAAATTCCAGACGGTTGGGGAACTGGTCTGTACTACGCATAGAAGCTGAGATATCAAGTCCCACAAGAAGACTTAGTCCTGTAACTTCCACTACCTTGTCACCTTTCTCTATTACGGGCCTGGCAATAGCAACTATCATTAAAAAAATCGCTGCAAACATCACTATGTTTCGTACCATCAAAGGCATACTTTCATCTGCAGCACTAAGCCGCTTCAAAACTTTTTCATCAAAAATGCGAGAGAGGCGTTCTTTATTTGTAGTGATCAAAAAAGCAAAAAGTAAAAAAGGGATAACAAGTATCCAAAATAAATAGGGGTGTACAAATGTCATTTATACTCCTTTTGCCGATCTAAAATAGACAAAGAGCAACAGACTCAATATGGCTAAAAAAAGAGGATATATATAAAGATAGGTATGTTGTACTATCTTTTTATCATCCATCTTTGTCACTTCGAGTTTATTGATCTCTTCATAAATTTTTGAAAGTGTCTGTGCATTTGTTGCACCATAGGCTTCACCTTTGCCTGCATCTGCCAGCGCCTGCAGATACTGTCCATTATACTCGCCCTGACCTCCTATGCCCACAGTATAGAGTTTAATATCTCTTTTTTCTATCATACTTTTGACTTCCAAGAAAGAAACTTTACTTATATTGTCTATCCCGTCTGTGAGCAAGATGGCTATTTTAGATTTTGCTTTACTTTTACTCAATATATTGTAACTCTGTACGATGGCATCATTGATGGCTGTTCGCGTCCCTGCCATGCCTAGTGCCTGCATCTGGGCAATATTTATCAAAAAATCTTTTTCAAAGGTAAGCGGGGAAGATATAAATGCCACATCCGCAAAGGTCACCATTCCCAAACGGTCATTTTCTCTCTTACCTATAAAGTCCACAACAATTTCTTTAACCACATCGAACCTGCTTTTAAAGATATCTTTAGGATCAAAACCACGCTGGCTCATTGAGCCACTCGCATCTATGATAAGTACGATATCTCTACCTTCTTTTTTGGTATTGCTATAGGTTTTGGTAATGACAGGTGAAGCCAGTGCCGCGACAGCCGTTACTATCCCCACCCATTTTAACCATCCCAGCAAAGAGCTTTTACTGCTACTGCGAGCCAACAGTTGTTCTACATGAGGAAAATAAATAGCCCGGCTTCGCTCTTTGCACCAAAGGCTGCAAATCAAAAAAAGTAAAATTAATCCCAGTACAAGAGGGTATTGAAAACTAAATTGATTCATTGACTACCTGTACAAACAGGTTGAAATGTTTACGTGTATTATCATCCACTGTTTCAACCTCCTTTTTATATTTATACTCTTCAAGCAATGGCTCTAGTTGCTCAAAAAGTTCTATGCGCCTCTCATCAGTAGCGAGCAGTCTTGCATAATGTGTCGCTTCGTATGCAGACTTTTTAGTATCCATCCAGTCTATCTTTTTTAATTTTACCAAATATCCTTTGGCAAGATTTACTTTACGGTTATCCCATAACTTCTTGGCAATAAAGAAGAGTACAGCAAGTAATAATACACCCGCAAAAATAATTAGACCCCAATAAATATAATAAGAATTATCTGGTATCTCCAATAATGGTTTTATGTCTTTAAGTTGGTCTGTTATATTGTTATCCATTATGTACCTCTCTTTAAGGTGTTGTGAGGACACAACACCCTACATTTGTTTAGCCCCGTAGGGTGTTGTTCCCTGACAACACTCATAATATATACTCCCCTCATCTCATCGATTTCATCAATTTCACATAAGGTTCTTCATGTGTATAGATTTTTGTAAAGCGTATGCCGTGTTTTTTAAAATGCCTGTAGAGTATTTCATCATTGTCACGCAGCGCTTTTTTATAATTTTTCAGTGTTTGGCTGTCAACACTACCTTCAAAACTCTTTTTGCTTTCCATGTCTATGAGCCTAAGGTATCCCAATTCTGAGGGGTTTTCTTCAAACCTGTCGCGAACTATCACAGCAAATACATCATGCTTCTTGCTTAAAAGCTTTAAATCTATCTCTCCTACAAAGTCAGAGAGTATAAAAAGAAGTGACTTCTTTTTAAGACGGTTATGCAGTGTTTCCACCAAAGCCTTAAAGTCAGTTTCTTTGCCAATGGGGCTAAAGTTGACTGCATTTTCAACTGCTTTATGCACAGAAAAAAGTTTTTTACTAGGCTTGCTGATCCCATACAATTGATCTGCAAAAAGTATATGCGAAAAAAGATCTGTATTTTTCACTGCAGAAAACCCGAGTACTCCGGTAATTTCAGCAATGAGTTCACTTTTTTGTTTCACTGTACCAAAATAGGTTGATCCGCCAAGCATAGTCACTACAGTAACATTGAGCTCTCTTTCTTCTTTGTATATTTTTACAAAGGGTTTATTCAATTTTGCTGTGGTTTTCCAGTCTATTTTACGGATATCATCCCCATACACATACTCACGGAGCTCTGTAAACTCAAAACCCTCGCCTTGGAACATGGAGGCATTGTTTCCAAGCATATCTCCATAGACCTGTTTTTTGGTTTTAAGGATAATCTTCTTTACTGCTTTGTTCATATCATCCTTTCTAGTCTTTTAAGTTTCCACGTGTTTTAACTGTGGCGTGCTTCTTTCTTCATTTTTTTAAAAAAACGAAACAAAAAATCGTCATGGCTCTCGAATCGCTTCGCTTTCATGGGCGTTCACCATGACAAGGTTTATCCATAGTTTTCCTACGGAATTGGAACGGCTGCTAATATCTTCTCAATGATCATATCTTGTGTTACCCCTTCAGCTTCTGCTTCATAAGAAAGAATGATTCTATGACGCAGGATCTCTTTGGCAATGTATGCTATCTCTAGAGGTGAGACATAGTCCTGTCCTTTCAAGTATGCAATGGCGCGTGAAGCTTTATACATATCGATACTCGCCCTTGGGCTTGCTCCAAACTCGATGTATGCTTCCAACTCTTCAAGCCCATACGCTTTAGGGTCACGCGTAGCAGCTACAAGCTCGATGATATAGCGTTCAATCTCTTCATCCATATGCACCTCTAAAGCCTCTTTACGAATAGTATTGAGATCTTCTAGTGTGGCTACCTGCTCTATGGTTTCAAAAGTATTGTTGGCCACGCGTCTTGCTATTTCAAGCTCTTCTTCTTTCGTGTTATACCCTACAACCACTTTTATCATAAATCTGTCCAGTTGTGCTTCGGGGAGTTCATACGCACCTTCTTGCTCTACTGGGTTTTGTGTAGCCATTACCAAAAAAGGAAGATCAATCTTGAACGTTTCATCTCCAATAGTCACCTGTCTCTCCTGCATCACTTCAAGCAGTGCTGATTGTACTTTTGCCGGAGCGCGGTTAATCTCATCGGCTAGTAAAAGGTTGGTAAAAATTGGTCCTTGTTTAATCTTAAAAGAGTTAGTGGAAGGATCATAGATCTCCGTTCCTATAATGTCAGAGGGGAGTAAGTCCGGAGTAAACTGTACCCGTTTAAAGTTCAGTCCTAAAGTTTTTGCAAGAGCATTGACTGCTGTGGTCTTGGCAAGTCCGGGCACACCTTCAAGCAGTATGTGTCCACGACAAATCAGTCCTGCTAAAAGTCCTTCTACCATTTTGTCTTGTCCAACAAGGACTTTTGAAATTTCTGTTTTGATATTTTCTATGATTTGACTCAAGTGCTTCTCCTGAATAATAATAATGCTAAAAGTATACTTTAGTGAGGTTAATCAGTCAACCCTGAAAATCTATATTCCAACTAAAACAACTCTTATATCACTTCTGTTTTATCGAAATCTAAAAAACAAGAGGTAGAAATCAGCATATTTTTTCCTACATATACAGATAGTTTGATTTTTTGATTCTATACACAAAAAAGTTCGTCAAAATATATTAATTATCAGTAGTTATCTCTATGCTGTACCCTATTTTACTATGGGAAAGAAGCGGAAAATCGGGGAGAGTTTTACGTATAGAATAGACTAGAGTGCGCAATGCCGAATCTGCGACTGTATCGTCTTTCCATATGGCTGAAGTAAGCATATCATAACCAACTGTATGGTTGATATTTTGGATAAGGGCTTCTAAAAGTTTACTCTGTTTACTGCTCAACTTGACTGACTGATCATCACGATACAACGTTTTTAAAACACATGAATATGTATAATGTTCATTGAGGATGAGATACTCTTTTGGCTGATTTACAGATTCAACTTTACTCTCTTTTTGATCAGAGAGGTATCTCTTATAAGCAAGCTGAAGTGTAAATACAATATCTTTTCTACTAAAAGGTTTTTCAATAAAGCCATAGGGGGAAAGCTCCAAAACTTCTTGAAATGTTTTATCATCATTATATGCAGTAATAAAGACAATGGGGCAGTCATACGTTTTCAAAATATCTTTAGCCAATTGTATGCCGTCCACTGGACCTCTAATGTCTATATCCATCAAGATCATATCACACTCTATATGTTTGAGTGCTTCTTTGGTATCTGCCGCATTATCAAAACAACCAGATACCTTCACATCATATTGTGCAAAGATATCTTGTAAGTAACGCTGGGTGATCTTTTCATCTTCCACGATAAGAATATTTTTAGGAAAGATCATGCGCTTAACTCCTCTAAAGTAAAATATATTTCAATGGCAGTGCCATCTATCCCATCAATATTGATAGTGCCATTGGGAAGTGTGGTAACTAAATCTTTTATAAGAGTCATTCCTAATGATTTGTACGTTTTTGTCGCATCAAACCCTCTGCCATTATCTTTAATAATCAAAGCATACTGTTTTCCAATTGGCTTAAATTGAACATCTATCTCTCCCCTCTCGTCGTTAAAGGCATGTTCTATGGAATTTGTTACTGCTTCATTAAAGATCAAACCGATATTCATGGCTATTTTCATATCTATTACAGCAGGGCATATATCTGTAGAGATACGATGCGTGGTATAGGTTTGTAAGTTTTTGACTATCCCTTCCAGGTACTGTTGCATATCTACTTCTTCATAACTGTGATTTGTATAAAGATTTTTATGCATTAGGCTCATGGCTTTTAGGCGGTCTGCATGCATTTCAAACATTTTTTTGTATTTGGGGTCATCTATTTTAAAAGATTGTGTCTCAAGCAAGCCTATGATAACTTGCATATTGTTTTTTGTACGATGGTGCACTTCTTTAAAAAGTATTTTGTTTTCTTCGAGCACTATGTTCAATCTCTCTTCATAGGAACTACGTTCACTTTCAATGATATACAATGCATACGAGATAATCAAATATCCTAAAACGATTTGAGAAAGCAGTTCCCATTCATAGACAAACTTTACCCCTGTAATAAAAGAAAACAGTGGGATAAGAAGTAAAAGAATAAACATATTTGTACTCCACCGGATACCTTTGCTTACCCCTAAAAAAAAGAAAACAAATATAGGTAAAGACGCCAACCAGAAAAGTGAAAGTTCCGGGTTTTGGCCCGGAATGACTAAAGACATGGCAATAAAAAAGGTTAATACGCCCAGTATCATGTATGATGCATGATTTATATTTACATAATGCGGAAACACAAGGTAAGCCACCATTAATGTAAAAACCATGAGCATCTCAACTGCCAGCATGGCATAGTAGCCTTGCATTAAGTTTTCATAGGCATGAAGCAAGATAAGAAATACACCCGCCAAAATAAGTAGACTAAGCATTGTGGCTCTAAGCCTATCACGGCTTTTTAAAGAAAAGTACTTGCCTTTGAAAATTTCTGATTCAAAAAAGTTCATTTGTCTCCTTTTCTTCTGTAAACAATTGTTTTAAGTATATTATCATGCGCATTAGTAAAAGCTAAGAACCCTATTTTTTCAGATACCCCATCGCTGTAGCGATGATATCATCATCATCTTTACTTCTTGATTTCAGCGTGACTCTCTCTTTTTTCTCTTCTATGAACTCTATAAAGACATTTTCTCCATAGGAAGAGACTTTAGAAATACCTTGCTGTCTAGCCAAAACTTTCATAACAATGACATCTATGAACTGCCTAGTGACAATATCCAGCTTACCAAAACGGTCTGCAATTTCTGCTTCTATCTCATACACTTCGCCTGTACTTTCACAAAGCGAAAGACGACGATAAAGTTCCAATCGCAAACGGTCCTCTTCGATAAGCTCTTCATTAAGATAGGCATCAACCGAGAGTTTCATGTCTATATTTTGTGCTACCTCTTTGTCCTGTCCGCTCAGTTCCCTGATAGCATCTTCGAGCATACGCAAGTAGAGTGAGTAGCCTATCTGTTTGATATGCCCAGACTGTGCTTCACCAATAATGTTTCCGCCACCACGGATCTCCAGGTCATGAAATGCAAGTACGGCACCTGACCCAAGGTCGGAATGTGACTCTAATGCCAGCAAACGTTTTTTTGCATTTTCTGTTAAACGTTCTTTATCAGTGACCATAAAGTAACAATATCCCTCTTTCCCGCCACGCCCTACACGTCCTCGAAGCTGATGCAAGTCTGCTATACCAAAACTATCTGCACCATCAACTATCATGGTGTTGGCATGTGGCATATGTATGCCTGATTCTACGATGGAAGTAGAAAGAAGCACATCATACTCCCCATTTTCAAAAAGCATCATTTCGTCTTCTGTCTCTTTGGCTGAAATTTTAGAGTGCAGTACGGCGATGCGAAGCTTAGGAAGTATTTCAAGTAAAACTTTTTTCTTCTCTTCTATTCCGGCAATGGAGTTAAAGACATAAAATATCTGCCCTCCGCGACGCATCTCTCTTGAAATAGCCTCTTTAATGACTTTATCATCATAACTCTTTACAAACGTTCTTACTCCTAGTCGTTCTGTAGGAGGAGTAAGGATTTCAGAGAAAGACTTGACATCTGACATCGCTAGATTTAAGCTTCTTGGTATTGGGGTGGCTGACATACTAAGCAAATGCACATCTATGGCGATCTCTTTGAGTGCTTCTTTTTGCTTTACGCCAAATTTATGCTCTTCGTCGATGACGACAAGGGCCAGATTTTTAAACTTTGCTTTGAGCAAGGCGTGCGTACCCACTACCACATCCAACTTCCCCTCTTCCAATGCTTTGAGTGTGCTGTTTCTCTCTTTGGCTGTAGAAAACCTATCTAGCTTTCCTACTTTGATACCATGCCCATAAAAACGCTCTTTGAGGCTCTTGAAATGCTGAGAGGAAAGTAACGTAGTGGGGGCTATCATCATCGCCTGGTAGCCATTTTTTACCGCAACAAAAATCCCGTTCATTGCCACTTCAGTTTTACCAAAACCCACATCTGCCGAGAGCAGTCTGTCCATCATCTTTCCGGAGCCCATATCATCCAACATATCATTGATCGCACGTTCCTGATCTTCTGTATGTACAAACCCTGCTTCAGACATAAAAATAGCATGCTCTTCCATATTTCTTTTGAGCTTAATACCTTTTTTCAGGTGGCGTTGCGCAGAAAGATTGATGATCTGTGAAGCGATGGCAAACAATTTTTCTTTTACTTTTGCTTTGAGTTTTTTAAAGCTTGCTTTTCCCATGCGGTCAAGCACAGGCAGCGCACCGCCCTCCGCAACATAACGGGCTATCACTTCAAGACTGGAAACAGGGATAAGCAGTGCATCTTCATTTTGATAATGCATGACCACAAATTCACTCACAGAACCTAATATCTCTCTTTTTTCTATACCCTTGAAAATACCCACACCATGGTTTTCATGCACGATGTAGTCTCCTGCTTTCAGTTCATCAAGTATGATACTGGCTTTCTTTACCTTTTTTCTTTTGATGGGTTTGTTTAGAGAGAGTATAAGCCTGTCAGAGCCCAAAATATTTACAATACCCTCTTGATAGACAAATTCTATATTTTCAAAAGAGTCTAACTGGGAACCGCGCACAATACTCTCATTTTTAGCGATGATGGTGATTTTTTTATCTTTATGCGTTGCTAATAGTTTATTTGGATTGACCGCTTCGAGGTCACGGTACTTGTTCCCTTCGGGAATAGACGGCAACAGAAATTCTTTTCTTGATACCAGGGGATCTGAAAGTTCATAGATTTCTTTTAGTTCATCGTCCAGATTACTCGCCCATACACCATTAAACTGCTCTAATGCACTCTCCCCCAATTCATCCAGGTGCCATAAACCAAGTGAGTCTATATCTTTGACAAAGGTATCGTAACTGCTTAGTTCTGTTCTGTTTTTCAATGCTTCATGCTGGGTTTTGCTCAGTGCCAAAAAAGTCGGATTAAATGTTAAAAACTCCAGCTCATCGGGTAAACGTTTTTGTGTATTTTCATCATAATACTGTATCGTCTCCACTTCTTCATCAAACATGGATATACGGTAAGGTTTGTCCGCATCTGTAGGAAAGATATCTATGATATCTCCGCGAAAAGAGACTTCACCGCGGCTTGCAGAGATATCAACAAAATGATACCCCCAGTGATACAACGTATCTTTGAGTTCTTGTAAATGAAGTGTATCGCCAAATTCTATTGTTTTTTTATCAAAGAGTTCTTCTTTTGGAAAAGGGACAAGGAGTGTCCGCAAAGGAGACACAAGCACTTTTTTCTTTCCGCTTGCATAATAGTTTGCCAAAGTGATAAAAAATGTCTGTACATCTTCACCATATGAGCGCAAATCTTCTCCCACTGCCACACGAAGATCGGGCAAAACAAAAGTATCATACCCAAGCAAAACTGCTACATCTCGTATCTGTACTGCTTCTTTATCATCTTTACAAATAAGAAGTTTTTCTTCTTTGAGCTCTTCTAGGTATTGGTAGATATTGCTTTGATACATCATTCCTCTTTCGTAGCGCGGTTCTCTTGCCCCCCGCTACATTAATTCATCATTTTTAAAAATTCTTCTACGACATAAAATGAACCAAATACCAAGTACTGTTCATCTTTATCTATTTTTCCCTCAAAATAACTATATTCAAGCTCGACGTTTTTCAAAGCTTTTTCTATCTTGCTTAAGGTTGTTGCTCTTTGAGAGTGGATAGTGATTATCTCTACACGTTTTACTTTAGGCTTTAAAATACGCAAAACTGCTTCATAATCTTTGTCATCAAGACTGTTATAAATAAGGACAACTTTTTCATCCAATGCTTTTTCTATGGCACTTGCGGCTAGAGGATTATGCCCTACATCTATGCGAATATTTTTTCTAAGCTGATAAAAACGGCCAAAAAGTTCTAAGGATTTCAAATCATTTATATCATAGTCGATCCCCAAAATATCTAGAGCCTGCAGTGCTACCATGGCATTATCTACCAAATAGCCGCCCCACCCTTTTTTTTTGGCAATGACAGACAATTTCTCATTTCTCATTTCTAGTTTTTCATGTAAGAATAGCTTTGCTCCCTTTTGCGCAGAGATATTTTTCGCCACTTCAACCACTTCATCATAAACCTGAGGTCCCAATAAAACTTTATTTTGTATACTTCGTATCTTTGTAGCTGCTATCTCTTCTATGCTCTCCCCTAAAAAGGCTTGATGGTCTATGCCTATAGGGGTAATGATACTAAGCTCTTTGTCGCAGACATTTGTAGCATCAAACTCCCCACCCAATCCTGCCTCTAACACTATCAAATCACACTCTTCAAAGACAACAAAAGCCAAAAGTGTTGTGTACTCAAAATAACTCAAAGCATCACTCATCTCTTTACCCAATATTTTAAAGAGTCTCTGATGCGCCTCTTCCAATACTTCATCAGAACTATCAAAACCATCTATCCAGATACGTTCATTGAATTTCATAATGTGAGGAGAAGTGTAGTGTCCTGTTTTGAGCCCGCTTTTATACGCTAAATACGCAACCATACGCCCCGTGGAGCCTTTACCATTTGTCCCTACTACATGTACTGTACGAGGCTGTTTGATATGAGATTTGAGCACTCCAAAAGTTACATGCACACGCTGATGGTCTATCTCTTTATAGTAGAGTGGTTTAGTCTCTAAAAAAACATTTAATGATGCATGTCTCATTACTGGTTGTGCCCTGTATCTTGCTTGTCACTAAGTATCCCTTTGGCACTTACATAGGCTAAGAATTCATCCAGTGCTTTTTCTAGGCCCTTACGTATTGACTCTGTCCTAAGCGTTGAAGAGTAGAGTGAACTCGCCTGGATATCTGCTTCATGTACTGCAGTGATATTTTTTGTGATCTTGCCTTGCTTGGTTACCATGCTAAATCTTACTCTGATGTTGGTACGGTAACGTGTCACATATCCCTCTGCATAGGCAAGTGGTGTAAATGTACTTCCCGCATACGTCACGCGAAGCTGACTTTCAGCTTGAGCTTTAGTAGCAACACGGCCTTTAAAACGGGTATACACCATACGGTTAAGCTCATCTTTTACAAAAGGTGCATTCTCGGGTTCTACTCTATCAGCTACCACCTCAACATACACAGTATCTGCAAAGACATTTTTAATAACATGAGAAGAGGGTTTGTAGCCGCACGCGGTTATCATGACTAAGGTCATGATAGTGAACAGTGAATAGTGAATAGTGAATAGTTTTTTTTTCATCTTTTTCTCCTCTGTAGCGTGGCATCAAACTGGCTTCACAGCAAGGTTAACCAGTTTTCCAGGGACTACGATCTCTTTTGTGATATTCATGCTCTCAAGCCATTTTGCTCCAGCCTTTTTGGCTGATGCTAAGATTTCATCTTGGCTGGCACTTGGACTTATTTCTATCTCTGTACGCTTTTTACCACCGATCATCACCACATACAAGATGCTCTCTTTAACGAAAACTTCTTCTTTAACTTCCAGTATAGTTTGTAAGTTTTTACGTTCAAACAGTACTTCACTCAGTTCAGTTGTTACATGAGGGATGATAGGCTCAAGAAGGTTGAGCATAATATACATCCCCTCAGACCATACAGCTCCATCATTTTGCTTATCAAGAGCATTCAGCGCTTCCATACATGCTGCAATGAGCGTGTTAAATGCAAACGTTTTTTCATAGACATCGGATGATTTTTGCAACGCTTCATACACTTTTACCCGTGCGAGTTTAGACTCTTTACTTAATGTATCTGGGTCAATGTTTGGTAAAATTCTTTTGGTTACTTTCTCTTTTCTGTCATACAACTTTTTAATAAACCGGAAAGCACCCTCTACCGCTGAGTCATTCCATTCAAGTTCTTTAGCTGGTGGCGCAGCAAAAAGTGTAAAGAGTCTAGCCGTATCTGCACCGTACTTCTCTACGAGTGCATCCGGATCGACCGTGTTTCCTTTAGACTTAGACATTTTCGCACCGTCCATCAAAACCATACCTTGCGTCAACAAATTCTCAAAAGGTTCATCTATGTCATGATACCCAAGATCACGCAGTACTTTCGTAAAAAATCTCGCATAAAGCAGGTGTAAGATGGCATGTTCTATACCACCGATATACTGATCTACACTTAACCAGTAATTTACATCTTTTTTATCTATACCTACTTCTTCCCATTTTTTAGGATTGGTTGCATAACGAAACTGATACCAGCTTGATTGCACAAAAGTATCTAGTGTATCTGTCTCACGGATCGCCTCCTGGCCACACTTAGGACAAATGCAGTTCTTCCATGTAGGATGGTTCTCAAGAGGGTTACCCTCACCTGTGATCTCTACATCTTCAGGCAGTGTGATAGGAAGATTTTCTATCTTTTCAGGTACAAGCCCACAACTTTTACAATGCACAAAAGGTATGGGTGCGCCCCAGTAACGCTGACGGCTCACTCCCCAATTTCTAAGTTTAAAGTTTGTCGTACTTTTACCAAACCCTGCCTCTTCAAACATCGCAATAATTTTAGCCTGGGCGGAGTAGTTACCTAACCCTGTAAACGCTGCAGAGTCAACCAACTCACCTTCAAATGTATAAGGAAGTTCTTCACCCCCACTGATCACTCTTTTAATAGGCAAATCATACTTAGTAGCAAACTCAAAGTCTCGTTCATCATGTGCAGGCACAGCCATCACTGCACCTCCGCCATACGTTGCCAGCACAAAATTCGCTGTCCATACAGGTATCTCTTCACCGGTAAGAGGATGAATCACACTGATGCCAAGAGGATATCCCTCTTTATCTGCCTGCGCTCTTTCGCGTTCTGTCATATTGGCTATATGTGTGATTTTCTGCGCTGTATCTTCATCAAGCAAACCATTGTCTATCAAGTACTTCGTGATAGGATGTTCCGCAGCAAGTGCAGAGTATGTCACACCGTAAATGGTGTCAGGGCGTGTTGTAAAGACTGTGTATTTGTCAAATTTTCCGCCTAACTTGGCTTTACTGGCCAAAGAGAGTTCAAATTCAAATTCAAGTCCTTGAGATTTACCTATCCAGTTGCTTTGCATCGTAAGTACCTGTGAGGGCCATTTCCCCTCAAGCTGTTTAAGGTCACCAAGCAAATCATCTGCATATTTGATAATGTCAAGGTAGTACCCTGGCATCTCTTTAAGCTGTACTTCATTGTCACAACGCCAACAGCAACCCTCTTCAACCTGTTCATTTGCCAAAACGGTATGGCAATCCTCACACCAATTGACTGTAGTAGATTCACGGTAAAGCAGTTTCTCTTCAAACATTTTGATGATAAACTCTTGTTCCCATTTGGTATAGAGTTCATCACAGGTAGCAAATTCGCGTGTTTTTGAGAAGGAAAGCCCTAAAGCATTAAGCTCTTTTCTCATGTAGTCTATATTCGAGTAGGTCCACTCTTTGGGATGGCGGCCATGTTTGATAGCAGCATTTTCAGCAGGCATACCAAAAGCATCCCAGCCTATAGGGTGAAGAACATTAAAATCCTGTTTTCTGTAATAACGTGCAAAAGCATCACCAATAGCATAATTACGTACATGCCCCATGTGCAAACGTCCACTTGGAAAAGGAAACATGCTTAAAATGTATTTTTTCTTTTTATCAAGAGAAGCAGAAGGCTCAAAAGCCTGCTCTGTATCCCATTTTTTCTGCCATTTGGCTTCAATCTCACTTGGATTGTAACTCATACTTTCTCACTTCATTTATGATTATTTAATTGGGTGAATTATATCCAATATGCAATTAGGAGGAGTTTGAAGAGAGATAACGATTCAATTATACCAATCAAAAGTATATTTTCACTACAATAGGAAGATTAAAAATTGAGGAGCAATAGTGTCATTAGCCTTAGCAAGGAAATACCGTCCTGCCACCTTTGATGACCTTATCGGTCAAGAGGCGGTCTCACAAACTCTCTCTCTTGCGCTCGATGGCAACAGACTTTCACATGCCTATCTTTTTTCTGGTCTTAGAGGAAGCGGAAAAACCTCTACAGCGCGTATCTTTGCAAAAGCTTTACTCTGTGAAAATGGTTCTACTTCACATCCCTGCGGAACATGTAGCCATTGTGTCATGGCTGCAGAAAACCGTCACATGGATATCATCGAAATGGATGCAGCCTCAAACCGTGGGATAGATGACATTAAAGACCTCATAGAGCATACCAAGTACAAACCAAGCTCAGCACGATACAAAATCTTCATCATTGATGAAGTCCATATGCTAACAAACCCAGCTTTTAATGCACTGCTCAAAACCCTGGAAGAGCCGCCGGATTTTGTCAAATTTATTTTGGCAACAACTGACCCTTTAAAACTGCCTGCAACCATCCTTTCACGCACACAACACTTTAGGTTTAAAAAAATTCCTCAAAACCTTGTGCTCAAACACTTGGAACACATACTCACTCTTGAGGATATTGGGTATGAAGTAGAAGCATTGGATATCATTTCCCGCTCTGGTGCAGGGAGCTTAAGAGATTCGCTTACTTTGCTCGATCAGGCGATTGTATATTCTAAAAATTTTGTGGATATGGGTACGGTGACGGGGATGTTGGGTATCATCGAACCAAGCCTTTTAGAGGCTCTTCTTGGCGACATCATGATAAAAGACACTGCTAAAATCTTAGCCTTCATTAAAATGGCATCTGACTATGAAGCAGAAATGATACTCGATGAACTCACCCTCTATCTCAAAGAGTTGCTTCTTTCGGGCAATGGCAAACTAAGCCCCATGATCATAGAGCGTTTCTTTAGAGTTATTGCAGAGTCAAAAAGCCTGCTTGCACTTGGGAGTGACGGGGAGTTTGTTCTTTCTCTTTCATTGTTTAAAATGATGGAATCCTTAGAGATCAAAGACATAGATGCGATGATACTTGGACTTGAACGTGAACTTAAAGGGGTTGAAATAAGCCAAATCATGGTCACAACTCCTACTCCTGATCTATCTGTCCCTGGGAAAATAATAACTATCACCCAAGATGAGATCGTTGCAACACTGCCTCCCAAAAAAGAAGGGAAAATAACAGAAGAAATCAAAACAACTAAAGAGAGTGTAGAAGTCAACCTGGATGTTGATCCGGCCGAAGAAACGCACAAGCCTTCTCCTGTACAAACCAATGAAGAACCATCTCAACACGCATCTTTGCAAACAGAGCAAAATAATCCGCAGATATCTGAAAAATCAAAAATTGATATAGAGGTTGATACGGTACAAACACAGGAGACTGCCACTATACAAACAAATCCTTATAAAAAAACTTTTGAGAGTTTAGTCAAAAAAATATACGACCGAGACTACGATCTTGGTGCTTGTTTTGAACGAAACATTGAATTTGAAAGTTTTATGGATAACAAATTGACATGGGGTTCCAGCGCCCAGGGTGATGATAAAAAACAACTTATTACTTATTGGGGAGTCATCAATATGTTTGTCAAAGAGCTTTTTGGTTTTGAAACAAAAATAGTCAATATCACCAAAAAAAAAATTGACTCTCCAGACATAGTTACAGAAGATATCCCTGCACACCAGGATGCGGATTCGGGTTCCATGATAGAAGATATTGAAATGAAGAGTTCTTGTATCGCGCCAGAGGCAGGAGAGACAGAAGCGGCTAAAGAAAAAGACCCCTCTGCGCTACTAGAAGAGCCTATGGTAAAAGAAGCTATTGCTCTCTTTGACCCAAAGAGAGTGAGAATTAAACGTAATTCGTAGGATGTTGTCAGAAGACAACACCCTACTCCACCCAGGCTTGAGTCACAATCTCAGGTTTATCATCATAAATCTTGATCTTGTTTGCCCCCTTGCAGCGCCCTTCATCATCAAGCTCAAACACCACCATTTGCAAAAGTGTTTTACATTCATCGGGTACATCAAAGTGTCCTCCAAGTCCTGTAAGAAAACGTTTTATGGGGACTTCAGGATTCATGCCTATCACTCCATCCCGACAGCCAGTTAGGCCAACATCGGTGATAAAACAGCAACCATCCCTTACTTGCAGATCATCCGTAGACACATGAGTATGTGTGCCAAGTATGGCACTCACATCATCTTTTAACATATGCAAGAGTGCCTGTTTTTCACTGCTTGCTTCTGCATGGATGTCTATTATAATATGTTTTATGCCCTGTGACTTAAGAGATTGGACTACTTTTATGATCATAGTAAAAGGATTATCTGCCATAGGCATAGTATAGTGACCCATTAAGTTCAAAACGGCTATCTCTTTGCCTAGAAGAGTTGTCTGATATACGCCATTACCTGGTGTATTTTCTGGATAATTCATAGGGCGAATAAGAGGATAGGAATTGAAGAGATCTAGTATCTCTTTTTTATCGAAACTGTGGTTACCGCCGGTCATCATGTCGATGCCATAGCCCAGCAACTCTTTACAATTTTTCTCAGTAAGTCCAAAACCGTGGCTTGCATTTTCATAGTTGGCTATCGTATAGTCTATAAAATGTTCTTGTTTCAGTCTAGTAAGGTGACGTTTTATTATTAAACGCCCAGGCTTACCTATAATGTCCCCAATGAACCCGATTTTCATTTTAAAAACCCGAAGTGCGGCAGTTAAACCTCAATACTCTTCCCCGAAAAAGGAAGCAAAGCACTCGCCCAAGTCAACCCACCACCAAAAGTATCAAGAAGCATAAGTTCACCTGTTTGAAGTCTCCCAGATTCATAAATGTCATTGATTGCCATAGGAATAGACGCAGCTGAAGTGTTTCCGTATTTACCTACTGTCAGTATCACTTGCTCTTCTGTCATCTTCAGTGCATCACCAACTGCTTTGATAATTCGATAGTTTGCTTGATGAGGAATAAAATGCGGAATATCTTTTGAATTGATATTGTTTTTTTCTAATATTTCTTTCACATCTTTCGTGAGTGTCTTCACTGCTAATTTAAAAGTTTCATTCCCCTTCATCTGTACAAAATTGAGCCCCTCATCAATCACTTTTTGACTCGCCGGATGGACAGAACCGGGTGCTGGTGTAATTAGAAAGTCTGCGTAAGCCCCATCAGCACTTGCATGCAAATCAATAAAACCTTCTTCTTTTTTATCTGTAGCAGATATAATCGCTGCGCCTGCGCCGTCACCAAATAAAATACACGTACTTCTGTCAGTATAATCTACAATAGAAGAGAATTTTTCAGCACCAATGACCAATACGTTCTTTCTCATCCCTGACTCTATAAAGGCTTTTGCTACAGACAGAAGATAGACAAAGCCGCTACAGGCTGCTGAAATATCAAAAGCCTGTACGTTACTGATACCTAATTTATTTGATATGATACATGCGGTTGAAGGCATATTAAAGTAGTCAGGCGTCACTGTTGCACAAAGCACCAGATCTATCTCCTCTTTGGAAATCTCTGACCGGCTAATGGCAAGCTTGGCAGCTTTGACTCCCATATCGCTGGTATGTTCACCCTCCGCAGCAATACGTCTCTCTTTGATTCCCGTACGCTTTACAATCCACTCATCAGTTGTATCAACCATCTTTTCAAGATCTGCGTTACTCAAGATCTTTTCAGGGACATACGCACCGATAGCTCTAAATGACGCATATACTGGTTTAGTTTGTGACATAGTTATCCTTAAGCCAAAAATTATGAACTGTATTTTACCATAATTTTACAATGAGGGGTCTAAAAAGAGGTGAAAAAGAGTAAATTAACAGGGACTAGCCCCGCGCTACTTAGTATCCGAGAGCAGTTCTTCTGTTGCACTGTTTACATCTGACTGTGTATAGTTCATCGCTTGGAAGATGGCATTTTTTATTGCTTTTGGACTTGAAGTTCCATGGCTGATAATGGCACAGCCATTGATACCAAGCAGTGGCGCTCCGCCATATTCATCTTTATCTACTTGCTTTTTCATATTGACAAACACTTTTTTCCTCATCATGAATGCACCGATCTTTGCAGGCAACGATTTCCTAATATACTGTTTCATCAAATCAAAAACTGTTGTAACAACACCTTCACTTGTTTTAAGCATAATATTACCTGTAAATCCATCACACACCACAACGTTGACAGTACCATTGAAGATATCTTTTCCTTCGACATTTCCAACAAAACCATCGAGTCCTTTTAAAAGTTTAAAAGCTTCTTTTGTCAATGCATTGCCTTTGCTGTCTTCAGAACCGTTAGACAAAAGTCCTACACGAGGGGATATCACATTGAGGACTTTGCGTACATACGCTTCACCCATTACGCCAAATTCATAAAGATTTTGAGGCGAACAGTCTGTTACTGCCCCTACATCAAGAACCAATGTTTTTGTTTCTGTAATACTTGGCATAAGTGTAGCAAGTGCCGGTTTTGAAATGTGAGGAAGTCTGCCTATACGCAGAGTTGCCAATGTCATTGTAGCACCACTGTGTCCCGCGGAGACTACAGCATCAGCTTCTTTATTCCGTACAAGTTCAACGGCTTTATAAATAGATGACTCTTTACGCTTAAGTGCATCTGTTGCTTGGTCGCTCATAGAGATAATGTCTGATGATTCCACGATTTGAACTTTGTCAATGTAATACTGGGGGAGAAGAGAGAGTATTTCTGTTTTATCACCTACTAAAATAGGGAGGAATTTTTTACTTTCAAGTGCCTGAACTACACCTTCAATAATGGGTTCAGGACCAAAGTCCCCACCCATAGCGTCAATCGCGATTTTGATCATCGATTACGCTTTAGTTGTTTTGTATTCACCGGTAGTCATGTTCATGTGGTGAGGCATTCTCCATGTTCCATCAGCATCTTTTACCGGCATTGGTAATGTTAATTTGTAGTGTGTTCTTCTTTTTGCTGCTCTTGTGTGACTCACACGTCTCTTAGGTACTGCCATTTTATATCCTTTAATTTGTTTTTTAATATATTGCTAATCTGACAAATGCGACTAGTCGCATGAGCCTACTGCTAAAGTGCCCCAAGGAAATACCTTTAGGGACACTTCGTATTAAAACTCCACTTCAAAATTCTCATCAATACTACTGCATTTTTCACAGTAGTGATAAGCACTTTCAAGTGTATTTATCTCGCTTTGTAGTATGTACGAAATATCTATTTCGCCATCTAAAAACTCAATTATATCTAAATCATCTTTATCTTCAGATACTCGGTCACTTAGTTTGAGACGAAGCTTACTGTCTAAGGCATAGTCAAATGTGTCTCCACATCTGTCGCATGAAAGTTCAATGTTGCCGCTCATTTGCGCATCTAAAGTTACTTGATGATAACCACTTTTCTGTAAAGTTCCCTCAAGCCAGGCACCTTCCAAATTACATTTAAAAGGCTTAGCTGTGGAACCTATTTTATCGAATACAATTTTCATAAATAACTCCTAAAAATTGTTAACGTCTTCATGCGACTAGTCGCATAAGCTTGCTGTCGGAGCAATCTTAATGTAGGAAAGATGGACTTTGCCCATTTCCCGTTCTTTTAATTAATCTCTCTTTGTGCAAAAAAGAAGTTAATTTCGTTCTTTGCATTTTCAACAGAATCACTTCCGTGTACTGCATTTGCATCGATACTCTCAGCAAAATCTGCTCTGATAGTACCTGCTACTGCTTCTTTGGGGTTCGTTGCACCCATAAGGTCTCTGTTCTTAACCATTGCATTTTCACCTTCAAGTACTGTTACAACAACAGGGCCGGAAATCATGAAGTCTACAAGATCTTTAAAGAAAGGTCTTTGAGCGTGAATAGCATAAAATGCTTCAGCATCAACGCGAGAAAGTCTAATTTTTTTAGTTGCTGCAATTCTAAGTCCTGCTGCTTCAAATCTTGCAAGGATTTGTCCTACAACGTTTTTAGCTACTGCATCTGGTTTAATGATTGATAATGTTTGTTCCATACTTAATATCCCTAAGTGAAATTTACTTCAAAAGAAGTATTTGGGCGGGATTATATCTAAAATGTGATTAAATTTTTATTAAAAAGAAAAGGAGGTAAATTAAAAGCAGACGGCAAGTGCTGCCTGCTATAATAAATGAAGATTAATCTTCAACTACGTTTCTGTGTGCTTTTCTGTCTTCTATTGAGATATCATCTCTAAATGGCATTTCAGCATCTGCATCATCCATTGCATAATTTTTACCATCAATATAGTTACCTGCTGCAAAGTGATCTTTGTTTTCAGATGTAAAAGGCATATCCCAAGTGATACAACCCTCAGTCGGACACGCTTCAGCACATGCTGGGCTATCGTGGTGACCTACACACTCAACACATTTATCAGGATATACATAGTAAACCTCTTCACCTGTTGGGTTATCATCCTCGTCAACAATCGCTTCTACCGGACACTCATCAATACATGCTGCACAGTTGATACAGGTATCGCCAATAATTACTGCCATTTTTTCTCCTTAAATTGAATATGCTCACACTATATCCAAAGATTTTTAAAAAAAACTTTAATATTTTGATAAATCATGCAAATAGTATAAAACAAAGCGAATCTTTACAAAGTAGAGATTCGCTAATTGATAATGACTCTTTTTATAAGCATTATTTTATAAAATCAGAGCCCTAAAAACTGTTTAATATCAGCTACTCTATCTGTTTTTTCCCAGCTAAAATCCATATCTTCTCTCCCAAAATGTCCATACGACGCTGTTTTACGATAAATTGGTTTAAGAAGATCCAGTGCATCCATAATTCCTTTGGGTGTAAGATCAAAAAGAGCATCTACGCATGCTGCAATCTTCTCTTCATCTACTATTGCTGTACCATGGGTATCTACATAAATAGAGACCGGCTTAGCTACACCTATAGCATACGCTATTTGCAGTGTAGCTTTATCACACACACCTGAAGCAACAAGATTTTTTGCTACATATCTGGCTGCATAGGCGGCTGAACGGTCTACCTTTGTAGGATCTTTACCTGAAAAGGCTCCACCACCATGCGGACATGAACCACCATACGTATCCACGATAATCTTACGCCCCGTAAGCCCAGCATCCCCTTGAGGACCACCAATCACAAAACGACCCGTCGGGTTGATATGATACTTAATATCATCCGTTAGCAACTCTGCTGGGATGACTGCCTGGATCACCTCTTCAAGTACTGCTTTTTGTACCTGCTCGAGTGTCACTTCTGGATGGTGCTGCGCAGAAACAACAATGGTGTCTATAGCAACTGGCTTACCATCTACATACTTGACAGATACTTGTGCCTTACCATCTGGACGTAAAAACGGGACAGTACCATTTTTACGCACTTGGGCAAGTTTTGCTGTGATCTTATGTGCCAATGAGATAGGCAGTGGCATCAACTCTTTAGTTTCATTACATGCATAACCAAACATAAGTCCCTGGTCTCCCGCACCGATTTCACCGCACTCTTGATCAACCCCCTGGTTGATATCCGGGCTTTGTTCACCTACACCATTGAGTACACCTGCTGATCTATAATCAAAACCATAGCTTGCATCCGTATACCCTATCTCTCTTACCACCTCTCTGGCAACCTCTTGCATAGGGCAGTATGTATGTGTTTTTAGTTCTCCGGCAATAACACAAAAACCATTACTCAATAACGTCTCACAAGCCACTCTTGCTTGTGGATCTCGTTCGATAATATAATCCAATATCGCATCAGAAATCTGATCAGCCATTTTATCTGGGTGACCCTCGGTTACCGATTCACTTGTAAAAATGTATTCGTTAGCCATTTTTTTCCTTTAGAAGATTTGTTCACTGTCACTGAACTTAAATAAATACCTACAGAGATACTTATTCAAATTCATCATATTACTGTCATTCTCAGGCTTGTGCCCCAAGGGCGCATTCCCTACGGGCACCTGGGGATCCATAGGTGGCATATAGCTCTAGCTGTGAATCCCCGTATCAAGCACGAGGATGACGAAAAAACTATAGTATTCGTTTTGCCAACTGTTCAGGCAAAATACCTAAAGATTCTTCTACCAACTTCGTATCGCCATGCGTGATAAACGCATCATTATACTCAAACGTAGTTAATGAAATATCTTTTATCTTCTTTTGGCTTAAAAGTTCAAGTATGGCAGAGCCCACCCCTCCCATTGCCGCGGAATCAGAGAAGACAAACCATTTTTTATAGTTACCGCTTAATTTCACAAGCATCTCTTCATCCAATGGTTTTACAAAACGTAAATCCAAGATAGCTACTTTTTTATCTACCAATGCCGCTGTTTTTTCCGCACGTCCTACACCGTTTCCATATCCAATGAAGAGAATATCCTCTCCTTCTTGAAGCAACATAGATTTCCCTAACTCATACGCAGGACTCTGGCGATCTTCAGCCATAAAAGCACCTCTGGGGTACCTGAAAGCACAAGGATGATCATACTCTTTAGCAAATGCCATAGCAAGTCTCATTGTTGTTTCATTATAGGGTGCCAGCAGAGTCATATTGGGAATAGCCCGTAGAAAAGAAATATCAAAAGCACCTTGATGCGTTTCGCCATCTTCGCCTACGATTCCTGCCCTGTCTATGGCAAAAGCCACACCAAGATCCATCAGAGTTATATCATGGATTACTTGATCATATCCTCTTTGCAAAAAGGTAGAATAAATCGTACAAAATGGTTTAAACCCTTCTTTGGCCAAAGGTCCCATGGAAGCTACTGCATGCTGTTCTGCGATGGCAACATCCCAAAAACGTTCCGGATATTTTTCCATTACAGCAGTCATTCCTGTTCCGCTTGGCATTGCCGCAGTTACACCTACAACTTTTTTATCTTCATCTGCAAACTCCATCAAAGTATCAGAAAAAATAGCTGTTGCAGCTTTGGGGCCCTTTTTTTTAGAAACTACTCCTGTTTTCAAATCAAAAGCACTTACCCCATGCCAATGCTCTTTGGTCCCTTCGGCGATCTCATACCCTTTGCCTTTAGTGGTTTGTGCATGAATGATCACCGGTTTACCCAATTCTTTTGCTACTTCCATAGTTTCAATAAGTGACTCGATGTCATGTCCGTCTACAGGGCCTATATATTCTATGCCCATCTCCTCAAATAAAATACCCGGGGTGATAAGCTTAAATGACTCTTCAAATCTTTTTGCCATATAGGTTGCACCTTCTGGAAAATGTTCAAGTACTTTTTCTACTTTACTCTTGAACTTCTGATAAAAAGAACCTGCCATAGTTTGGGAGAGCAATTTAGAAATAGCACCTATCGGTTTGGCGATACTCATTTCATTGTCATTGAGTATGATTATGACAGGATATTTTCTATCCCCTAATTCATTAAGCGCTTCATAGACCATTCCTGCGCTCATACTTCCATCACCAATAAACGCTACGGGAATTCTATCTTCACCTTTGAGTGCAATAGCTTTAGCTGCACCCACTGCTAAAGAGATAGAAGTAGAGCTGTGCCCTGCAACATAATAATCATATTTAGATTCGCTTGGTTTAGTATAGCCACAGATCCCTCCAAACTGACGCAGAGTACCAAAGCTCTCCCAGCGACCTGTGAGAAGCTTGTGCGCATAGGCTTGATGGCTGACATCAAAAATAAAAGGATCTCTGTTTACATCAAAAACTTTATGCATCGCTACGATGAGATCAGTCGCTCCCATAGTCGAACTCAAGTGTCCCCCATTTTGACTTACGGTATCTAGTATCTTTTGTCTGATCTCTTCTGCTAAAGTATTGAGCTCTTCTATAGTATATGATTGTATATTTATCATTTTGCCTATCTCTTTTTCATGTATGCATTTATAAGCTTTTTTGTAAAAGCAATATATTCATCATCATATGCCAAGCCTAACTCTTTTGCAAGTGATTTCAACTCTCTTTTACTCACATATTCAAAGACTACGGTCTCTGTATCGTTTGCAGCAAAATCCTGCAAAACAAAAGGTGTCACTTTTACTTCACTTGACTTTATCACTTCTACTTTTTTCAAGCAATAACTTCTTTAAAATGTTTAAAAAAGATATCATTTTGTTTTGCAGTTCCAATAGTAATACGTACTGCATTCATGTTGTAAGAAGCCAGATTACGAATAATCACTCCTCTTTGAAGCAGTGCGTCTGAAATCTTTGTTGAATCCAATCTCTCATCTAACAGATAAGTAATGAAATTTGTATAACTCTCAATAAACTTTAAGCCATTTTCATTTGCAAAATTTTCATAACGTTTAATTTGCTCTTGGTTGAGGGCTACAGATTCTTCTACAAAACTGTCATCTTTGCATGCTTCTATGGCAACTGCCAAAGAGAGTGTAGAAATATTAAAAGGGGGCCTCATTTTATAGAGTTCGCTTATGAACTCAGCCTGTGCAATACCATACCCTACCCGCATACCGCCCAAACCATGCGCTTTGGAAAAGGTACCCAGATAGATCACATTTTCATAACCCAACAGATCTTTTGGAGTAATGGCATACCTTGCATCTTTTGCTGCGCCATATTCCATATAAGCAGCATCCACAACGATAATTGCATCTTTATGCATCGCTTTGATCATGGCCAAAACTTCTTCTTTGCTTGTCGCATCACCCGTAGGATTGTTTGGTGTACAAATATAGACAATCTTTGGTTTATGCATTTGGAACGCTTCCATGAATTCATCATATTTGTGTTCATGGCTGGCTGTACGATGCACTTTCGCACCCATCTGTTTGGTATAAATTTCATACATAGCAAAGGTCACTGCAGACATCAGTACAGAAGAGTTTTCATCTAACACTGCGCGCGATATGAATTCCAATACCTGATCAGACCCAGCGCCAATAATAATATTTTCGTTTTGGACATCAAACTTCGAACACAATGCGGCTTTGAGTTCAAACATACTGTCATCAGGATAAAGGTGGGCATTCTCGGCATTGGCTCTGATCACTTTTGCTATGGCAGGATTTGTCCCTATGGGGTTTTCATTTGAAGCAAGCTTGACCACATCTTTAGGGTCGATACCAAATTCGCGTACCACAAGCTCAATGGGCTTACCCGCCTCATAGATTTTAATATCTTTAAGTGCTTTATTAAATTTTATCATTTATTTTTCCTTCTAAAAAAGCTTTGCTTTTTTTATACTCTCTGGCTTTTGATAAAGCCTTATCTGAGAGTCATCATATGCTTTTTACCTGTTTTAAATATCCTCAGTCTCTTTAACATAAGAGCCCAATACTTTTATTTCTTTTTGATGTTTTTCTAAAATCGGTCTGATATTTTCATCATCTTTATGTCCGTTAAACTCTAAAAAGAAAATAGATTCACCTTCCACTATATGTGATTTTATTTTTGTCAAATTCACATTAGCTTGTTCAAAATCATTCAGAAAATCTACCAAAGAACCCGGTTCATTTGAAAGTTTTGCAAGTATCGACGTCTTATCGGCACCTGAAGGCGGGTTTTCAAAGTTAGAGATGATAAAAAACCGTGTTCTATTGTGGGTATCATCTTCTACATTCATAAAACGAATCGGAAGATTGTTTATTTTTGCGGCTACCGAAGGACAAAGTGCCGCTGCTGCTTCATCTTCCCGTGCCAATTTTGCTGCTTTGGCTGTAGATTCAACAGGGATATGTTCTATCTCATCCAATCCCAAATCATGTAAAAATTTCCTACACTGCCCAAAAGCAATATCTCTGGAATAAATTCTCTTTATCGTTTTAATATCTTCATTAAGCGTGGCAAAGGAGAGGTGCACATCTAGTACCACTTCAGCGATGATCTTCAGATCATATTCGTCCAGACAATTGATCGTATCTGAGACAATGCCGTTAGAACTGTTCTCTATAGGAATAACACCAAATTTTGCTGTACCCTTTTCAACCTCTCTAAAGATACCGGGGATGGAACTGATAGCCAAATACTTACTTAGCGCACCAAATTTACTCTCTGCAGCCTGATGCGTAAAGCTAGCTTCAGGCCCAAGGTATGCTACAGCTTCAGGGAGTTCAAGATTCCTGGCTACTGCAAACATTTCAAGAAAAAGTGCTTCAATGGCAAGATCGGTAAGCCTCCCTTTACTTTGACTTTTCAGACGTTTTAGTATGGATTTTTCACGCTCTGGGCGGTAAATAGGCGACCCCGTAGTATGTTTTACTTTTCCTACTTGATGTACAAGTTCCATACGCTCATTATAGAGTTTTAAAAGCATGTCATCAATAGTATCAATTTGTACTCGCAACTCATCCAATGTCATATTTTCTCCTTCATTGAGGTCATGGCTTTACTTTTCCAAAAAAAGTCAGCCCATGACCCCTAGTTACTTTTCTAAATATTCAAGCTCTAAGCGTACTTGATCTTCATAGGTTTCACGTTTGCGAATAAGCCTGTCTTTGCCGCCCTGTAATGCGACTTCTGCACTTTTGGCACGGGTATTATAGTTACTTGCCATAGTGAACCCGTATGCACCTGCAGAATGTATCACTATAAGATCATTGTGTTGAAGTGGGGGCAGAGGCACATCTTTACCAAAAAAATCTCCGCTTTCACAAACTGGTCCCACAACATCCGCTGGTGTTTTTTTTGCATCCGTATCTATGCCTATTGCTTCTATTTTATGGTATGCATTATACAAACTCGGTCTCAAAAGATCATTCATCGCACCATCAACAATAACAAAACGCTTACCGCCATTGACTTTTTCATACAGTACTTTAGTAAAGAATAAGCCTGCATTGGCCACCATATAACGTCCCGGTTCACAAAGTAAGGTTACATCAAGCCCTTTAGTCGTTTCAAAAACAGCTTGTGCATATGCCTGGGCTGAAATAGTCACTTCATCATCATATACAACACCAATCCCGCCACCTACATCAAAAAATTTAATATCTATTTTGATCGCTTTGAGTGACCGTACCAGATCGGCTACAATAGCACAGGCTTCACGTATAGGTGCCAGTTTAGTCAACTGCGAACCGATATGGAAATGAATCCCTACAGGGTTTAGAAATTCTGATTTCTTCGCATAAATATACATACGTTTAGCCATATCTATTTCAACACCGAACTTGTTTTCATGCAGTCCTGTTGAGATATAAGGGTGTGTTTGCGGATCGATATTAGGATTGACACGAATAGAGATACGCGCCACTTTACCAAGTTCTTTGGCCACCATCTCCACGCGTTTCATCTCTGCTTCGCTCTCCAAATTGAGCAATAAAATATCATACTCCAGTGCTGCACGTATCTCGTCATCACGTTTGCCTACACCAGAGAAAATGATCTTATATCTGTCCACGCCCACGCTCAAAGCTCTTTGCACTTCACCAATACTTACACAGTCTGCACCGGCTCCAAGCTTTGCAAGATGTGCTATCACAGAGAGGTTTGAGTTTGCTTTTACCGCATAGTTTATAAGAGACTTTTTACCAGAAAAAGCATCTTTTAGTGTGGTATATCTATTCTCAATATAATCAAAATCATAAACATACAATGGCGTACCGTATTTTTCTGCCAATGCTTTATAATCAATATTCATTCATCTAATCCTAATCTCTATCTGTTTTAGGGGATTTTATCTAAAAGTTAATTAAAAGGTGGGTTTTAAACTTAAGCTATGCTTTTTTCATCTGTGAAATACACATATATTGCATATATCCATAAAAGTGTTATAGGCAAAATAGCAGTCACTTCAGGCATTAAAATACCGTTTGCGCCCATCTGATTTAAACCAAACAAAATACCCCAAATCACAAACGTTACTCCCAGTGAAAGTGCTATGACATATCCGATACTTATCATTCTTGCATGAGAAGGCAATCTAAAAAAGAGAATAAGCAAAAGAGCAATAGCAAAAAGAGGGACGACTGTTTTATTGTAGAAAGCTGCTCGAATCTTATCTGAATTGAGATTTTGGCTGTTAAGCAGTTTCCATGTGTTAAACGCATCAATAATATTGAGTGCATTACCCTCGTAAAGTGATTCAATGATTTTAGGCTTATACCCATGAAGTGTTCTGATACTCTTTTTCTCTTCTATGGTATATTTTTCTAATTCACCGTTTTTATAAACATGTGTTTTGAGTATGGCATCTTGTGCGTCCCATTCATTCCCGTCAAATATTGCAATGGGAGCGTGAATAGTGTAGCGTACTTGATACCCCTTGACTTTAAAAATAGTAATATCTTTTATCTTTTTTTCTACAGGATCAAGGTTTTTGATATAGACGAAAGTATCATTATATTTAAAGAAAAGATCGTTGACATCATACGCATGAAGTTCGTTTTCAAGTAAAAATTTTGCCTTGTCTTTGGCATACGAAAATTCAGTCGTATGTAAAAAGGTAAAGACACCATAAGTGACAGACGCCACCGCCAGCAAGGGGACAAAAAGCCTCTTTTTACTATATCCAAAAGCATGCAGTGCACCCATAGTATTATTTTTCACCAAAGAAAGTTTTGTCATGATTACGGCAAATACAATGCCTAAAGGATAGAGTAATCCCAACGCTTCTTGCCACATGTAAAAGATATAGAGTATTTGATAATTACTTGAAACATCTAATTGTTGCACATGCTGAAAATAATCGATCACCGCGAAAGAAAAAGAGAGGCCAAATAAAATGGCTAGGAGGTTTTTAATATAAAGTTTTGATAGATACCTAAAATGCAATGAGGGCGAAAGCAGACTCATGCATTCAGCCCTTCTATAGATTTTAAGCTATATTTTGACTTGACTTCATTTAACTCTTCGCTTACCAACACTTTACAAGCCTCAGCTACATGTGCGATCAGTTTACCCAGTGAATTGGCCTCTTCATCGGGAAAATTATGCAAAACATAATCAGATACTTGTGATTTATGTTCTGGTTTTCCTATGCCTACTCTTACACGAAGATACTCTTTGGTAATATAAGCGTCAATGGATTTAAGCCCATTATGTCCACCATGTCCACCACCTCTTTTAAAACGCACCGCACCAAACGGAAGATCGATATCATCATGGATAACAATGATTTCATCAAGTTGTATTTTATAAAAATCTTTAACGGCTTGCAGACTTTTACCAGAAAGGTTCATAAATGTTGTGGGTTTCAAAAAAAGTGAGTTGGAAGCGCGATTGAGCTTACCTTGAAAAGAAGTTTTGGAAATGTCTCTAGCTGCAAAGTCATCAACAAGTTTGTCGATGACTTTAAAACCAATATTGTGTCGTGTATTTTCATATTGTGATCCCGGGTTACCTAGACCTACAAAAAGTGTCATGACTTTTTATTTAGCTTTGATTACACCACAGATAGCAACATCTGATCTGTCCATCATTTTACAATTTGCCGGTACTTCAATATCTCTGACAAGAATAGAATGGTCTCTGTCAAGTGGTTCAACATTAAGATCAAATCTTGCCGGCATATCTTCGATAGCTCCTCTTACTTTTAGTCTTTTTTTAGACATAATGAGTACACCTTTGTTTTTAAGACCTATCGGTGTTCCATGTGTGATTACAGGGATAAGGAAGTTTGTAGCTTGTCCTGGAACCGCTACTCTTAGATCTACGTGGGTTACATCTCCGTTTACCGGGTGTAGCTGATACTCTTGGATAAATACATTGATCTCTTTATCGCCAACTTTAACGGGGAATGTAAATGTCTCTTTGTTTCTTACAGTTCTTACAAATTCACCACGTTTAAATGCAGCATTGATATTTTCAACGCCATTTGCATAAATATTAGCGATTAGATAACCATCTCTTTTAAGCTGTTTTGCATTACGCTTACCGATACTCTCTCTAACGATACCTTCTAACATATTTTGTCCTTAAATTTAAAATAGGAACGGATTATATCGGAAAATGTTTAAATTATGCTTCAGCTTTAGATTCAAGACTCTCTAACATCTCTTTAAATGCTTGTTCAAATGCTTCCAATCCATCTTTAAGTAAAGAAGCATATATCTTATCCATATCAAAACCGCTATCTGCCAGTTTTGTAAAATACCCTTTGATTTCACTCTCTTCTATAGGTAACTTTGGCGTCAACCCTTTACTTTTGACAAAAGCTTCTATGGTAGCCAAAGGGGCTGTATTGACAGAGTGTGACGCCAGGAGCTCTCTCATATAATAATCTGCTGCCAACTCATCACCTTTGACACCTGTGCTTGCAAAAAGTGTACGAATGATGGGTGTATGATTTTTTTCGACAAGATTGTAAATTTTTGCAGCATTGTAAATACCCGTTTTGGATGTACTTATACCTTCATGCGCCAAGTCTGCATCAAGTAATCTGTCAAAACGGCTCACAAAAACGGAGATGACTGCATCTACCTTTCCCCCACCGTCTGCTTCGTATTTGTGTAGTCCTTCTGTCAATGCTTTAAGGCATCTTTGTGCTTGTTTAGGAGAGAAAACAAGTGTCGCGTTTACAGATATACCTGTATCTAACAGTTCTGTCATCGCAGCATACCCCGCGTCAGTTGCAGGTATTTTTATCATCACATTAGGCTCTCCAATCGCAGCGAAAAGTCTTTTCCCCTCTGCTATGGTGCCTTCTGTATCGTTGGAAAGAAAAGGGTCAACTTCTATAGAGACATAGCCATCATTTCCATCAAAATACGAAGATCTTAATGCCTGCGCAGCTGTACGTATGTCCTCAATAGCCAATGCTTCATATTTTTCCTTGGCACTCTTTCCTGCCAAACTTTCCAACTGCTCCTTATATGCAGAAGATGTAGTGATCGCTGAAGCAAAGATAGTCGGGTTGCTCGTTGCTCCGTTTATTACACCATTTTCGATCAGTTTTGAAAACTCATTTTTAAGATAATCTCTCTCTATAAAATCTAACCATAAAGAGAACCCTATATCTCTATTTACCATCTATTTTTCCTTTTTAGAAATTTTATATATAAATGTCACTGATCGCATGAGCCAACTGCTAAAAAACATTATTTATCAACATATGTCCACGTAAAATGATGCCAATCCCCTAAATCGCCGGGTTTCTGCAAAGCAAGACCCAGCTTATCGAGGAATGTATCTCTTTGAACAACTTCTGCGCCCAACCCTATCAAGTGGTCTGTTTTCATCTGACAATCTATAAAATCATAACCTCTCAAGCCTAAAACATCACTTAGTGCTTTAAAAGCTACTTTCGAGGCATCTGCTACCAAAGAGAACATTGATTCTCCAAAAAAAGCTTTTCCCATTGCAATACCATAAAGTCCGCCTACAAGTTTCCCTTCTTTATAAACTTCTACACTATGTGCAACCCCCTCTTCATGAAGCTCTATAAAAGCTTTTTGTATCTCTTCTACAATCCATGTATGTCCCTGCCCGTCCCTGGGAACTATTGCACAGTGTTTAATGACATTTGGAAATTCTTTGTCAAAGGTAACTGTAAACTTGCCGCTGCGCAATACTTTGCGGAAAGATTTACGCACATAAAAGTTATCAGGATAAAGTAAAAGACGTGGATTGGGTGACCACCAGAGTATAGGATCACCAGGATTATACCAAGGAAAAATACCTTGGCGGTAAGCAGCACATAGTCTAGGAGAACTAAGATCTCCACCATAAGCTAGAAGCCCTTCATCTGAAGCATTTCTGGGGCTAGGAAATAGATATGAGTAGCTACTAAGCGGAGGAATCAAATACTCCTCCTCGTCGAACATGGAAGCCAAGCGTTTCCTTTTAATTTTCAATAGTGTAAGCAGGAATGCCCGCCTTACAAACATTACTTATTTTCAAATTCAAACTGCATCTTTTCATTTTTAAAACCGACTTTAACCAGACCGCCCTTTTTGAGTTTCCCAAAAAGTATCTCATCGGTGAGTGCTTCTTTTACTTTTTCATCAATTACACGGGCGATATGTCTTGCACCGTAACGTTCATCGTATCCTTCGTTGGCCAAGTACTCTTTGGCCTTTTTACTCAGTTTTACTTCCACTTTTTTAGGCTCAAGCAGGAGATTGAGTTTGTCCAACTCCCTATCTACGATAGTAATGAGTGCTTCTAAACCAAGCGCATTGAACTCTATAGTTGCGCTCAAACGATTTCTAAATTCAGGGCTAAAGAAAGCTTTGAGTGCCTTGTCTGTCTTCATCGAGTTGTCTTTATGAAAGCCCATGACATTGGCCTCTTTTGTGCCTATGTTGGAAGTCATGATGAGTATGACATTTTTAAAGTCACTGACCACGCCATTGTTATCTGTAAGCTTCGCCCCGTCCATCACCTGAAGCAAAATGTTCATAATATCAGGGTGTGCTTTTTCTATCTCATCAAGAAGCAGTACAGTGTGAGGATGCTTTTTAATCATCTCTGTGAGCAACCCGCCCTGCTCATACCCTACATACCCTGGAGGTGCTCCTATCAAACGGCTGATAGTATGCGCTTCCATATACTCACTCATATCGATACGTTCAAAGTGTACATGCATTGTCTTTGCTAGTTGTATGGCAAGCGCTGTTTTTCCCACACCCGTTGGCCCCACAAAGAGAAATGAACCTATAGGCCTATCCCCTGCATTGAGCCCTGCATATGAGCGTTTAATCGCAGTCGCCAATGCACTAATAGCTTCATCTTGCCCAATAATATGTGAAGCGAGATCTTTTTGGAGTGTTTGAAGCTTCTTCGTATCATCCGTTCCTATCACTGTAGAAGGGAGTTTCATGATCTTGGCTACACTCTCTTGGATATCTTTAGGTTTTACTGTAACACCCTCTTTCCCTTTCAGCATAAAGTGTGCTCCAACCTCATCGATGATATCCATTGCCTTATCAGGTAAAAATCTATCATGCAAGTATTTCACGGAAAAATCAATCGCACACTCAAGCGCTTCATCTGTAAAGCTGATATTGTGATAATCTTCATATTTATGCTTTATCCCCTGCAAGATAATCATCGTATCCTCTTTGCTTGGCTCTTCCACATCGATCTTTGCAAATCTTCTGCTAAGCGCCTTGTCTTTATCGAAAAAGTTTCTGTACTCTGCATAAGTTGTTGCGCCGATACACTTCAGATCACCACGTGCCAATGCAGGTTTAAGCAGATTGGACGCATCCATACTCCCCCCACTCGTAGCTCCTGCACCTACCATGGTATGGATCTCATCGATAAATAAAATCGCATCATCCATAGCACTCAATTCAGAGATAATAGCTTTAAGGCGCTTCTCAAAGTCACCCCTGTATTTCGTACCTGCGACTAATGCACCCATGTCAAGTGCATATACTTTAGCATCTTTGAGGACATCGGGTACTTCCCCCTCAGAGATCTTGAGCGCAAGTCCTTCAGCAATGGCTGTTTTACCTACTCCTGGTTCTCCTACAAGCAAAGGGTTGTTCTTTTTGCGGCGACATAAGGTTTGCATCACACGTTCTATCTCGTCCATACGCCCGACAACCGGGTCTATTTTTCCTGTTCGTGCCAGTGCTACAAGTTCCATAGTAAACTGATCTAGGAATGTCTCTTCTTTCTTCTGTGTTTTTCTATCTGCTTGCGTTGCCGTATCACGATGAGAGATGACTTCCAACACATCCACACGGTCGATACCTTCTTTTTTCATAAGATACACTGCGTAAGCGTGCTCTTGCATAAAGATGGCAGCCAACATATCTCCTATACTCGCTTCCGTTCTTCCAGAGCTATGGATATGTATCATCATATCATTGATGGCGCGAGAGAGTGCAACTGTTTCAAAAGGTTCCACGGCTTCTTTAAGAGAAGGGATGGTTTTGTTAATATGTTCAATGATACCCTCTTCGAGAAGTTCAAGGTTTGCATTGAGTATGGAGAGTATCTCTACGCCTTCTTCACTTTTCACTACAGATAAAAATACATGCTCCACTGTCAAGTATTCATGTCTATTGTCTTTGGCATACTCTACCGCTTTTTTAAATACATCATTTAATGCAATACTTATCATCTCTTTATCCTTTACGAATCTTCTTCAATCGTTGCGAGCAATGGAAACCCATTTTGTTTTGCCTTTAGCTTTACCTGCTGCGCTTTGGTTTGTGCTATCTCGAAGCTGTACACTCCACAGATGGCTTTGTCTTTTTCATGTATCTGCAGCATGATCTGTTCTGCTTGGACATGTGTCTTATGAAAGATATCGATGAGTACCTCGACTACAAAATCCATACTTGTATAGTCATCATTGTGCAGTAACACTTTAAACATTTGTGGTTCTCGCAGCTCTAAGGCTAAATCAACTTCTTCTTCAAACTTTGGCATATTATGTTAAAATCCTCATTCATATATTTATACTTTACATAGACTATTATACAAAATTTTTGGAGAAATGCAAGTGCAGCCACTTTTTATCACCGCTACGGGCACCAATGTAGGCAAAACGCACACTACTTTAAAACTCATTGAAGCCTTTGCCTCGCGAGGATTAAGAGTAGGTGTATTTAAACCCATTGAAACAGGCGTCACCGATACGCTACCTGACGCCAGTCTACTCTTAAAAGTTTGCCAGAAGGTAAACAAGAACTTCAAAGGCTTCACTCCAGAAGAGATCACAGCCTACACTTTCTCTCTCCCCGCAGCTCCATTTTGTGCAGATATCAACAATGAAATACTCATAGATAAGATCATGGAAAAGTATCATGAACTCTCACAACTTTGCGACATTCTACTGGTTGAAGGAGCAGGCGGGCTCATGGTACCCATCACTAAAGACTTCATGATGATAGACTTGGCAAAAAAGCTGGAAGCCAAAGTCCTTCTGGTAACTTCTAGCAAATTAGGATGCATCAACGATACTTTACTCTCACAAGAAGCATTAAAGTCTCGCAATATTGAGTTTGACTGGTGTGTGAATTTGTATGAAGATAAAGAGAATTTTGAGAAAATAACTCAGCCTTTTTATGATGAAAGGTTTAAAGGGTGGTGGAGTGTTCAAAGTGGACTAGAAAACTTTGTTTCCGTATTTTGATTGGGCCTAAAATATATTTCAATCCTACTGCTCAATGGTAATGAGGAAGATATAATTTATGAAAAAATAATACCCTAATGTCGCTCGTTTCCTCTCTATATCATGTGTAATACAAAGATACAAGCTATAATTTTTATACTATATTATTTAAGAGTAAACAAATGCATACTACTGGTATATTAACATCATTCCCTAAAGCTATAATTTTAGGTGTAGATACGAATCATAGAGTACATGAAAGCTATGGTGAGCAGCTAAACCTATTATATAGTGAGTCCAAATCTATTCAAAATAAAACGTTGTTGGAAATATTTGACGAAGATATATACAAAAAAATCAAATCACCTATAGATACCCAAATAGACTCTCTTAACATTACATTTATGAACCGTAACTATGATGTATTTTATCAAAATGGTTTCCTTTATCTTATAGACATTTCTCGTTATAACAATATTGAATCTCAACTCAAACAAAGTGTAAATGACTTGTCTTCAAAAAAAGAAGAACTGCAAGCCGTCTTTGACATGGCAGCAAACGGTATCTCTATTCTTGATCACAATGGAATGTTTCTCTATGCTAACAAATTTTTTCAAGACCTGATGGAGTACACGATGGAAGAACTCTACACGGAGTCTTGCATCTCTTTATCAGCTCCTGAATATGCCACTGCTTCAGAGACTGCAGTTCAAAAAGCCATAAAGCATGGGAGTATTCAAAATTTCCGTAAGGTATGTATTACGAAATCAGGTAAACACCTCAATGCAAGCATGTCTCTTAGTTATTTAAAAAGTCGTGATGAAATCGTGATGATAACTTCAGATATTACACAAGATATAAAATACCAAGAGGAGCTAAAAAAACAAGTTGAGATAGAAGTAGCCAAGCGCACCCAGCAGTATGAAATAATGTGCCATCAGTCCAGACTTGCTGCTATGGGTGAGATGATTGACTCTATAGCACACCAATGGAGACAACCACTTAACGGTTTAGGTCTCATCGTTCAAGGACTAAGACATATCTCTGAAAATAACATGCTAAGCAAAAAAGTGATAGAAGAGATTGAAGATGAAATTATGGAAAAAGTAAGCTATATGTCTCAAACTATCGATGACTTTAGCAGTTTCTTTCGTATTTCCAAGGGAAAAGAGTCATTTGATGTTCTAAACAGCATCGAAGATGCCATACGTTTAATAGATGTACAGTTAAAGTCTAACGCTATAGAAGTAAAAATCATACTTGAAAATGGCATTCCTCAAAATGTTGTAGGATTCCCAAATGAATTTAAACAGGTGATTATGAACATTGTTCATAATGCTATGACTGCAATCACAGGCAATCATAAAAAAGAAGGATTCATTCAGATTGAACTTTTTTTTCATGAGGGTAAACTAAACATTTGCATCTCTGATAACGGCGGTGGAATAGATGAAACAAATATTGAAAAAATATTTGATCCATACTTTACTACACGTGAGAAGGGAAGCGGTATAGGACTTTATATGTCTAAGGTTATTATTGAACATCATATGCAAGGAAGTCTAAATGTACAAAACCATAATGAGGGAACAATGTTTTGCATAGAATTAAAATGTCAGGAGGATAAAGAATATGGAAGCTCTTCATAAGCGTTTATCATCGCACAGTGTATTGATTGCAGAAGATGACCCAAGTACGCTCAAATGGCTAGTAAGAGTCCTTAAAATCTATTTTAAAGAGGTGCAAGGCGCCTCTAATGCCATGGATGCACTGGAACTGTTTACTGCGGCGCCCGTAGATATAGTCATAGCAGATATTCAAATGCCAGAAGTTGACGGACTTCATTTTTTACAAAAAATATCTCTTATTTCTCCTCATACTCTCAGGATAATAATGACAGCTTTTAACAGCAACCTCTACTTAAATCGTGCAGTTGAGTCAGGAGTGCATCTTTATCTTAAAAAACCCATAGATATAGATGAACTTCTAGTAGCCATTTCTTCATATTTACCAGATTCGCCATCCATGACAACAATCTCAAACCTTGGAGAAGGGTTTTATTATGATGCTCTAAAGAAGACTGTTTACAAAAAAGAAACTCCTGTCAAACTCACAAAGAAAGAATTATTACTTTTAGAACTATTCCTCAAAAATCCTCATAGCATTGTAGGGTTGGAGATGATAGAACAAAATATTTACGAAGAACCGGCAACTGCAGATGCTATACGAATGGTTGTAGTTGGCCTTCGCAAAAAGATTTACAGTGATTTGGTAGAAAATCTCAAAGGTCTTGGCTACCGATTAAACATCTCTTGAAAACTTTATAAAAACCTTATACATATCTTATGAATACCTTTTAATTACCCGTTACTATTGTTATGTACAAATAAAAAGGAGTGAATATGAAAAAGCGTATTCTTATAGTAGGTGGCGGTACTGCTGGTACTATGACTGCTAATAATCTTGCAAATAAACTTATGCCTGAAATTGATCGTGGAGAGGTAGAAATCACCATGATTTCTGACTCCAAACTCCATATCTATCGCCCAGGGGCGATGTATGTTGCCTTTCATAAAGCAGCAGGACACGAGTTTGTTCGTGATCAGCGTTCTTTACTTATGTTAGAAGTTGACTTTTACGTTGATAAAGCTGTTGAAATAAACACGAATGCGAATTATGTAAAAGCTCAAAGTGGAAAAAAATATAACTATGATTACTTAGTTCTTGCAACCGGGTGTCATGTTGCGGCTGAGAGGATTCCTGGTTTAACAGAAGGCGGGGATTGGTTTTATAGTTATGAAGGTGCTAAAAAATTGGCTAAAAAGTTTGAAAAAATTCAAAGTGGGCGCGTTTTAATAACTGTAAACTTTCCTAAAACACCAAATATCCCTCACCAGTGTGGAATTGCACCAGTTGAAACTACAATGATGTTGCATGATTTCTTAATTGAAAAAGGTGTACGTGATAATGTTGAGATTGTATATACATATCCAACAAAATCACAAGCTGTAGAGAATGGTCTTTTCATGCAAGCACCAACTTCGAATGTTCTTCCAAGTATCTTTGATAGTATAAATGTAAAACACAAAACAAGTTTTACACTCTCTAAAGTTGACCCAGCCAAGAAAATAGCTTATTCTGAAGAGGGCGAAGAGATAGCGTTTGATATTTTAATGTCAACACCACCATTTATTGCAGCTGAAGTGATTCGCAAGTCTGGACTCTCACAAGCACTCGATGATGAGGGATGGTTGCCAACAGATAAAAAGACTCTTAAAGTTAAAGGTTTAGATAATGTTTATACTTTAGGTGATACTGTTGATTTATCTGTTTCTAAAGCAGGTGGCACTGTTCATAATCAGGTAGATGTTCTTGTCGACAACATCGCATCGGAGTTGCGTTTTGGTTATCCAACTGAATCTTATGATGGAAAAGTTATTGCCATTGCGCAAATGGGTCTTTCGTGTGGAATGCCACTTTGGTATGACTATGAAGAAGATGTTAAACCGACACCTTGCAGTAAACTAGGTAGTTTCGTGCGCTTAGGTTTTAACAAAAGTTTATATTGGGCCGCTGCACGCGGTATGATATAGGAGGGTATCATGAGTGAAGAAATACAAGTAAAAAAAAGTGCTGAAATGCAGGCAATTGAAGACAAAATGACCATGTTGGTACAAACAGGCAGAATTGATAATTTAATTGATTTACTGGCTGTTGTATCTGATCAAATAGAGATGACTACGACACCTATTGTCGAAAAAATGGTTCATTCTATTGATAATATTGCAAGTGCTGGTTTCGTAACAGAAAATGCAGTTAGATACGCAAAACGCGAAAGTGCGAAGAATGAAGTGCCAAGTCTATTTGGTATGTTAAAATTATTAAAAGATGAAGACACTAGAAAGGGATTAGCTTTTATGCTAAACCTTACAAAAGGAATCGGTAAACAGATGTAATGATTTTAACAGTGGCCACATTGCTTCTTTTTGTGGCTGCTGCTCTTTTAAAAAAACTAGGATGAACTCCAATAATACTTTGAAAAAATACTTCCCTCTATCTTGCTATCATAAAACTAAAAATTTTCCAATATAACCAGTTTTCTCTTCTACACTCAAAATATTTTACTACCAATTAAGATATAATACAAAAATAAAAAAGGATACTCATGCAACATCTGGTTGATACCACCGACTTTTCAGACAAACAGATAGCACAACTGCTTGATGATGCCAAAGCCTTTAAAGCACAGCGCCCCTCACAACTTTTAAGAGACAAACTTCTTATCACTCTTTTTTTTGAAGCTTCTACACGTACACGCAGTTCTTTTGAAATAGCTGCAAAGAGACTAGGCGCTGCGGTGGTGCATCTTGATCCAAGTAGCAGTTCAACTAAAAAAGGCGAATCATTAGAAGATACCTTTGCGAACCTCTGCGCGATGGAACCTGACGGGGTTATTATCCGCCATTCTGACAATGAAGCCCCTGGAATCTTAGCCGGTATGCAAATGACTTCAGTCATAAATGCCGGAGCGGGTAACTACGCCCACCCTACACAGGCACTGCTTGACCTCTTTACTTTAGTAGAGCATTTTGATGGTGACATTAAAGGTAAAACGATTGCCATTGTGGGGGACATCGTAAGTTCCCGTGTGGCCAGTTCTGGTATTCGCTTGTTTACACGCATGGGGATGAATGTCATTTTGGTCGCACCCAAGCCATTTATGCCACAAAGTGATTTGCCTCAGTATGAAAAACTAGAAGAGGTATTGGATAAAGCAGATGTTATTATGAGTCTTAGGGCGCAGTTGGAACGTCATGCTTCTCCTTTATTTGATGACTATGATGAGTATGCCAAGCAGTACTGTATAGATGCCGGACGTTTGGAAAACAGAGATATATTGGTACTTCACCCTGGCCCAGTCATGAGAAACATTGACATTTCTGATGAAATACTTGAAGACCCACGATGTAAAGTTTTGGAACAAGTCAAAAATGGTGTTTATATGCGTATGGCTATTTTGAAACTTCTTCTTTTGGATTCGTAAAGAAGATATGCAGTGGCTCAATAAAAAAGAAGGTTTCGCAAAGATAAACGGACTCTCATATAAACGTGTACCTTTTCTGTTTGTTATCTCATTTAACAAAGAGAAAATTTTTGCCAAACCACTTGAGGGTCTGGATGATGACATTTTTTATAAGTTAGACGATTGGTGTAACTACTCTGCCAAAAAACGCAACAAAGATTTTACCTTTTCCAAATCTCCTGTTGATTTTACTCTCTATAAAAAAGCCATGGATGAAGTACTCGAAGAGATACGTTCTGGGAACACTTATCTTCTAAATCTAACATTTAAAACATCCGTTGAAACGGATTGTAGCCTTAAAGAGATATTTGCCTATGCAAAGGCCAGATTTAAACTCTACTTTAAAGATGAGTTTGTCTGTTTCTCTCCTGAATGTTTTGTGGAAATAGAAGACAATATCATCACTACCTACCCTATGAAAGGGACCATAGATGCAAACTTGCCACATGCCAAAGAGACTATTTTGGCAGATGATAAAGAGATGGCTGAGCATATTATGATAGTAGACCTTATGCGTAATGACCTGGGGATCATCGGTTCAGAAGTGACAGTAGAAAAATTCCGTTATGTAGAGAAGATAAAAGCAGGAAAAAAAGAACTCCTGCAAGTGAGTTCCCAGATCACAGCAAAGCTGCCTCTTGACTGGAAGGATAACCTGGGCACATTACTAGAACAGATTCTCCCTGCGGGTTCCATCTCCGGTACCCCTAAAAAAAGTACCCTAAACATCATTAACCATGTAGAAACTTATGACAGAGAGTTTTATACGGGTGTCTTTGGTGTTTTTGATGGTGAAAGACTGCGTTCTGGTGTCATGATACGTTTTATCGAAAAAAAGAACAACACGCTCTTTTACAAAAGCGGTGGAGGTATTACCTTGGATTCTGATGCCAAAAGTGAATATGAAGAGATGATAAATAAAATTTATTTGCCATTTTGATTTACAGGACACGTGAGGAGTAAGGCCGTCAAAACTCTCTCTCCTCTCTATGTTTCCACTGATACTTCTTATCTTCAGATACTCTGGAAAAGTAGAGTTTTCCTGAATTTCTCCACGGATCAATAAGAATACCCTTTTGTATCGACCCGCCTTTTGCCACAACGACAAAGGCATTATGTTCAAAGAAATACTCACCGATATTGGCTCCTACCAAATGAAACTCAAAAGAAGAATAATTTTTTTGTATAAAATGTGCATATAAAGCATCACTCCAATGGTAGCACAATCCTTTTTTCTTTATGCCCATGTTAACTAAAGAGTTATGAAACAGTGGGGGAGAGGTCAGTTCAAACTCTTTTGTAAGTTTCTGCGATTCATGAAAAATTTCCCAAGAAAGTTGCATCGCTTCATCTTGAGAAATACGCTTATCTAATGAGCGTAAAAGTTTAGAAAGTTGTACAATCTCTGCTTTAGAGGGAACAGGAGGAGTAACGACACATCCTGTCAATAAAAAAGATAAAAGTAATACTTTAAAAAAGTTCTTGGGCATATTGGGTAGGAAGATATGAGCCAATGGCTATCATGAGTAACACCATTGCAATGCTGTACCCTAAAATCCATTTTGGATTTTTAGAGAGTGCGAAACCACCGATAAACCCTACAATAAGTCCTCCTATATGGGCTGAGACATCAATAGAAGGTATAGAGAATCCTATCACGAGGTTGATCCCTATAATTATGGCAAAATTTTTCATAAATGCTTTGGTATGTTCCCCGATTCTCTCTCTATGTGCCAAGAAAAATCCTGCCAATGCACCAAAGATACCAAAAATGGCCCCCGAAGCACCGATACCTACACTTACAGGATGCATATAAAGCGATGCCAATCCGCCTAAAAGACCGGAGAAAAGGTAGATGCTTAAGTAAGACTTTGTATCAAAATACATCTCTGCCCCACGCCCTATGAGGTAGAGTGAAAACATATTCATCAATAGATGCGTCATTCCAGTATGCAGAAACATTGCAGTAAAAAGTCTCCACCACTCTCCCTTAAGTATTGTAAGCGGTCCATACAATGCACCCATGTCTACAAGGGTTTGCATATCCATATCTATGATATCCTGACTCAAAAGCGAAGAGAAGCTATAAACGATAAGATTTAGAATGATAATACTGTAAGTGATCTTGTATTGTTTAAATTCGATAGCCATGTGGTTTAGTAAATTGCCTCTGCAAAAATAACACCATCAATTCCCGATTTTGCAACTTTGGCAATATCTTTTTCATCATGCACAAGTACTAAAACCTTCGTATCAAAAAGATACTCCTGTGCAATAGGCTGAATAACAGATGCATCATCCTCTTTGCAAATGATAAAGTTTGCATCCAGTGCATTGGCAAAAATAGCTTCATTAAGCGTATTGACTGTCACCGCATAAGCAATATCATTGCGTTTGCAATATTTAGCAAGTGCTACAGAATCCACCAGTGGTTCAAGCAAAACAATGTCATCAGCCCTACTACTCTTTATATCTTCTTGGGAAAAAACTTTATAAAAACGGCTACTTTCGACCCACGGATGGCCAATAATTATCATATAATTCCCTTTACTTTATTACTCATACTATTCACCAGCACACTCATCACAATAATACTGACCATTGATAATAACACTCTCTTTTACTGTCACATAAATACCGCACTTACTGCACTCTACAAGCGTATCATCATCAAGTTTTTTTTCGTCTGGGGTTTTTTTACCTAATGCAGGAAGTTTTCCTCCAAAAAATTTATAAATAAGCAATCCTGCTAGAGTAAAAATTATAAGTTTTAAGATCATTTTTTATTTCCTGTTTAACATCTCATATAATATGGAAAAATACATATTACATTCCATCACTAAAGCTTAATCTTTGGCAAGAAAGAGTCATCGCGTCTCTTAATATGAAGATAGTTTCGTTGGTTTTTTTGTACTATATCATAACTTAACTGATGTTGCACATCTTCTATTTCATCAAATACACGAGACCCTTTATAAAAAAGATACTCTGTACGCGTATCACTTATTTTACTTGTCAGATCTAAAAGTAATTTAGTATTGGTCACTGCACGTGAGGTTATCAGATCAAAGGCTTCATGCTTTAGTGTTTCTACTCTTTTAGCTTCTACACTGACGTTGGAGAGTTCCAAGTCTATGGCAGCGTATTTGAGGAAAGATACCCGTTTTTTAAGCGGTTCAGCAAGTACAACTTTAGTGTCTCGCAGTGCTACGGCAAGTACAAGTCCGGGAAACCCTGCGCCTGTTCCTACGTCTAAAAGTGTTTTTGGTTTGTCTATAAAAGTCAAAGGGTAAAGAGAATCGATAATATTGACATAGATCGCATCTACTGTCTTAGCGCCGGTGAGATTATGAATCTGATTCCATTCATGTAAAAGTGAAGCAAAACGCTCTAACTTAGTGATAATTTTACTCTCTAAATTTATCTCTTCCTTGTCTAAATACTGTGATAAGTTCAATTTTCACCTCTACCAATTCATTTTCAATCAGTTTTACCACAAACCAAAAAGGTCTTTCTCCTACATATCCTGCCAGATATACGCTCTGTGTTCATATCAAGAAGCATCATTCAATCGTCCATTTTTATGCAGACAGGACGCTTTATATATGATCTTTTGATTGAGATTCATGATTGTTTACTTTAATGCAATTATACCATGTCTGGTTTATAATGATATCTTTATCATTTTACAAATTTCTTATCATGCTTAATTTAGAATTTATATCCAATCTGCACCCAATAGACCTCTTTATCTTCTCTAGCAGCCAAAATGACTGAATCTGATTTTCCAGAGAAAAAAGCTGCTTTTGCCAAGAAACTCAAATTTTCTGAGAAATCATACGTATAAAGTAAATCTAACTCTGTACCCGCATCATCATTCAAACCGACCGTTGTCTCTTCTGCGGCAAATACATGATAAAACGCCATAAACTTACCATATTCACCGCCCACGTATCCGATTTTGCCATACAGATCATTCAACCCGTAAGTATTGGTTGTACTGGTATACCCCGCGAAAACATCTGCAAATCCTTGCCATTTATGCAGTGTGGCAAAAGGTGTGTTAAACCCGTGAGCATTACCATCTACTTCTCCAAATGACTCATAAGCTGCTCCAAAGAGAAATCCGTTATATACAGTACTTGCATCCAAACGATAGTACAAAGCATCTACTGTATCTTTACCTATTCCATAATTCTCATACTCCATGGAAGCATCTTGCTGTGTTGCTATTTCTGCAATATAGTTGATCATCCCTGCTTTCCCAGAAGCCATCACACCGTACGTGTTACTGCCAAAAATCGTAGGGCCTGAACCGATCAAATATCCATATCCTGTTAGTTTTAATTCCGGCATGACTTGATAATCTGCATGCAGCAACACCGTTTCTGTGCCTCCCGTCAAACCATCAACGATCCCGTAACGATCTGTAAGATACGAAGCCATCAGGTTCAATCCTTCGATAGAATTATTTGTAACCGTGTATCCCATAAAGGTTTGGGGCATTTGCCTCCAGCCTACTGCTCCTACAAATCGCTCATCATCAAGATTAATCATTTGGCGGCCCGCTCTAATAAGCGTATCATTCATTTTATAATCCACATAGGCTTGTGTTACTCGTGAATTTTCAGGATCATTGATAAGATCATATCCTGCTTTTTCAGGAGCATAATCATCAAACCCGAAGTTTGTCACTGCCGTCACCTGACCAAAAGCACTAAGTCCTTCTATCCCAGCAAGCCCGGTACCTACAGAAAGTGCAAAGCGTGTTGTAAATGCATTGGCTTCATCTAAGGCATTATTACTGTCATCTACATATTCATACCGCGCCACCAACTGACCGTTAAACTTTACATCGTTAAAAATACCAAAATTTGTAGCCGCAGGCTGTGTTTCTACGGCCGGCTCCATCGGTGTAACTTCCCCTCCTGCTATCATCAATGATGATGCTATAACTGAGAGCAATAGTGTTTTTTTCATTTTTTCCCCTTTTTATTAAATGTTAAGATCATTTACTCTATATTTCAATTTAACTTAGAATGAATATAAGTTTTATTTCCCTTAACTATCATAACACTTCTTATATTGTTAAATTCTTGACCAAAATCAAAAAAAGAACAAAAGTTGATAAGAATGCTACGTATTTTCATAAAATCTATAAGGCTTTATGAAAATATTTTTACTTTTTAAAATATAGTTTTGGTAGATTGAGTGTGGTTCATCAGGAGTGGGGGAGTGAATGACTATATCATAGCTTCAAAATAATATTTTTCAAATGAGAGAAAATAATTTAAAGAAAATGCCCCATTTGTTCTTTTTTAACTTTCAAGTAGCCTTCATTATAGGGATTTGGGACGATCTGAATGGGGAGACGCTCTACGATCTCTATACTTCCCAGGCTCTCTATTTTTTTAGGGTTATTTGTAAGGAGTTTTAGTTTTTTAATGCCAAAGTGCGCCAAAATGAACTCTACGATCTCATAGGTTCTTTCATCAGCCGAAAAACCAAGTTGGTGATTGGCCGCAACAGTATCATACCCTTGATCTTGCAGGGCATAGGCGTTGACTTTATTGAGCAACCCTATATTTCTGCCCTCTTGACGATGGTAGATCAACATACCACCCTCTTTTGCAATGATCTCAAGTGCAGCGTGAAGCTGTTCTCCACAGTCACATTTTACAGATCCCAAGGCATCACCCGTAAGGCATTCAGAGTGAACTCGTACAATAGGGGTTTCTGAAAGTTCATCAGTAAAAATAGCTAAATGTTCTTTTTGATTTTCATTTTCTTTAAACGCTTGTATTTTAAACGCACCGTATTTGGTTGGTAAAGTAGCAATTTGTGATATATCTATAGTATTCATGACGAGATTATACACTAAGAATTAGGAATTAGGAATTAGGAATTAGGAATTTTTGGTTAAAATGTTAAAAACAATTTATTTAAGGCTTACAAATGTTCGCACGTTTTAGAAGAAAAAGAATCAACCCCGTTTTAAGAGACCTGCTTCAAGAGACACATGTCAGTGTCAATGATTTTATCTACCCTCTTTTTGCAAGAAGCGGTGAAGGGATCAAAAATGAAGTGGCATCTATGCCCGGTGTATACCAAATGAGTATCGATGAAATCATTAAAGAGTGTGATGAACTCAAAAAACTCGGTATTTTCTCCATTATTCTTTTTGGGATCCCTGACACGAAAGACTCTGTGGGTTCTGACGCGATGTGTGAACACGGAATCATCGCTCAAACAGTAAGAGAGGTCAAAGCTGTACATCCTGACATGTTTGTTGTCACAGATCTTTGTTTTTGTGAATACACAGACCACGGACACTGCGGAGTACTTGACCCTGTTTTGGAAACCGTTGACAATGACATTACCCTAGTCAACTTAGCTGCGCAAGCCGTTATCCACGCCAAAGCCGGTGTTGACATGATAGCCCCTTCGGGGATGATGGACGGTATGGTCACAGCTATTCGGGGAGGATTGGACAGTGCAGGTTTTGAAAACTTGCCGATAATGAGTTACTCTACTAAATTTGCTTCAGCCTACTACGGACCATTCCGTGATGTAGCAGAATCAAGTCCAAGCTTTGGAGACAGACGAAGCTACCAAATGAACCCGGCCAACCGCAATGAAGCGATTTTGGAGAGTATAGAAGATGAAAAAGAAGGCGCAGACATCCTCATGGTAAAACCTGCCCTTGCTTATCTGGACATTGTACGTGACGTCAAAAACAACACTTCTCTTCCTCTTGCCGTTTACAATGTAAGCGGTGAATACTCTATGCTTAAAATGGCCGCAAAAGCCGGTGTCATAGACTATGATAAAGTGATGATGGAAACCATGTTGGCATTTAAGCGTGCAGGTGCGGATATCATTATCACCTATCATGCAAAAGAAGTAGCCATCCTCCTTCAGAAATAACCCATAGCATGAACGTGTCTTAAAAGACATGCTCATGCTACATACTCTATTTAATATCTTCACAGTTTTTAGAACTTTCAACCCTTTTATGGTAAAATAATCTCTTTTTAATTTTTAACCCTTATAGTATGTAAGAATATGGTTCAGATACGAGGATAGTCAAATGAGACACTTTTTAACACTCAAAGATTTTACCAAAGACGAAATCTTGGAGATGATAACCTTAGCACAGAAGATAAAATCACAAACCAAACAGCGTAAGTTTGTTCCGTATATGGAACATCAGACACTTGGTATGATATTTGAAAAAAGCTCTACACGCACACGTGTAAGTTTTGAGACAGGGATTTACCAGCTTGGCGGCGTGGGGCTTTTTCTCTCTGCTAGCGACATACAACTAGGCCGTGGTGAACCCATGAAAGATACGGCTAGAGTCATAAGCCGTATGGTTGACATGGTGATGATACGCACTTTTGAACAAACAAAACTTGAAGAGTTTGCCAAGTTCTCTAAAGTACCAGTCATCAATGGCCTTACAGACTCTTACCACCCCGTACAGCTCATGACAGACTACCTCACCATGATAGAGTTTGGAAAAGACAAAAACCCTATAGTAGCCTATGTTGGGGATGGGAACAACATGACGCATTCGTGGCTCATGCTCGCAGCAAAACTTGGATTTGAGTTACGAGTGGCTACCCCTAAAGGATATGAGTGCGATGCCAATATCGTAGCCGATGCACTGGAAATGGCCAAAGAGAGTGGCGCCAAGATCACTTTTGGCAATGATCCAAAAGAGGCAGTCAAAGGGTGTGATGTAGTCACTACCGATACTTGGGTTTCTATGGGTCAGGAAGATGAAAAAGAAGAGCGCATTGCCGTGTTTGATGGCTATATGGTAGATGAGGCTATGATGTCGTTAGCTAAACCAGATGCTATTTTCTTACACTGCCTTCCTGCCTATAGAGGATACGAAGTAAGCGAAGAGACTTTTGAAAAGCATGCAGATGTGATCTTTTCAGAAGCAGAGAACAGACTTCATGCCCAAAAAGGCATTATGGTGTGGCTTGACAGTCAAAGAAACAAATAGATCTATGCTCTTTCCTATTAATAATGTCATGATGAACGCCCTTGCACACCACTTACGCTTTAGCGACTGGTTGCATCGGCATTTAGTGCCAGAAAATCTAGCGATTCGAGAGCCGTGACGATTTTTGCTTACTTTTTTTAAAAAAGTAGAGAAAACAGCCCAAGATACGATAAAAGTTTACTCACAATTTAAAGTGAAGTATACATTACACTTCAAGAGAGGTGGAATGAGATTAATGAAATTAAATCTTCAAAAGGAAAAACTTTGAGCCAAATAGATTTCGAAAAATTCAGCAAATATTCCAAACCAGGACCGCGATACACAAGCTATCCGACAGCTCTAGAATTTAATGATCATTTCAAATACGATACCTACATCAATTTTTTAGCAAACTCAACAGAGAAACTCTCTTTGTATGTACACCTTCCATTTTGTCGAAGTGCCTGTTACTTCTGCGGATGCAATGTCGTATTTACTTCCAAAGAAGAGAAACTCAGTCTTTACATAGAGTACTTGAAAAAAGAGATCGATCTTTTAGCAAAACATATCGATACTTCCCGTGAAGTCATACAGTTTCACTTTGGTGGAGGGACGCCTACTTTTTATAAAGCTTTCGAGCTTGATGAAATAGTCACCTATATCAAATCGAAGTTTACAAACTGGAGTAAAGAGGCTGAAATAAGTTGTGAGATAGACCCCCGCTTCTTTAATGAAGATCAAATGAAAGTTTTTCAAAAGCATGGCTTTAACCGTATCAGTTTTGGGGTACAGGACCTCGATGAAAAAGTCCAAAAAGAGATCCACCGTGTTCAGCCTTTAGAATTGACTAAAAATGCGGTAGAGCTGGCTAGAAAATATGGGATTAACTCCATCAATGTTGATTTTATTTATGGATTGCCTCATCAAACTTTGGAGACATTCAAACAAACTCTTGGACTCTCAACACAGTTAAACCCGGACAGAGTTGCTGTTTTTAACTATGCGCACGTACCCTGGATGAAAAAAACCATGCGCAAGTTTGATGAAACTACCTTGCCAACACCTGATGTAAAGTTACAAATTTTCCAATATACTATTGACTTTTTTGAGAGGAATGGATATAAAATGGTAGGCATGGATCATTTCGCCAAACCAGAAGATGAACTTTTTGGAGCTATAGAAAAAGGTGAACTTCACCGGAACTTCCAAGGATACACAACTAAAGGCGGTGCCAATCTTGTAGGAATCGGTCTTACAAGCATTGGTGAAGGTGAGCGTTATTATGCGCAAAACACCAAAGATATGAAAGCCTATGAAGCGGCACTTGACGCGGGCAAACTCCCTTTTGAAAGAGGTGTGGTCTTAAGTGACGATGACTTTTTACGCAAGTCTGTGATCATGGAGTTGATGGCAAACTTTTCCGTAGATATGAAGCGTGTTGAAAAAGAGCACAAGATAGACTTTAAAAGCTATTTTGCGGATGCAATGGATGCATTGCAGGAGTTTGTAGATGCAGGGCTTGTTACCATTGCTGAGGATAAGATAAGTGTCAGCACCACAGGTACACTTCTTATCCGTAATATCGCAATGCCCTTTGATGCCTATATGAAAAAGTATGGAGAAAGTAAAAAAAGTTTTTCTAAAACTGTATAACAAACTTTCGTATACATTTACATCAAGACAATGGAAACGAAATTTATAAGAGGAAATATGAGTAAAAAAGCAGAAGACATTTTTAACTTTACTGCCACCAGTGATGACTGCATCAAATGCGGAAAGTGTATCCCTGTGTGTACGATCCATCAAATCAATCCTGATGAGACAACTTCCCCCCGCGGGTTCATAGACCTTTTGGGTGCTTACCAAAGAGGGGAGCTGGAGTTAGACAGGAACGCCAAAAACATCTTTGAGAGCTGTTTTTTATGCACCAACTGTGTTGATGTCTGCCCTAATTCACTCGCTACTGATATGGTCATTGAAGAAGTTCGTGCAGACATCGCAGAGAAGTTTGGTATTGCATGGTTTAAAAGAGGATTTTTCTTTTTGCTTCGTAACCGTAAAATTATGGATCTTGTAATGAAGTTTGGGTATATGTTTAAAACATGTGCCTTAGCTCAAGATGACAAAGGCAGAGGGCTTAGAGCCAGATTTTCGTTGCCTATGGTAAGAAAAGGCAGACTACTTCCTTCCATGGCAAAAACCAGTTTCCTGAATTCTTACCCTGAAGAGATACCCGCACCCTTGCAGGAGCAAAAAAATATGCGCGTAGCTCTTTTCATAGGCTGTTTGGCAAATTATAACTATACTGGTATAGGTGACAGCCTGGTAGAGATTCTTAAAGAACTCAATATTGATATATTTATCCCTAAAAAGCAGCTCTGCTGCGGTGCTCCTGCGTACTTTACTGGTGATGTTAGTTCTGTTGAGTATATGACAAAGAAAAACATAGAATACTTTGAGAGTTTTATGGATGAGTGTGATGCGATGCTCATACCCGAAGCAACCTGTTCTGCTATGGTAAAACATGACTGGCAAGTCTTTTTTAAAAACCACGATATGCCAGAGTGGGAAGCCAGAGCCAAGAAAGTAGCTGAAAAGATCCACATGGCTACTGCCTGGCTTGATGACAATACCCCTTTACAGCAAATTCTAAAAGACAAAGGTAAAAAGTTTTCTGAGTCAGTGACCTATCATGACCCCTGTCACGCAAAAAAGGTACAAGGCATCTACAAGCAACCCCGTAATCTGCTTGCTCCTAACTACCCCATGATTGAAATGAGTGATCCTGACCGATGTTGTGGTTTTGGCGGAGTAACTATGCAGACTGAAAAGTTTCATTTTGCTGAAGCTGCAGGAAAACCGAAAGCAGCAATGATTAAAGAGACTAAAGCGCATTATGTAAGTGCCGAGTGTTCAGCCTGCAGGATACAAATCTCTGAAGCCATGAACAATGCCAAAGTAGAGACTATCTTTAAAAACCCGTTGGAGTTAATCGCTGAAGCGCTGAAAGATTAACTAAACTCTCTGAACAATCCTTAGATATTCAGAGAGCTTTAATTATATTTTTTGCTCTTTGCTGCCTCTATGATAAAAATATTTCTTCCCTCTTCATGTCTATAATTTAATTGATACCCTAACTTTTCTAAAATAGAATGTACGATATAAAGCCCCAATCCAAATCCAGAACTTCGTTTTTCTTCTTGGGAAAAGGGCTCTATATAATACGATAACGCATGCTGTAGCTTTTCACCTTCAGAAATGATTTCCAAATTATCACCTACCGATTTAAGTGTGACGTGTTTATTTTTACTGTATTTTATACCATTATCCAATAAATTTTTGATAGCCAAAGAGAGTAATTTCACATCTGAGGTTAGTGCCCTATTTTGGATCTCTATAGTAACATGGCCTTTCATCACCATTAAAAGTTCCTTACTTTTCTGTACTACCTCTTCAAGCATTACATATTCAAAATTTGGCTCAAAACTTTGTGTCGTTACTCTCTCTATCTCTGCGAGTTCAGAGATGAGTTCATTCATACGTTCAAACGCACGTATAAGTATCTTTTTTGTACTCTCATCTTCTAGCATCTCGACAACAATACGCCCTTTTGTAATAGGCGTTTTCAGCTCATGCATCAAGTTTCGCATAAAAAGATTCTTAGAAGCACTCAACTTATTAATATACAAAATGGCATCATCAAAACTTTTTGCAATTTTTCCTATCTCATCATCATATTCATAACTAATACGTGTATCCATATCGCCTTGTGCAAATCTTTGTATCTGTTTATGCAGTTTTCGCAGGGGGAATAACTTTTTCAAAACAGCCAAATAGAGCAGCAGTAACAATCCTATAAGAAAAATACCTAAAGCCACCGCAATCTCAAAATAGTAATTTTTAGGTCTGTCGTCTTTGAGCATAAGGTTGTGTCCCATACGTTGTCCGTAAATATAATGTGTATTATCTATATTAAACACACGTACCTGCCCCAATGAAGAACCCCCTGAGAAAATGGTTTTTCCTCTTGCTTCAATTTGTCGTTTTATTTTTTTTGTCTCCATCAAAGAGACAGGCTTCACCCTCAAATCTCTATACAGTTCTTCAAGTGCTTCCTCATCTGGATTAAATTGTAAGCTAGAGAGAAAGGTCATGGAAATAAGTTGATAATGCTTAAATTCATCTATTTTATGTCGATCTTCATTCCAAGAGAGAAAAAGTAAAAACGTAGCAATCAAAATAGCAATTGCCACAGAAAAGAGAATATGTATAAAGGTGGTTACAGATAGGTTTTTCATACGCGGTCTGTTAAAAGATACCCGACCCCGCGAATAGGTTTGATATAGGCGTGTTCAGGGTCTACCTTGGCGATTTTTTGCCTGATTCTGGAAATAATAACATCAATATTTTTAATGGAACTATCATCGTCAATATGTTCACTCTCATAAAGCAGTTGTTCTCTGGAGACTGAACCATTTTTGTGCTGGATCAACATTCCTAAAATATCATATTCAGCAGCTGTCAACTCTAAAAACTCACCTTTAAAGGTGATCGTATGTGCTTTTGGATCTGCTATAAAAAGTTCTTCTTCTTTTTTTTCTACTTTCTCTTCTACGTTGTGCGTACGCCTCAAAATCGTTTTAATGCGTGTTACAAGCTCTCTAGGATCATAGGGTTTGGGCATATAGTCATCTGCGCCACGCTCCATACCGATCACCTTATCGGTAATATCATCTCGCGCAGAAGAGATGATAATAGGAATATTGCTCATCTCTCTGATCTTGGGAATCACTTCTAACCCATCCATCCCGGGTAAAGTCAAATCCAAGATAATCAAATCAAATGTATGTTGCGTCAATAAAGAGAGTCCAATATAAGGATCCTCTGCACCAATGACTTCCATATCATACTTCGTAAGGTAGTTTGTTAAAATGAGTGCCAATTCAGGGTCATCTTCTATGATCAGTATTTTAATAATGAGTTGTCCTTTTTTAATTAATGACCAATAGTAAAATCAGTCCAAAACGATTGATATAGACTCTTTTGGTATCTTTGGGATTGGCATGCAACACCCTCTGAAGATCTTTTATCGAGGTAACAGTTCCATCTTCAATCTGAATAATAACATCTCCTACATGAAAACCATCTTTTGCTGCTTTACTGGAGGGTGCAACTCCTGTTACCAGGACACCTTCCACATTTGCTGGTATCCCCAATGACTTACGTTGTTTATCATCCAGAGTAGAGAGGTTAAGCCCTTCGAGCATGCTGCTTTGTATCTCTATCGTATCTCTAGAAGCGAGTATCAAAGGCAGTTCAAGTACTTTTCCATCACGTTCAAGAGAAATGATTATTTTTTCATTAGGCATGAAACTTGCAATAATGCGTTGTAGCTCCAAAGGAGAGGTGATCGTTTTATCTGCTACCTTGAAAATCAAATCTCCTCTTTTTATCCCTGCATTATGGGCTGCACTTTTTTCTTCTATATTTGTAATGACAGCGCCTTTTTTATGACTATAAAGAGCTTGCAGTTTTTGGGTAACTTCTGAGATACTGACCCCCATGTACCCTCTTTCTACCTTGCCGGTTGTGATAAGTTTCATCACCACATTACGCACCATATCTACAGGAATAGTAAACCCTATACCGTTATTGCCCCCACTCCTTGAGATAATAGCAGAATTGATTCCTATGAGCGCTCCTCTGCTGTCAACCAAGGCACCTCCGGAATTCCCAGGGTTGATAGAGGCATCTGTTTGGATAAAATTTTCATATTGATTGATACCCATGGAGTGTTTATTCAATGCTGAAACAATACCTTGCGTCACTGTTTCACCTATACCAAAAGGATTGCCAATAGCAAAAACCACATCACCCAAACGGATATCCTTTGCATGTGCCAACATAATAGGTTTTAAATTTTTGGCGTCTATCTTTATGACAGCCAGGTCACTTCCTTTGTCTGTACCAACAAGTTTGGCACTGTACTCTTTATCGTCACCATGCAGTGTTACTGTGATCTCATCTGCATCAGATACAACATGGTTATTTGTAACAATATACCCATCTTTGGAGAGAATGACACCAGAACCCAATGCCCTTTTCATCCTCTCTTGAGGCATTTGTCTACGATACTGTTCTCCAAAAAATCTTTCAAAAAGGGGGTCTTTAAACACTCTGTCTCTTTGCACATTGCTTTTAGAGTGTACTTTAATAGAAATATTAACCACTGATTGAATAGAATCTTTAATAGCATGATTAAAAGAGAGTATCTCATTAGACCTATTAGGTATTTTATGAAGGGGGTTTGGTGCAGCATCAGTGAATTGAATCTCTCCGCTATGAAGCGAAAAAAGTGTAGCAATAGATAAAAAAAGTATTTTTTTCATAATCATTCTCCTTTGATATAGATAAGTATATTGTAAGGGAGAATGTTTAATTAAAGGTAAATATTACTTTTTCATCACCGCTTGTTCTTTATGGTTATAATCAATATATATTTTTGTAATAGCGATCAAAAGTGAAGTGATCGCCGGTCCCAGGATCATGCCCCAAAAACCATACGTACTCATTCCCGCCAAAATAGAAAAGAAAATAACCATTTCATTAATCTCGATAGTACTCTTAAGCAGATCTTCTTTGATCACTTTGATGATAACCGGTTTAATGAAAGTATCTGCGATTATAGAGATAACAATTACCGAATAACTTATGATAACTATCGCTGTATTGGCATCTATCTTTGTCCAGCTATAGAGTGCAACCGGTACCCACACCACTGCACCTCCAATAAGAGGAATAAGAGAAGCAAAACCATAAATAACACCAAAGAGCAAGCCATTAAACCCAAACTGACTTGCCATAATGCCAAAAAGAAAACCTTCAAAAATAGCCGTTACAATAATGGAGTAAAAAACAACCTCCATTGTGGAAGAGACTTCATGTATCATCTTTGCGCTTTTCACTTTATTTACAGGTATCAGTGCGCGTATTAACTCAAAAAAGCGCTCTCCATAATAGTTGATAATAAAATAAAACACAAGTACCAGTACCATATTTTTTACAAATCCAAGTCCCATACTCCCTGCAGTTGTCATATAAGAAGTGGAGGCTTGTATATACCCTGTAATCTTCTTCTCGCTCAAAATTTCATCAACCCACTCTTTTAGATAAGGGACCTCTTCAACAAAGTTTTTTACAACAGAGGTGATCTCTTTAATCGTTGTTATATCTATTTTCGCAGCATTTGCCACTCCTATAGTTGCAATATAGACGATAGGCGCAAAGATAATAAGGGTTAAAAGAACCGTAGCAACAGCAGCGCTGATTTTTCTTGATTTAAAGTAATTTATCATTTTTTTAGTCAAGTTGTAGGTTGCCATACTAAGCAGTATGGCAACCACTATAGAGAGTAAGAAAGGTTTATAGATACTATATGCACCAAGAACTGAAAGTATAAACAGAGCTGTGATCATTAAACTTTTATTGCTGATCATATCTATCTTTTTGAAGTCGGACAAAACCCACCTTCCATTCTCTTCACCTCTAGCCTAACAGACTGATGCATGGAAATCACTAAATGATTTCTCGTAAAAGCTTCACCTATTGGTTCAGAAATTTTATTAATCATTCAAAAAGTCCTTCATTGAGCCCACCCAGCTTAAAGTGTTCATAGCTTTTTTGTGTGGCTATACGGCCTCTCGCCGTTCTTTCTATGTAACCATTGGCTATGAGATACGGTTCAAGTACATCTTCTATCGTGCCTTCATCTTCGCTGAGTGCTGCGCCAATGGTGCTTAACCCCATTGGTTTACTTTTTGCAGAGACCAAAAGCTCTAAAAGTTGTATATCCTGTTCATCAAACCCAAGGTGGTTAACGCCTAGTTCGTCCAAAGCATACCTTGCCCGTTCCAATGTCACTTCATCTTCATTGGCTACTTCTGAAAAATCCCGTACTCTCTTGAGTAGACGAAGAGCAATACGCGGTGTACCTCTACTTCTTCTGGCTATTTCAACAGAAGCTTTTTCCTGAGACGGTTTTTCAAGTTTTCGTGCTGCTTGTGCCACTATTTTAGTGAGTTCTTGTGGGGTATAAAACTGCATTCTAAAGTGCATTCCGAAACGTTCACGTAAAGGATTTGAAAGCATCCCTGCTCTTGTCGTTGCACCTATCAGCGTAAACCGGGGCAAGTCTATCTTTACCGTTTGTGCAGCAGGCCCAGACCCTATGATGATATCTAAACGAAAATCCTCCATCGCTGGGTAGAGTATCTCTTCTATTGCCGGACTCATACGATGAATTTCATCAATAAAAAGTATGTCGCCCTCTTCAATGTTGGTTAAAAGTGCAGCCAAATCTCCTGCTTTTTCTATCATCGGGGCAGCAGTAGTTTTGATATTGGTATTCATTTGTGTTGCAATAATGTTTGCTATGGTCGTTTTACCTAAGCCAGGAGGTCCAAAAAAAAGAATGTGGTCTAAAGCCTCATTTCTTCTTTTGCTCGCTTCTATAAACACTTTGAGGTTCTTTTTTATCTTCTCTTGGCCTATATATTCATCCCAGGAGTTTGGACGAAGCGTCACTTCGTAGCTTATCTCATCATCAAAACGTTCTATCTCAACAATGCGTTCCATTAGTAAGTATACTCTTGGCTGGGGAATTCTCTGGCTTTAACTTCGTTTCTATACCCTTCTAAACCCTCACGTACCTGTTTTGCTCCATCTAAATACTGCTTGACAAATTTTGGCTTAAACGCTTCAAAAAAACCAAACATATCACTCCAGACCAGTACCTGTCCATCTGTTGCATTACCCGCCCCGATACCTATGGTCGGTACAGATACTGCCCGTGTGATAGCTTCTGCTGCTTCACTTTTCACACCCTCTACGACAATGGCAAATGCGCCCGCAGCTTCAAGTGCTTTAGCATCTTCCACAAGAGTATCTATATCTGCCTGGTCTCTCCCTCTTATCTTGTATCCGCCGTCACTTCGTAAAAACTGCGGCATAAGTCCTATATGCCCAAGTACTGCAATAGAGTTTTGGGTAAGTGCTTTAACGATATGTGCTCTATCTTTTCCACCCTCTATTTTGACAGCTTGGGCATTTGTCTCCCTGTAAGCTCTTGTGGCATTTTGTACAGCAATTTCTGGAGAAATATATGTCCCAAAAGGCATATCAATCACAATAAGCGGCAACTTCGCTCCATTACATACAGCTTGTGTATGGTAAATCATTTGATCCATTGTTGCTGAAAGTGTATCTTCTTTGCCTAGAAAGCTCATATTAAGGCTGTCGCCAACAAGGATCATTTCAACTTCACCATCAAAAAGTTTTGCAAAAAGTGCATCATATGCTGTTATCATAGTGATTGGCTCAACACCTTTCATCTTTGCTATGGTTGCTAAAGTTACTCTTTTTTCTATCTTGGGGGTATAAATACTCATTTTATTCCTATATTGGGCTATCTTGCATTTAATTGGGCTAAATGACACACTTTAAATCATTTTATCATATAATATCGAAAATTATTTAGACAAGAGTATATATTGAAAAAATTAGTTGCGTATATCACCACAGGTTTTCCATCATTAGCCTTTACAGAAGATGCTGCTTTGGCTCTAGGCGAAGCAGGTGTCGACACCTTAGAACTTGGTATGCCTTTCTCTGATCCTGTTGCAGATGGCCCCGTTATAGAAGCTGCCAATCTTATAGCCTTGCAAAACGGTTTTAAACTACAACACCTTTTTGAAGTATCTGCAAAGATAGCTCCTCACATAGATACCTTATGGATGGGGTACTTTAACCCTTTTTATCATAGAGGCATGGATCAGTTCATCACTGAAGCAAATAAAGCAGGTATCAGCGGTTTTATCATTCCAGACTTACCTTTTGAAGAAGCAAGAGCATACAAACTATCCATAGAAGATGCCCGTTTGAGCCTCATTGACTTTATCGCGCCTACTGACAGCAAAGCACGTATAGAGCAAATAGTTACCAACGCACAAAAGTTTATCTACCTTGTAGCCTATGCCGGTATCACTGGTTCAGGGAAAAGTGAAGACTTGCAACCTATCATCACCAATATTAAAGAGTTTACCCAAACTCCTATCTATGTAGGCTTTGGCGTAGATGAAAATACAGCCAAAGAGAAAGCCAAAGGTGCCGATGGTGTTATCGTAGGGTCAGCTTTTGTGAAAGTCTTACTCGATGAAAGTTTGAGTAATACGCAAAAAATTACTAAAATCTCTGCTATTGCCAAAGAAATCAAAGAGAAGATAAACGAGTAATTGACCAAACTACATTTAAAATACTATGTAGCGTGGGCAGAAATGCCTACTTTACGGGTTATGTTGCAAGAAAATTATCAACTTCGTTAAAATATCTCTCAATTCCCTCAAAACTATGACTCCCTCCCTCTTCTATGATTTGCTTGGCATTTGAGAGTTTTGCCTTGGCTTCTTTATAATCGAGTGTTTCGTCTCCTTTTTGAAGCAAGAGCATAATATTTTCCTCAAATAGTAGATTTGTTTCATACTTTTTTAGCATTTCCAAATGTGACTGCATCCACTGAAAATGGCTCTTATCATAAAAGCTGGGAGCATCTCCTAAAACTTTTTCAAGAGTAATATAAGGATAAATGGATGGGTTGATAAGCACTGCTTTGAGTCCATACTTTTGCGCTAGGTATAGTGCGTAAAAACCACCCAAAGAAGAGCCTATAAGCTTAACATCTTCATAAGATTCTATCAACTCTTCGAGTGTTTGTATGGCTAAATCCGGGATATAAGACAAAGAAGGAGCTATGAAAGCTTCTTTGTCTTTAAAAAAAGCTTTAAAAGAAGAAGCTTTGCTCCCTAACCCATGGCTGCCAAAACCGTGTATATAGATAATCATATTGCCACACTTACTCTTCAAGTGCTTTTGCAGCTTCAAGTTTCTCATTTTTTACATACAGTACAACTCTTGTTGTCTCCTCCTCTTCACTGCGAAGAGAGTCGTATAGTTTTTGCATCTCTATCTTTTTGTCTGTTGAAACCGGTTCTCTTACAGATTTGTATTCTATGGCTTCCCCATTTTTTATCACGGTAGAAACCCTTGCAAAAACCCAATAATACCCACCATCTTTACGACGGTTTTTTACATATCCTTCCCAAGCGTCCCCTCTTTTAACTGTTTCCCATAAATCAGCAAAGGTTGACCTTGGCATATCTGGGTGCCTGATGATATTGTGTGGTTTACCTATGAGCTCTTCAGGCTTATACCCCGAAATTTCTGCGAATGTCTCGTTTACATAAGTGATATTCCCTGTAAAATCCGTACGTGAAACAATCCGTTCATTTTCTGGTACTTCTGTCTCCATAAACATATCAAATGTCGTAGTCATAACTTTTCCTTTTAAAATACATGTTGCTACATTTTATCATTTCTTTGATAATATTTTTTGAGTTATATCAAGAAAACACCCGATTAAACAATTTAAAGTATAATACAGATAATTATAATTAAGGCATATTTATATGGAACACTTTATATGGAACGTCGACCCGAATATTTTGGAAATGGGCTCCATTCAGCTACGCTGGTATGGGGTTTTATTTGTGGGTTCTTTTTTTATTGGGCTTATGATACTCAACTGGATATACAAACGAGAGAAGAAAGACCCTGCCGTACTTGACAACCTCCTCGTCTATATTATGGTCGGTGCGGTAGTAGGTGCCCGCTTAGTGCATTGCTTTTTCTATGAACCAGACTACTATTTAGACCATCCTTTGGAGATACTGGCTGTATGGAAAGGAGGACTTGCCAGCCATGGTGGGCTTGCCGGAGTACTCATAGCTCTTTATGTGTTTGCCAAACGCTATAACGAATCGTATACATGGCTTCTTTCAAGAATAACAATACCCGGGGCACTGACTGCCGCTTTTGTACGGTTTGGTAACCTTTTTAACTCTGAGATACTAGGAACCCCTTCCGATCTTCCATGGGCAATAATATTCCAGCGTGTAGATATGATACCGCGCCACCCTGTGCAACTGTATGAAGCGTTTGCTTATCTCATCATCCTTGCGCTTCTTGTAACTATCTATCGTAAGACAACACCTGCTTTTGCTACAAAAATACTACCAGGATTTTTTTTAGTCATACTCTTTACCGCACGCTTTTTCATTGAGTATGCAAAAACAAGACAGGCAACCTACACCACAGACTTGCCCTTTAGTACTGGACAAATGCTAAGTATTCCTTATATCATTGCAGGAATCATATGGATAATTTGGGCATTTAAAACTTCTAAAAAGAACGCATAATGACACATATCATAACACCAAAATACACACTGGGCATAGACATCGGCTCTACCACTGTCAAATATGTACTGTGTGATGAACAGTTTAACATCATCGCCAAAGAGTATACGGCCCATGATACCAAGCAGGCTGCAACACTTCTAAGACTACTCGAAACACTTGCGACTACCCATTTGGAAGCCTATAAGAAGATAGATAAAGTCTACATTACAGGTTCAGGAGCAAGCCGTATCGCTCCTACGATCAATGCACGTTTTGTACAAGAGGTAAACGCTGTAGTGCTCGCTGTTGAGTATTATCATCCTGATGTCAATGCTGTTGTAGAGTTGGGTGGACAAGATGCAAAAATCATCCACTTTAAAGAGGGAGAAGATGGCAAAAAAACCGTCTCTACTTCCATGAATGACAAATGTGCCTCAGGTACGGGTGCGACCATAGAGAAGTGTACTATGAAAGTGGGGATGGAGAGTGAAGATATACAAAAGCTCACTTTCCAAACAGACAAACTGCACCATGTAGCTGCAAAGTGTGGCGTATTTGCAGAAACAGATATAGTCAACCTCGTCAAAACTTCTGTGCCTTCCAATGAAATCATGAACTCATTGGCCGATGCTATCGTCATGCAAAACCTTACCGTACTGACTCGAGGCAGTACACTTATGCCTAAAGTACTTCTTTTGGGAGGACCTAACACTTACTTGCCCTTTTTGCAAGAGTGTTGGCGTATGCGTATCTGCGAACTCTGGGATGAAAGAGGCATAGAGTATGACAAAGAAAAGATCAATGAACTTATTATCGTTCCTGAGAATGCCCAGTATTATGCAGCCTTTGGTGCGGTGGTTTTTGGTGAAGGTGAAGCCAACCACGACAAATCGTTTAATGGGATACTTCAACTCAAAACCTTGGTAGAATCAGGAAGCATACAAAGCAGTTCCAGTCACGACGCTCCGCTTGTTAAAAGTGCTGAAGAACTTAAAGCCTTTAAAGATGCCTACAGCATCCCTCCTTTTGAGCCTGTAAAATTAAACAAAAAAACAGAGTGTTACCTGGGAATAGATGGAGGTTCAACCTCTTCCAAAGCTGTCTTGGTGGATAACGAGGGAAGACTGCTTTTAAAAGTCTATCAACTTTCAAAAGGAAACCCTATACAAGACACGGTAGAGTTACTTGAGAAGATACAAGAGCAAGACCCCGATGACTTTTATGATATCAAAGGCTTAGGTACAACCGGATACGCTGCAGACGTACTGGAGGGGGCACTGGGCGCTGATGCAAACATCATTGAGACCATTGCCCATATGAAGAGTGCACAAGCTGTTTTTGGCCAGAGTATCGACATTATTTGTGATATCGGCGGACAAGACATAAAAGTACTTTTTATGGAAAACGGCATGATGAAAAATTTCCGTCTCTCCAACCAATGTTCCGCAGGTAACGGAACCCTGCTTCAAAGTATGTCAAAGCAGTTTGGTGTCAAAGTAGAAGAGTTTGCAGATGTAGCGTTTAGGGCTACACAAGCTCCTCTTTTTAACTACGGATGCGCAGTCTTTTTAGATACAGACAGAGTCAACTTTCAAAAAGAGGGATACTCCAAAGAAGAACTCTTTGCGGGTATTGCCAAAGTGCTGCCTAAAAATGTATGGCAGTATGTCGTTCAAGCCCCTAATCTTGCAGCATTTGGCAATCACTTTGTACTCCAAGGCGGAACACAGTACAACCTTGCTGCCCTTAAAGCCCAGGTAGATTACATTAAAGAGCTTGTTCCCGATGCCAGGGTGGACGTACATCCCTACCCTGGTGAGGCCGGTGCATTTGGCGCAGCTATTGAGGCTAGAGATGTAGTCAAAGAAAGAGGCTTTGCAACTTTTGTGGGTATGGAAGAAGCCCTACAGCTTACGTACACTTCCCGCACTGATGAGAGTACCCGGTGTCACTTCTGCCCTATTGACTGTTCTCGTACTTTTATAGACACACAAACACCCCACTCCAAGACAGTCCGCTATATTGCAGGGTTTTCTTGTGAAAGTGGGACAGTAGAGTCTCCTCAAGCACTTAAAATCCTTCAAAACGAACGAAAATCACTACAAAAAGAGTCACCAAATCTTGTTAAAAAAGAGTCTAAAGCACTCTTTGCTTCAAGTTATATGCCAGAGGAAAAACCTACCCCAGCCACACAAATAACTATCCAGGAAGTAAAAGTGACACTGGGGGGATGGGGACCCACTTTACGAAAAGAAGTCAAAAGAGCCTTTGAAATAAGTAGCCAAGAAGAGAAAGAACATCGCAGAAAGGTACGTATTGCGATCCCAAAAGTACTGAACATCTATAGCACCGCCCCTTTCATTCGAGCCTATCTTGAAGCACTTGATATTGCACCCGCACATATACAGTTTTCCAGTTTCTCTAACGAAGATATGTACCTTGAAGGTGCAAAATACGGTTCGGTGGATTCGTGTTTTCCTGCCAAAGTGGCACAATCGCATGTCTATGCACTAATGTTTGGTAAAAAATTCTCCAAAGTGGCTTTTGATTATCTTTGGTTCCCTGCTACCGTTACCCTGCCTGGCTTCATCACCAGTACGATGGGGCAAACTGCTTGCCCTATCATCGTTGGGACACCTAGAGTGGTTTACTCCGCCTTTACCAAAGAGAAAGACCTCTTTAAAAACAGAGGAGTAGAGTACATCGATGACTCTATGACCTTCAATAACAAAACCCTACTCAAAAAAGAGCTCTTTAACACATGGAAAGAGAGACTGCACATTACCAAAGATGAAAATGACTGGGCAGTAGAACAAGCCTGGAAAGCACTCGAAGCCAATGATGCAGCCATAATGAAAGAAGGAAAAGAACTGCTCGATGAAGCAGTTAAAAATGAAGAGATTGTCATTTTACTTTTGGGGCGGCCTTATCATTCTGATCCGGGTATCAACCATGAAGTACTTGATGAGTTTCAATCATTAGGCTTTAAAACACTCTCCATGCGTAGCATCCCAAGAGATGAAAAATATCTCGAAGAGTATTTTGGTGATGATCTCGCACAAGGCTACATCGAAGATTACTTTGATATTCGTGATGTTTGGCCGGAGAATTTTTCTACCAACTCGGCACAAAAAGTTTGGGCAGCCAAATTTGCAGCACGCCACCCCAACGTTGCTGTACTTGATCTATCCAATTTTAAATGTGGACATGATGCACCTACCTATTCCATCATCGATAAAATTTTAGGTGCGAGCCGTACACCTCATCTTACCTTGCATGACATAGATGCCAATAAACCGGGCGGGTCTATCAAAATACGGGTTAAAACTTTTGCTTATACACTTGAGCAGTACAAAAGGAAACTTATGGAACATAAACAAAACTCTCTCAACACCCGGCATTCAATGCCCAGCACAACTACACAGGAGATGACAGTATGAGTTCATGTAACAGCATAAAACCTCATGATGACAACAATACAAGTTTGAGCTATCTTGGCAGAGAAGCTACACAGTGGCGTGACACGATCAACAAGCGCTACACAAGAGCAGACAAAAAAGATACCACCATACTCTTTGGAGGCATGACGATACTCCAAGACAAGCTCGTCATGTCAGCACTGCAATCTTTAGGAGAAAACTATGTAGCCCTGCCCAATCCTGATTTTGAATCATTCCGAAAGGGAAAGGCATTTGGAAACAGAGGACAGTGCAACCCTACTTACTTTACGGTAGGAAACCTGGTCAAATACCTGCAAAACTTACAAAGAAATACCGGTATGAGCAGTGAAGAGATCGTGCGAAAGTACCTTTATGTGACTGCGGGTGGATGTGGGCCTTGCCGTTTTGGTATGTATATTACAGAGTACCGAAAAGCTCTTAAAGATGCAGGGTTTGAAGGCTTTCGCATTATGAGTTTTGAGCATAATAAAGGGATTTTTCAAGCAGAAGATGATGAGGATACTATGAATTTCTCTCCTAAATTCTTCATCACTTTGATCAAATCTGTACTCATTGGTGACATCATCAACCTTTTAACCTATAAAATACGCCCCTATGAAATAGAAAAAGGAGCCACAGATAAAGCAGTAGAGCAATGTTATGAGATACTCGCCGATGCATTTACCCAAAAAAGGAATCTTCTTTTGGCCATGTGGCGATGTAGAACAGTGTTGGAAAAAGTACAACTTGATCGTCTGCAACCTAAAGCCAAAGTCATGGTCATGGGTGAGTTCTGGGCAGCAATGACTGAGGGTGATGGCAACTACAACCTTCATAGATTTTTAGAATCTGAGGGTGCAGAGTGCATCCCTCAACCTATTATGAGCCGTCTGATGTTAAGTATCTGGGAAGCCCAATATGCTGCAAAAAAAACTGAAGACCTTGAAAACAAAGAGATGAAAAGTATTGACTTTAGCAATGTCAAAACCAAAGTAACGGCGAAATTGGCAAAAGCGGCAGTAAAAACCTACTTTACCATGTATGCAAAAGCTGCAGGGTTGCATGACTATGAGATACCAGATATTGAAGAACTCTCCAAACTTTCCAGAGTCTATTATCCACTGGACGCAGAAGGTGGTGAGGGGCACTTGGAGGTAGCACACCTCCTTGAAAGCATCAAACACAACCTCTCACACCTTGTCATTTCAGTCAAACCTTTTGGATGCATGCCCTCTTCAGCGGTTTCCGATGGTATCCAGTCTCTAGTCACAAGTCACTACCCCTCATCCAATTTTCTCTCCATAGAAACTTCAGGAGAGGGAGCAGCAAACTTCTACTCTAGGGTACAGATGGCTCTGTTTAAAGCAAAACAAACTGCAAAAGAAGAGTTTGAAGCACAGGAGACACCTGAAGATATTCCAATCAAAGTACACAATTATCTCTACCAACCCAAAGGAGAGATGGCAGGCACTGCTGCACAGTTACTTGCAAGCACACAGCATAGAGGGCTTTAACGTTTCCCTCTTCCATGCACTGCCTACTGACTGTGATGATACCTGTTCACAGGTTTAAGCTTGCTAACTGACTATCTTCATCCTGGTGCCGATATTGCCCATCCCGCAGGAGTACATGGCGCTTGTGACAATCCCGTCTATTTTTGTGGCGGCATACTCTTTGGCATTTGCTATATTTACCCCTCCACTAGCCAATATTTTAATGTGAGGGAAATTTTGATTTTTATACTCTACTAGCTTTTCGAATGTTTGGATATCTACTTTATCCATTTGAAGCACATCAACTCCGGAGTGGATGAGATTTAAAGCATCATCAAAGCACTCTGATTCTACAACTATTTTCTTTTCTGGCACTTTTGCCTTCAAGTCTTCTATTTTTGCATAAAACGCTTTATCGTTTTCAAAAACGATTCTATGTTGAGCAAAAAGTAAAACAGTTTCAGAAAGACTTAACCTGTGAGGCATGGCACCACCACACATAATTGATTTAATACAGAATCTTTTTGCAAAAGGAAAAGACTTTCTGGTAGCTAGCAATTGACAGTCTGGATTGACTAAATCTATTTGCTCTTTCATCATATGTGCATACGTTGCTATTTTGCAACTGTATTCCATAATCACCTGTGAAGATCTCCAGGCTTGGTGAACATTTTCATATCCTCCGCTAAAAGACAAAAGTGTTTCCTCTTTCTTTGCTTTTTGTTTTGAAGGGATGAAGAATTCTACTTCACATCCCAAAAGTTCAGCTATTCTTTTAGCCTCTTCACTGCATGACACCACCGTATCTTCTCTTGTGAATATCTCCATTTTGGCTTTTTTCTCACTGCTGTCAAGCAAATATGTAGTCAAATCAAAATAGGGTAAATCACTTTTTATATATTCACTTAATTCCGCATCCGTTAAATTAAACATTTTTTTCCTTTAAATCATTTTTTTCTTTTTTTTGTAAAACATGCAATGCTATAAAAAATATCAGTGAAACAGCAACCAATATTCCACTGAGGATCATTGCCAAATCATACTCACCATCAAATACTGCATTATAAATGGCAAGAGAAACTGTATCTGTTTTTCCTATAATATTTCCACCAAGCATAAGGGTGATGCCAACTTCCCCCATAGCTCTGGCTGATGATATCAAAAGTGAGACCATAAGACTTCTTTTGATGCTTGGCAAAACGATAAACATAAATGTTTTTACACTGCTTTTTCCACTTATATATGAAGCCTCTTTTATCGTTTTTGGAAATTCTTCTATCGCTGATTGTAAAGGTTTCACCATCAAGGGGAGCCCTGCTATGAATCCTGCAATCACAATCCCCCAGAAACTAAAAATAATTGTAAAGTCAATTTTATACAGCAATGCTCCTATCATCCCGTCACGCCCTAGGAGCAAAAGAAGGAAAAAGCCAACTGCAATGGGCGGGAAAATCAAAGGCATAGTCACAATGGTGTCAAGAAGCCATTTGAATCTCAATTTTTCTTTTGCAAGCAAATACGCCAACGGTACACCCAGAATGATAAATAATACGGCACTTACTCCAACAGTTTTCACACTCAATATCAGAGGTGAAGTGATTTGAGCGAGCTCTATGCCCATTACAAACCGTACTTCACAAATACTTCTTTTGAAAAAGATGACTGTAAAAAAGTAAAGAACGCTTCACATTGGGCCGTTTTGCAATCCTTCAATTTCGCTGCAATGATTTCAATTTGTGAATAATCCTCTTGATCAACTTCTATAAATCCGCCGATTTTGTCTTTATTGGCCAGAGCGGCAGTAAGGTTTATAATCCCTACATCTACTTCATTTGCAACTAAATAAGTAACGACTTGCGGTACGGTTGACACTACCAATAATTTATCTTTGATTTTTTCGTAAAGATTCGATTTTTTCAAAAACTCTTCCCCTGCAAGTCCGTAGATCGCTTTTGGAGGTTGGGGCATTGCAATTTTTGAAATATCTTTTCTGGTCAAATCATCTATGCTTGATAGTTTAACTTTTTTTGAATAGGCTACAACAACTTTTCCCAGACCCAAAGTGTAATGCTCTTTTATATCGAGTTGGCTTTTTTGATATAAAAAATTTTTATCCCCTATGATCAAGGCTGCATCGGTTTGTTTTGCCTGAATAGATATTTGTTTCATATTTCCAAAAAAGGCCTCAACCTCTTTTCCTGTTTTTTGATACTCTTTGATGATTGTGAGCATGGGTTTTTTGTATCCTGCTGCTACTGCTATTTTTAATCCATCTGCGTTGAGAAACAATCCAAAAGATAAAAATATGAATACTGCTTTTTTTAACATGACAACTCCTTAAAATTTATATTGAAACGGGTAATAAAACTGTTTTTAAGTTTTTGACTACAGGCTAAACAATATAACAGTAGAGAAATTTCTTTCATAATTATCCTCCTCCTATTTATGATTGTATGTTTTATATGCTGCTATTAGCAAAATAAAGCATAAAAAAGGTATCAAAACATCACTTGATATGACACCTAAGAGGCGACTTCCTATAAAAGCACCTACAATTGAACCGATACCCATAACAATAATAAAAGATTTTAAACTATAAATAACTTCAAAACTTTGGTCTTTGCTGTATCTAAAAAAAGCAACCAACATAGTAGGAAGGCTGATCACCAAAGAAAGGCTACCTGCTAATTTAATATCAACTCCAAAAAGAAGAATAATAGTCGGTATATAAAGTTCTCCTCCAGCTACTCCCAAAAGAGCTGCCACTATGCCTATGAGTATTCCCGATACTATTCCTGCTAAAACATTGTATATATTATTGTCAAATAATGAAGTTTGACTAGTTATATTATGTCCAAAAAACAAAATAACACATATCACTAATAATAAAATTGAAATAACTCTATAAAGCATATGGTTTTTAAGTTTGACAGCCCATCCTGCCCCAAACCAGGCACCTAAAACACTTCCTAAAAGCATGGTAGTGATAATATTTGAGTTTTCCATAAGTGTTGAAATCGGAATGCTGTCAAATCTAAATGGCAATGCAAAAGCTACCACTATCAGACTCATTGCTTTATTTAAAATAATCGCCTTTAAAGCCGTAAAATTAAAAATACTAATAAGCATAGGAAGCCTGAATTCGGCTCCGCCCAAACCGATTAATCCACCCAATACTCCTATGATGCCTCCACCTAAAAAAGCTTTGATTGATTTAAGTAAAGACATCTCAATTCTTATAAGTAATAGTTGGGCTAAAGGCTTTTGTGCCCACACTAACCACATTACCGATAGCTAAACTTTTAGCTTCCCCTTCAGTCACAACCACTTCAACCAGTTGCTGGCCAATAGCTATGATGGCTATATAAATCACATCGACTTTTACGATGTCTAAAAGTTCCCCTTCAAAAGAAAATTTTTGAGAACCTGCTGTTTTTAACAATACATCTTTGGCACATCCGTCATTGAGGATTTTACCCTGATTTAAAACTATTACACGGTTACTCAGTCTATAGATTTCACTTGGGTCGTGGCTGACCATAATGGTAGTGGTCCCAAACTCTTTATGAAGCGTTAAGATCTCACTTTGAAGTTTAGCTCTCATCATTGGGTCAAGTGCAGACAATGGTTCGTCCATAAGCAGTAACTTAGGCCGGTTCATCAAAGCTCTGCATAAACTTACTCTTTGTTTCTGCCCACCGCTAAGCGTATTTGGAAGTCGTTTTTTTAATGCACTTAATTCTGTAATTGCCAACAGGTGGTCTGCTAATTTTTTATCTTTATTTACAAAAAGCAGATTTTCTTCTACACTCATATTGGGGAAAAGTGCATAATCTTGAAATACAAACCCTATCTCTCTTTTTTGCGGTGCTATATTAACCTTACTGTCTAACCAAATTTTATCACCTATTTTGATAGTTCCTTTTGCCACTTCAAGGCCTGCTAATACTCTTAAAAGTGTCGTTTTACCGCTACCACTCTCTCCTGCCAAAGCTACAAAATCATTTTCTTTTATTTCTAGATTTATAGCTAAATCCATCTCTCCGCTACTTCCGTGAAGTTTTTTATGTATATCTATTGTTATCATTTGTGAAATCCGTTAAACCTGTTATTTTGTTTTGAATTAAATATATATACACTCAGTAAAACCAAAAAACTGATAACCAGCATAATGGCACTATAAATATGTGCAGATGTATAATCCATAATTTCCACCATTTCATAAATAGCAACTGATGCCACTTTTGTCTCATCTGGGATACTCCCGCCTACCATTAAAACCACTCCAAATTCTCCGACAGTGTGGGCAAAGGTTACAATAAGCGCCGTCATCAACGCCGGTTTTATATTGGGTACAGCTACACGAAATATGGTTTCAAATTTACTTTTTCCTGATATATACGATGCTTCAAGCATATTTTTATTTATTTTTTCAAATCCGCCCTGAAGAGGTTGGACCATAAAAGGGAGTGAATAAAAACAGCTTGCCACCACAAGTCCCGTAAAGTTAAATACAAGTTTCATATCAAAGTATTCATCAAAAAACGTCCCAATAGGTGAGTTTTGAGATAATGCATACAAAACATAAAAGCCTAAAACCGAGGGAGGCAATACAAGAGGCAGAGCCGTAACAGCTTCTAAAAACGGTTTTATTTTTGACTTTGTTTGCGATAGATACCAAGCCAGAGGCAAGCACAAAATAAACAAAATCAATGTAGTCATTGCTGCGAGTTTAAACGAGAGTAAAAAGGGAGTAAATTCAAGGTGTCGCAATGTTTCAAACATTACAACACCTTTAAAATAGACAATTCACTGGCCTTGATAAAAGCAGTCACTTCATCCCCTGCTTTTAAATCCATTTTTTGACTTGACTGTAATGTAATGATAGCCTCTAAAACAAACTCTTCTATCTGCAGTTTCACACTGCTTAACAACTTACCATTCTCTACGGCTTTTATTTTTGCTTTTAGTTGATTGGAGTAACTCAATACGCCACTAAAATCTTTAGCTATGGCTATGTGAGACGGATTGGCAGTCAATTCAGCTCTCGTGCCAATCTTTATATCTTCACTTAAATCTAAACTTATCATACTAAGTGTTTGGTTTGAAAAACTAAAATGAACACTATTGAGATGATCAATAGTGTTCATTTTAGTTACTGTAGCAATAAAAGTGTTCACGGTACCATATATCCGAAATCTTCAAAAATCTTTTTTGCTTTTTTGCTTAAAATAAAATTATAAAATGCTTCTACTTCAGTATTGCCTTGCCCCTTTTTTAGTACTACTATCCCTTGATTAATGGGAGTGTAAAGTTTTGGGTCTACCTCACCCCAGTTAATTCCTTTTTTAAATTTAGTCATTTTACTACTATAAAGTGATGATTTGGCAATAATCCCAATATCAGTAGCCGTTACAGTAAATGATACAGTTTGTGAAATTGATTCTGCATAGACAAGCTTTTTCTTTACGTCGTTATAAACTCCGGTATTCTTCATCGCTTCAAGAGCTGCTTTCCCATAAGGAGCTGTTTTAGGATTGGCAATAGCTATTTTTGATATTTTTTCATCTTTTAGCAGTTGAATCCCTTTGGAAAAATCCTGGGCTTTATTACTTAAAAGTGCTATTGCCCCCTGTGCATAGATTATGGGCTTGGTTACTGCTGTTTCATCTTTATATAAAGCATTTGGATATTTCATATTTGCAGACATAAACAGTTGATAGGGTGCTCCGTTCTTTATTTGAGCGGTTAATTTTCCGCTGCTACCAAGGGTAACTTTGACTTTTGTATCCGGGTAGAGTTTGTTAAACTCTTTTTTCAAATCGTCCATGGCATACGAGACATTGGCTGCCACAGCGATATTGATATCCCCGGCCATACTGAAGGCTGAAAGCAGCAGCGCGGTAATTGTTAATTTTAGTTTCATCGCTTCTCTCTTTTAATTTTAAGATCTTTAACGCATCAACAGCGATAACGATATCACTTCTTTGCCTAGAAATATAGCATTATATAACTTAAGATATAACGATAGTCTTACCCCTATTGACAAACTAACCCAAAAGTGCTATTATCCTTTCACATGGGGATGACTTGGTTTCGACTGGAGTAGTCGGGGCTATGTGCATGTCGGACTGGGCAATTCCGTTACGCGGCCCAAATCGCTTAAACGCAAACAACACAGATTATCGTCCAGCTTACGCAGTAGCGTAAGTCCTTAACCCCGCTAACGCGGAGGACTGCTTCGCCGGTGAGTGTCATCTTAACCGGAGTTTGAAGTATAACATCTGATGACTATGCTCCATGGAAGCTATGCCATGGTGTGAGAATCTTAGCTCGTCTGGCAAAGTTTTGAGTGTAGTACAAAACCAGATTAAAATTAACAACACCGACTAAACATGTAGAGTCATAGTTCTATCTATTTTAGGACAGGGGTTCAATTCCCCTCATCTCCACCATTTCAAACCATTCAGGTTTTTTCAAATCTAATTACCTCCTCCGGCAATTTAAACCCTATCTAGATTTATTTATTTATTTTAAAACTTCATTTCCAAGCCTACACTGATCTGTCTTCCGGCTAAGGGAGCGGTCTCTTTTAGAAATGAGAGGTTGTTGTATGCTATTTCATTGCTGAGATTTTCACCTTTGAGATATACGGACCCGTTAAAATATTGATTTTTTAGCTCATAAGAGACAGAAGCACTTACCCAGTTGTATGCAGGTGTATTTGTCTCATTTTGTGCATTAAAACGGTTTTTATCCACATACTTATAAGAGATTTTTCCTTTATACCCTTTGTAACTGTGCTCAAGAGTCACTTTACCATTAAAGGTTGGAATTCTTGGTAAATTACCACCGGAAGTGAGTTGTGCGCGGATCGCTTCAAGATTTAATATAAGATCAAACGTATGTGCATCTATAGTTTTCGCATATTTCTCTTCTACAGCTATACCATATACCCTTGCTGGTACACCTTTAATCTGCCAAACGGTTGACTGGTGAAATGGATCCAGTTCCTGAGCGCCATTGGCATCAACTACAGGATCTTGATAAATATAGTTAAAAAAGTGATAATAAAACAGACTTGTTTTGGTTGTAAAAGATTTAGAGGTGTGCAAAAGATCAAGATCAAAGTTTAGAGATTGTTCGTTATCCAAATACCGATCACCAAATATATAGCTGTTTGTAGCATGGTGAAATCCATTCCAAAAAAGCTCTGTTGCGGAGGGAATCCTTTCTATATATGAGAGAGAGGTATTAAATGCCAAATCATCTGTGATAGAGCCATTGAATCCTGCAGAACCACTCAGTGAAAAATCATTAATCGTATCGTAATAATGAGGATCTATCGCATCGGTGACCAGCCATTGTTCCTGCATATTTTCACTGTTTGGTTCCAAACGTCTGAACTCACCGCGAAGTGCCAGTGTGAATTCATTGGTCTCATCTATAAACTTGCTGGCAGACCCGCCAAGCTTCATTCTGTGTTCAAAAGTGTTTGGCATAGAGTGCCCATGCGCATAAGGCCGTCCATACTGATCAATTTTTTCCTGAAGATCTACACCATCTTCCACGCCTGTTCTTGGCGCATTATAAAAATGCGTACAATTGCCGTGATCATGACATACTTTGAGTTCATTTGTTTGGTACTCTGCATTGGTTTTTAGTTCCCATTCATTAATGATAAGATCAATGGTATTTGCAGCCGTAAACTGTTTTTGACCAAAACGACCATCTGCGCTATTCCCTTCATATTCAGAATGCAAATAGTCGCTGTAATCCACTTCGGTCTGCATATGTTTCAAACCTGAAAAGAGCTCTTTTGCATGCCAGATCAGCCCAACCTGTTTTTGATCCATTACAATGGTGGTAGAATCAGGAGTCACATTTGGAATCCCGTAATCTTTGTGCAGGATATCTCCGTAGATTTTGATCACATTATTTTCATCGGCCTGGTATCCGAAAACGATATGGGATTGTTCCGAGAGGGTATTTGAATCTTTTACGGTTTGATTGTTTCCGTCTTTATAATTGTCTGCATCATGGTAAAATCCATCAACAGAGAGAGAAAGGTTGCCATCACTTATCTTGAGTGTTGCTCCCAGAGTACTGCCTGCACCGTTTGTACCGTAGCTTGCAATTGTGTCGAGTGAGTAGCCTTGGCGGAGCAGATCTTGGTTGTGTTCTTCGCCTGAAACGCGTATCACCCCGCCACTGTAGTTCCCGTAAAGCAAGGATGATGGTCCTTTGATCAGCTCTATGTTTTCACTTGCGCGTGCCATGATACCTACAGCATGGTCTTGACTCATGGCAGAGAGATCATTGAGTATGACATTTCCATTAGTGACGCCTACACGATACCCATCCATACCCCGAACAACAGGACGACCCACGGCTGGGCCGTAGCTCGCACTATCGACAAACTGTTCATTTTCCAGATAATCTCCCAGTGTTTCTCCCTTGGCATCTCGGGCCAGGGTGCTGGTTGCTTTTTTTGTGCTGTTATCTAAAAAATACTCTTCTACTTCTGCGGTGACATCAACCGTGCCTAGTTCTACACCTTCGGCACAGAGTCCGGTAGAAAAAAGAAGAGGAAGTAAAAATCTGCTCTTAATTGTGATCATGCTCATCTTCTCCTGTAACCGGAGCGATCCCTACCATCATTTCAGCTGTTTTACCTGCACCAAGAAGCGCTTCAAGATTCCAATAACGGTGTTCATGGAATGTACCATCGTTGTGAGTATCTATAGAATGTACTGTTTGTGTATCTGATGAGAAGTAGAGTACACCATCTTCTGTTGCACTCATCCCAGACTCATTTGGTAAACAGTTATCCAATCCTGTCATTATTGTAGAAGCTACATAGGATAAGTTTTCGTCGTACTTATAAAGATTTGCACTGTCACTTACAACGTAATAGTAAGTTTTGTCATCATTTACTGCTTTTTGAAATCTACATACGTTACCTTTACCAGTATTAGAAAATTGTGTAGTTAAGTTTTGTTCTATTTTATTTTGTTCAGCTAAATAGATGTTCAAACGTTGGATTGCTTTATATTTTGGATCAGCAGCTTTTTCATTCTCGGTTAAATTAGAGAAGTCAAACTCATCATTGCTGTGTGCTGCTAAATGGTCTCCATGAAAATGCCCAAGGTAGTAAAAATATTCCCAAGTTGCATTACCGTCTTGTGCGTATGAATAATCCTGATTAAACATAATGATCTTAGCTTCATCATTTGAAGCATCGTCGTCTCCTTTGTTGTCTATCCAGACAAAAAGTCTACCCTCTTCAGAAGGTTCCATATTGAAATTGGTGATATTTTTACCTTCACTATCTGTTTCACCTTGTAGGTTCAGCACAGATCCGTCATTAACCGTATAGGCATGTTGTTCATTTGCAGAGGCAGAGTAAAATACCAATGTTTTCCCCTCTGATTCCAGCTCAGGAAGCTCTTTTCCCGAACCTCTGGCATCACCGCTGCCGCCGCAACCACTAAGAACTATCGCTGCACCCAAAATAAAGGCAGCACTTTTTACCGTATTTTTTTTCATATTTTTATCCTGATTATTTTATTTTTGTTTTGTTTTTAAAATTTGTTATGATTAATATGAATAAAACGGAGGTGCGCGGATACTAAAAGTAGTTTGTAGTTTTAAAGAATAAAAGTTTCCTAAAAATGTTATAAACAAAAAAGGTAAAAAGAGAGTGTGCAGAGGGTCAAAAGCAACGACATCTAAACCAAAACAGAACTGTTCCAACACATAAACAGCACACTGACTGTCATGTTTATGGTCAAAACTGTTGTGAAATGCAGTATGTAAAAAGGTGAACATAAAAGCAGCAAATAAAATACCCAAAGTATTCCGACGTATCTTATGCATGAATCTATCCATACTTTTAAAAGAGAAATCTTTATTTATTGCTTTATTTTTCATGGCAGCATAATACCTTTAATAACTTATAGAAAACTTTTTAAATGCAACTTGCTTGCAAAAGAAATTATTTTCCAAGATTAGAATTTTTGTTTTTATTTTTTTCCAGCAACTTACTCATTTAAATCACTTTCTTAGGTATATCCGCAGATAATGCAGTAGTAACTTCGTAGGAAATAGTCCCTAATTGTTTTGCTGCTTTTTGGGCATCATTCATTACACATATCTCTTCTTTATCTGACTCAAGGGAAATTAAATCCATCGAAACACGCCCGAGGATTGGTAACCCTTCACTTGTAATATATGGTTGGGTGCTGTCACCCCTGCACCATCCATCACCATACCCTAAATCATATGTGGAGACCAGCATCTCTTTTGGAGCAGTAAAGCTACCGCCATACCCTACTCTTTCTCCTGCTTCCAATACTCTGCTTGAAACTTTTTTAGCATAGAGCACCATGACAGGCTTTAATTCTACTTCATCAAAAGAAGACGGTAGTTCGTTATAGCCATAGACTCCTATACCTGCACGCACCAAGTCCTCATCAAAACTTTTTGTACGCAAGATGGCTGCTGAGTTATGGGAGTGGAATCTCACCTCTGTAAATCCTGCTTTTCTCACTTTTTGCTTAACCATTTCAAAGTTTTTTTGTTGCCAAAAGAGTTCAGAACTCAGTTCATCTGCACTGCGGTAGTGTGTCATCACTCCTTTAAAATTTAAACCCCGTTCCTTTATCAGTAGCAATGCTTCATCAAGTTCCTTTAAAGCTATACCATTACGATGCATCCCTGTATCTACTTTAAGCTCTATATTTGAACCTTTTGAAGCCTGTTTAATGTTTTCTAAAGTATTCACAGCAAAAGAAAATATGTCATCTTTTATAACCGTGTCACCAAGTATAATCACGGTTTCAAATAAAGCTCTGATTTGCTTGGCTTCTGAAGTTTTTCTCACCACTGCATGTTTGATACCAAATTCTGAAGCCATTTTTGCTATGGGTACCAATCCGTGTCCATATGCATTATCTTTTAGCACGATAGCGACCTTGTCAATTGAGCCACTTTTTAGTGCAATTTGGTTAAGATTATGATAGAAATTTTGTTTATTTATAGTGATATATGCCATAATAAGATTATACTCCCTTATAAGTTAGAAAGGATTAAAATGCAATCGCTAGCCATAGTTGAAATCAGCGTGATGTTCATTACTGTTGGATTACTCTTTGTAAACAGAAAGAGTGGTCTAAACGGATGAAAAGAATGATAGCAGAGTGGGAAAAACAAAGAGCTGTACTCCTGTCGTTCCCACATGAAAAGACAGACTGGGCAGAAGATTTGGAAGCTTCACTCTCTCCTTTTATACGTATTGCACAAGCCATTGCATACAAGGAAGCAGTATATATTATCTGTCAGGATAAAAACAAAATATCTGATTTGTTTTGTTCTACTTTGAACATGACTTTTATAGAAATTCCTACCAACGATACCTGGATACGTGACTATGGTTATATCAGCATCAAAGAAGAAGGAAAAATCAAACTTTTGGACTTTACATTTGATGGTTGGGGAGGTAAATTTGAAGCTTCACTTGACAACAATGTCAATAGCACTTTACACAAAAAAGGGTATCTTGGAGCAACACCTCTTGAAAGTATTGAGTATGTACTTGAGGGTGGGTCCATAGAGAGTGACGGGGAAGGAACCATACTCACTACTTCAACATGTCTGTGCAACCCAAATAGAAACGGTGGAATGGATAAAAAAGAGGTTCAAATGCGTCTTAAAAATTATTTGGGGGCTACGAGAATTTTATGGTTGGATTACGGATATTTAGCCGGAGACGATACAGACAGCCATATCGATACTTTAGCCCGCTTTGTCAATACGCAGACCATCATGTATGTCAAGTGTGAAGATACCGAAGATGAACATTTTGAAGCGTTACAAAAAATGGAAGCACAATTAAAAGCATTTAAAACAAAAGAAGGCAAACCCTACACACTCATTGCTCTTCCTATGACAGATGCTATTTATAGTAAAGAAAAAAAGAGGCTGCCTGCTACTTACGCAAACTTTCTTATCACGAACGATGCGCTCATTTATCCAACCTATAGTGACAAAAATGATACAAAAGTGGGAGAAATATTCAAAGAAGTGTTTTCGGACAAAGAAATTATCCCTGTCAATTGTTTAAAACTCATAGAACAGGGAGGATCACTCCACTGTTCTACCATGCAAATAGCGTATTGAAACCATAAATACTAGGAGAACCCATGAAGACAGCCCTTATACAGCAAAAATATTATGACAATAAAGAAATGACTATCACCGCAACTGCAGAAAAAATAAAACAAGCTGCACAAAACGGTGCGCAACTGATTGTGCTTCAAGAGCTTCATCAAAGTGAATATTTTTGCCAAAGTGAAGATACAAAATATTTTGATTATGCCACTGATTTTGAACAAGATACACTGTTTTGGGCTAATGTTGCCAAAGAAAACAATATTGTACTTGTCACTTCACTTTTTGAAAAACGCGCACCCGGACTCTACCACAATACAGCAGTAGTTTTTGAAAAAGACGGTTCCATCGCAGGAAAGTATCGTAAAATGCACATCCCTGATGATCCCGGATTTTATGAGAAATTCTACTTTACCCCCGGTGACCTCGGTTTTGAACCTATACAGACATCTGTGGGGAAACTGGGCGTGCTTGTTTGCTGGGATCAGTGGTACCCTGAAGCTGCGCGTATCATGACACTCAAGGGAGCAGACTTGCTTATCTACCCTACAGCCATAGGCTGGTTTGATGAAGACAGCGATGATGAAAAATCACGACAACTTGACAGCTGGGTAACCATACAGCGTTCTCACGCCATTGCCAACGGAATCCCTGTTCTCTCCTGTAACCGTGTTGGCTTTGAAGCAGACAGTTCTGGCATCATGGGGGGTATCAGGTTTTGGGGAAAATCGTTTATCTGCGGAGCGCAGGGCGAAATATTGGCTCAGGCAGATGATGAAAATGAAGCCATACTCTATGCAACCATAGAACATGAACGCACCAAAGAAGTACGGGACATTTGGCCATTTTTACGGGACAGACGCATAGACAATTATCATTGTCTGCTTAAACGTTTTTGCGATTAAATACTTTTTATAGATTTTAAGTTCTTTTAATTATAATCTTTAAAATATTTTACCAAGGAACAATCATGTCAATGGATATTACCCCTGTAGAAAAAGGCGAGAGGGTTCACTTTCACAATCCTGCTATCGAGTTTTATGAAGCAGTTGGTGGTGAAGAGGGTATGAAAAAGTTGATGTATAACTTTTATGACAAGATTTACGACAGTGACATTGCCAACTTTTTTCCGCAAGATGAAGATGAGTTTGAAGCGGTAAAAGTTAAAAATACCAAATTTTTTATTCAAATTTGCGGTGGGCCAAAAGTCTATCAAGACGAAGCAGGAGCAATGGAACTTAATGAATATATGATACGTCTTCATGATGACTTCTCAATCACTGAAAAATCACGTATAGAGTGGCTTGGAACGATGAGAGAAGCACTGGGTGAACTTAAAGATGTAGAGAAAAAACTGATAGAAGATTTTTGGGCTTATCTTGAAACTTTTTCAAAACTTACAGTCAATACCTTTGCAGATGGGAGTACCTACTATGCGGCCTTTACGCAGGTAACTAAAGAAAAATAATAGATAAAAAAAGACGTTCTTTAACTATTTTTTTCAAACCACCACATGAATGCAAACATCAAGCCTGGTGTTTTTGAGATATCCTCATTATAAATAAGCGTTTTTGCCTCTCTAACCGGAAGATATATTACTTCAATCAACTCTCCGGCCACACCGCCACCTTCTGAAACCTTCATACTCTCATCAACCTCAACATAATAAAGCATCTGTTTGCTTCCTGCAAAACCTACAGAAGTATGAAAAGAGGTGATTTTTTCCATCTTTTCAAGCGCCACATCATACCCACACTCCTCTTCTATCTCCTCTTTTGCTATTTGTGCTAACGTACATTCTTTATCGACAATACCTGCACAAAGTTCAACTGTCATGCCGTTACTGTTGTTAAGATACACTGCTGGTCGAAACTGCTTCACCAAGATAAAACTCTTATGCTCTTTATGGTAAATAAGTATGGCAACACTGTCATGCGCCCGTACGATCTCCCAATCTTTTTGAATACCGTTTTGCTCATATGTGGCTAAGGCAGTGGAAATAAATTTAGAGTCAGCAAGTGGATTAAGTTTAAAGTTTTCAATTTTATTTTTCATGTTGCAATACTCCCCTATCTTGGAGTTTAACATTTGCTATTTGCTCTTCTCCCCAGATATAAGAGAGTGTATCATTTTTTATATAGGCTAAAAGCTTTGTTTTGTTTTCTTGAGCATTTTTTATGACTATCTTATTGTATTTTGATTTATTCATCGATTTGCGTTTCAGATATTTCATTGGATTTACCCATTTATTATATTGTTGCAAACCAAAATGCAAATGTGATCCTGTACTTCTTCCTGTATTTCCCACATATCCGATAATTTGTCCTTTTTTGACCTGCTCCCCACGATGCACCCTGATACGGCTTTGATGAGCATACAGAGACTCATATCCTCCCGCATGTTTGATCTTGACGACTTTTCCATAGCCGCCCATCCATTCCGCATAGGTTACCTTTCCTCCATATACCGCTAAAATAGGTGTACCTGTTCTCGCTCCAAAGTCTGTACCGTGGTGTGGACGGTACCGTTTTAAGATGGGGTGATACCGCCCATAAGAAAAACTTGAAGTAATGCGCACATGTCTTAGCGGCATACCAAGTTTGTTAGATCGGTCTATAAGAGGTATTAAATGTGTATAGTCTCCTCTTTTAGTAAATTCAGAACGTTTCGCTCCCTCTTTATGACCATCACCCTCTTTATCCACATAGATAAAACTCTCACTCTCTCTTGATCTAAAACGTACCACTTTGATATCTGGCATATGATATATCTGTCCCAATCTTGTTCGCTGTGTATAAATAAAAGAGAGCTGGTCTCCCTTGCGTAATTTTTTAGTATCTATACAATTTTTGAGTGCTTGACCAAGTCGCTTTGCTACTTTTTTTTGTTTGATAGTTTTTAAGGTATCACTATAAGGATTTGACTCTATCTCCACCTCTGCAAAATACTCATTTTTTTGATACTGTACGGGGATAATATCAAAACCATACTCACCTACTTTATCTCTAAACAGGTGAATTTGCATTTCTTGATTGATAGGGATTAGCGCTTGTATCAGGTTACTTTCGTTATCTACTAACTCATAATACTTAGTATCACTTTGAATCTCTAAAAAAAAATTTTGGTCTTCTTTGGAAATTTTATCGACTAAACTAGGAGGGATATCATGTGATGCCAAATAGTCTGAAAATGTTTTTCCTTTTCCCCACTTTTCATGGGTTACCTGCATGCCAAAAGTAAAGGTAAACATCAAAATTAATACTACAATATATTTCATCCTATTCCATCACCCCTGATTTAATTGGGCATTATTATAACTCAACTAGGTTAACGACCTCCCTATTGCAGCTTCAACCAGGTATCTCAATGGACTTTTAATCTTTTGCTTGTATAATCAGAACAGTATAATTTTTATCTAAAAAGGATCGCTATGCGCAAAATAGCATTTATGGCTTTGGCCGCTCTACCTCTTTTTGCAGGGTTTTTCCCTCCTACCGTACACACTTCTGTCTCATCTGTAGAAAAGAGCACTCTTTCTCTAAAGTCTGCTCTTCCTGTGAATGGTATGAGTGCTATAGTTGTTCACAATTATGGAAAATCATTAGAAGCCATTACCTCTTACATCACACAAACTGCATCGAATGGAAATGCCAACATCATAAGTAAAGAGATCATAGACCATGATAAGCTGCCAACCATCAAAACAGCTGTAAGTGCGGGAGATAAAGTCATTGGCGGATATCTGTATGATACTGTTTTGCTTTTAGCCCCCGATGCCGACACGTATGCGAAAATCACTTCATCACATAAGAAACTGTGGATTCATCCAGATCACTTTGCACTTTTTCTTAGCAGAGAGGGAGATGCCTATCCCACTAAAAAAAATCTTGCGCTGTTTGCCAAAGAGTACCAAGTAGGACTTATCTATATCGTACGTAATGGTTCAGGAGTACTTTTAGACCCCATCTCCGGCCAAATTGTAGGGCAAAAAGCCATAAGCAATCTCCCTGCAAAAGGACAATTCCCTTTCTTCATGCGCTTTGAAAAGATCAAAACAGGCTGGTTTTCCAAAAGTGCTACAGGAAACTACTACCAAGCAATGGAGGCGATCTAGTGTTAGAGCCAAAACATATCACAGCCCTTGAAGATCTGGTAGGCAAAGAAAATGTCTACAGTGATAAAGCCCACCTCATCGCTTACTCTTATGATGCTACACGTACACGTTTTGAACCTGACGCTGTTGTTTTTCCTAGAGATGAAGAAGATGTAAGCCGTATTCTTGTTTATTGTAACCATCATCATATTGTTATTACGCCTCGCGGAGCGGGTTCAGGATTTACAGGCGGCGCGCTGCCTGTAAATGGCGGAATCACCCTTGCTATGGAAAAACATATGAACAAGATTCTTGAAATTGACATGGAAAATATGGTTGCCGTCGTACAACCAGGCGTAGTCAATATGGATTTACAAAAAGCGGCCGAAAAAGTAGGCCTTTTTTACCCGCCCGATCCGGCAAGTGAAGCATACTCAACACTGGGCGGAAATGTCAGCGAAAATGCAGGGGGCATGCGTGCAGCCAAATATGGCATTACCAAAGACTATGTCATGGCACTACGCGCTGTACGCCCTAACGGAGATATCATCCGCGCAGGAAAAAGAACCATTAAAGATGTGGCAGGGTATAACGTAGCGGGGATTCTCATCGCCAGTGAGGGGACACTCGCAGTCATCACTGAAATCACTTTAAAACTTATCCCTAAACCAAAATTCACCAAAGCCTACATGGGTATATTCCCTTCTGTAGAAGATGCGATGAATGCAGTATTCAAGTCTCTTGCTGCAGGTGCAAATCCCGTAGCTATGGAGTTTATGGATGGTCTGGTAGTCCAGGCACTTAAAGAAAAGCTCGGCATTGAACTGCCAGAAGGCGCCGGTGCACTGCTTATTGGGGATGTCGATGGGAACGTATCGCAGGAAGTAGAGTTTCAGCTGGAAATTTTAGACAAATCCTTTAAAGAAAATGGTGCGCAGGATTTTATTATCGCGCATAATGCAAAAGAGAGAGATACGCTTTGGTATGCAAGACGCAACGCCTCTCCTTCCGTTACTATCTTTGGCAGCAAGAAACTCAATGAAGACATCTCTGTACCAAGATCCATGCTGCCAGAAGCGCTTAAACGTATCTATGCCATAGGTGACAAATACGGATTTAAAGTACCCTGTTTCGGACACGCGGGTGATGGTAACATCCATGTCAATGTCATGGTAGACGGTTCAGATGAAAAGCAGCTTGAAGAGGGGCATAAAGCCATAGAAGAGATATTTGAACTCGTTGTTGATATGGGTGGTACACTCAGTGGTGAACATGGTATAGGCACAAGTAAGGCACCTTTTATGAATATTGCCTTCACCGACGCAGAACTTGATCTTTTTAAAAGTATTAAACATGCATTTGACCCAAATAATATTTTAAATCCCGGAAAGATGGGATTGCCAAACTAGACTTGATAAACTCAGCTATCTATGGCTGAGTCAATCCAAGACAGATGGAAATATATGAAAAAACACACCCGATTCAAAAACATTTTAAAAAATTACTACATTTTCCTACGGGATTTTCTAGGAGATCTCTTCGATAACAAAATAGGACACTATGCTTCAAGTTTAAGCTGGAGTACACTCTTTTCTATCATTCCTTTGCTTGTCATACTGCTTTGGGTTTTTACCACCTTACCTGTTTTCGACTCCGTACACAAACAGATAGAAGCTCTTATCTTTAACAACCTTATGCCCACAGACTCCAAAGTGGTCATGTCACATATCAACACTTTTATGTATAACTCTTATAAATTAGGGTATGTGGGAGTGTTTTATGTCACCTTTGCAGCAGTGATGTTTTTTAAAAACTATGACTATATCGTCAACGATCTCTTTAATACACCCAATCGAAATATCCTCAGTGCATTCAAAACATATATTTTACTCATCATTATTATACCTCTTCTCATGGGAGCTTCTTTTTATCTCTCCACAGTGATGCAGGGCTATCTGGACAGAAGTGATATTACAAGTACTATCCATCTTTTTTACTTTTTGCCTTATCTAATGGTATGGCTGGTATTTTATATCCTTTATCAATACTCGGCAAATACCCATGTCGCTCTCTCCGCTGCTACAGTGAGCTCTTTTATTGCATCACTTATATGGTATCTTTCTAAAAATGCTTTTGTCTTCTATGTCATGCATAACAAAACCTATGCCAGTGTCTACGGCAGTATTTCTACCTTACTTTTTTTCTTTTTATGGATCTATATCTCCTGGGCTATATTTCTGCATGGATTGAAATTTTGTGATCTCTTAAATAGAGATGAGGAGATAGATCATATCTAAGCAGGTAACATTTTAGAGGTATTTCAAATGGTAAAAAGGTAAATTCCATACCCCATAGCCACTCCCATGAGCACAAAAAACAATTTTCTGCTCCAAATAGCACCTAGAGACAATCCAATATACCCAAACATCACCCAAAGAGGCAGCAACTTCTCTTCACTCCCATCAGGCAAAGAGAACAATCCTGACAATACCGTATCAAACACTCCTCCAAAACCTACTAAATGCAACCCCATCACCAAAGGGTAAAAGGGTATAAACAAAAGTGACAACAGGGGTGATAAAAGTTGATAGCCACTTGTCACACCAAAGATAGCATGTACCACAGGAAGCATTAAAACAAAAATACCAAAAGGGATAAAAAGGAGTGTAATGATCCATGGATTGAACTCTTTTGTGTACTGCAAGAGTAGAAAAATATAACCTACACCCGCGATTGAGAGCCAAAAACTCAAAGAGACAAGCAAAGAAGGAAAAAGAGCTATAAGAAGAGTCATAATAGTTGTCAAAAATGTAAAGCTTAGCAGTTGTATCCCTAGTAAAAGTACCACCCACCCTACCAATACCATAGCATACGAACGCACCAGTGAGGGAGGAAAGTCAACAAACCATACGTAAACTCCCAAAAGAATAACCGCTACCAACCCCACATCAAAAAGCGCGTGACGATAAGGAAAAAACCGTTGCTGCAAAGGCCTGTACAGTAACAGCAGTATTCCATACACCATCCCCCATAATATTCCCAAATGAAATCCGCTCAGCGCTACAAGGTGGCTGACTCCCAGCATGCTTATTTTTTGTCTTAACACCTGTTCCAGGGGTGTGGCAAAAAAGATAGCATTATAAAATGATTGCAAAGATTCTTTTTGATGTTGTGAAGCTACTTTTTCCAGTAACGTATCTTTAAAAGTAAGAGGAAGCAGTTTCTGATCATTAATATAACTTTTCACATAAAAAGTTCCCAAATAGCCTTTAAAAGATATATCTTCGTTTGGAAGCAGTTTCAGACGTAAATATTTATGATGAAAACTTTCTTTACGATGACTGGTTGTATAAAAAGTAAACCCTTCATCACTACGTAGTTTAAGTACCTGATAATGCCTGTTTCCTTTGGACTTTTCATAACTTATAAGGACTTTGGCATGTGTATAGTAAAAAGGTTTAGAGACAAAGTCTAGGTAAGACTGATATTGGGTAAAGAGCCGAACAAGTATCACGCACACTAAAATAGCCATCACCCAGACAAACGTTTTTGTTTCAGGAAAGAGTTTTGGTTTTTCCAGTTTCATGTTTCAATATCAACCTATATAAAATAATCGTCATCCTCGTGCTTGACACGGGGATGACGGCAATATAAATACCGTTGGAGTATCTACGCTACAAAAAAGCAACCAGTTGCTCGTGAGCCATCCGCTGAGGATAACTCAGCGTTAGCGTAGTAAAATAGGGCTTTGCCCTATTGCGTCTTTATATAGTAGGTAATTCTATATTCCCTGTACTCATAGGTATATCACCCTCTTCATATACCACTTCAAATGCAGGAGAAACAGAGGCATCTACAAACCGTGTGAATTTCTTTTGGAAGATTAGATCGACCGTTCCTGTTGGGCCATTTCTCTGTTTTCCTATGATAATTTCGGCAGATTCTTCCGATTTTTTTCTAAACTCGGATGTATACTCTTTACCTTCTGCTTTGGCTTTCATCTCTTTTTCTTTCTCTTGAGCCTCGCGGTAAACATCATCACGATAAACAAAAAGGATGATATCAGCATCCTGTTCTATGGCTCCAGATTCCCGTAAGTCTGAGAGCATCGGACGTTTATTATCTCTACTCTCTACACCACGATTGAGCTGGGAAAGCGCAATGATAGGTATCTGTAATTCTCTTGCAAGCTGTTTTAAGCCTCTTGATATTTCAGAAACTTCTTGTTGTCTTCCCTCTCTACCCTCACCACTCATCAACTGCAAATAGTCGATGATAGCCACAGAAATTTCAGGATGTTGAGCTTTAAGTTTTCGCAGCTTGGAGCGTACATGGTGTATAGTCGCGTACCCTCCGTCATCTACAAAAAGTTTTTTCTTTGAGAGTTCTGAAGTGGCGGCTGAGAGTTGGCTCCACTGCTCATCTCTAAGATCTCCTACCCTAAGAGATTGCAGAGGTATGGAGGTTTTAGCCGAAAGCAGTCTTAGCATAAGCTGTTCTGCTGGCATTTCCAGAGAAAAAAAGGCTACTCCCTCATTACGTTCTACTGCTTTGAGTGCCATATTGAGTACCAGCGCCGTATTGTGGGTAACTGTCATATCTTCAAGTAAAAAGAGATGATTTCCATCTAATACAAAACCATAATAATCATCTACCTTATCAAATTCAACTTTAATACCTGTATGCTTATGTTCTCTTTTTGAGATTAAAGCTCTTGCTCGTTTTCGTGCTATGAGAGTGGGTATGCTCTCTAAATCTCCTACTATACGAACTCTATAGACATCACTTTCATATTCTATAGATTTTATACTGGTCTTTTTCTTCACAAAAGAAGCCCTAAAGCCCAGAGAATCTGCCAAAAACTTAACCTGCATAGCAAGCTCTTTTCGTTTCTGAACTATTTCCATGACATGATACTTATCATCATAATAACCATCACTGTCCATTAAGCCTGCCAACAATGATAATCTCTGTTCTTTACTACTAGTAAGATATGCTTGAGGTATATGTTTATTATCTATAACACCTAATGTTCTAAGTTTTCCCTGAAGAGAATGACTCACATCCCTCAATGCTCCCTCTTTTTGTATGTTTGTAATACCAAACATTGTACACTTACCATCTACTTCATAACGATGTAACTTTTTATCTAAACGAAAAGCATACTCTTGCAGATAGGTAACCACTTCATCATCTTCTGTGGCTATGCGTACATCAGAACTTCTGCCATCACCTAACCATAAACCTAAAAAATAGGGTTCTATATCTAAGTTTTTTTCATCAAACTCTACAGAAACTTTATACCCTTTATAGTTAGATTTAAATTTATCACTTTTCCCAATATAGTCAGAAACTTCTATGTTTAACACATCTCCATGCTTATGATTCCCTTCATTTCTAGACCGTTTCAGTGACAAAATATGTGATTTATTGACACGGTAATCCACACCTTTATTTTGCCGCACCCAATACATCTCTTCTTTTCCACGAGCCAAAGAAAGCACATTACGAGGTGTGGAATCATCGCCCATAAGTTTATCACCCACTTGTACTTCTTCTACTTTTTTAAGGCTACCATCATACATAAGCACCTTAGTGCCTTTACCCAAGCATTTCCCCATCGCCGGTCTTGCTGCGATGATGACCAAGTCTCCTTTACCAAAACCAGACGTCCTGTCATTAAGGTTTTTAAATCCGGTATCTGTACCGATAAGTTTAGAGTTTCCCATTGATTTAAGACGGTTGATCTCATCCATCATCGCTAGAGTGATATCTTTGGCATCCCTGAAGTCTTCATTGGTATTATTCTGTGTGATTTCATAAAGCTTTTTCTCTACAAGATTCATGACCTCTTCAGCTGACAAATCATCCTCTATGGTCACTTTTTTGATCTTGGTTGCCAGTGTAACTAAAGCTCTTTTACTGGACTTTGCTTTAATTTCTGTGAGGTATGCCGCTGTATTTGAGATAGGGTTTGCTGAAAGCAAATCAAGCATCGCCACTTCATCAAACTTGCCCATGGTGCTGAGCCTTGCTCGTAAAAACTCTTCGTCTATAGGCTTCTCATCACGGCTTAACTCTTCCATTGCAGTAAAAGTATGCTGATGAAAAGGCAGATAAAAATCCTGGGGCATGAGTTTTGCCGCTATCTCTTCATACGTTTCAGGATCAAAAATAATGGCGGAAAGAACAGCTCTTTCAATGTTCAAATTATACATATTTTGCATTAGCTGTTCTCTTTTGCAAATTTTTCAACTTCAGCAACAAATCTGTCTACCAACTCTGCCTCTGGGAGTCTTGCCACTACATCTCCCTTAACCATCACCAGTCCGGAGCCTTTTCCGTAAGCGATGGCTACATCTGCATGTTTGGCCTCACCTATGGCATTGACCACGCAACCCATGACCGAGACATCCATAGGTGTTTTAATATGCGCCGTTCGTCTTTCTACTTCAGCCACAGCTGTCACCAAGTCAGCCTCTATGCGTCCGCACGTAGGACAAGAAATGATGTTCAACCCCTCTTTGAGCCTGCCGCTGTCTTTGAGTATGGCTTTGGCTACTTTTACCTCTTCTTCAAGTTCACCAGTGATGGAAACTCTCATCGTATCACCAATGCCATCAATCAACAGTGCTCCTAGACCTATGGCAGACTTTATAGTTGCATGAAAGATCGTTCCCGCTTCCGTTACGCCCAAGTGAAACGGATACTCATTTTTAGGACGCAGCATTCTATAGGCATCTACGGTCCTTTGCACATCTGAAGCTTTGAGTGACACTTTGATATCTGTAAACCCCAAATCTTCCAAAAATTTGATGTTGTACTCAGCACTGGCTACCATACCCTGGGCTGTCGCACCATATTTTTGGTCAAACTCTTTTTCAAGAGACCCGGCATTCACCCCGATCCGTATAGGAAGGTTACGCTCCTGACACGCTTTGACTATCTCTTTAATGCGCCCCTTTTCACCGATGTTCCCAGGGTTAAGACGGATACAGTCCACCCACTTTGCAGCTTCAAGAGCCAATTTATAATTAAAGTGGATATCTGCAATAAGAGGCAAAGAAATTTGCTCTTTTATGGCTTTTAGTGCCAATGCATCTTCCATATCGGGTACAGCCACACGCACCATGTCAGCCCCTGCAAAGTGCAGACGGTTTATCTGTTCAACGGTAGCAGCAACATTATGTGTATCACTATAAGTCATCGACTGCACAGAAATAGGTGCATCACCACCCACACCAACATTACCAACATAAATTTTTTTTGTTTTAACTCGTTCTTTCACTGTTTGCCTTCAATATAATTCTCTTATTTTACCCAAACAAACTACGATGGATATTAAGAAAATTCAACCGGATCAAAATCAATTTCAATTTCCCTGCAATCCACAGAGTGCAAGGCTTTAAGTAAAGGTACCCTGTTCTTGGATCTAAGCAAGATATGAAATCTAAATTTATTTGCTATCCTCTCCACGGGCGCTTTGCCGTGCCCTACTATCTCTACATCTTTAAAGGCTTTAAGCTTTGTGACGGTATCTAGTGTGATCTTCCCTGCTTTACTCTCATCTTTATGGGCTATGAGTATGCGTGCAAGCGTCGCAAAGGGCGGGTAATTTGCCATCTCTAAAAATGCCAGTTCATCTTTAATGAACAGTTCATAGTTCAAGAGATAATTTTTAAAAAATGCCGCGTCTCCTGTTTGTACGATGACATTTGCTTCTTTGGCTCTGCCGCTTCTGCCTGCAATTTGAAACAAAAGGCTCATCGCCCTTTCTCTGGCACGGTAATCTGCCAATCCTAAAATGTAATCTAGTCCCATAATGACTGAAAGCGTAATGTTTGAGTAGTCATGCCCTTTACTAAGCATTTGAGTACCCAGCAACACATTACTCTCCGCTCTTTCAAAACGTCCCAAAGCTTCTTTTAGTTTTTTCGTTGTAGTGATACTGTCTTTGTCAAACTGCTCCACCTGTATGCCCTCAACTGCATTGCTGATAATCTCTATGGCTTCCTGCGTACCCATACGTTCACTTTTAAGAGGTGAGTGTCCACAATGTGTGCAAGTGTCCTGTATCGCTTCTGTAAAATTGCAGTAGTGGCATTTCAAATGCCTGTGGTTTCTATGCAGTGCCATTCCTACTGAACAGTAGGGACAAAGATGCGTCTTTCCGCAACGCTCGCAGTAGAGGTATTTGAAGTTTCCTCTTGTGGGCAAAAAGAGCAGCGACTGCTCTTTAGCTTTAGTGTTACGGTGAAGTGCATTTAAGATAGGTGCCGTTACCGTGTCTCCGGTGATGAACGTATATGTTTTTTTCGTTTCCACATACGGCTTTTCAAGTTTCACTACGTCATATTTATAATACGAGGCCATGCTGGGCGTCGCCGAAGCCAAAATGACTTTGGCCCCCAACTTCTGCCCCATGAGCACAGCCACATCGCGTGCATGGTAACGCGGTCTGGTCATGGCTTTATAACTGTCATCATGCTCTTCATCCACCACGATGAGCCCCAGGTTGGACAAAGGCACAAACAAAGCCGAACGGGCTCCTGCTACGATGCGCACATCCCCACTCCGTATGCCCTCCAAGATAGACTCTTTTTTTTTCTTGGTCAGCTTGGAGTGCCACATCGCTACGGACTCTCCAAAAAAAACTTTAAGACGTTTTTCCATTTGCGGGGTGAGTGAAATTTCAGGCATCAGAAAGATAGAAGTTTTGCCCTCTTCCAACATCTTAGCCATAAGAGAGATAAATATTTCCGTTTTTCCTGAACCTGTAACACCAAAAAGCAGGGCTTTGTCTTTTTTTAGAAGTTGTGCGTAGGCTTCTTCTTGTAAGGTGGACAATGTAGGGTGTTGTGTCCCCACAACACCATTTAACAATTTTTTTTCACTACCAGTTGGTGTTGTCGGGAGACAACACCCTACGGCAAAAGGGAGAAACAAAGAAACCGCCTCCCCCAAAGAAGAAAAATAATACCCAGAGATAAACTTCGCAATCTCCATCTGTTCTTTGGTATAGTATTTATCTGAAACCAAAGCTATCTGATTTGTTTCAAATGCAGGTTTTTCAACCTTGGTAATGACGACAGCTTCTTTGGTTGTGGTTTTTAACGGGACAGAGATAACTGACCCTATGGGTAATTTATCTTCAGAGTGATAGGTCAATCTTGGAGCGCTTGACCTAATGAGAATGATTTCGTAGTAGTACAAATTATTGTGTTAAGAGTTTACAATTTGCATCGCTAGAGTCTTTGCAATTAAATCTATTATTTATCAATTCAAAAACCACACTGCCTGACGTTGGTAAATTAAAGGTGTATTCAGTTGAGCTCACAGCAGTACCTGCTCCTGTCTTGGTTTCTCTCCAACAGGAGGTTGAAGATGCTGAAGCACAAGATAATGGCGGATATTCCAGTATAGGATTACTGATATCACCATCAAAAGCATCAAAGACTGCATTTCCTGCTGTGTTACTGCTACTTAATTTAGTTATAGTAGTAAAATCTCCTCTTAAAATACGCTTCTGTCTTTCTGTAGAAAGAGCACTACGCACAGCCCCAACCGTTGCAATTGCCTTTGTAATCGTTGCATCATCACGAGTAGCCGCAAATTTAGGTATAGCAATCGCTGATAGTATACCGATAATTACAATTACAAAGACCAATTCTATCATGGTAAATGCTTTTTGGGCTGTTCTTTTCATCGTTACTCTTTTAAATTTTATAAAAATAGTATAGCACACAAATAAGAAAAAATAAGAAGAGATTAAAAAAAGAAAGATTGCGTACCCTCCCAAGCCATGGCTTGAGAGAGGCGAGCGTTAAAACTTAACGGACTACTTTTGTGCCGCCAAGCTCATGTATTTTACCAACAGTTACTGCACCTGCTACCCCTATCATTGCCGGGACTTTAGATACCTCTTCGCATACCAAGCTGCTTTCAGCCGTTGTTTGGATGGTTACGTTCCCTTCGTTTGTTGTTGTGAATGTAAGACAAGCTACACCGGTAGCAACTGGTTCGTCACATATAAAGTATGTACCAACCACATTATCTGTTTTCTCTGTAGGCGTTGCGCAATCTGTTTTATACAGTGGCACATCTGTTACGTCACCAAGCTTTGCTGCTTTCCATCCCGTATTTCCTTGTGATGTATAGAACCCTTTCATGTCATTGAGAACCGTTTTGGTGTTTGCTACAATAGCAGAGACCTTTGCATCATCTCTAGTTGCACTTAGTTTAGGTATCGCTACCGCTGCTAATATTCCGATAATTACAATTACAAAGATCAATTCGATCATTGTGAACCCGCGTCTCATTTTATTCATAGTTAACTCCTGTTAAAATATTTTGTATCAATTTGATAATTGACCTATCAAAAGTATAGCTGGATATTTGTCAAAAATGTCAAAAAAACAAATTCTCTTAGCAACCCGATTTTCTACAATCCATCCAGCGTTTCTATAAGCAGTTCTATCTCTTCTTCGTAGTTAGTGGCTTGTTTGGCTAAACGCAAATACGCTTTTAACAGTTTGTCTGGTTGATTGTCCTGATGCAAGTTAATCCCTGCTGCTTGAAGGTCTTGGTTAACAAAGTCTGCAAAGCTGTCTTCCAGTTTTATCTCGTAACGGTTCCCCGAGACGGTCAGTGCTACGTTTTTCATATTTTTCCTTTAGTGAAAATTAGGCCAGTAAATTTTCAACCTGCGCGATGATCTTTTCTATTTCAGCATCTTTCTCTTCAAGTTCACGTTGCAGTGTTGCTATCATCTCTTCGTGTCCTGTACATTTTTCAACTTCATTTTTTAACTCTGCGATGATTGATTCTTGATTATTTTGAGAACTTTCCACACTTTCCAATTGGCTTTTCAGATCACTGTTTTGTGCTTTAAGTGCTTCATGGTCTGCTCTCCACTGTTCAATTTTCTCTTGTAGTTTTTGCAACGCGCTCATCTTTTTCTCCCATATTTCATAATTTTATTTGATGTGATATAATAGCGTAAGAATTAGAAATAACAAGATAAGTATAAAAGGTTTCTTTTGCCCAATTTTACCGTATCAAGCCCATATAAACCTGCAGGTGACCAGCCTACAGCTATAGAAGCGCTTAGTAACTCCATAGAAGCGGGCAACCAGTACCAGACACTTTTAGGGGTAACAGGTTCTGGTAAAACCTACACCATGGCAAAGGTCATAGAAAAAACCAATAAACCAACACTCATTATGACCCACAACAAAACACTCGCCGCGCAGCTCTACTCTGAATTTAAAAGTTTTTTCCCCAACAATCATGTGGAGTACTTCATCTCTTACTATGACTACTATCAGCCTGAAGCGTATTTGCCACGCCAGGACCTCTTTATAGAAAAAGACTCTTCCATTAACCAGGAGTTGGAGCGTTTGCGTTTAAGCACGACTGCTTCTTTGCTTAGCCACGATGATGTCATCGTCGTCGCTTCAGTTTCAGCCAATTACGGGTTGGGTTCTCCTGAAGATTACCGCTCCATCGTCCAAAAACTGAGCGTAGGAGATGAGTACAACCAAAAAGCGCTGCTTCTTAGGCTCGTTGACATGGGGTACAAACGCAATGATGAGTTTTTTGACAGAGGGGACTTTCGTGTCACAGGTGAAGTCATAGACGTTTACCCTGCCTACTCTGAAGAGTTTGCCTTGCGCATAGAGTTTTTTGGAGATGAAGTGGAAGCCATTTATGCATTCAATTCACTCACAGGCGAAAAAGAGGAAGAACAAAAAGAAGCGACTATCTACTCTGCCAATCAATTCATCGTCTCTAAAGAAAAACTGGCACTCGCCATCAAAAGCATCGAAGAAGAGTTGGGCGAGAGATTGGCGTATTACAAGAAAGAAGACCGTATGGTTGAGTATAACCGCCTCAAACAACGTACAGAGTTTGACTTGGAAATGCTCGAAGCTACGGGTATGTGTAAAGGTATCGAAAACTATTCGCGTCATCTTACAGGCAAGAAACCTGGTGAAACGCCCTACTCCATGATGGACTACTTTGAAACAATGCATGATGACTACCTTGTCATCGTAGATGAATCGCATGTGAGTCTGCCACAGTTTAGAGGAATGTACGCAGGAGACAGAAGCCGTAAAGAGGTACTGGTGGATCATGGTTTCAGGCTGCCCTCAGCCCTTGACAACAGGCCGCTGATGTTTGACGAGTACATTCACAAAGCACCGCATTTTCTCTTTGTCTCTGCTACCCCTGCACCACTTGAACTTGACCTCTCTTCAGTGGTAGCCCAACAGGTCGTACGCCCCACAGGACTGCTTGACCCACCTATAGAAGTCATAGACAGTACTTACCAGGTGGAGAACCTTCATGACCGCATGAAACCCGTCATAGAACGAGGGGAGCGCATACTTGTCACCGTGTTGACAAAGAAGATGGCAGAGGAGTTGACAACCTACTACAATGACCTCGGCCTCAAAGCACGCTATATGCACTCAGATCTTGACGCCATAGAGAGAAACCAGGTCATACGCGCTTTGCGTTTGGGGGAGTTTGACATTTTGGTGGGGATCAACCTGCTTAGAGAAGGACTTGACCTCCCTGAAGTGAGTCTAGTAGCCATCCTTGATGCAGATAAAGAGGGTTTTTTACGCTCAAGAACGTCACTCATACAAACCGCCGGACGGGCTGCGAGAAATACCAACGGACAGGTACTCTTCTATGCAAAAAAAGTAACCGATTCTATGCAGTTTACCATCGATACAACGCAGGAGAGGCGTGAAAAACAGATAGCCTACAACAAAAAACACGGCATCACTCCTAAAACCACCCTGCGCGAACTCGATGCCAATCTCAAAGTCGAAGATGCAGGAGCACTTTACAACAAACGTTCCAAACTAGACAAAATGCCAAAGGCTGAAAGACAGCAGCTTGTCAGAGAACTCAAAGCCAAAATGCTCGCAGCCGCGAAAAATCTGGACTTTGAAGAGGCTGCAAGGCTGAGAGATGAGATAGCAAAGGTTAAAAAGCTTTAACCTTTGAATGAGGAATTAGAAAGTAAGAATTAAGAATTGGGTATAATATCTGCAATTTAAACAAAGCAGAGCCACTGCACTGCATACAAAAATTCCTAATTCCTAATTCCTAACTAAAAGGAGACACATGACTTTAGACTTAGACTCATCACAGCTCTATTTTAACCGTGAACTTTCATGGCTACAATTTAACTCTCGTGTCCTAGCACAAGCACTTGACGAAAAACTTCCGCCGCTTGAACGCTTGAAGTTTCTTGCTATTTACGGAACGAACCTTGATGAGTTTTATATGATACGCGTTGCAGGACTAAAAGCACTTTTCAAAGCGCGCATACAAGAAACGGGTGCAGATAGACTAACACCCAGTGAACAACTAGAACAGATACATGCTTATTTGCATAAAGAACACCAAGTACTTGAATCGTGTTATACTTCCATCATTTCCCAGCTACATACCCATAATGTTCATATAAAAAACTACGCTCAGCTAAACCCCGAAGAACACTTGGAGATAAAAGAGATATTTTTCAACGAAATTTACCCTGTGATCATCCCTATTGCAGTGGATGCAACACACCCTTTCCCTCACCTCAACAATCTTAGTTTTGGTTTGGCCATTACACTAAGAGATGACTCAAAAAACATTAAACACGGGCTCATAAGAATCCCAAGGGTGTTGCCCAGGTTTATACAATTAAATCAAACCTTTGTGCCTATTGAGAGTGTGGTGGAGCACTTCGCCTCTGAACTCTTTCCAGGGTTTACTCAACTTGCATCTACACCGTTTCGGGTCACAAGAAATGCAGATATCGAGATAGAAGAAGAGGAAGCGGATGATTTCTTGGAAATCTTGCAAGAGGGATTGCGCTCTAGGAACAAAGGTTCACTTATACGTCTGGAACTTATGGAGAAGGCTGATGAAGATTTGCTCCATTTTTTACTCTCTCATCTTGATCTTGATAAAAATGATATTTACCCCTACAAAAGCCTGCCGCTTAACCTGGGTTCCTTATGGCAAATCGTAGAAGACAAAGCACTTGCCCCTCTTGTTTTACCTACATTCAATCCTAAAATTCTCCCACCCCTTGACAATGAAAATATCTTTGAAGTGATGGAAAAGCGGGATGTACTGCTTTACCATCCGTTTGAGAGCTTTGAACCGGTGGTACAATTTATCAAACAGGCAGCCGTTGACGCAGATACACTCGCCATTCGCATGACGCTTTATCGTGCCGGTCCAAAATCACCCATTGTTAAAGCTCTTATAGATGCAGTGTGTGATGGCAAACAGGTTACGGTACTTGTCGAACTTAAAGCAAGGTTTGATGAAGAAAATAACCTGCGCTGGGCAAAAGCACTTGAAGATGCGGGGGCACATGTAGTGTATGGTATTCCCGGACTTAAAGTGCATGCTAAGATTGCACAAGTCATTAAAAGAAAAGGCAAAAAACTCAAAAGCTATGTACACCTTGCAACGGGAAACTACAACCCCAGTACGGCAAAGATTTATACTGACATCTCATACTTTACTACAAAAGAAGAAATTTCAAACGATGCCACACATTTTTTCCATTTTCTTACTGGCTTTTCCACCTATACAAAATTGGGCACACTTTTTATGTCTCCTGTACAAATCAAACCAAAACTGCTGAAATTCATAGAAAAAGAAGCCAAACATGGTCAAAACGGCCATATCATTCTTAAAGCCAACTCTTTGGTCGATACAGACATCATCAAAGCACTCTACTATGCTTCACAGGCAGGTTGTAGAGTAGATTTGATCATACGGGGGATTTGCAGTTTGAAACCGGGCATTAAAGGTATCAGTGAAAATATCTCTGTCTCTTCTATTATCGGTAAGTATCTCGAACACCCTCGTATCTATTTTTTTAAAAATAATAAGGTGAAATGTTATATCGCCAGTGCTGACCTCATGCCTCGCAACCTTGTGCGCCGCGTAGAGCTCATGACTCCCATTTTAGAAGAGAATCTCACACAAAAGATAGAACAGATCCTCATGCTGCAACTTTCCGACAACAAACTGCGCTGGAAACTTCAAGAAGACGGCAACTATACTAAAGTACCTCTTTTGGGTAAACCTGTGGATAATCATGCTATCTTGGAACAGTATGTCAATAAAATACATAATAAAACAAAAAGAGAAACGCCTGACTACGTGAGTCGTCTTGCAAACCGAATACTCAAAGAAGGATAATCAAATGCTAATAAAATTCAAAGAGTGGACACCAAAACTTGGAAAAAATGCCTGGGTAGCCCAGGGCTCATCGGTCATCGGCCGCGTAACGATGGGTGAGGATTCTGCTGTATGGTTTGGCTGCGCGATACGTGGGGATGTACATTATATCACCATAGGTGACAGAACTAACATTCAAGATCTCAGCATGATACACGTGACCCACCATAAAAAAGCAGATATGAGTGACGGCAACCCTACTGTCATCGGCAATGATGTAACCGTAGGTCACAGAGTCATGCTTCACGGATGCACCATAGAGGATGCTTGTCTTATAGGAATGAGTGCTACCATACTTGATGGTGCCACTATAGGTAAAGAGTCCATCGTAGGCGCAGGGAGTTTGGTTACCAAAAACAAAAAATTTCCTCCCCGAAGCCTCATTATGGGGAGTCCTGCCAAGGTAGTGCGAGCACTTACAGATGAGGAAGTTGCAGAACTTTATGCTTCAGCTTCACGTTATGTTGCTTTTAAAAATGAGTACCAATAGGAATTAGGAATTTTGATACAAAAACATTTACCTGTCAAGGAAAAAATATGAAATCGATCATTACAAAAAGTCTGCAAGACATCCTCTCAAAAGATGTCATCTCTTTCGTACTTAAAGTCGGATTTGGGTCCATGCTTCTTTGGATCATCCTGCTTTGGGCTTCGTGGGATCTCTATTCAAGTTTTATAAGCCTGTATATTCAAAAAATCCCTCTAGTGGGGAGTTGGGAATGGGTACAGTCTGGAGGCAGTGTTTTCATCTCTCTTATTGTGGGCTATATGTTGATCATTGTCACTGTCTCTGCTTTCACTTCTGTGTTTAGCGAAGCTCTTTTAAAAAAACTGGCAAAAGAGCACTATCCGTCTGCAGAAGTTATAGGTACACCCAGCATTACAAAATCTCTCATACTTACACTCAAATCAAGTCTGATCTTTTTAATCGTTTTTCTTATCTCTTTCCCTCTGCTCTTCATCCCTCTGCTAGGACAAGTTTGGATGCTATGGCTCTGGGCTATCCTGATCAAAGAACCAACTACCTATGACGTAGGTTCTCTTTTTATCTCCGATAAGGCTACCCTAAAAGCAGAAAGCAAAAGTTCAGGAGTCACAGCCATGTTTGCATCACTTTTTAACTATATTCCTCTACTCAATATCTTTGCACCTATTTTTGCACAGATACTTTTTTTACACCAATTATTAGGAAAGAAACTGTAGGTTGTTATACCTAATTATTTCTCTTTTTTCACTCTTCTTTCTTTTTTACTTGAAATTGAAAATCGCAACAAATCATCTGTACTCTTTATATATTCAGGCAGTGACTCCAAACTCTTCTCCATCACTTTTGCTGCACATACCGCGTCACTGTAGGCGCGGTGATGCGTTGCAGTTTTTATGTCAAGGAATTCAATGAGATACGCCAATCCATAACGTTCACTTTCAAAAGTCCGTTTTGCCAAATCAATGGTACAAAATTTTGGATTCCCAATCCCTCCTATACCAAAACGCTCAAATGAAGCATTCAGAAAATTATAATCAAAGTTTGCATTGTGCGCAACAAAGACTGCATCACCCATAAAACACCTCAATTTTGTGAGTGCTTCTTTTCTAGTAGGCGCACCAATAAGGTCTGTAGGTTCTATGCCTGTAATTTTGCTAATGTATTCCGGGAGATATGCACACTCTACAAATGTTTCAAATGTATCGACGACTTGACCGTTTTGTAGCATCACAGCACCGATTTCTATGACTTGAGAAGTGCCTGGTTTACTTCCGTTAGTCTCTATATCCAATACGCAGTAGCGCTGTTCTTTATAAGAAGTAAAGCAGGTTTCAAGCCTATACTTTCCATCTTCTTCTTGTTCTATAGGATAGCCCGAAGCTTGAAGCAAAATAAAAATCGTATCGCTGTCTTCGACTAAAGTAGTGTGTTTTATGGCAATATGCTGATATTGTTCTTCACTCAACAAGCCATCATGCTGCCGAAATGCTATTGTTAATTCATCAAATATTTTTTGCATTTATTATAAACTTCTCCACTTTTTTGGGGTCTTTTTTACCTTTAACCGATTCTACACCTGAACTGACATCTACACCATAAAAACCATATTTTTTTGCGTCAGCCACATTGTCCGGAGTCAGCCCTCCTGCTAAGACGATCTTCGAACAGTCCATACCCTCAAACCACTCAAGGTTCAAACGTTTACCGCTCCCCCCGTACGCTTCACAAAAGGCATCTACCAAACGGTAGCGATCTGAGAATTTATGCACATCTTCGGGAGATTTAGCACGTACAACAGGAAGTGTTTTTAAATTTATAGCATCCAAAAACGCTGCATCTACATCAAAATGGATTTGTGCGAGTGAAATGTCTGAATACCTGCAAATCGTATCGATAGTCTCTACCCCCTCATTTACAAAAAGCCCCACTCTTTCTATAAAGGGAGGAAGCTGAGCAATAATACGCTTTGCAGCTGACGAGCTAATGTATCGTGGTGACTGGGTGTAAAACACAAATCCCAAAGCATCCGCTCCGCACTCTACAGCGTGCAGTGCATCGTTAAGGTTTGTTATACCGCATATTTTAACTTTCATATACTCTTCTCCTGTAAAAGGAACGAAGTCCCTTTTACATTCCTCTCACTGAAGCTTCGTCCTTGACTCAGGTGACTCATATATCTTCCCTTTTACTTTAATGAGCTTATTGCTTTTGCGATTCCCTCTGGATGGTTATAAACAAACGATCCTGCTACCACAACATCAACTCCTGCTTCTTCAAGGAGTTTTACATTCTCATCATTCACGCCGCCATCTACTTCTATAAGACAGTCAGGATTATGTTCATTAATGAGTTTTTTAAGTCTTTTTGCTTTTATTGTGACAGAAGGGATGAATTTTTGCCCTCCAAAACCGGGATTTACCGACATAAGCAAAACCATATCTACATCTTCCAATAAAAACTCTATAGCTTCAGGAGGTGTATGCGGATTGAGAGTGATCGCCGGTCTTATGCCCAAAGCGCGGATTTTTTGTATGAGTCTGTGTGGATGTTTCTCCTCTTCTATATGGAAAGAGATAAATTCTGGTTTTAAAGGGGCAAAGAGATCTACAAAAAAACTATTATTCTCTACCATAAGATGGATATCCAAAGGTTTGGTTGCTGCTTTGGATACAGCTTCAACCACAACAGGCCCTATAGTCAAATTTGGTACAAAATGACCATCCATTACATCTACATGGACAAGGTCACAACCTCCTTGACAAATGGCTTCAACGTCACGGGCCAAATGCCCAAAATCAGCCGAAAGTATACTTGGAGCTACTAACATAAAGTTCCTCAAAAATAAATTTTTATTTATTATAGCAAAATCAAACTTGTGATTATAGGTTTATTGAGATGTGGTAGTGTTCTATAAATAACACACCTTAAGCAAATTTTATGCACAAATTGTCTATAATCGCACAAAATATTTAGAGATTTCGTAGCTTAACCCTATGAGATCTACATCAACAGAAGGTATTATCATGTCAAAAAAATGTGAAATCACTGGCAAAGGGCCACTAGTAGGGAACAATGTTTCTCACGCAAACAATAAAACAAAAAGAAGACAACTTCCAAACTTAAAATCTGTGAAGGTTACACTTGAAGACGGAACAACAAAAAGATTAAAAGTTGCGGTTTCTACACTTAGAACAATGAAGAAAAAAACTGCTCAAGCTGCTGCGGTAGCCAGCTAAACGGATATCACTTTTTTAATAAGCCAAACAAAGTGACTAACACTTTGTTTAGTTTACCTAAAAAAGCGTCCTATTTATGGTGACCATAAATAAATTAAAAGCGTTTTTCAACTGGAGAAGCGCCCCAAAACCACATATAACACTAAATGATGAGTACTATGGTCATTTAGCTTCTTTTAGACTTCCTTTTATTCTTACTGTACTTATGATGCTTATTGGCACAATAGGGTATATGGTTATTGATAATTTTACGCTTATGGATGCGATATTTCAAACCGGTATAACCTTTACTACTGTAGGCTATGGATTGACTGCCCCCATCTCGGATCTGGGTCGTATTTTTACTATTACACTTATCATTTTTGGTTTTATTGTCTTTTCAATTGCGATACGTATCATCGCGGAAGTAGTCAAAAAGGGCGAATTCCAAAAAACTGCCAAGGAGCGTACAATGCTTTATGAAATTGCTAAACTTAAAAACCATTTTGTCGTCTGTTACCATAATGAATTTACTATTCAGGTTACCAGACAATTACGGGCAAGCCATATCCCGTTTGTTGTAGTTGATCCAAGAGAAGATATGGAAGAGATAGCTAAAAAATACAAATACCCTTATTTTGTAACTGCCGAGGCACATACGGAAGAGGGCATCTTGAAATCACATCTCTCTTCAGCAAAGGGTATCATAACGCTTGCTAGCAATGTCGCAGACAATATTGCAACCATCGCTTCTGCGCGTCTTTATGAAAGAGAGATTCACAGAACTAGAAAATATCTTATCATTGCCAATGCCCAAAGCCACGAAGATGAACAAAAACTTCAAAAACTAGGTGCTGACAAAGTGGTTACTGCCACAAAACTTATGGCACAACGTATCAATGCAATGGCATCAAGACCCGACATGGAAAATCTTTTGCAAGAGTTTCTTTACAGGAAAGATACCCCACTGGATATGGAAGAGGCAAAAGTTTCCAAAACTTCCTGGCTTGCACTAAAAAAGGTCAAAACAGCAAGGTTTAGAGATGTTGCAAATGTCACGATCATCGGTATCCGACAAAAAGACAATAAATTCATCCCTATGCCCAAAGGAGATACCATCATCATGCCAGAATCAAACCTCTTACTCATTGGTACAAGCGAAGGGATACATAAAGCAAAGAAAATACTTCGTAAAAAAGAAAAACCAGAGGAGTTAAAATATGTATAAGATTATTTCTTTAGAAAAGGGACTGGAGAATGTTCAGGGCTTTTTTTGTGGAGCAACCAACGTTGGAATGAGAACAAATCCTGTAAACTCCGATCCATCAGATAGGGATGGAGATGTCGCTTTCATCCGAAGTACAATGCCCTGTGACATCTCTGCACTCTTCACATCCAACACTTTCCAAGCAGCGCCGATTAAACATTTTCAAAAGTATCCTCAAAATTTTCAAACCGACTTTGTGCTCATCAATGCTAAAAATGCCAATGCGATGACCGGTGAAAAAGGTATTGAAGATATCGATACCATTATGACAACGCTTAGTGCGAAAATAGATGTTCTTAATCCGGTTATGAGTTCTACGGGGGTTATAGGATATCGTTTGCCTATTGGAAAAATTACTTCTGCATTTGATACATTGGATTTTAATACATGCAATTCCCATAAAGCAGCGCGTGCCATCATGACCACTGATAGCTTTAAAAAAGAGTTGGCATACGCAGTAGAACTTGAAAATGGTGAAAAGTTCAACATCGCAGCCATCTGTAAAGGTGCGGGGATGATAAACCCCGCTATGGCGACCATGCTCTGTTTTGTCGTCACTGATGCAAATATTCCTAAAAGTGACATGGATGAACTCCTTATCCAAAGCACAGAGGCTTCATTTAACCGTATCTCGGTAGATGGGGACACTTCAACAAACGATACAGTCATGCTTCTAGCCAACAAAGAGAGTGGTGTGTATCACAAAGAGGCATTCAAAAAAGCTCTGGACAAGATTTTATTTGAACTTGCCATGATGATACTAAAAGATGGTGAAGGTGCAAGTAAACTCGTAGCCTTTGAAGTCAAAGGTGCGCAAAATGAAGCCGAGGCAAAAAAAGCAAGTACGGCTCTAAGTAACTCCCTGCTCGTCAAGACTGCTCTCTTTGGAGAAGATCCAAACTGGGGACGCATCGCTTCTACTATCGGAGCGAGTGGTATAGATTGTGATGAGAACAAACTTACCATTCATTATGATGATTTGCTCATCTACTCCGATGCATGCAGAGAACTTGATAAAGAACGTGAAAACAAAGCCTATAAAGTCATGAAACAAGAGAGTTTCAAAGTCACTTGTGACATCGGGGTGGGTGATGCTTCTTATACCTCTTACGGTTGTGACCTCAGTTATGAGTATGTTAAAATCAATGCAGAATATCGAACTTAAAAAAATCAATTTTAAATCTTTACTAACCACAAAAACGATATAATTAGTCAATATTAACACTAGGAATCAATATGTTACACGAATACAAAGATGAGATACATGAACTCAAACAAACTAATGCACACTTTACAAGAGTTTTTGAGAAACATAATGATCTTGATCAAAAAATAGAAGATGCAGAAGCAGATAGAATCATCCTCACAGAGACTGAGTTGGAAGTACTTAAAAAAGAGAAACTGCTTTTGAAAGATGAAGCGTATAAAATGATCCTAGATTATAAAAAATCAAAAGCTTAGTATCATTGTGGGCTTCGGCTCACACTTCTCATATTCCTCTTAACATACATTACCCTATAATTACTATTAAAACGCGCTACACTATACATTTAGGAACATACTACTATGGCATTATTTAACACAATAACAGACATTCCAAAAGCACTTTTGGAGATAATCGATACATTTAACTTTAGCAAGATGAGTGAAATACAAGACAAGTCCATCAATCCCATTCTTGAGGGTAAAGATGTTCTTGCACAGTCAAAAACAGGTTCAGGAAAAACATTGGCATTTGGCATACCTGCTGTGATGCGTACAGATATGAGTGAGAACAAACCTCAAACCATTATCATTACTCCTACACGCGAACTTGCTGAACAGTTAGCTGTAGAACTTAGAAAAATAGCAGCTTACAAAGCCAATCTCAAAATACTTACACTCTATGGCGGGGTTCCTCTTCGCGCACAGGCAGACTCACTGGCAAAAGGTGCACATATACTCATAGGAACACCTGGGCGTATACAAGACCACCTTGCTAAAGAGACACTTGTGTTAGAGAGTATTCGAACACTCGTTCTTGATGAAGCTGACCGAATGCTCGATATGGGCTTTTATGATGAGATAGTCAAAATAGGATCCAATATGCCAAGAGCCAAACAAACCCTGCTCTTTTCAGCAACTTTTCCTCAAAATATAGAGAAATTAGCCAAGGCGCTTTTGAGACAACCCCTTATCATTAAAGTAGATACCATCCAGGAAAGCACCAAGATAGAGGAGATAGTCTATGAGACATCTGACAAATTTAAAACACTTACCACACTGATACAGTCATACAAACCAGAATCACTACTCATATTTTGTAACACAAAAGCAGAAGTCATTTCACTTACTGACACCCTGCATCGTCTTGGACACTCAGTCATAGACATACATGGCGATCTTGATCAACAAGAACGTAACGAATCTCTCATAGCCTTCTCCAATGGTTCCAAACGTATTATGGTGGCTACAGACGTAGCATCAAGAGGGCTTGATATCAAAGAGATCGAACTTGTTATCAATTATGATCTGCCCTTTGATAAAGAAGTCTATACCCACCGCATAGGACGTACAGGACGCGCAGG